>Ga0335071_10003968_pt1 | contig 15515 bp, 10 predicted proteins | sample Lox_Sample_15_FD_206724 | JGI IMG/M metagenome (GOLD analysis project Ga0335071, IMG submission 206724) | Soil microbial communities from Loxahatchee National Wildlife Refuge, Florida, United States - Lox_Sample_1.5 | ecosystem: Environmental > Terrestrial > Soil > Wetlands | place: USA... | reverse complement strand
GTGGTGTGCGTGCTGGGGCGCACCGGCGTGAACTTCGGCGCCGGCTTCACCGGCGGCTTCGCCTACGTGCTGGACCTGGAGCGCGACTTCGTCGATCGCTACAACCACGAGCTCATCGACATCAGCCGCATCCACTCCGAGGCGATGCAGACCCACCAGCTGCACCTGACGAGCCTGCTCGAGCAGCACGTGGCCGAGACCGGCAGCCTCTGGGGCGAGGAGATCCTCCACGATCTGCGCAGCTTCGCCGGCAAGTTCTGGCTGGTGAAGCCGAAGGCCGCATCGATCGACTCGCTGATCGAAAACCTGCGCCGGGCCGCCTGAGGAAAGCATCATCATGGCCGACAAGAACCTGCAATTCCTGGAAGTCCCGCGCACCGACCCGGACAAGCTGCCCGTCAACGTGCGGGTCGGCGGATACTCGGAGATCTACGCCTCGTTCAGCGCCGAGGCGGCCGGACAGCAGGCCGGTCGCTGCCTCGCGTGCGGCAATCCGTTCTGCGAGTGGAAGTGTCCGGTCCACAACTACATCCCGAACTGGCTGAAGCTGATCCAGCAGGGGAAGCTGTTCGAGGCGGCCGAGCTGTCCCACAAGACCAATTCGCTGCCGGAGGTGTGCGGGCGGATCTGTCCGCAGGACCGGCTGTGCGAGGGCGCCTGCACGCTCAATGACGGCCTCGGCGCCGTCACCATCGGCTCCATCGAGAAATACATCACCGACGAGGCCGTGAAACAGGGCTGGAAGCCCGACATGACCCACGTCCGGGACACCGGCAAACGCGTCGCGATCGTGGGCGCCGGACCCGCGGGGCTCGGCTGCGCGGACATCCTGGCGCGCAACGGCGTCAAGGCGGTGGTCTTCGACCGCTACCCGCGCATCGGCGGCCTGCTGACCTTCGGCATTCCGCCGTTCAAGCTCGAGAAGCACATCGTCGAGGCGCGCCGCGCGCTCATGGAAGGCATGGGCGTGGAGTTCCGCCTGGGCGTCGAGATCGGCCGGGACCTGTCGCTCGAAGCGCTCGCGGAGCAGTTCGATGCGGTATTCCTCGGCATGGGCACCTACCGGTACGTGAAGGGGGGCTTCCCCGGCGAGGACCTGCCGGGTGTCCACGAAGCGCTGCCGTTCCTGATCTCGAACGTCCGCCACGAGCTCGGCATGACCGGCACGCCGGAGGGCTGGATCAGCATGCAGGGGCGCCGGGTCGTGGTACTCGGTGGCGGCGATACGGGCATGGACTGCAACCGCACCGCGATCCGCCAGGGCGCGGCTTCCGTGACCTGTACCTATCGGCGTGACGCCGACAACATGCCCGGGTCGCGCCGGGACTACAAAAACAGCAAGGAAGAGGGAGTGGAGTTCCTGTTCAACCGCCAGCCCATCGAGATCGTCGGCGCCGAACGGGTCGAGGGCGTGAAGGTGGTCCAGACCCGCCTCGGGCCCCCCGGACCCCGTGGCCGGCGGGTCCCCGAGACCATCCCGGGATCCGAGGAAGTCATCCCGGCCGATGCGGTCATCGTGGCCTTCGGCTTCCTGCCGAGCCCCCCCGCCTGGCTCGAGACGGCGGGCGTGAAGCTGCATCCCGACGGCCGGGTGCGGGTTTCGGCCGCCCGGGACACGCCTTTTCAGACTACCAATTCCAAGATCTTCGCCGGTGGTGATATGGTTAGAGGTTCCGACCTCGTCGTGACCGCCGTATTCGAGGGTCGCGAGGCTGCCCGGGGGATACTCGGGGTCATCGGCGTGAATCAGGCCGAACAGGCCGCCTGAAGGGCGCGAGGCGCCCCAGGGTTTTGGGGCAAAGCGTGAGCAGGAATACAACCGCGCCGGGGGCCAGCACCGGTGCTCAAAAGGTGTCGGCAATGACTCAGAGAGCGCCGCATGTGCGGCCGGGAAAGCAGGGCCTCTACGATCCGCAGTTCGAGCACGATGCCTGCGGAGTCGGCTTCGTTGTCGACATAAAGGGCCGCAAATCCCACCGGATCCTGCAGCAGGCCATCGAGGTCCTGCGCAACCTCGACCATCGCGGCGCCAGCGGCAGCGAGATCAACACCGGCGACGGTGCCGGTGTCCTGCTGCAGATGCCCCATGCGTTCTTCAAGGAAGTCGCCCGCAAGGCCCGCCTCAACCTGCCGGCCCCCGGAGCCTATGGCAGCGGCATCATCTTCCTGCCGCGCAACCCCACGCGGCGGCGCCGGCTCGAGGAGCATTTCGAGCAGATCGTGCAGTCGGAGGGCCAGACCCTGATCGGCTGGCGGACGCTGCCGACCGACAACTCGATGCTCGGCGAGGCGGCCAAGGGCAGCGAGCCGTTCATGCGCCAGGTGTTCATCGGCCGTGACCCCGCCCTGACGGACGAGGCGGTGTTCGAGCGCAAGCTCTACGTGATCCGCAAGCGCGCCTACAGCGAGATCCGCGCCTCGACCATGGACGGCGCCGAGTACTGGTACGTGCCGAGCCTGTCGCACAAGACCATCGTCTACAAGGGCATGCTGCTCACCGGCCAGCTCGCGCGGTACTTCCGGGACCTGAACGATCCGGCCATGGAGACGGCGCTGGCGCTGGTGCATTCGCGCTTCAGCACCAACACCTTCCCGAGCTGGGACCGCTCGCATCCCTACCGCTACATCGCCCACAACGGCGAGATCAACACCCTGCGCGGCAACATCAACTGGATGAAGGCCCGCGAGGCGCTGTTCGAGTCGGATGTGTTCGGCGAGGACATCAAGAAGATCCTGCCGATCATCAATCCGAACGGCAGCGACTCGGCGATGTTCGACAACACGCTGGAGCTGCTGGTGCTCGCCGGGCGCTCCCTGCCGCACGCCGTGATGATGATGATTCCGGAGCCGTGGTCGAATCACGAGAACATGGATGATTCGCTGCGCGCCTTCTATGAATACCACTCCAGCCTGATGGAGCCCTGGGACGGCCCCGCCTGCATCGCCTTCACCGATGGCCGCAAGATCGGCGCCGTGCTCGACCGCAATGGCCTGCGGCCGTCGCGCTACTACGTGACCCGCGACGACATGGTGGTGATGGCCTCGGAGGCCGGCGTGCTCGACCTGCCGCCGGAGGACGTGCTCATCAAGGGCCGGCTGCAACCGGGGCGCATGTTCCTGATCGACACCGAAGCCGGTCGCATCGTCGGGGACGAGGAGATCAAGCGCCAGGTGGCGAGCGAGCGGCCCTACCGGCAGTGGCTGGACGGACATCTGCTGCACCTGTCGGATCTGCCGGCGGCGCCCGAGGTGCCGGTGCCGGACCACGACACGCTGCTGCAGCGACAGATCGCCTTTGGCTACACCTTCGAGGACCTGCGGGTGCTGATGACGCCGATGGCCAGGAGCGGCGTCGAGGCCGTGGGCTCGATGGGCAACGATGGGGCGCTGGCGGTGCTGTCTTCCAGGCCGCGCCTGCTGTACGACTACTTCAAGCAGCTGTTCGCGCAGGTCACGAACCCGCCCATCGACTGCATCCGCGAGGAACTGATCACCGCCTCCGAGGTGTGGCTCGGCTCGGAGGGCAACCTGCTGATGCCGCAGCCGGCCGATTGCCGGCGCCTGGAGCTCGCAGGCCCGATCCTCACCAACGAGGAGTTCGCGAAGGTCCGCCGACTGCAGGCCCCGGACCTCAAGGTCGGAGTGCTGTCGATCCTGTTCCGCGCCTCTCGCGGTGAACGCGGGCTGGTCAAGGCCGTGGAGGAGCTGCGGCTGGAGGCGAAGCGCATGGTGCAGGAGGAGGAGGTCAACATCCTCATCCTGAGCGATCGCGGCGTGAACCGCGATTTCGCCGCCGTGCCCTCGCTGCTGGCCGTCTCGGCCCTGCACCACTACCTGATCCGCGAAGGCCTGCGCACCCAGGTGAGCCTGGTGCTGGAGACCGGCGAGGCGCGCGAAGTGCATCACTTCTCGCTGCTCATCGGCTATGGCTGCAGCGCCATCAATCCCTACCTCGCGTTCGAGACCCTGGACGGCATGATCCGCGACGGGTTGCTGCAGGACATCGATCACGCGAAGGCCTGCGGCAACTACTCCAAGGCCGCCACGAAGGGCGTCATCAAGGTGATGTCGAAGATGGGCATCTCCGCCGTGCAGAGCTACCACGGCGCCCAGGTCTTCGAGGCGGTCGGCCTGCGCCAGGACCTGATCGATGAATACTTCACCTGGACGCCCTCGCGCATCGGCGGCATCGGCATGGATGTCGTGGCACAGGAGGTCATGATGCGGCACCGCGCCGCGTTCCCGGCGCGCGGCACCCACGACACCTCCTTGAGCGCCGGCGGCCAGTACCAGTGGCGCAGCGACGGGGAGACCCACCTGTTCAGCCCCGAGGCCATCCACCGCCTGCAGAAGGCGGTGCGCACCGGCAGCTACGCGACCTACCGCTCCTACGCCCAGCTGATCGATGACCAGTCCACGAACCTGTGCACGCTGCGCGGACTGCTCGAGTTCAAGGCCGGGGATCCGGTTCCCCTCGAGGAGGTCGAGCCGGTCGCGAGCATCGTCAGGCGCTTCAAGACCGGCGCCATGTCCTACGGCTCCATCAGCAAGGAGGCGCACGAGACCCTGGCAGTCGCGATGAACCGCATCGGGGGCAAGAGCAACACCGGTGAGGGTGGCGAGGACCCGGAGCGCTACCAGGTCCTGCCCAACGGGGATTCGCGCAACTCGGCCATCAAGCAGGTGGCCTCGGGGCGCTTCGGCGTGACCAGCGAGTACCTCGTCAACGCGCGCGAGCTGCAGATCAAGATGGCGCAGGGCGCCAAGCCCGGCGAGGGCGGGCAGCTGCCCGGCTCGAAGGTCTATCCGTGGGTGGCCAAGACGCGGCACACGACGGCCGGCGTCGGACTGATTTCGCCGCCGCCGCACCACGACATCTACTCCATCGAGGATCTGGCGGAGCTGATCCACGACCTGAAGAACAGCAACCGCGATGCGCGCATCAGCGTGAAGCTCGTGGCCGAAGTGGGCGTGGGCACGATCGCCGCCGGGGTTGCGAAGGCCCACGCGGAAGTGGTGCTGATCAGCGGCTACGACGGCGGCACCGGTGCCTCGCCGCAGACCTCGATCATGCACGCCGGACTGCCCTGGGAGCTGGGCCTGGCCGAGACGCACCAGACCCTGGTGCTCAACAACCTGCGCAGCCGCATCCGCGTCGAGACCGACGGCCAGCTGAAGACCGGCCGCGACGTGGCCATCGCCGCGCTGCTCGGGGCCGAGGAGTTCGGGTTCGCGACCGCACCGCTGGTTTCGATGGGCTGCATCCTGATGCGCGTGTGCCACCTGAACACCTGCCCGGCCGGCGTCGCGACGCAGGATCCGAAGCTGCGCGAGCGCTTCGCCGGCACTGCCGAACATGTCGTCAACTTCATGCAGTTCGTCGCGCAGGACCTGCGCGAGCGCATGGCGCAGCTGGGCTTCCGCACCATCGATGAAATGGTGGGGCGGGTGGATCGGCTCGAGCCGCGCAAGGCCGTCGCCCACTGGAAGGCGCGCGGCTTCGACTTCTCGAACATCCTCTACCAGCCTGACCTCGGACCGGAGATCGGCCGCTTCTGCACCGACGTCCAGGACCATGGCCTGGAGAAGTCCCTGGACGTGACCACGCTGCTGGCGTTGTGCCGGCCGGCCATCGAGCGCGGCGAGCCGGTGCGCGGGGAGATCGCCATCCGCAACGTGAACCGGGTCGTCGGCACCATCACCGGCAGCGCCATCACGCGCCGCTGGGGCGCGAAGGGGCTGCCCGAGGACACCGTGCAGCTGCTGTTCAAGGGCTCCGCGGGCCAGAGCTTCGGCGCCTTCATGCCCCCCGGCATGACCTTCCGGCTCGAGGGCGATGCCAACGACTACGTGGGCAAGGGGCTCTCGGGCGGCCGCATCATCGTCAAACCGTCGCCGGCCGCGACCTTCGTGCCCGAGGAGAACATCATCATCGGCAACGTCGCGCTGTACGGCGCGACGGCCGGTGAAGCCTGGTTCCGCGGCATGGCGGGCGAGCGCTTCGCGGTGCGCAACAGCGGTGTGAAGACCGTGGTGGAAGGCGTCGGCGATCACGGCTGCGAGTACATGACCGGTGGCCGCGTCGTGGTGCTCGGGCCCACGGGGCGCAATTTCGCGGCCGGCATGTCCGGCGGCGTCGCCTACGTTCTCGACGAGGCCGGCGACTGCCGCAATCACATCAACAGGCAGATGGTCGCGGTCACCGGCGTCGACGACGAGGAGGACCGCGCCGAACTGCGCGAGCTGATCGAGCGGCACTGGCACTACACCGGCAGCGGCCGCGCCCGGCGGGTGCTCGATTCCTGGGACACAAGCGTCGCGAAGTTCGTGAAGGTCATGCCGAAGGACTACCAGCGGGTGCTGGCCTGCATCAAGAAGGCGCACGACCAGGGCCTCACGGGCGACGAGGCCATCATGGCCGCATTCGAAGAGAACGCGCGCGACCTCGCGCGCATTGGCGGGAACTGAGTTTCATCATGGGCAAGCCGACCGGATTCATCGAGTATTTGCGGGAACTGCCCGTGGACCGCACACCGCTGGAGCGCATCCAGGACTGGCGTGAGTTCCATTTCCACATGGAGGACAAGCGCCTGCGCCACCAGGGGGCGCGCTGCATGGATTGCGGCGTGCCCTTCTGCCACACCGGCAAGCTGATCAATGGCGGCGCCTCGGGCTGCCCGGTCAACAACCTCATTCCGGAGTGGAATGACCTGGTGTACCGGGGCCTGTGGCGCGAGGCGCTCGAACGGCTGCACCGGACCAACAACTTCCCGGAGTTCACGGGGCGCGTGTGTCCGGCGCCATGCGAAGGCTCGTGCGTGCTGGGGATCAACGCCCCGCCGGTGACCATCAAGAACATCGAAAACGCGATCATCGACAAGGGCTGGGAGGAGGGGTGGGTGCTGCCCGACTCTCCCGCCGAACGCACCGGCAAGAGCGTCGCGATCGTGGGCTCGGGGCCCGCCGGACTCGCCGCGGCCGCGCAGTTGAACCAGGCGGGGCACCTGGTCACCGTGTTCGAGCGCGCGGACCGCCCGGGAGGCCTGCTCATGTACGGCATCCCGAACATGAAGCTCGACAAGCGCGAAGTGGTGATGCGCCGGATCAAGCTCATGGAGGAGGCCGGCGTCCGGTTCCAGTGCGGAGCCAATGTCGGCACGAACGTCGACGCGCGCACCCTGCGCAAGGACTTCGATGCGGTGGTGCTGTGCACCGGCGCGACGGTACCGCGCGACCTGAACGTCGACGGCCGGCAGTTGAATGGCGTGCATTTCGCGATGGACTACCTCACCGCCAGCACCAGGGCACTGCTCGACGGCGGGCCGGACCAGGCGGCCATCCATGCGCGGGGCAAGGACGTGATCGTCATCGGCGGGGGCGACACGGGCACCGACTGCGTCGGCACCGCCATGCGCCAGGGCTGCCGCAGCGTGACTCAGTTCGAGATCATGCCCGAGCCGCCGCGGGACCGCGCGCCCGACAATCCCTGGCCGGAGTGGCCGCGGGTCTACCGCATGGATTACGGCCAGGAGGAGGCCGCCGCGCGCTTCGGCTCCGATCCGCGGGTGTACCTGACCACCGTCAGGAAGTTCACCGGCGACGCCCGGGGCGATGTGGCGCAGCTCTCGACCGTGAGGATCGGCTGGGAGAACAGCGACGGGCGCATGCGCCCGGTGGAAGTGGCCGGGAGCGAGGAGAGCCGCCCGGCGCAGCTGGTGCTGCTCGCCATGGGCTTCCTCGGCCCCGAGTCCGCGCTGATCACGGACCTTGACCTGCAGATCGACGCGCGCACCAACATCGAGGCCCAGTACGGCAGCTTCGCGACCAGCGTCGAGGGTGTGTTCGCCGCCGGCGATTGCCGGCGCGGCCAGAGCCTGGTGGTGTGGGCCATCAACGAGGGACGCGGCGCCGCGCGCGAGTGCGACCGCTTCCTGATGGGCGCTACGGATCTGCCGTAGCGGCGCCGCTCGTCTGCGCTGACCGCTCCAGTTCCCGCACCAGCGCGGCGCGCCAGTCGGCGTCGCGCAGTCCGATCCCGGGCGGCAGCAGGAGCGCGGCGGCTTGCGGATGCCGCAGCCGCTCGGCCCGGAAGGCCGCGAAGTCCGCGTTGAAGCGGACCCTGCCGTCCGCGGCCGCGGCGCCGTCGATTCGCGCCCAGAAGGTCCACCACTGCTTGGTCTGCAGCAGCGCATCGTCGACCGACACGGCGGCGCTTCGGCACGCGGCCGGAGCGGGCGCGCCGTCCGGCGCGCCATGGCCGCTGCGCCACTGGCACAGGAACAGCGCCCGCTCGAGGCCGTCGCGCTCGCCGGCGTCGCCGATCGGGTCCGAGGCGCCGGCCGCGGCGCCGAGGGCGAGCAGCACCGCGCCGCTGCAGGCCGCCCGCATCGCGCTTCGCAGGCTCACGTGTAGCGCTGCCGGATGAGCAGCCCCGCGAGGGTCGCGAACCCGAGGGTCGCTCCGGCGACGAAGGTGTGCGTGGCTCCGAAGCGCTCCCACAGCAGCCCCGCGAGCGCGCTCGCGACGAGCAGCGCGACGCCGCTCACGAGGTTGAAGATCCCGTAGGCCGTGCCGCGCAGGTCCGGCGGCGCGACATCCGCGACCATCGCGGCGAGCAGTCCCTGCGTCATGCCCAGGTGCAGGCCCCACAGGCCGATGCCCGCCCACACGAATTCCCATCGGGCGCTCCACGCCAGCAGCAGATCGGCGCAGATGAGGGTCGCGATGCCCGCCGACAGCAGCCGCGGGCGGCTGACGCGATCCGAGAGCCAGCCGAGCGGATAGGCGGCCAGCGCATAGATCGTGTTCATGCCCACGAGCACCAGGGGCGCGAAGGCCGCCGGCAGGCCTCCCTGCGAGGCGCGCAGGATCAGGAAGGCCTCGGAGAACCGTGCCAGCGAAAACGCCGCCCCGATGCCCACGAGGCCCCAGAATGCCGCGGGGACCCGCCGCACGTTGGCGCGGGTGAGCGGATTCGCGCGGGGCCGGTCCGGCGAGCGGTCCGGCTCGCGTACGGCGAAATACAGCAGCGCCACCGCCATCACTCCGGGAACGACCGCCACCGCGAACACCTTGCGGAAGGCATTCGACCACAGCAGCATGAGACCGATTCCGAGCAGGGGCCCGAGGAATGCGCCGACCGTGTCGAGCGACTGCCGCAGGCCGATGGCTGCGCCGCGCACTCCCGGCGGCGTGATGTCCGCGATCAGCGCATCGCGGGGCGCATCGCGGATGCCCTTGCCGATGCGGTCCGTGATCCGCGCGAACAGGATGAATCCCGGCGCCGGCGCGATCGCGAACAGGGGCTTGGAGAGCGCGCCGAGGCCGTAGCCGAGCAGCACCAGCGGCTTGCGCGTGCCCCAGAAGTCGGAGAGCACTCCGGAGAACACCTTGACGATGAGGGCCGTGGCCTCGCCGCTGCCTTCGACGAGGCCCACCATCAGCGTACTGGCGCCGAGGCTCCCGACCAGGAACACCGGCAGCAGTCCGTGGATCAGCTCGGAGGAAATGTCCATCAACAGGCTGACGAGCCCGAGCGCCCAGATCGCCCGAGGAATGCGGCCGGGAACGATCTTCATCGCAGGCATTGGCATAGTATGCGCGCGGAAAAAAAAACCCCGCCATGAGCGGGGCTTTACGTGGGCAGGTCCTCACCGACCGGGTCAATCATTGTCAGCTACGGCCAAGTCCGCAAACTCCGGCGCACTTCGCGTCGCGTCGCCACAGGCGTCAATTCACCACGGTTCGGCGGTGGAGCTAACGAGCTCCGGTCTGGCAATTGCAGACTGCGTGGCACTTCACGCTACCCGCCCATGGCCGTCGCACAATTGGCGAAGGCCCTCCGTGCCTGTGTTAATCGCCCAAGTTTCTCAGTTCTTCCTTCCCGAAATCTGTTCGCTGCGCGCATCACTGGTGGTAAGAAATTGTGACCACACAGGTGCCATCACCGAGGCCTTATGTCATAAGAACAACCAAAACAGATGGTTATTCGAACTTCCCGACACAGTCCACCGAGTAATAGTACCGGCTTTTTATAGCTTATGCATGTGGCAGTTGTGAGACAGACGGGAATTGATGCGTCAACTCGGCCGCGGCAGTACGACCGTGAACCGGGCGCCGCTGCCATCCGGCAGATTGGCCGCCTCGGCGCGACCGCCGTGGAATTCGGCGATCAGCCGCACGATGTACAGCCCTAAGCCGAAATGCGGGCGGCTGTCGCCGCCGGCGCGGGACTGCCACAGCGATTCGAACAGGTGACTGCCCCCCGCCGCGAGCGACGCACCGGCCAGGGCCGGCCCGGGATTGTCGACCTCGATCAGCACCTGGCCGGCATCGGCGAGCAGCCGCAGCGTGATGGTGCCGTGCTCGGGGCTGAAATCGACCGCGTTGTCGATGAGCTTGTCGAGCATCTGCACGATGAGATCCGGCGCGCCCTCGAGCATCACCGGGTCCGCGGGCAGCTGCGCGATGAAGCGCCGCTGCGGGAATCCGGTCCGGTAGGCGTCCGCCGCGCTGTCCATGAGGGCGCGCAGGTCGAAGCGGGTGCGCTCGGCGCCCTGGATGGCCTCTTCCACCCGGGTCGCGGCACCCATGGCGACGAGGATCGCGCTCAGCCGCTCGCTGCCCTCACGGGCGCGATCCAGATAGGTGCGCGCGGCCGGGGATACCGCTTCGGAATCCAGGTTGTCCAGCGAGGAGCGCACGATGGTGAGCGGGGTGCGGATCTCATGGGCGAGCTTCCCGGCGAGTGTCCGCAGGTACCCGGTGTACTCGTTCAGCCGGCCGAGCAGCATCGCGAAGCTGCGGGCCACGTCGCCGAGCTCATCCGGGGCGGAAGTGTCGGGGAAGCTCGTCACGAGGCCTTCACGGGTGAGCGCCGTCTCGCTCGCGCGCCGCAGCCGCGCCAGCCGCCAGGCGAGCCACGCCGCGAAGCTGAACATCAGGATGACCACCAGCGCGCTCGTGACCAGCGTGAAGTCGAGCAGCTGCGTGAGTGCCTTGTCGCGCAGGGTCAGCGAGCGCTCGGCGGTCTCCACGATCTGCACCGACCCTAAGGTCTGGCGCCGGTCGAGGCCCACGATCGGCGAGCGCGCCTCGACCACCTTGCGATCATCCGGGCGCTCCAGCATCCGGCGATACAGCTGCGGCAGCAGGCCGCGGTCGGCGCCGGCGACCGTGGCGGCGAGGGCATCGACCTGCGCGAGCACCGCCTGATCGGTTCCGAGCACGGTCAGCCGCAGACCCGGCTGGATGAACTGGGAGAGGTAGCCGGTGAGCTCCGGTGAGGGAATCAGCAGCCGCCCGAGTGGCGCGAGGGTGTCGCGGTCCAGGGTGCCGAGACTCACCGCTTCGCCGCCGCGCCGGTCGCGTTCATCCACCAGCACGCCCAGGCGCGCGCCCAGCATCGACAGCGGTATGCGCAGTTCGACCCGGTAGCCGCCGTTCATGGGCTGCCAACCGCCGACGATGCGCGGCTCGTCGATGGCGACCTGGCGGCCCAGATCCCGGGTCTCGATCCGGCGCCCGTGCACCGGCCCGGGCTCCGCGGTCGCGATCAGGTACTGGTGCTGCGCGCCGGCCGCGTCGGTGAAGGCCACCCAGATCCGGTCGCCGAAGCCGGCCGGATCGAGCACATCCAGGCCGGGCGCGTCCCACACCACGTGCGCGTCGCGGACCTCGACGAGCAGGTAGGCCATGTGTTCATGCACGCCGGCCAGCAGCGCCACCTGATGCGGGCCATCGGAAATGATGCGCCGGAACGCCGAAGCGCGCGGCCATTCATCGGCATAGCCGTCCAGGAACGGCACGGTCTGCAGCGGCACGGCCTGCAGGTCGTTCGGCCCCGGCGGCGTCAGCCCCGCATCCGGCACCAGGCGATAGAGCAGGTCGGCGCGCCCCTGGAGCGAGGCGGCGATGGTCTGCGCGATGGCCTGCAGGGACTGCTGCTCGCTGTCGCGCAGGGCGGCTTCCATCTCGCGGGCGTACTCGTAGCCGGCGGCCGGCAGCACCAGCGTGGCGAATCCGAGCAGCAGCAGCTTCAGACGCAGCGACATGCCGTGAGGCCCGTCACTCCACCCAGCGATAACCCATGCCGTACACGGTCTGGATGGCGTCGAAATGCGGATCCAGGGCCTGGAACTTGCGGCGAATGCGCTTCACGTGCGAGGTGATGGTGTTGTCGTCGAGCACGACGTTGGCGGCATCCATCAGCTGCTGGCGATTGCGCACGTGCCCGGGATGACGCGCGAGCGCGTGCACGATCCAGAACTCGGTCAGCGACAGCAGCACGACCCGGCCTTCCCACTGCACCTGCATGCGTTCGCCGTCGAGCAGCAGGGCGCCGCGCTGCAGGGTCTGACCGGTGGCCGGCGGCCTGCGCAGGGCCTCGATGCGCCGGAACAGCGCGTTCACCCGCGCGATGAGATGCGGGATGCTCAGGTCCTTGGTCAGGAAGTCATCCGCCCCGAGGCGCAACCCCGACACGGCGTCGAGGTCGCTGTCGCGCGCGGTCAGGAAGATGATCGGCAGTTCCGCCGACATCGAGCGCAGCGCGCGGCACAGCTCGAATCCGCCTTCGGGTTCATCCTCGAGCGAAATGTCGATGATCGCCAGATCCGGCAGCCGCGCGGCGCAGGCCGTCAGGGCCTGCCGGCGGTTGCCATAGGTGCGCACCGAGTAGCCCTCGCGGGTGAAGGCGGCGGCGTAGTTGTCGCGGATGGCCGGCTCGTCCTCGATGATGGCGATGAGTTTCATCGTCCAAGCGTACTGCAACCGGGACGCAGGCGGCAGGCCGTACGCCGCCGGATCGGTCGGACGCCATGATTCGCCACGATTCGCCCGCTCGAGGCCCGGATCCGCACCCCGGCGCCGCCCGATTCGCGGCGTTCAATGCATCCCATGGACGCCAAGGACGATGATCCCGTTGGCCTCACCGACGGCAGCGCGGCAGGGCGGCGCTGGCTGGCGCAGCTGTTCAACTGGCTGGCCGTGCTGGTGCTGCTGTCCCTGGGGGTGCTCACCTGATGCGGTAGAATTCCGGACGCATGAAAATTCCGGAAATCATCATCGTCGAGGTCCTGCACGAGCCGGGCAGCCTTGCCAAGGTGCTGCAGGTGATCGCCGAGGAGGGTCTGGTGCTCGAACACCTGACCGCCCTGCGCCGTGAACAGGGCCGGACCCTCTGGGAGATCACCCTCGAGATGGACGAGGACGCGAACCGGTCGCTGTACGAGCGCATCGACGCCCTGCCGAACGCGCGCTTCGTCGGCAAGTCGGACCGGGTCTTCAACCGGCATCGCGGCGGCAAGATCCGCACCGTATCCCGGGTGACCATCAACACCCTGAACATACTACGGGACGTGTACACCCCGGGCGTGGCGCGCGTGTGCCTGGCCATCAAGGCCGATCCGCACAAGGCGCACGACTACACGAGCATCGATCATACGGTGGCGATCGTCACCAACGGCACGGCCATCCTGGGGCTCGGCGACATCGGCGCGCTGCCGGGCCTGCCGGTCATGGAGGGCAAGGCCGCGCTGTTCGCGGAACTCGTGGACTTGAGCGGCGTGCCGATCCTGCTCAAGACGCGGGATGCGGACAGCGTGGTCGCGAGCATCATGGCCATCGAGCAGTCCTTCGGCGCGATCCAGCTGGAGGATTTCGCGGCGCCCGAGTGCTTCGAGATCGAGGCGCGGCTGCGCGCCACGCTCGAGAAGCCGGTGCTGCACGATGACCAGCACGGCACCGCCGTGGTGACGCTGGCGGCGTTGATCACCGCCACGCGGCGCCTCGGGCGCAGCCTGCGCGCGGGCACCGTCGGGCAGATCGGCCTCGGGGCCGCGGGCACCGGCATCGTGCGGCTGCTGCGCGCCTATGGCGTGGGCCGGGTGCTCGGGGCCGACCGCAACCCCGAGGCCGTCCGGCGCATCGAATCGATGGGCGCCGAAGGGGCGACGCTCGATCAGATCATGGCCGGCTGCGACATCGTGATCGCGACCACCGGCGTCAAGAACCTGATCCCGGCCGCGAGCGTGCGCCCCGGGCAGATCATCCTCGCGCTGTCGAATCCGGAAAGCGAGATCGACCCGCTGGAGGCGATGCAGCGCGGCGCGGCCTTCGCCGCCGACGGCAAGGGCATCAACAACGTGCTGGCCTTTCCGGGGCTGTTCCGCGGCGCGCTCGCGGCGCAGGCGCCGCGCTTCACCGACGCGATGCTGATGGCCGCAGCCGAGACCATCTCGCAGCTGGCCGGGGAGGACCTGGTGCCGAATCCGCTCGACAAGCTCGTCCACGAGCGGGTCGCGGCCGCGGTGATGACTGCGGCCATGCAGCCGGCGGACGCTCAGTCCTGAGCGGCCATCATGCCCTTCAACTTGCCCATCGCCTGAGCTTCGATCTGGCGGATGCGCTCCGCGGAGACCTTGTAGCGATCGGCCAGGTCATGCAGCGTGGACTTGCCTTCGCCGGTCCAGCGGCTGATCAGGATGTCGCGGCTGCGCGCATCGAGCCGGCCGAGGGCGGCCTGCAGGTTGGCATGGCTCACGCTGGCCCACTCTTCCTGTTCGACGCTCTCGGCCGGATCGGCGGCGGGCGCCGGCAGATAGGAGGCCGGGCTGTAGGTCGCATCCTCCTCGTCGCCATCCGGCGTCGGATCGAATGACATGTCGCGCGCCGAGAGGCGCTGTTCCATTTCGGTGACTTCGGCCGTGGTGACGCCGAGGTCGCGGGCCACGGCGGCGGTCTCCTCGTGCGTCAGCCAGGAGAGGTTCTTCTTCATGCTGCGCAGGTTGAAGAACAGCTTCCGCTGCGCCTTCGTGGTGGCCACCTTGACGAGCCGCCAGTTGCGCAGGACATACTCGTGGATCTCGGCGCGCACCCAGTGGACGGCGAAGGACACCAGGCGCACGTTGGCCGCCGGGTCGAAGCGCTTCACGGCCTTCATGAGGCCCACGTTGCCTTCCTGGATGAGGTCGCCGATCGGCAGGCCGTAGCCGCTGTAGCCGCGCGCGATGTGCACGACGAAGCGCAGATGTGCGAGCACCAGTTTGCGCGCCGCATCCAGATCGTCTTCGACCCGGTAGCGGACGGCGAGAGCGTGCTCTTCGTCGCGCGACAGCACCGGTATGCGGCTGACGCGATCCATGTAGGCCTCGAGGCTCCCGAGCGGCCCCGCCAGGGCGAGGTCTGACTGAGGAGCGACCAGTGCGGTAGCGGTCGTCATGCGGGCTCCCTTGTTCGAACTTTCACTTGCAGAGAATTTTAGCACTCGGGGTATTGGAGTGCTAAGACCTTGCGGAGTTCAACTTGGTGCTGGTCGTTATATCTATCAAAAACAATATCTTATATACTGCTAAGCTCGCGGTTCGATGCCCCGGAGGTGCCGGGCCGCGGCGATCCAGGCGCCGAGCCATCCCAGGCCCATGCCGGCCGCAAACACCAGGGCGACCTCCCGCGCGCCCGGGCCGTCCAGACTGAAGCGGCTGCCGTAGAGCTGCGCGAGGGAGGCAACCGGTGCG
>Ga0335071_10003967_pt1 | contig 15515 bp, 11 predicted proteins | sample Lox_Sample_15_FD_206724 | JGI IMG/M metagenome (GOLD analysis project Ga0335071, IMG submission 206724) | Soil microbial communities from Loxahatchee National Wildlife Refuge, Florida, United States - Lox_Sample_1.5 | ecosystem: Environmental > Terrestrial > Soil > Wetlands | place: USA... | reverse complement strand
TCTTCCGTTCGAGCCACCCGACGTAGACGTAGCCGACGCGGTAGCGCCGGAGGTACGACTCGATCCGGCCCGCCTCGGGGCTCATGTAGATGGAGCGAACCGCCTCGCGCCGCGCCTCGATCTCGGTCTCGGCGTTGCCGCGCTGCTTGACGTGGTAGTCCCACCCGAGCACGGTGGGCAGCCCCGTCAGCATCGAGATGCGCCCGAAGTCCTGGTACGAGGGGCCCTGCGCCTCGAGGAGGACGGGCGTTCCCTCGATCGTCCGGCGGAGCCAGACGACGGCGCGGTATTCGCCGGGGTGAAGCGTCTCCAGATAGCGCAGGCCGTCGAGCGAGGGTCCCTCGTACGGCGCGAAATGGCGGCTGACGGCGGCGCGGCCGGCCGTCGCGGTCGTGAAGAGCGCGGCCGCGGCGAGGAGGGCCGCTCCGGCGCGCGCGGGCCAGATCCAGCGGTCGATGACCCCGCGCCGGCCGCGGCGGAAGACGAGAACGGCCGTGCCGAGGGCGAACAGGAGCCACGCCTCGAGGTACAGCTTGAAGAACGTGTTCATCCGGTCGTAGATGTAGAGGCGCTGGCAGAAGAGGACGAGGAAGAACGCCGAAGCCAGAAAGCCGAGGGCGAGGCGGTCTTCCGCCGTTTCCGGCAGGACGAAGAAGGCCGCGGCGAAGAGCAGGACGCCGCACGCGAGAAACGCGTTCGGCCGGAACCAGGCCAGCGCGGACAGGCCGGCGCCCGCGACCCCGACGGCGAGCCAGCGGGCCAGGCGCCCGCCGTCTCGTCCGCCGAATCGCTCGGCGGAGGCCGCGAGCCACCACGCCAGCGCCAGATAAAAGAAGAAGCCGAAAACCGTGAGCTGGTCGACCCCGGAGGCGGCGGCCTCGAGGTTCTTGCCGATCCCCGGAGCCCCGCCCGCGCGCACCCAGAGCGGCCGGGCCAGCAGGAACCCGCCGCCGGCCGCGATCGCGAGCGAGGCGAAGCCGCGCCCGGCCTGGCGCAGCGGCGCCACTCCCCCGGCGAACGCGACGGCGAGCGCCGTCACCACGAGAATCCCCGAAAGCAGCGGGACGTCCCAGGCGTTCGTCAGCGCCTGCGCCGCGCCGAGGAAACCGAGGAAGGCCGCTCCGGTCACGCGCGCTCGCCGCCCCGCCGCCGGCGACGAGTTCAGGCGCACCAGGTGCAGGGCGCCGGCCGCGAAGGCGAGGAACACCGGGATCGCGAGCACGTGCGCGTGCAGGTCGGCGAAAGTCAGGCTCCAGAACGGGTACTCGTTGATCGTGTCCCGGATGACGCGGGAGGTCGCCCAGAAGTAGTCCCAGTCGAGGGCCCGCTTGTGGACGAGCCACTCGCGCAGGCCCGACAGGTTGCCGAAGAGAAGGGTCAGCCCGGCGGCGGCCGCGCCGGCCCGGATCCGCCCGCCCCAGCTCCGTCCCAGGGAGAACGCGCCCTGCAGGATCGTCCCGCCGAGCAGGCCGAAGGCGAGGTTGAAGGTGAAGCGCGTCGACAGGTTCGTCAGGAGCGTCAGGAAGACGACCATCTCCTGCCCGAACGTGTAGTAGCCGAGCGGCGCGCCGGAGAACCACGGGTCCGAGGCCGGCAGCGCCCGCGTCCGCACGAGGATGTTCAGGATCGAGAAGTCCATCGGCTTCTCGCCCCAGTAGATCTCGGGGTTGAGCGCCCGGATCCCGAGGAAGAGCAGGAAACCGAGCGCGAAGACGAGCTCGCTCTGGAGAAGCGGGCGGCGGTTCTCGCGGAAGAACCGGAAGAGGTCGTGGCGTTCGCGCCACAGGACCCAGAGCGACGCGAGCGCGAGCGCCGCGAGACAGAGCGCCGCGGCGCGCCGGCCGTTGACGAGGACGCGGAAGGTGAGCGCGATCGTCAGGGCGTAGGTCGAGAAGACGAGCCCCAGCAGCCGGGCGAAGCCGAAGCCGCGGTCGGAGAGTCGAGGAAAGAGCGCCCAGACGAGCGGAAAGGCGACGGCGCCGACGAGAGCGAGCGCGCCGTACCAGAGCAGCGCGGCCGCGACCGAGCCGCCCGGGGACGCCCCCGGCTCGACCGACGGTCCGGTCTCCGAGATCGGCCGCCGGTCGGGGCGCACGGGAGCGGTGACCCGGCGGAGGCGCCGCGGCCAGCGTTCCCAGTCGTTCATCGTGGGCGGCGTCTGCGGGATCGCGGCGAGGAGAATCCGGCGCGTGTTCTCGGCGGAGTAGCGCGGCGTCTTGCGGAAGAGCAGCACGCGCGGGTGGTCGTAGACCGTGAACTGCTCCTCGGCGCGGTCGTCCGGGATTCGGAGCGGGCCGAGCGACGGGTACGACGTGACGTCGGCCGCGCGGTCGAAGCCGAGGCTGCCGTCGAAGAGGCTGCGGTAGTAGGCGATCGACATCGGGAAGACGTCCGGGACGCGAGTGACGTTGGCGTAGACGCGGTTGGACGTGACGGCCACCCAGTCGGCCTCGTTCAGGCTCTTGACGAGAATCTCCGCCTTCTCCCGCGAGTCGGGGTCGAAGAGCGGCAGCTGCGGGATCCCGCCGTACACGCCGGGGTCGTAGCCGGGCACCGGCAGCGGCAGGCCGTCGTCCCACGACTCGTTGACGATCTTCTTGTGGGGCGGAACGTGCGCGTAGATCCACCGCGTCGCCTCGACGCGGGACTGCGGCCGTCGGTAGATCGCCGTGAACGCGACCGCCCAGAGAGCCGTGCCGGCGACGACGGCGACGGCCGCGGCGCGCGCCAGGCGCGGGAACCGCGACGTCTCGAGCAGGTGCGAAAACCAGACGCCGGTCAGGGCCGCGAGCGCCGGATAAGCGGGGTAGAGGTAGCGGATCGACTTGACGAGCGTGAGGCCGTGGTACCCGATCAGGAAGAGGACGTACGCGCAGAGCGGCGCCAGGGCGAAGGCCCGGCGGCGAACGACCTCGGCCGAGGCCCACACGAGGGCCAGCAGCGCCGCCACGCCGAAGAAGACGCCGGCTCCCCAGAGCACGAAGTTCTCGAGTGGAAAGAGGATCGTGCGGCCGGCCCACTGGAGAGCCGGCGGAAAGCCCGCGACCGAGCTCGACAGGATCTGCAGGCGCTTCAAGTCGTCGAGCCAGCGCGGGTCGAGGCGAAACGACAGCGGGCTCGGTCCGAGGAACATGTGCGGCAGGAAGACGCGGACGGTGACGGCGGCGGCGGCGACCGCGAGCAGGGCGCGCGGGACCGCCGCGAGAAAGGCCGCGCCGACGCGGTCCCGCTGGAGGAAGATCGCGGCGAGCGCCGCCACGCCCAGCGGCAGCAGCAGCGCGAGCGCCGTGATCTTGCAGGCGGCGGCCAGTCCGATCGCGACCCCCGTCGCCGCCCAGCCTTGCCAGCCGGCCCTGCCCTGGGCGATGCGGACCGTGCCGAGAAGAGCGGCTGCCGTGAAGGTCGCGAGGAACGTGTCGACCGCCCAGAAGTGCGACAGCTGGATGCCGAGGACGCAGAAGGCCGACAGCGCCGCCGCGACGAGGGAGGCCCGCCGATGCGCGAAGCGTCGCGTCAGCCGGTACACGAGCCAGACGGTGACGAGGTCGAAGAGGCCCGAGAGCGCCCGGCCGATGAGGTACGTGCCGTCGTAGCCGCGTCGTCCGAACAGCGGCGCGATCGCCTTGGCCGCGACCATCGGCAGCGTGCCGTAGACGAAGGACCCCTCGCCGCGGTTGTACGGGTCGAGCGGCGACCGCTTCGCGTCGAAGTATTCGGCCGGCGTCTTCGGGAACGCCAGTTTTTCCTCGACCATCGAGATGAACCGCTCGTCCGGGTGGAGGTGGTGTCCGTCGTCCCAGTTGAGGCCCTGGAAGCGCAGCAGCGCCCCCGCGGCGAGCAGGAAGAGGAGGATCGCGCGGGCGCGATCGCGAGGCATGCGGTTCGCCACGGGAGGGCTAGCCCGCCGAGATCTTCAGGCCCTTGCGAGCGAGGAAGCGGCCGATCTCCTCCCGGCTCTCGCCGATCCAGGACAGCAGGCGATCCACGCCTTCGGCGGGTGCGACGCGCGGACGCCAGTCGAGCTCGCGGGAGGCGCGGTCGACGTTGCAGTAGAAGACGGGCTGGTCGCCGAGGCGCGTCGGCGCCGACGCGACCGGGATCTTCCGGCCGAGCTTCTGCTCGAGCAGGACCATCAGCTCCTTCAACGAGAGACGAAACGCCGGCCCGCCGCCGACGTTGTACGCGCGGCCGGCGACCTTGCCCGGCGCGGACGCGGCGGCGAGGTAGAGGGCGACGAGGTCATCGACCCAGAGCAGGTCGCGCACCTGGAGCCCGTCGCCGTAGAACGTGATCGGGAGCCCGAAGACGGTGGCGAGTGCGAACCAGGCGACCCAGCCCTGGTCCTCCTCGCCGAACTGGCGGGGACCGTAGATGCAGGACTGGCGCAGCGCCACCGTCGGCAGGCCGAAGCTGCGGTGGTAGTCGATCACGTACTGGTCGGCGGCGCCCTTCGAGCAGCCGTAGGGCGACTCGAAGGAGAGCGGCTCCGTCTCGGAGACGCCCTGCGGCAGGTCGCGGAAGTCCCAGCGGCCGTCGCGCACGACTTCGCCCATCGTCAGGTGGCCGTAGACCTTGTTGGTCGACGCGTAGAGGAGCAGGGGCGCCTTGTCCGGCGCGCCGGCGTGGCGCCGTCGGAGTTCCTCGAGGAGGCGGAAGGTCCCGAGCGCGTTGATCTCCCAGTCGGTGACCGGGTCGAGAATCGACGTCGTCACCGCGACCTGGCCGGCCAGGTGCAGCACCGCGTCGAAGGGCTCGGCGAGCACACGGGACAGGGCCTCGGCGTCGCGCACGTCCGCCTGAACGAAGCGGATCTTCGCGTCGACCTTCTCGAGCCAGGCGCGGTTGAAGGTGGACGCCGCGCGCGAGAAATTGTCGAGGACGACCACGTCGTGCTTCTCGGCGGACAGGCGCCGGGCGGCGTTCGAGCCGATGAAGCCGGCCCCGCCGGTGATCAGGAATCGCATGATTTCGTCACCGAAAAACTAATCTAAGCCGATCATTTTACAGGAGATTCCGGCTTTCTCCTACAGACGAAGGCGATGCAGGCGCCCGCCTCGGGCTCCGGCTCCTCGACCCAGCGGCGCAGCTGCCGCACCCAGAACGCGTTGTCCATGAGCGAGGGCAGGGGCACCCACCGGCCCGTCAGCTTGCGGGCGACGAGGTGGGGAAGGCTCGTGTAGTGGTAGCGGTGAAACGCGTGCATGGCGCCCGGCGACATGTAGTAACGCCAGCGCACGACCTCGAGCCCTGCCGCCTCGAAGCGCGCGCGCCAGACCTCCGGCGGGTCGAAGTGAAAGTGGACCGATTTCCGGTTGAACCAGTCGACGTAGGCGCGGTGCGCCCCGGAGAGCCCGAGGCGGCGCCACGTCCGGGCGTCGGTCAGAAACTCGGTGAAGTTCTGCCCGACGAGCGTCGTCGCGAAGACGCCTCCGGGCCGCAGGACGCGCCCGATCTCGCCGATCGTCTTCTCGATCCGCGGGATGTGCTCGAAGACGCAGTTGGACACGACCGAGCCGAACGCGCCGTCGGGGTAGGGCATCGCCCCGGAGTCGGCCGCGGTGACGAGGCGATAGACGCGCCGGTCGCGCGCTTCGGCGATGTCGGCGAGAAAGGGATCGAGGCCGACGTCGGCGCCTCCGGGAAAGAGGACCGACCCGAAGTGGCCGTCGCCGCACCCCACGTCGAGGATGGGCCGCGGGTAGTCGACGGCCGACAGGATCTGCGCCTCGATCGTCCGCATGAGGACGCGGTGCAGAGGCATCTCCCGCAGGTGAGCGCGCAGGATCGGTTCGACCGGGGCGGGTTCCTTCACCGGCTCCCTCCCAGCGCCGCCTCGTACTCTGCCTCGTACGCGCGCAGCGTCCGCTCGGGGTCGAAGAGAGCGCGGATCTCCTCGCGCGGACGGCGGTGGCTCGCGGGCGCCTCGAGCACCTTGAGGATCTGCCGCGCGAGGCCCGTGGCGTCGCCGATCGGCGCGATCTCGCCCATCCCGGTCAGCCGGACCGGCTGGCGCACGCCGGGCAGGTTCGACGCGACCGACGGCACGCCGCGCAGCATCGCCTCGACCTGGACGAGCCCGAACGACTCCGTCGCGTTGATCGACGGCAGGACGAGGACGTCGGCGATCGTGAAGAGATCGGCGATCTCTTCCGGCGGCACGATGCCCGGCGCCACGACGCCCGAGGCCGGGTCGGCGAGCAGGGGCGCGATCTTCTCGAGGACGGCCTCGCCCGGCACCTCCTTCGCGCCGGCGAGGAGCAGCACGGCCTCGGGAAAGCGGCGCCGGATCTCGGCGAACGCCCGCACCAGAACGGGCAGGCCTTTTTCCTCGGCGAAGCGGCCGAGAAACAGAATGACGGGCTCGCCGCGGACGCCCAGGCGCGCGCGGACCTCCCCGGCGGGCCGGCCCGTGACGGGCGGGTCGGCGACCGGCGGCAGGATCCATCCGACTTTCTCGAGGCGGTCGCGCAGCGGGCGCGTGTTGCGGGCGTAGTCCTCGGTGTAGGTGATGACCCGGCTCGCCCGCTCCAGGGCGAAGTGCTGCGACGCCCGCGCCAGCACTTCGACGAAGCGCTGGCCGAAGAGGGGCGGCGGCTGCAGGTCGCAGTGAAACGTCACGAGGATCGGCACGCGAAGGGTCGAGCCGAGAAACGCGAGCGGCACCGCGTTCACCAGCGGCGCGTGGAGGTGGAGCACCTCCGTCCTCGGGATCTCGCGCAGCGCGCGGGCGAGGATCGCCGGCGAGACGAGCGCTTTGCCCACGCGCGCCGCGACCGGGGCGCGGACGACGTGGACGCCGTTCTCCTCGGATTCGAGGGGCAGGTCCGGCCGATGCCGGTGGGCGAGCACGCGCACCGCGTGTCCCCGGCGCGCCAGTCCTTCCGCGAGCTGTTCGACGTAGATCGTGAGACCCGAGACGTGCGGGCGGTAGTAGTCGATCGCCATCAGGATCTTCATTTCGGCCGGGCGACCGTGAAGAGCGCGGTGCCGTCCGAAGCGAAGACCGGATCGAGAAACGGGAAGCTCGCGGTCGCCGGGTTGCTGCCGTAGGCGCGGCGCTCCGTGTCGCCGAGCACGACGTGCGTGACGCCGTACTTCTGGATCGTGTCCCACGCGACGCGCGGATCGGACGTCGTGTAGAAGAGCTTGACCCGGGCCTTGCGGTCTTCGACCTCGGGGGAGTTCGAGCGCCAGAGCCCTTCGTGGTTGGCCCAACCCATCACGGTCGGGATCCCGGTGTGGGAGGCGATGCGGGCGAACTCCGAGTAGGGGTCGCCCGAGGCCTCGAGGACCACCGAGCCGATCGGGGCGTTCTTCAGGAGCCAGTCGACGGCGGCCGCGTCGCCGCGGCCACGGCTCTGGAGCGCGCGGTGCGCATCGAGCGAGAGCGGCCCGTCCTTCTGGCGGAAGCGCGAGACGGCGACGTTGATCGGCCAGAGCGCCGCGAGAAGAACGCAGGCCGCGAGCGCGGCGCGGAAGAGGCGGCTCCGTCTCGCGCCGGCCTCCCACGCTCGTCCCGCGGCGACCGCGCCCCCGACCGCGATCAGCGGCCACGCCTGGTGGTAGAACTTGAACAGCGTGTTCATGCGCTGCAGGTCCTGGCCGTACGTGTCCTTGAAGTAGACGAGCTCGCAGCCGCCGATCATCCCGAGCCCGAGAAGCAGCAGGAACGCGGTGAAGACGCCCGCCGCGTCGTCGCCGGCGCGCAGGCAACGGTAGCCGAAGCGGCAGGCGAGCAGCCCGAGGAAGACGACGATCGCCATCGCCGGGATGCCCGAGGCGAGGCCTGCCAGACACGCGGCGCCGGCCGCGACCGCGAGCGCGAGGTCCCGTCGCCGACGCGCGCCCTCCGAGTCGTCGGCGGCGCGGGGCCAGAGGCCCATCAGGCAGACCGCGAAGAGGATTCCCCAGACGCCGAGGAACTCGAGCACGCCCGAGAACATGGTCGCGCGCCCGAGGCCGTTGTTGGTGAGCGCGAAGGACCGCGTGTAGGGCAGGAACAGCAGGAGTGAGACCGCGGCGGCCATGGCGCCCTCGATCCCGCCGCGGAACCACTGCGGCAGCGACGGCCAGCGTTGGCCGTTGGTCGTTCGGAGGACGCCCGCCACGAAGAGCAGGATCGCGAGGGCGGGCAGGTTCCAGAAGTTCGCCGCGCGCGCCGTGCCGGCGACGAACGCCACGAGGAGGAGCTCGGGCCACGCGCGCCAGCGCCGGTCCGGGCCCGCCTCGATCCACCGGTCCGCGACGACGAACGCCGCGATGAAGTACGGGAAGGCGAGCAGGTGCGGGTGAAGGTCCGCGTGGAAGAACGTGAAGAACGGGAACTCGTTGATCGTCTTGAAATTCTCGGGGCCGATGACGCGCGAGGCATGCCAGTAGTCGAAGTCGGGCGCAAACGGCGCGCTCCAGGCGTCGAGGGCGCCGGTCAGATTTCCCGCGAAGACGGCGCCCGCTCCGGCGCCGAGTCCGACGGAAAGCCGGCCCTTCGAAAGCCGCAGGCCCAGGCACGCGGCCGCGACGAAAGACGAGCCCGCGAAGGTCGCGATCGAGAGGTTGTATGCGACCAGCGGGGCGACGCCGGACAGCTTCGCCTGCGCGGCGGCGAGCAGGTAGCCCCAGTAGTAGTAGTTGATCGTCTTGCCGGCCATCCAGGGGTCGGCCGGCGGCATGCCCGGGAAGCGCGCGAGCGAGTTCAGGAACGCGAGGTCCATGAATTTCTCGGCGCCGAGGATCGCGGGGCCGGCGGCGCGGATCAGGAGAAACACGCCCGAGGCCGACCAGAAGAGGATCGCCGCGAGCTTTTCCTCGTCGCCCCACCACGGGGCGCGCGCGGCGGAGTCTTCGGGCGCCCGGCGGCGCAGGACCCAGGAGACCGCGCCGACGCCGGCCAGGGCGGCGAGCAGCGTGACGCGCCGGAAGCCGAGCGGGGTCGTCAGCGAGAGCGCCCAGGCGGCGTAGGCGACGAGCGCCAGCCCCAGCGGGCGCGACAGGAGCGCCGCGTCGCGCCGGTTGCCGAAGAACGCCCGAAGCAGCGGGAGGACGGCGAGGGCCGTGAGCTCGGTCCAGAAGGCCCATGCCAGAATGTCCCGCATGCGGTCGTCCCATTGTAGACGACGCGCCCCGGTTTCCGGCGGGGAGCGGCGTCGGCGCGCGGCCTGGTGAGCGACCGCATCCCGTTTCGGCCGCGGCCCATGCTCGCGACACTCGTCGGCGAGCCCTTCGACCGTCCGGGCTGGGTCTACGAGGAGAAGTACGACGGCTATCGCATCCTCGCGGCCAAGGAGGGCGCCCGGGTCCGACTCTTCTCGCGCAACGGCAGGGACCGCACGGGGACGTTTCGCGGCATCGCCGAGGCGATCGGCCGGCTGCGCGACCGCTCGCTCCTGCTCGACGGAGAGGCCGTGGCCTTCGACCGGTCCGGCGTCTCGCGCTTCCAGCTCCTGCAGCGCGGCGGCGATCCGTCGCTCGCGGTCTTCGACTGTCTCTACCGCAACGGCCGGGACCTGCGCCGGGAGCCGCTGACGGCGCGGCGGCAGCAAGCGGCCGCGGCGCTCGCACCCCGGTCGGCACGGCTGTTTCTCTCGCGGCGCCTGCCCTCGAACGGGCTCGCCGCCTATCGCGCCGCCAAACGCCGCGGCTTCGAGGGCCTCGTCGCCAAGGACGAGTCCTCCCGCTACGAAGAGCGCCGCTCGCGCGCGTGGCTGAAGGTCAAGGTGCACCAGGAAGAGGAGCTCGTCGTCGCCGGATACACGCCGCCGAAGGGCTCGCGCCGCCACCTCGGCGCCCTGCTCCTCGGCGCGTATCGCGGCCAGGACCTGGTTTTCGTCGGCAAGGTGGGAACGGGCTTCGACGCGGCGGGGCTCGCGGCGCTCGCCAGGCGCCTGCGGCCCCTCGTCCGCGTCCGGCCCGCCTTCGCGAACCCGCCCCGGGAGAGAGACGCCGTCTGGGTCGCGCCGACGCTGGTGGCGCAGGTCGCCTTTCAGGAATGGACCGCGGACGCGCGCCTGCGGCAGCCGGTCTATCTCGGCCTGAGGGACGACAAGAAGCCGCGCGACTGCCGGCTGCCGGCGGCGTTTTCCTGAGTCAGGCGTTCCGGCGGATGTGAAGCGTTTTCTCGACGACGGCGTGGACGACGCCCGCGGCGTCGGCGAGCTCGACGACGTAGACGCGCTCGACCCGGTCGGACGTCTCGAGAGCTTCGCGAATCGCCGCGAGCTCCGCGTCGGTGAGGAGGAAGCGCGCGTGGAGCGTCGCGCGGCCCGGCCTCTTGAAGCGGATCGTCGCCGCCTTGTCCCAGACCGTGTAGCCGGGGCCGAGCCCCTTGATCAGCATGATCATGTACCAGGGGTCGGCGGCGCCGTAGAGGCTCCCGCCGAAGATCGTCCCGACGTAGTTCCGCGTCCGCCAGTTCAGGGGGAGTCGCACGCGAATCTCGCGCCAGTCCGCCGCGATGTACGTGACGCGCCCGCCCGTGCCGCGCCAGGCGGGGAAGAAATTGAGCGCCCGGCGCCTCCAGCGCGTCGCCCGGGACTCGGCCATGCCCAATGCTAAGCTTTTGCGCCATGTCCGAGCCGGGGTACCTGCGCCTTCTCGAGACGGGAGAGCTCGAGGAGCGCGTCGAGAAGCTCTACGCCCTGCTGCGCGCCTGCACGGTGTGCCCGCGCGACTGCGGCAACGACCGGCTCGCCGGCGTGCTCGCCTCGTGCGCGTCCGGGGAAAACCCGATCGTCTCGGCGCACACGGCGCACTTCGGCGAGGAGCCGTGCCTGTCGGGAACGCGCGGCGCGGGCAACATCTTCTTCGGCAACTGCAACCTGCGCTGCGTCTACTGCCAGAACTACCAGATCAGCCAGGACTACCCGACGCAGAAGTCGAACGAGATCCCGGTCGAGCGGCTGGCCGAAATGGCGCTCGAGCTCCAGGCGCGCGGCTGCCACAACATCGGCTTCGTCTCGCCCACGCACTTCGCGCCGCAGATGGCGAAGGCGGTGCTCCTGGCCGCGCGGCGCGGGCTCCGGCTGCCCGTCGTCTACAACACCAATGCCTACGACTCGGTCGAGGTGCTGCGGCTCCTCGAGGGGATCGTCGACGTCTACCTGCCCGACTTCAAGTACGCGGACACGGGGGCCGGGTCGCTCTACTCGAAGGTGCCCGACTACCCGGCGCGCGCCCGGGCGGCTCTCGTCGAGATGTTCCGGCAGAAGGGCTCGCGGCTCGACCTCGACGACGGCGGCCTGCTCCGCGGCGGCCTGCTCGTGCGGGTGCTCGTCCTGCCCAACGGCGCCGCCGGCGTCGCGGAGTCGCTGTCGTGGATCGCCGAGACCCTGTCCCCGAACGTGGCTATTTCCCTCATGGCCCAGTACTACCCGATCCACCGCGCCCTCTCGAACGACAAGTACGCGGCCCTCGCGCGGTCGATCACGCCGGCGGAGTGGGAGCAGGCCCTGGCGGCCCTCGAGTCCAACGGGCTCTGCCGGGGCTACCAGCAGGAGCTCGAGACGGCCGGCAAGTACTACCGCCCCGACTTTCGCGACCGCGAGACCCCCTTCCGGGACATCCGCGACTTTCGGGAGGAGAACGCGCTACACTAGGAACATCGCCGGGAGGCGAAGGTATCGTGCGCGGGCCGGGGTCAACGCCCCGGCCCTGTTTTTTCCGGGCCCTCGAGCGGCTCGCAGGCGTTGACGATCGCCGTTTCGAAGCCGGGCGCGATCGTCAGCGTCGTCGACGCCAGCACCTTTCCTGCCGCGCGCAGCTCGACGCGGTAGTCGCCGGGGTCGCTGAAGAAGCGCGCCGTCCTGACCGTTTCCCGCACCTCGATCGGCGGCGGCGCGGCCGGGATCGCCAGCAGCGTCTTCTCGACCCCCGACGGCGCAGCCGCCACGATCGCGGCCCCCGTCGGGATCGCGGCGCCGAGGCGGGCGACGAGCGTGACGCGATCCACGCTTCCGGCGAGCTGCCACAGCGCCTCCCGCGAGACTCCGCCCGGCACGAACACGCGGAGCTGGTCGGGGGGATCCTTGACGGGCCGGCGGATTCCGCCGATGGGGACGACGATCGTCCCGCGGACGGCGACGGGGTTGCCCTCGATCGCGCCCGCGATGAAGCGCGTCTTGTCGAGGGACGCGTCGGCAAACGGGACGAGCGGGGGGATGGCGCTCGCGACGAGCCGCTTCTGGCGGACCTCGCCGTCGCGGCCGACGACGATCTCCTCGTAGACGTCGGCCGTCAGGCGCGCCGACACGTAGGTGGGCGGCAGGTTGACCGGACCAGGCGCGACGAGCTTCGGCGGCACGAGCCCGGCGCAGGGCGTGGGCGCCGCGTGGGTCGAGGCCGTCGGCGCGCTCGAGCAGGCCAGCGCCGCGGCGAGCACCGCGGCCGACAGGAAACGAAGGGCTCGTCCGGTCACGTCTTCGGGACGTAGAAGTGGAAGTGGGCCGGGTCGCGTGCGAGCCAGAACTGGCCGCCGCCGGCGTTCTGGTCGTTGACCGTGAACCGGAGGAGCCACGCGCCCTCTTCCCAGGCGTCGCCGATCGGGGCCACGGTCGCGAAACGCACCTCGGTCGCCTTGGCGGGGACGACGATCGGCGGCTGGAAGATCGGAATGCGCTTGCCCGACGGCGACATCGCCTCGACGCGCACGGCGAGCGTTTTCTCCGTCGGGGAGGGCGGGACGTCGAGGAGAACCTCGGCGCGCAGCGCCGCGTCCTTGCCTTTCCGGATGGGGAAGCCTTCGGGAGCGGTCGCCTTGCCGGAGGCGTCCGCGGGCTTGACCGCGAGGTCGCCCAGGATCGGCTCCGCGATCGCGCCGCGCTTGTCGCCCTGGAGCCGGAAGCGGACGACGATGTTGGCGAACACTTCGACGGGCTTGCCGTCCTTGAGGGCGGGGCGGAACTGCCACTGCTTCACGGCGGCGAGGGCGGCCGCGGAGAAGTCGCGATGCTGCGTCGAGAGCACGCGGAGGTCCTGCAGGTGCCCCGAGGCGTCGATGCGGCCGATCAGCAGGACGTTGCCCTGCCTCTGGGTCTTCAGGAGGTTGTCCGGGTAGACGGGATTGACCTGCTTGGTCTGGACCGCGCCGCGCGTCTGGGCAACCGCGGCAGCCGCCGCGAGGAACAGGCCGAGGGCGATTCCCGTTGCCGGGTTCCGGTTCAGGCGCATCGTTGCCTCAGGCGGCCGGCCCTTCGAGGGCGCGCCGCGCGTGGTAGGAGGAGCGGACGAGCGGTCCCGATTCGACGCGGAGGAAGCCGAGCGCTTCGCCGCGGCGTCGGAGCCGGTCGAACTCTTCCGGCGTGTAGTAGCGCTCGATCGGCAGCCGCCGCGCGTGCGGCTGGAGGTACTGACCGATCGTCGCGATGTCGCAATCAGCGGCGCGCAGGTCGGAAAGCAGCGCACCGACTTCTTCTTCCGTTTCGCCGAGGCCGACCATCAGGCCGGACTTCGTCTTGAGCGAGAGGCCACGGCGGTCGCGGCGGCGGGCCGCGCGGGCGATGAGCTCGAGCGACTGCGCGTAGCCGGCGTCCGGGCGCACCCGGCGATAGAGACGCTCGACCGTCTCCATGTTGTGGTTGAGGATCTCGGGCGCCGCGTCGAGCACGACGTCGAGCGCGGCGGCATCGCCCCGAAAGTCGGGAATCAGCACCTCGACGGTGCAGCCCGCGTTGCGGCGGCGGATCGCGCGGATCGTCGCGGCGAAGTGCGCCGCGCCGCCGTCCTCGAGGTCGTCGCGGTTGACCGAGGTCACGACCGCGTGCGAGAGGCCGAGCTCGGCGGCCGCCTCGGCCACGCGCTCGGGCTCGTCGGGGTCGAGCGCCCCCGGGCGGCCCTTGCCGACGGCGCAGAAGCCGCAGTGCCGCGTGCAGACGTCGCCCATGAGCATGAAGGTCGCCGTGCGCTCGCGTGCCCAGCACTCGTGGATGTTGGGGCAGCGCGCCTCCTCGCAGACGGTTACCAGAGAGAGGCGGCGCAGCAGGCGCCGGACGTCTTCGTACTCGCCGGTCGTGTTCAGACGGACCTTGAGCCACTCCGGCCGTTCGAGGCGGGAGGCCCGGGCCGGGGCGAGGGCGGGCAGCTCGGCTTTCACGCGGCGATTATCTCGCGGCCGAAGACCGCGCCGAAGTGGCGGGCCACGGGCTCGGCGAGGGCGCGCGCCGACAAGCGCCGGCCCGTGAGCCGCTCGATCGCGGTGACGCCGCCGTCGGTGATGCCGCACGGCACGATGCCGGCGAAAAACGGCAGCGGCTCCTCGGTCACGTTGAGGGCGAACCCGTGCGTCGTGATCCAGCGCGACAGGTGGACCCCGATCGCGGCGATTTTGTCGTTGCCGACCCAGACGGACGTGACGCGCTCCTTGAGGCCCGACCGTTCGCCCCGGATGCCGAGCTCCGCGAGCGTGCGCAGGAGCACCTCCTCGAGGTCGGTGACGTAGCGCTTGACGTCGCGCCGGTCGGGGGAGAGGTTCACGATCGGATAGCCGACGAGCTGTCCGGGCCCGTGGTAGGTCACCTTGCCGCCGCGGTCCGTCTCGCGGATCTCGATCCCGAGTTCCCGGCAGCGGTCGGGCGTGAAGAGGACGTCGGCGGCGCTGGCGTTTCGGCCGAGCGTGAAGACCGGTTCGTGTTCGAGGAGCAGGAGGCGATCGGGGCCTCCGGCCGCCACCGCGGACGCCGCCGCGCGCTGGAGCGCCAGCGCCTCGTCGTAGCGCATCCGCCCGAGCCACTCGGCGGCGAGGGGCGGTGTCGCGGTTCGGCGCGCCAGCGCGTCCATCCGGGCGAGTCTACCTTCTCGGACCGCGTTTCAGTGCCCGAGGAGCAGCGTGTCCTGCCCGTCGAGCCGCGCGCGCCCGGGGTAGTACCCGGGCGACAGCCACTGGAGGCGCAGGCCGGCGCGCTCGAGGAGCGCGTCGAATCGCGGCTTCGCGTACGCCACCGCCGCGGTGGGACGCGACCGCAGGCGCCAGCGGAGGGATCCGCTCGCGTCGGCGAACGGGAAGGCCGCGCGCGCCGGGCCGTCGGCCTCGGGGTCGAAGAGGAACGCCGTCACGACGGCGGCGCGGCCGGGGCGCAGCACGCGGCGCGTCTCCGCGAGGTAGTGCGCGGCGTCGTCCGGCAACAGGTGCGTGAACACGGACTTGGCGAGGACCAGATCGCACGAGCCGTCCTCGGCCGGAAACCGGTACGTCGAGGCCGGCGGCCCGGAGCGCGTGCCGTAGGCCGAGGCGACGGGCGCGAGCTCGAATCGCAGGCGCGGGTCGCCGCCGTAGAAGCGGCGGCACCAGCGGATCGACGGCTCGTGGACGTCGAAGCCGACGTAGCGGCCGTCGCCGCCCAGGCGCCGCGCGAGCTCGGGCACGAGGGCCCCGGCGCCGCAGCCGACGTCGAGCACGCGATGGCCCGACGCGACGAGGCCGAGGCGGTCGAGGAACGCGGCGGTGTCGCGCGCGGCCGGCTCGAACTGTCCGACCGCTCCCGTGTGGCGGCGCAGCCACAGCGGCGGGAGCGCCGGCTTTCCCGCCG
>Ga0335071_10003965_pt1 | contig 15516 bp, 12 predicted proteins | sample Lox_Sample_15_FD_206724 | JGI IMG/M metagenome (GOLD analysis project Ga0335071, IMG submission 206724) | Soil microbial communities from Loxahatchee National Wildlife Refuge, Florida, United States - Lox_Sample_1.5 | ecosystem: Environmental > Terrestrial > Soil > Wetlands | place: USA... | reverse complement strand
GGATCTCGCTGTAGGGACGGCCGGGTACGTTCTCATTGGGCTTGATTTCGGAGACGATGACGAGAGCCGCGCCGGGCTCGGTCCAGCCGCTGAGGTAGTAGAAGTTGTTGTCCTGACGGAAGCCGTAGGTGGCGTCGGGGCCTTCGGATTCGGTGCTGGCAAACACGATGGCTACTCCGTCTGCCATTTTCTGGGCGAGAGCCTGACGGCGGGCGCGGTAGTCGGCGTTGGGTTGCCGATCGAGGGCGTCGGAGGAGACGGGGAGGAGAAGGAGAACAGCGATGACGATTTTCAAGGATGGGAGACAGCGCATGGTTTTAACCTCCGTGACCGGACCCCTTCTTGATGCAAGCGAAAACCTCCACTCCGCGAAAAGAAGGCGGGGAGGGGCACCCGTTCTCTTGTTCACCGCTAGACTCCCACCGGAAAAGGTTTGGTGCTGTGTTCTTCAGCACGTGCGGCGATGAGGCTGTCGAAGCGGCCTTGCAAGAGCGACATCAAGCCTGTGTACCAGTAGCCCCATACGAAGATCACCAGGAAAGGTACTGTGAAGTAGTTCTCGTTGGCGACGGCATACCAAACAGTCAGTGCGAAGTACGTACCGATGGCGAGCTCGACATAGGGAACCAGACCCAGCCGCTTGCGATACTTTCTGGCGGCGACGGATTTGTCCTGCCTGGTGACCACGCGATATTTGGGCGTGCGAGCAAAGGCGGTTTGTCTGCCGGCGATGGCCTCCAGCACGGCCTTGGTGTTGGTAATGGTGAGGCCGATGCCGAGGCCCATCAGAGGCGGCAGGTAGAGTAACGTGCGCAGCCAGGTCTTGGGAAAGAGTTCTTTCTGCGAGACGAGGTAGAAGCTGGAGATGGAAAACGTCGAAGCGAGAAACAGGGGCAAGTCGATGTAGAGCATCTGAAACCAGCCCTGATAGAAACGCAGGATCATTGCCGGCAAAAGAAGCGCGCTGAGAACGATCATCAGCGGGTAGCTGATGTTGGCGGTGAGGTGGTAGAAGGCCTCGATCTTCTCGCGGCGCGAGACATTGGCCTGGAAGACCTTTGGTAAATCCTTCTTCGAGCACTGAATCAGGCCCTTGGCCCAGCGGGCCTGCTGGGTCTTGAAAGCCGTCATCTCGATGGGGAGCTCGGCAGGGCACTCGACGTCTTGCAGATACTTGAAGCGCCATCCTTTGAGCTGCGAGCGGTAGCTAAGGTCGGTGTCTTCGGTGAGGGTGTCGTGCTCCCAGCCGCCGGCGTCGTCGATGGCCCGGCGGCGCCACATGCCGGCGGTACCGTTGAAGTTGAAAAAGACCCCGGCACGGGAGCGGCCACCGTGCTCCAGGACGAAGTGGCCGTCGAGCAGGATAGCTTCGACTTCGGTGAGGAAGGAGTAATTGCGATTGAGGTGCGTCCAGCGCGTCTGGACCATGCCGACGTCGGGCTCGGCGAAGTGGTGAATGACTTTCATGAGCCAGTCGGGGGGCGGGGTGAAGTCGGCGTCGAAAATGGCAACAAATTCGCCGGTGGCGGACTTGAGCCCGGCGTCGAGCGCTCCCGCCTTGAAGCCCTCGCGATTGATGCGGTGGTGATAGGTGATGTCATGGCCCAGGGCGGCATAGCGCTCAACCACTTCCCGGGCGACGTCGACGGTTTCGTCGGTGGAGTCGTCGAGCACCTGGATTTCGAGCCTGTCGGGCGGATAGTCGAATCTGCAGACGCAATCGACGAGGCGGTCGATTACGAACTGCTCGTTGAAGATGGGGAGCTGGATGGTGACCTTAGGAAGTTGGTCGAAGTGCCTGAGCGGATCGACGGCTTTGTTCTTGCGGTGCTTGTAGTAGAGGTAGACCAGTTGGTAGCGGTGCAAGCCGTAGAAGGCGAGGATGATCAGGAGAACAAAGTACGGGATGAGCAGGGCGAGGTCGAAGGCGTTGGCGTGATAAAGCCCTTTGAAGGTGGTGTCGAGGAAGTGGGTGCGGAAGTAGTGGCGCAATCCGCGCGGCTCGGCCAGCACGAAGCAAATGAATACGAGGGTAGCGTTCAGAAGCGGTCTCCCGATGCGCGAAACAGGCAGATCGCGCTGCGCTGCCGGCGCCACGGCAACGGGTAGATTGTACCTGACGGGAAATGGGGAATCGGGCCATGGTGTTGCAGGAATCATGATGGGCAAGGAGGGGCTTTGGGGCGCGATGTTCGTTGACGGCGGGGCGGTATAGGGGAACAATTAGACTGAGCGGGTGGGAATGAAGTTTCGAGCCGTACTCCTTCTGCTGTCGATCGGGCTGCTGGGCGCAGCGTCGCATGCGCAGGCTGGGAGTGCGCCACCCGGTGGCCGGTCGCCGGTGTTCGGGCAAAACCCGGAAGACGCGTACCTCTCCCCCACCCGGTACACCAACGCCTACTTTGGATTCCTGTTTGATTTTCCTGCGACTGCGGAGCTGAGGCCGATTCCGCAACCGGCATCGCTGAACCGGCGAATTCAATTACTCGAGATGATTGGGTCGGCTGCCGGCCACGCGGCAGTGTCCATTTCCGCGTACGAATACAAAAACAAGAACTACTCGGATGCGAAGGCCATTTTGCGCCAGCAGCTCGATCAGGACCTGTTTCACGGAGTCGAGGAGCTGAAGGGCGTCTCCAAGATGGCGGTCGGTGGGCGGCAGTTTTTCTATTACAAGACTCGCCGGGGCGTTGACTTGCACGTTGGGCTGGCGGCGGAGATGAGGGGATTCGTACTCGATATCGACTTGGCGGCGCGGGACGAGAACGTAATGCAATCGCTGTTGTGGGCGGTGACGCAAGCGGAGTTCTTTCCGCCGCAGGAGGCTCGCGAGCAGGCAGGCGAGAAAGCCTCGATCTACCAGGGGCCGGCGATCTCCGAAGAGCACCTGCGGGAAGTGAGGGAATCGCTGCCGGGTGACCACATTGATCCTGGAAAGGTTTCGGGGAACCTGTACCAAAACAGCCAGATTGGGATGACGTTTGAGTTTCCCACGGGCTGGAGCATCGAGCCGACTGGAGCCCTTGAGCCGGCGGTGGAACGATATCGCGAGCAGGTGACAGGCGAGCCGCTTCTCGGACCACGGGAGCGCGCCGTGGTGAAAGCCTGCCGGAGGATGTTGATGTCGGCATGGAGGACCAAGCCGGCGGCCGACGGCGAGGTTCCTTATGACGATTTCGGTGAGGCGACGCTGACGGCCATGCCGCTGTCGTGCTTTCCCAACATTCGATTTCCGGCCGACGGGAACGACGCATACGGCGTGCGGCAGTTCATTTTAGGACTGGCCTTTACGCAGCCGTTGCAGCGGGACATGACCTCGGCCACCACGTATGAGTCGAATGGCAAGACGTTTGTCGTGACCCGCGGGACGATTGCCTACAAAGTTGAGGGAGATGCGCTGTCGCGCCGGGTGTCGGTGGCGCTGGCGATGACGGAGCAACGGGGCTATCTTCTGATCTGGCTATTTGCCGCGCCGCACGAGTCCGAGTTGCGCGAGTTGCTGGCGTCGAAGGTAAGCTTTGAGGCGGACGCCGAGTCACAAGAGGCAGCAGCTTCCAAGCCGGAAGCTCCCCCGGTGGCGCGTCAGGCAAAGACTGCTGAAATGCAAGCGTCATCGAACGCCGCGGCCGAATCTGGCACATCGGAACGTACTAAGGCCGCATCCGAGGCGGGCGCCGCGCAGGCGGCGTTTCATCCCTCGCTGCTGGCTCCTGGGGAACAACCGCTTAGCCAAGCGGGATCGAGCCGAGAGAACTCCCAAAAACAACCAAACTAGACTTCGTCGAAATTTCAGTGCGGCGCAGTCGCCGCGGCTATTTGCCGAGAATTCTTCGCACTTCCGCAAGGTGGTTGATGTCGTGCCCGGCAATTTGCCCGGCGAGATCGCGCACAGTCATCGGCCCGCGCTCAGCGTGAACGCCCCTGCGCTCCCACTGTTCTTCGCTGAGGCTGTCGAACATCTGGAGGTTCGCGGCGCGCAGCAGGCGGAAGAGCGCAAGCGACTCCTGGGGATCACGCGAGCCGTAGTGTCCTAGAGTGGCCCACAGATCCTGCCCATAGGGTGAGAGTGTGCAGCCATCGTGTTCGATGATCTGGCGATAGCGCCAGAAAGCGGAGACCTCGGCCTCGGAAAGGTGCGCGAGAACCTCGGCGACCGACCAGCGGTCGGCTGAGGGGCGCGCGCTCAATTTCTCGGTCGGCACTTCAGCGATCAAGCGATCGAGTGCGGCGACGGTGGTGCGTTGTACGGCCACCGGGTCCTTGCCTTCGACTAGTTTCAGAATGCGGGCTTTGTACTGATCGAAGGTTTCCATTGGGTCCTCGCCTTAGTTCAGGAAAAACTTGGTGTAAAGCGTGTCGCGTTGGGCCGGGCGGAAGCCAGCATCGCGGATGATGCGGCGTAGTTCTTCTTCAGTAGTGCAATTGCGGACGCCGGCGGCGCGGACGACGTTTTCTTCGATCATCACCGAGCCTACGTCGTTGCCGCCGAAACGGAGGCCCATTTGACAGACTTTCAACCCCTGCGTGACCCAGCTCGACTGCACGTTTTCGAAGTTGCTGAGGTACAGGCGCGAGATAGCCAGAGTCTTTAGGTATTCGACCGCGGTAGCTTCATCCCATCCGCGACCGCCGAGAGCGGTGTTCTGCGGCTGGAAAGACCAGGGTATGAAGGCGGTGAAGCCGCCGGTTTCTTCCTGCAGGTCGTAGAGCTCCTGGAAGTGATTGATGCGGTTCTGAAATGTTTCGCCAACGCCGAACATCATGGTGGCGGTGGTTCGCATGCCGAGCTTGTGCGCCGTGCGGTGAACGTTGAGCCAGTCGTTGGTGAGGCATTTGAGACGAGCAATTTTGTAGCGCACTTCGTCGTCGAGGATCTCGGCCCCGCCACCGGGGATCGAATCAAGTCCGGCATCCCGTAGGCGCTTGATGGTGTCTTCTATGGTGAGGCCGCTGACCTCGGCGATACAGATGACTTCCGAGGCGGAGAAGCAGTGGAGATGCACGTGCGGGAAGCGCTGCTTGAGACCGCTGAGCATGGCCTCATACCACTCGATCTTGAGATCGGGGTGCAGGCCGCCCTGCAGTAATACGCCCGTGCCACCCAGTTCGACGGTTTCGCGCACCTTGTCGTAGATGGTGTCGAAGTCGAGAATGTAGCCCTCAGCCGCGAGCTTGCCCTTCAGCGGCCGATAGAACGCGCAGAAGGTGCAGTACTCGGTGCAGAAGTTGGTGTAGTTGATGTTCCGGTCGATTATGTAGGTCACCACGCCGTCAGGATGGAGACGGCAGCGGAGAGAATCGGCTTCCATGCCAAGACCGATCAAGTCATCGGAGCGGTATAGGTCGAGGGCCTGGGCTTTGGTCAGGGACATACGCTGTCACAGCCTATTGTGACATTCTAATTCAAGGGAACTTGCGGGCGGTGGCAATCGAAGACTGAAAGAGGCGGTCCGTAGCGATAGCGGGAAAACAGGCGCAACAATTCCGAGAAGGCGGCGTTTATACCAGCGCCGAGCCTCGCCGCAAACCCTGTAGAATGATAGGGTATTGAGCGGCACACAATTCGCCTCATGATGCAGGTCGCGTAATCTCTACGGAACCTCGTGAACGAAGGCCTTAAAGGACATAACATGAACCGACCGGCTCCGCTTGGGTTTCCCCACGGAAGGAACCTGCGCCTGCTGCTGCCCAGTGTGCTGCTCGCCCTGGCGTTTCCCGCCTGGGCTTCACTGGGAGATAACGTAACCTCGGTGGGCACCGACAATGCGCGCATGAAAGGCGTGCTGCGCAGCGTGGCCGCGCAGCATTACGTGACCCACCAAATTCGCACGTCCAACGGCCAGAACGTCCGCGAGTTTGTCTCGCCCGAGGGAACTGTATTCGGTGTCGCCTGGGATGGTCCTTTTCAGCCGGACCTGCAGCAGTTGCTGGGCTCGTACTTCGAGCCGATGAAGAAGGCAGTGGCCGAGCAGCAACGGCACGGACATGGACCTGTCTCGATTGAGATGCCAGGGCTTGTGTTTCAGCAGAGCGGCCACATGCGCAGCTTCCAGGGCCGCGCCTATGTACCTTCAATGGTTCCGCAGGGCGTCGATGTCAGCGAGATTCAATAAAGGAGAGAGCGTGCGAGTTCTTGGAATCCTGGCAGCAGTGGGCTGCCTGTTGATGGCGATGGCATGCGGCGGAGGAGGCAGCAGCAGCAGCACATCCACCATCACGCTGGTGAGCGCAAGCTGCAGCCCCACGGGGATCACCTCGGGACAGACCAGCCAATGTACAGGTTCGGTTTCCGGCACGGGCGACTTCAGTTCGACGGTGACCTGGTCGGCCAGCAGCGGCGGAACCATTGACGCAACGAGCGGAGTGTTTACTGCGGGCAACGTCCCGTTCACGACCCAGGTGACAATAACTGCTACCTCCACACAGGACACGACGAAGAGCGGATCGACGACGCTAACCGTTGGCGCTGCCGGCACGGTAACAGGGGTGACAACAACGTGCAGTCCAACTGCGATTCAGACGGGCCAACTGGCAAGTTGCAGCGCGACCGTGCAAGGAACCGGCAACTTCAGTCCGAACGTCGATTTTTCGGCGAGCGGAGGATCTATCAATCCGATTACGGGTTTGTTCAGCAGCGCAAATTCGGGGACTTACACGATAACTGCAATCTCGCAGCAGAACCAGAGTGTTACGGGAACGGCGACGGTGACGGTTGCGGATGGAGCCAACAATCAGCTTTCGATCGTCGTCGACTCCGGGCCAACCGGTAACTATACGAATGGCGCATTCGTGACCGTGACGGTTTGCGTGCCGGGTACTTCGAACTGCCAGACCATCGACCACGTTCTGGTGGATACCGGTTCGGTGGGGCTGCGACTGCTGGCGCAGGGTGCGCCCGGGGGCGAGTTCAACCCGGCAGGTTTCCCGCTGCAGGTCGATTCGAGCGGCAATCCGCTCGCGCAGTGTGGCCAGTTCCTTTTTGGCGTTACCTGGGGATCGGTGTCGCTGGCGAACATCGAGTTGACCCAACCGAACAACGGGCAGGCGGGTGAGACGGCCTCCTCGGTACCTGGGGCTACGGTGGCGGGAGTGCCAATCCAGATCATCGGCGATTCGCGTGTTCCACCGATTCCATCGAGTTGTTCGTCGCTTGGTGTCGACGCGAGCAACCTGAATGGCCTGATGGCATACGGGGTGCTCGGCGTAGGCACGTATCAACAGGACTGTGGTTCCGGTTGCGCCAGCGGCACGAGTGCTCCAACGGTTTACTACGCATGTGCCAGCGGAAGCTGTGCTCCTGCATTCGTAGGGTTGCCTCAGCAGATCACCAACCCAGTTTGGGTGTTGCCTGCGGACAACAACGGTGTGCTAATTCAGTTGCCGTCGATTCCGTCGGGCGGAACGACCACGGTTACGGGGAACATGTACCTTGGGATCGGTACTCAGATCAACAACAGTCTGGGTTCGGCTACGGTCTTCAACACCGACGCCAACGCGTATTTCAATACCACGTTTAACGGCATCAACAATGCATGCAGCTATATCGACAGCGGATCGAACGCATATTTCTTCCCGTCGTCGGGATATCCGGGGTTGCAGACCTGCAGCGGTAACACGTCGTTTTATTGTCCGGCGAACCTGCTGACGCTCACGGCGCAAACGCAAAGTGCCACGAACACGAACGGAAACAGCGCCAATGTGTCGTTCAACGTGGGCAATGCCAACACGCTGTTTATGAACAACAACGGCAACAACTTCGCGTTTAGCGAGTTGGGTGGTCGCAACCCGCCGATCAATGGGTGTGGCTCGTTCGCTTGGGGACTGTCGTTCTTCTACGGCAAAGCGAACGGCGTGTTTACGGGCATTGAACAAATGCCGGTGACGGGAACTTCGTATACAGGCCCGTTCTGGGCGTTCTAGGGTCTGGCTGGTCGCGATTGTTGGGCGGAGCCTCGCGCTCCGTCCTTTTACTGCATTGACGACAGCTGACCGGCGCGGTTAAATACCGCGGTGGCCGCGCGAAAGAAGGCGACGCTCCAATTGTCCGCCGGCAACAATCGGTCGAGGACCAATGCTCCCAAAGTTAGCCGTCCCTTCATGCCGACGGGCTATCACGTGCCCGAATCGAAGAAGGGAATTCTGGCTTGGGGTTGGGCGAATAGGCGGCTCGTCAAATCGCACAATTACCTGCTCACAACCGTGCGCCCGGACGGCCGGCCACATGCGATGGTCATCTGGGGCATCTGGCTCGACAACGCATACTACTTCAGCACGGGAGTTGACACGCGCAAAGCAAAGAACCTTGCCGTTAATCCGCATTCGGTGCTGTGCACCGAAGACATAGCCGAAGCGGTAATTGTCGAAGGCGAGGCACGCCAGCTTGGGGTGGAGGAGATCCCGCAGAAGGCGTTCCGGCTTTACCTGAAGAAATACGGATGGAAGCTCGACCCGGAAATGGGACCCGTCGTCAAGATCGCACCGCGCGTAGTCTTCGCGGTGCCCGAGGAGCTATTTCCTCAAGGCGCCACTCGTTGGGTCTTCGATTAGCTCCTGCGGCCGGCGAACGCTACTGGACCGAGGAATCGCAGCTCGGGGACTGACGCGATCAGCCCCACCTCTTGAGCATAGCTGAGGAAAAGCTGCAATCCAGCGTGATTCTCACGATCGAGAAAGTAGTGGATATTCTCGGTGAGATATGTCTTGATTTCGTCTTCCGTAAGATTCAACCTTGGCGCCCATTGGTGGGCGATCGTCGCAATGCTTTCCGGCTTCAGGCCGTGATCGCGCGAATCCTGAAACGTTCCAGTCAGGTCGAGCCCATGCTGCTTGCGCTGTAGCGCATCGAGGCGCACGGCCCAGAAGGCGAACACGAAGGGCTTGCCGGTAAGAGTGCGCCATTCGCTTCCCAGGTCGTAGAGGTGATAGGGCGAGTTGTGCAGCGAGACCTGCAGAGCAGAGTCGCCAATCAGGAGAGCAGCGTCGTGGTGCTTGAGCATCTCCCGGAGGTCGGGCGGATGCGGCGTGAACTCGCGGTGGCCGCCGAGAAACTTGGCAAAGATGATTTGCATGAGAGCGACCGATGTGCGCGAGGAGGTGTCGATGGCGACGGTGCGAACGTCTTCGCGGCGCTGCTTGCAGATTAGGAGGATGGAACGGACACTGTTCTTCGCGGCGATGGCGATATTGGGCAGGATCACCAGTCCTGGAATGTGCGCGTAAGTGATGGCGGGGATGATGCCGATGTCGGCTTGACCTGCCTCGAGTTCCGCGGCGCACGTGGCCGGAAGGGTGTAGTGAATATCGAAGTGGCGGGCAGCTTCGCCATGTTCAAAGTCCCACATCAAAGGGGCCGTATTGAGAAAGGAAATGGCGGAGACTCGGAGCAACGACATGAAGTTGCGAGTCTAACAAACCTTTGTCACGTGTAAGCGACAGGTTCCGTGCCCGGGTGCAGATGGTTGCGACAGCAGCCCTTGTGACATTCTTCCTTGACGGTAACTAATAATATGATTACCTTTCCCAGAAAGCCCCTCGCACGCACTCTCGCGCATCGGAGGCTCGTCATGAACACCGAGTTGGCTGGAACCGCGCAAGCCGCAACTTCCCACAATACTTTGCAGTGGCTGGCACTTTCGCTCACGCCGGGCATCGGGGCGGGGCGAGGCCGAAAGCTGGTGGAGCTGTTTAACGGGGTTCAGAGGTTGTTTTGTGCTTCGTTGACGGAGCTAGAGTCGACGGGAATTCCGGCAGCTGCGGCACAGTGCATTGCGCTGGGCAAGTCGCTGGAACTGGCGGCGGAAGAACTCGACAAGGTGAAGGAGATTGGCGGACGGGTGGTCGCGCAAGACGACGCGGACTATCCCAAGCGCCTGCTGGAGATCTACGATCCACCTCTCGCTCTTTACGTGAAAGGTAGCAGGGAAGTTATTGCACGATTTGGAATTGCGCTAGTGGGGACGCGACATCCTACGCCCTATGGATTGGGGGTGGCGGAGCGGTTATCGGCAGACCTCGCGGCGCGAGGGCTGGTGATCATTAGCGGGATGGCTCGGGGGATCGACTCGGCCGCCCACCGGGGCGCACTGGCCGCACACGGGCCGACGGTGGCCGTTTGGGGCACGGGCGTGGACGTGCCTTATCCGCGGGAAAACGAGAAACTTGCCAACCAGATTTTGGAGGCTGGAGGGGCAATCATCAGCGAGTTTCCGCTGGGGACGTTTCCGGCTCCGCAGAACTTTCCGATCCGGAACCGTATCATCAGCGGGATGTCGGTGGGAGTGCTGGTGATCGAGGCAGGAGAATATAGCGGCACGCGGGTGACAGCCCGTTGCGCACTGGAGCAGGGCCGGGACGTGTATGCGGTGCCGGGGAACGTGACGAACAAGCTATCCTGGGGTCCTAACACACTGATAAAACAAGGTGCTGCACTGGTTGCGACCTGGGAGGATGTGTGGGAGGCGCTGCCGACGGACGTCCGACTGGCGTTGACACCTGTGGAGCAACCTGCATCCGAACCTGGCGAGGCGGCATCTTTATTTGTCGGGCAAGAGGTTGGCCCGGACGAGAAGCGCGTGTTGTCGCTGTTGCGGGCTGACGAGTCAACACACATTGACGAAATCGTGGAACGGCTGGTGGCTGAGTTGTCATCCTCCCAGATTTTCGCCGCGCTGTTTGAATTGGAGCTTGGCGGTCGAATTCGTGCGCTGCCCGGAAAGTATTACGTTCGAGTGATTTAGCGCCGAACTTACCCAGGACAAGACAGATCGCGGGACGCAACGATTTCGAGATTCGCCTCGAACCGTGCTAGTGTCTTAACCGTAATTTTGAGTTTTTCATCGCACTCATAACGAAGAGGTTCCATTGCCAAAAGGTCTAGTTATCGTCGAGTCGCCGGCTAAGGCGAAGACGATCCAGAAATATCTCGGTGGCGGCTTCGAGGTGGAAGCGTCACTTGGGCACATCAAGGATCTCCCAAAGAAGTCGCTTGGGGTGGATCTGGAGAACGAGTTCGCGACTGATTACGAAGTCATTCCAGGCAAGGAGAAGGTCGTCGCCAAGCTGAAAAAGATGGCGAAGGCCGCCGACACCATCTATCTCGCGCCTGACCCTGACCGCGAGGGCGAAGCAATTGCTGCTCACCTGGCGGAAGAGCTGGGCGGCGAAAGCGTCGATGGAAAGAGAGCCAAAAAAGCCCTGACGCCGATTCGGCGCGTGACGTTCAACGAAATCACGAAGAAAGCAGTGCAGGATGCGTTTCAGCATGCCCGCGACATCGACCGCAACCTGGTCGATGCGCAGCAAACGCGGCGCGTGCTCGACCGCCTCGTGGGCTACCAGGTTTCTCCGCTGCTCTGGGATAAGGTGCGTCGGGGTCTTTCTGCAGGCCGGGTTCAAACAGTTGCACTACGGCTGATCGTAGATCGCGAGCGTGAGATTAAGGCGTTCGTCAAACAAGAGTACTGGACCATTGCGGCGCACCTGATGGTCACAAAGCCGCCGCAGTTCGCGGCCAACTTCGTCGGAATCGGGGAAGAGAAGACGCCGATCCCGAACGGGGAAGAGGCGGAAAAAATCAGGGCGGCGCTGCACAACGCGGACTGGTCGGTGCGGTCCGTCGACCGCCGTGAACGCCGCCGCAACGCAGCGGCTCCTTTCACTACCAGCAAGTTCCAGCAGGACGCGTCACGCAAGCTGCGCTTCAGCGTAAAGCGCGCGATGATGATTGCCCAGCGGCTGTATGAGGGCGTTGACCTCGGCGACGAGGGCACGGTCGGCCTCATCACGTACATGCGAACGGACTCAACGCGCGTCTCGAACGACGCGATCGATGAGGTCCGCGACTTGATTGGCAAGGAGTACGGCAAGGAGTTCTTGCCGGAGTCGCCGAACGCCTTCAAGTCGAAGAAGGACACGCAGGACGCGCACGAAGCGATTCGTCCGACGTCTGCCGCGCGGCACCCCGAGGACGTCAAGCAGTACCTGCAGGAGGACGAGTTCAAGGTTTATAAGCTCATCTGGCAGCGATTCGTCGCATCGCAGATGAACCCGGCAGTCTTCGACCAAACCACAGTGGACATAGACGCCAAGAGGGGAGCCGTGGATTACCGATTCCGGGTTACCGGCTCAGTGCTGAAGTTTGAAGGCTTCCTCAAAGTTTACGAGGAGGCGAAGGATGCCAAGGACGAAGAAGACGAGGCTCTCAAACACAAACTACCTCCGCTGACCGAGGGCCAGACGCTGACGCTGAAAGGGCTCGACGCCGAGCAGCACTTTACCGAACCTCCGCCACGCTTTAACGAAGCTTCGCTGGTAAAAGAGCTGGAAGAGCGGGGCATCGGCAGGCCGTCCACATATTCGGCGATCATCAGCACGATTCAGGAGCGCCAGTACGTACAAAAGATTGGCGGGAAGTTCGTGCCGATGGAGATCGGCCTCGTCGTCACCGACCTGCTGGTGGAGAATTTCAAAGACATCTTCGATTTCCAGTACACAGCGCGGCTGGAAGAAGAGCTGGACGAGATCGAAGACGGCAAGGAAGTCTGGACGAACGCACTGGCCGAGTTCTACGAGAAGTTCGAGCGAGACCTTCATTACGCCGAAAAGCACATGGAAAATGTGAAGCGAATGGAGAAGGCGACCGATCAGCTCTGCGAACGGTGCGGCTCGCCGCTGGTGATCAAGTGGGGCAAGCATGGCTCGTTCTACGCGTGCAGCGCGTATGACAAGAACGATCCGAACAGTTGCACATTTACGAAAGAGAACCCAATCGACCTGCCGGACCTGGATTCCGCGGATTTGCAAGAGACTTCCCAGGAGGAATACTGCGAGAACTGCGGCCGGCCGATGGTGCTGAAGCGGGGACGGTTCGGACAGTTCATGGCATGTACCGGCTATCCGGACTGCAAGACGACGCGGCGGCTGGACCAGGCAAAGAAAGTTCCGGACATTCCGCTGGACGAAAAATGTCCACAGTGCGGACGGAACCTGCTGATCCGGCACGGCCGGTTCGGCGAGTTCGTCTCGTGCAGCGGATACCCGGATTGCAAATATGTGAAGCAGAACCTGGTGGGCGTGAAGTGTCCGGAGTGCAAGGATGGCGACATTGCCGAGAAGAAAGCGCGGCGCGGCAATATCTTTTACGGGTGCACGAACTACCCTAAGTGCGAATTTACCTCGGCGTATAAGCCGGTGGCCGAAGAATGCCCGTTGTGCAAGAGTCCGTACCTGCTGGAAAAGACGCTGAAGGACGGCGTGTACCTGGTATGCCCTAATAACAAGCGCACGGCGACGGAAGAGCCCAAGCGCCGCGGCAAGAGAAAGAAAGAGGCCGAGGAGAACGCGGTCAAGTGCGACTACTCGCGGCTGGTGAGTGTTCCTGAGGCGGTTGCGTAAAGAACGGAGAATGCATGAGCGATTCTGGTGCCACGTTTCATGACGGCGAGCTGATCCTAAAGCTATACGAGTTGCGGCGCGAGCCGGTAATGCGCGAGGCGCGCGCGTACTTCGCGAGCATGCTGCCGACGGAAGAGAGCTTCCTGAAGGTGCTGGCGAACCCTAACAGCAAGGAGAATTCTTACGTACGCCAGGTGCTCGGATACTGGGAGATGACTGCCAGCCTGTTGGTCTATGGCGTGATCAACTCGCAGCTGGCGTTCGACACACTGCAGGAGATGTACTTCGCCTATGCGAAAGTGAAGCCGTATCTCGGTAAACTGCGCGAGATGACGAATTCGCCGGACTTTCTGAAGAACACCGAGAAGTGGGCGGAAGGAACCGCGGAAAGCCGAGAGCGCGTGGAGCGGGTGAGCGCGCGCATCGCTGCGCGTTTCGCCGCTGAGACTCCCCATAAGAACTAATATTCACGCCAGCACTCGTTGGCTGCGAGAGTGTCGCTTTGCGAGGCTCTAGTCTATTTCCGAAGATTGACGTGCGAGAGCCTAGCTCAGGTACTCGCGAATGTAGGGATCACGGCAGCGCAACAATTCTGTCGCGGTGCCTTCAAAGATGATCTTACGGTCGCGCAGGATGACGAACGTAGTGTGTACACTCATTGTCGAACCATCTTCCAGCGGCACCATCTTGTTGAGCTCGCGATTGAAGTAGTGGCTGGCCATGGTGAACGCGTCCTGCAACCGGTGCGTCACGAGCAATGAGCCAGTCTGATACACGTCGCGCTGTTTTACCACTAGCTCAATGATGGTGTTCGAAGTGACTGGATCGAGGCCGCCGGTGGGTGAGTCGTAGAGCAGGATTTCGGGCTGGGTAATGATGGCGCGAGCGATGGCGACGCGGCGTCGCATGCCGCCAGACAGTTCTGCCGGAAACAGGTTGTAGGTGTGCGCGAGTTCCACGAAGTCCAGTGCTTCGAGCACGCGGGCGTGAATCTCGTCGGTGATTTTGCCGGTCTCCTCGATGAGGCGATAAGCGACATTTTCTTCCACAGTGAGGGAATCGAACAGCGCGCTCTCCTGAAACACCATGCCGATGCGGCGGCGCAGGGCAAAAAGCTCCACTTCCGGCATAGAAGAGACTTCTTCGCCAAGCACGGTGATGCGGCCGGAATCCGGCTTGATCAGTCCCAGCGCGAGCTTGAGGATCAGCGTCTTGCCGGTGCCGGCTTCGCCCAATAAAACTTTGGTTTCGCCGCGAACGAGTTCGAAGGTTATGCCTTCGAGCACTGGCCGTTCGAATGCAATCGAAACATCTTCAAAGCGAAGCAGACGCACTGCTTTTTCGTGGGGAGGGCTCGAAGCTGCACTCGGGGGCGCGGAAGTGAACATGACTAGTACTTGAACATCCCCATCAGCAGCTTCGTAAGGAAAAAGTCGCTGACGACAATTAGCACCGACGCGGCGACGACGGCCTGTGTGGTGGCGCGTCCCACGCCCTGGGTGCCGCCCTTGGCGGACATACCGTAGTAGCAGCCGACCGAGGCGATGATGAACCCGAACACCGCGGGTTTACTCAATCCCATAAAAACGTCGCCGAAGCGCAGCGCCTGGTAGGCGGTGGTCCAATATTGGTTCATGTCGAGTCGAAGGAGCAAGTAGGAGATTACCGCTCCGCCCGCGAGGCCGACCAGATCAGAAATGATGCTGAGAAAAAATAGCATCACCACTGTAGCAATCACGCGCGGGGTCACTAGCTTCTTGGTAGGATCGACGCCCATGGCCCGCATAGCGTCGATCTGCTCAGTGACCTTCATGGAGCCGAGCTCGCTGGCCATGCCGCTGGAGTTGCGGCCGGCGACGAGAATGCCGGTTAGCACAGGACCAAGCTCGCGGACCATCGACAGCGCGACGAGCTTACCGGTGAGGGAAAGCGAGCCGAACTGTTGCAGAGTGCTGGAAGTTTGCAGCGCGAGCACTGCGCCGGTGAAGAACCCGATTAGTACAACGATCGGCAGGGAACCGACGCCGATGAGGTCTGCCTGCAAAAGAGTGTCGGCGTAGTAGCGCGGTTGCCCGAACAGGTTCGAGAGGGAGCGACCCGCCAGCAGCGAGTAATCCTGGACAG
>Ga0335071_10003964_pt1 | contig 15519 bp, 9 predicted proteins | sample Lox_Sample_15_FD_206724 | JGI IMG/M metagenome (GOLD analysis project Ga0335071, IMG submission 206724) | Soil microbial communities from Loxahatchee National Wildlife Refuge, Florida, United States - Lox_Sample_1.5 | ecosystem: Environmental > Terrestrial > Soil > Wetlands | place: USA: Florida... | reverse complement strand
AAAACGGACGACCGGCAATGCAAACATGGGGTCCGATGACTATTGGTGGGTGATCGCCCTTTACTTGATCGCCGGCGGTCTCCTTTCGATCATCTCGTTTAGAGTCTTCATGCCGTACGCATTCCACGGACTGGGCCTGAATCCTGCCTGGGTGGATAACATCAAGGCATTGATCGGTCAATCCAGCGGCGAAGCGGATGTGCCTTTTGCCCTGCAATGGGCACGGCGTTCGCATCTCTTCTCGTTCGACAACTTGACTGTTTGGGGGCTTGGCCTGCCGCTGGGCATCCTGGCCTGGACCGGCTTCCTCGTCATGCTTTGGAGAATTATCAAGGGTGAACTGCAACATCTTTTGCTGTGGGGTTGGACGGCTGTTTTCTTCCTCTGGCAATCCATGGCCTTCAATCCAACCATGCGGTATCAACTGCCGATCTACCCGTTGCTGTGCATGATGGCCGGCTGGTTCGTCATTTATCTGTGGGATCAGGCGCACACGATGGAACGCCCTTCATGGAAACTGGCTATCCATTTTCTATCGGTTGCCCTCGGCGCAACGGTTCTGATCTTGACTTTCGCCTGGGCCTACGCCTTCACTCGCATTTACACCCGGCCGGTAACACGTGTCGCCGCCACGGCCTGGATTTATCAAAACGTTCCAGGACCGATCAACCTGCATATCAAGACCTCCAACGGCACAACCTATCAACAACCCCTGCCTTTTCCATCTGGCAGTTTCATCCAGTCTACTACACCCGACACTTTCCTGTTTACGGCAAACGCCAGCGGCATCTTGAGTGAAGTTTACTTCCCGCATATCGAGGCTCTGATGCCCACCGGGTCGCAGCTTTTCAATGCTGCCCCGGCCTCAACTCAGACCATTACCTCAAATCCGGCTTTGCCGGGCTGGGCTCCTGATCCAAATCCGGCATCCTCTCAGACCTTTAGTGTTGACCTTGCGCTCAAACCGGATGCGACGCCTGATCAATATCTTGCCACCTCATCCCTCACTTCCGATTTCCCTGCTCCCGCCAATAATCCCCGCGGGGGAAGTTATGTTCTCACCCTTAATCACCCGATTACAGTGGTCAACGGCCAACAATATTACATGCGCCTCAACACAACCGGCGTAATGACGCTGGTTGGGGCAGCACCCATCAACGAAACCGATTGGGATGATGGGCTTCCCCTGCGCATGAGCGGCTATGACGGCTTCGGGGGACTCTATCAGGGTGGGCTCAATCTACAGGTCTACTGGGATGACAATGCCGATAAACTCAATCGCTTTGTTTCGACCTTGAGTCAGGGTGATTACATTTTCATATCCTCCAACCGCCAGTGGGCCACGACCACGCGCGTCCCCGAGCGCTATCCACTGACCACTGCATATTACCGTGATCTCATCGGTTGTCCCGCCGACAAGGATGTCATCTGGTGCTATAACGAGGCCACCCCCGGCATGTTTCAGGGACAGCTCGGCTATAAACTGGTTCAGGTTTTCGAATCATTCCCGACGCTTTCCATTCCCGGCACAGGTTTAACATGGCAAGCCAATGACCAGTTCGCAGAGGAAGCCTTTACCGTTTACGACCACCCGAAAGTTTTGATCTTCCAAAAGGCTTCGGATTTTGATCCTGCAAAAGTCCAGGCGTTGCTTGGAACGGTGGACTTGAGCAATGTGGTTCATCTTACGCCGAAGCAGGCGGGGAGTTATAAAAACACAAGCCTGATGCTCTCTGCCGACAAACTGGCTCAACAACAGGCCGGTGGAACATGGTCGCAGTTATTCAGCTACGATTGGGTTCAAAATCGTTATCCAGTCCTCGGGTTGATCATCTGGTACTTTTTCATTTTTGCCCTCGGATTATTGGTGTACCCAATTACACGCCTAGCGCTGCCAGGCTTGAAGGATAAAGGCTACCCTCTTTCACGTGCACTGGGATTGATCTTATTCGGATTCCTATGCTGGGCAGGTGGGTCGTTGGGAGTACCGGTCACGCGAATAACCAATGGCGTAATCTTGTCCATTCTTGCAGTGATTGGTCTTGGCCTCGGGTGGATGCAAAGAGAAGAATTGCTTGAGGAATGGAAATCAAAGAAAAAATATTTCCTGCTGATCGAGGGATTGTTCCTGGCCTTCTTCCTTTTTGATCTGCTCATCCGCATCGGCAATCCGGATCTATGGCATCCATCCAAGGGTGGCGAACGCCCGATGGATTTCTCGTTTCTCAATGCAATTATAAAAAGCACCAGCTTCCCGCCCTATGATCCGTGGTTTGCAGGCGGTTATATCAACTACTATTATTATGGCTTTGTGTTGGTCGGTATGCCTGTGAAACTGCTGGGCATTGTACCGACGCTCGCGTACAATTTTATTTTGCCGACGCTATTCTCAATGGTGGCGATGGGTGCCTTCTGCATCGCGTGGAATTTGGTCGCAGGTTCGAAGTCAAAGGTTGAAGATCCGGGGCTTTCAACCTTTAGGCCTTTGAACCCGCAACTGATTGCCGGCTTGCTGGCCGCGTTGTTGATGGTGGTGCTCGGAAACCTCGGCACGATCCGCATGCTGTACCAGGCCTTCGAAAAAATGGCGGCACCTGCTGGAAACATTGAAGCTCCTACAAACATTTTCCAGCGCATGGTTTGGGCCGGCGAAGGACTGGGTAAAGCACTGATTGGCGCGCCCCTCCCCATCGGACAAGGCAACTGGTACTGGGATCCAAGCCGCGTCATCCCACCCGGGCCCGGCAATGAGATTACTGAGTTCCCGTTCTTTACTTTTCTTTACAGCGATCTTCACGCGCACATGATGGTTATGCCGATTGCGTTATTCGTGGTGGCATGGGCATTGTCTATTGTGTTGGCGCGTGCCCGTTGGCGAAATTTATTCTCCGCGGCGCTGGGCTTCCTGATCGGTGGATTGGCCATTGGCGCGTTATATCCAACGAATCTTTCGGACATTTACACCTATCTCCCGCTTTCTTTGGCTGCGCTGGCCTACGCTATTTGGAATTACACAGATATAGTCCATGTACAGTGGTTGGCCAAGGTGCCAACAGCTCTTAAGAAAATGGCGTTGATCATCGGTGCGTTCATGTTATTGATTTTTCTTTCCTATGGATTGTACGAGCCTTACCGCTCTACATATTATCAGGGATACTCATGGGTGGATTCGTGGACAGCCTCGCATACACCTATCTGGTCCTATCTCACCCACTGGGGTGTGTTCCTGTTCTTTATCACAGTCTGGCTGGCGTGGGAGACGCGTCAGTGGATGGCAGAGACGCCTGTATCGGCGTTAAACAATCTGCGCCGCCACCAAGTCCTGATTGAAGCAGATATCGTCGTTTTCCTGGCGGCCTTGCTTTATCTGGCTTATCGCCAGGTCGAAATTGGCTGGGTGGCATTGCCGCTGGCAGTCTGGGCTGGCGTGTTACTGTTGCGTCCCAACCTCCCTGATGTCAAACGCGTGGTTTTATTTTGGATTGGCACGGCTCTGCTGATCACCATCATGGTTGAACTTGTCGCAGTGCACGGCGACATCGGCCGTATGAACACGATCTTTAAGTTTTATCTGCAAGCCTGGCTGCTGCTGGCTGTTTCGTGCGGTGCCGCCTTGGTGTGGATTGTGCAGGAGCTGGATCAATGGAATCGGGGCTGGCGAAACTTCTTCCAAGCCGGAACATCCTTGTTGTTGGCGGGTGCATTTGCATTCACCCTGACGGCGACCATTGACAAAGTAACGGACCGTATGACAAACGGCGTGGTACTCACACTTGACAGCATCACTTATATGAAATACTCGCAATATAGCGACTTTAACGTGACGATGAACCTGGCCCAGGATTATCAAGCCATTCGCTGGATGCAGGACCATATTCAAGGATCACCTGTCATCGTCGAGGCGAACTGTCCGGAATATCGTTGGTGCACTCGTTTTACAATTTATACCGGCCTGCCCGGCGTAGTAGGCTGGAATTGGCATGAACGGCAGCAACGCACGCTCACGACCCAGCTTGTCGAGAACCGTGTCAGCGAGATTAATTCGTTCTACACCACAATGGATATTCAATCCGCTCTTGCTTTTCTGAAAAAATATAACGTCAAATACATTATTTTAGGACAGCTTGAGCGCGCGGAATATGCCGGTCCCGGGCTCAATAAATTTGAAGAACAAAATGGCAAACTATGGAGATCTGTCTATAGCACTGGCAATACAGCTATCTATCAGGTCAATCCATGAACGAGACCATTTTGCATATCACCACGCGGGAGGCGTGGAACAACGCGCAAAGGCAGGGTCGATATTCTGCCCCAAGCTTAATGAACGAAGGTTTTATTCATTGTTCGACGCGCAAACAAGTTTTACCGGTCGCCGACAAATTCTATAAGGGACAAGCCGGTTTGATCCTGCTCGTGATCAATTTAGCGCGTCTCTCCTCCGACTTGAAATGGGAGCCACCTTTCGAGGGTGCCCCTCCAGCCGGGGTGGCCGCGAAGGACACCTTCCCGCATATTTATGGGCCGATCAATCTAGATGCCGTCGTTCGAGTCATTGATTTCGTTACGGCCCCCGACGGAAGATTCGTCCTGCCATCGTTGATATGATTTCGATTCGTCCTGCGAGGTCGGCTGATTCAGAAAAAGCGGCTTATCTAATTCGCCTTACCCTCGGTGGCACAGCAGAATTATTCGCGGACAACAAATCGGCGATCGCATCTGAGCAAATTCTTAGTGCATTGTTCGTTTGTGAGTCGGGACGTCTCGGGCATCAACACGGATTTATACTTGAAGCAGATGACATGCCAGCAGGTTTATTAATATCTTTTCCGGCATCTATGTTGGCAGCGCTTGATATTGTCACGGGAACAAATTTGCTTTCCATTCTAGGCTTCAGTGCGATGGTGCGATTGGCTTGGAGGATGTTGCCAATGATGGGTGCCCACGAGGCAGAAACCGGTGAATATTACATCAGCAATCTCGGTGTGCACCCCGATTATCAAAGGCATGGTTATGGTGCAAGTCTGCTTACTTTTGCAGAAGAACAAGCCCGCAAGCTTGGGCTAAATAAGTGCTCGTTGATCGTAAACCAACATAACGAAAATGCTATTCGGCTTTATCAGCGTCTCGATTACAGGATCATTTATAGCGGGCACTTCAAGGGACCGTTGGCCGAAACCGAACGCGGCTACCATCGTATGATCAAGGAATTGACATGAATTCCGTAATCGCATTTTTTTCGTGGTACCTCATAATTTCCCTGTTGGGCTGGCTGACATTTCCATTGATGTACTTCCTATTTCCAGCACTGGCAGATCGCGGCTACAGTCTTTCACGCACTTCAGGTTTGCTGATATGGGGGTACCTCTTTTGGATCTCCACATCTCTGGGATTGACCCAAAACAACATTGGTGGGATTTTATTTGCAATTGTCATTTTAATGGGGTTAATTGCCTGGGCCATCTCCAACATTGAACATCGAGTTTCAGGCATTTTGTCCTGGCTGAAGGCCAACCTGCAAGTAATCGTCACGGTTGAAGTCTTATTTCTGATTGCGTTTGCTTTTCTCGCTTTTTTGCGTGCCGGCAATCCTGAACTCGATGGGACTGAAAGACCGATGGAACTGATGTTCATCAATTCCATTTTACGCTCACCGACATTTCCGCCGCACGACTCATGGCTTTCAGGTTATGCGATCTCCTATTATTATTTCGGTTATTTGATGACTGCTATGTTAGCCAAGCTGACAGGACTTATTGGTAGCATGGCACACAACTTGATGACCGCCCTTATCTTTGCCTTGGCTGCTATCGGAGCGTATGGGATCCTCTACAATCTGCTTTCGGCAGCCAATGAAAAAGCCAAAATTGCCAACCGATTATCAAATATTGTCTTTTCATTTCTCGCTCCAATATTTTTACTTGTCATCGGCAATATCGAAGGCTTCCTCGAAGTATTGCATCGGCAGGGCATCTTCTGGCCCGCAAATTCCACATCTAACTTCTGGACGTGGCTCGGGATTAAAGACCTGAGGGATCCGCCGACTCAGCCTCTGGCTTGGATTCCGGATCGCTTCTGGTGGTGGTGGCGGGCTTCACGCGTCGTCTCCGACTTTGATTTAAAAGGCAACTTTCAGGAAATCATTGACGAGTTTCCCTTTTTCTCGTTTCTGTTGGGTGATCTACATCCCCATGTGCTGGCGATTCCATTCAACCTGCTCGCGGTTGCAATGGCTTTGAATCTATTTCTCGGCGGCTGGCGAGGCAAGATCAATCTTTTTGGTTTCCGCCTGAACCTCAACAAAACAGGTTTCCTATTTGCAGCATTAACTCTCGGCGGTTTGGCTTTTCTCAACACCTGGGATATCCTCATCGGTGCGGCATTGATCGTCCTGGCTTATGTTCTCAACCGCGTTCACGAGGAAGGCTGGTCATGGTCACGCCTGGAGGATGTTTTCGGGCTTGGCATCCCGCTGGGGTTGTCTGCACTGGTTCTATACTTGCCGTTTTATATTGGCTTTTCGTCGCAAGCCAGTGGTATTCTTCCGAATATCATCAATCCGACGCGCGGCGCGCAGTTGTGGGTAATGTTCGCGCCGTTTTTCCTTCTGCTGATTGCATATCTCATTTACACCTCATTTAGTGAAAGACGACCAGCCCTCTGGTCGCTTGCCATATGGCTTGTCGCCGGTTTCACTCTTTTGCTTTGGGGCTTCTCATGGTTGTTAAGTCTGGGAATTAAATTCGTTGACCCTGCGACTGTTCAGCAGTTGCTCCAATCGCAGGGAGTGTCTGACCTTGGAACATTGTTTCAGGAAGCCACCTCGCGTCGCATCTCATACATCGGGGGATTGCTGACCCTGCTTGCGCTTCTAACCCCCGCGCTGGCCCATGTTATTGCAAACCGCCGCTCCCCCCGAACGGACGATCAACCGTCATCCATTGTCCATCCTCCAGCCATCTTCGTTCTTCTCCTCGTAATTCTTGCATCCCTATTGGTCATCGCGCCCGAATTCGTCTACCTGCATGACGAGTTCGGTACGCGCATGAATACCATTTTTAAATTCTATTATCAAGCATGGCTATTATGGAGCCTCACAGCGGCCTTCGGCACAGCCATCCTTCTTCAAAATCTGCGCGGCGCATGGGATTGGGTGTTTCGCATTGGGCTTGTGATCCTGCTATTCATATCTTTAACGTATCCGGTGCTTGGCGTGGTAAACAAGACCAATAATTTCAATCCAACCTTCGGTTGGACTCTGAACGACTTCGTCCGTTATCAACGATACACCCCCGATGAAGCCGCCGCCATCGAATGGTTGAGGACCGCGCCATACGGAGTGGTTACAGAAGCTGTCGGCGGAGGCTATACTGCCTACGGGCGTATCTCCGAATATTCCGGTTTGCCGACATTGATCAACTGGCCCGATCACGAATCGCAATGGGGACGCACAGGGGCAGAGCAAGGCTCGCGCCAGGACGATATCAAAACACTTTACAGCACACCTGACTGGCAGGCTGCCCTCGCAATCATCAATCATTACAATATTCAATACATCTACATCGGTGATCTCGAGCGCTCGACCTATCCGGTGCAGGAGGATAAGTTCCGAACCCATCTCACACAGGCTTTTCAGCAGGGCGCTGTGATAATTTATGAAGTCAAGTAAAATATATTCAATGAAACCATTCCGCCATCAAACCTTCCTCTATACCTCCGCCTTCCTGTTGGCGCTCGCCGTCCGGTTGATCCGCCTGGGTACGTGGCCACTGACCGATACCGAAGCCCAATGGGCATTGCAAGCCCTGGGCGTCGCCCAAGGTTCACATCCTGCACTTGGCACTTCACCTGCCTATGTTTTATTGACCAGTATCATTTTCTTCTTCTATGGCGGGGGGACGAACTTCCTGGCACGATTTATTCCTGCTCTCGCCGGATCATTCCTTGTTTTCATTCCAGTTGTTTTTCAAGAGCAACTAAAGCCCCGCCCGAGTTTGATCCTCGCCTTCTTTCTTGCATTCGATCCGGGCTTGGTGGCACTCTCGCGCCAGGCCGGCAGTTCGATCCTCGCGGTGACATTTGTTTTGTTCGCATGGGGATTTTGGAAACGAAGACAACCGCGCTTGGCTGGAATTCTTGCAGCGCTGGCATTGCTCTCCGGGTCAGCGCTCTGGGAAGGGTTGATCGGCCTCGGATTGGCATGGGCAATTCTTCAGTTGATAGAGAGGCCCGGGAAGGAAGACCCAGTTGGGAGTCGGGAACCGGAATCGGAACACCTTCAGGCCAGTGTAGATAGCCTGGATGTCACAAACCCATCGGGGCAAGAGGATGTGACACATCCCAACCCAGAGCGAAAAGGCAGGAAAATGCCGGCGAGCGAATGGCTGTCTGCCTTATGGTTTGCAGTGGGAACTCTGCTCATCGGTGGGACACTATTCTTTCTATCACCGAACGGTTTGAGCGCATGGTTGTCATCCATGCCGAAATATTTAAGAGGCTGGATTCACCCATCGGGAATATCCGGGATCATGATATTGTTTTCCCTGGTCGTATATCAACCGCTGGCGATGATTTTGGGATTGATTGCAACCGTGCGCGGCTGGATAAATGGAAGTCGACGCGTGATGCGGCTCAGCATATGGATGTTGATCGCATTATTGCTGGCACTGTTCTATCCATTCCATCAGGTGAGCGATCTGGTCTGGATGGTTATTCCGATGTGGTCATTGGCTGCCCTGGAGCTTGCGCGCGCAGTGAACATCCTGCCTGAAGAACGCCGCCAGGTGCTCGGTGTGACCGGGTTGATCGTCTTTATTCTATTCTTCATCTGGCTTCAATTTCTATCCATCACCACCCTGACCATTCCCTCCTTGGAAGCCACCAACCGCATTTGGCTGTTGTTCGGTTCCCTGGCGCTGATGGTCATATGTGTGTTGCTCGTGGGAGTGGGCTGGTCGGCTCGCTCCGCGCAGTTTGGCACGGTATGGGGGATCGCCGTAGCCCTGGGAATTTATTCGTTTGGTGCAATGCTCGGGGCCGGAAATCTACGTGTGATACAGGGCCAGGAGATGTGGACAGCGGATAAAACTCCAGCACAAGCCGATTTGCTGTTGGGCGTCACAAACGAAATGTCGGACTGGAGCGACACCCACATCAATGCCCAGCCTGTCACGGTCGTCGGCATCGATTCACCCGCTCTGGAATGGCTCCTGAGGGGGCATCAAGTCTCCATGATCAACACACTAAATACCTCCGCCACTCCCCCTCTTGCCATCACATCAGACCAGAACAACGCCTCACTGGCAGCAGGGTATCGGGGCGAAGCCTTTGTATGGCGACAGACGACATCGTGGAATAATGCCGCCTTATCCGACTGGTTGCGCTGGCTGGCTTATCGACAAATGCCGCAAGGTTCGGAAAAGATCATTCTTTGGGTGCGTAATGATCTTTTCATCGATACCAAGGGGACAAGGCCTTAACACGAACATTGATGTCATGACAGGCAGCCGGGAAATAGCGGAGTGGAATCTCGTACATCTATTCAAATGGTGGACAGACGAGATAGCCGCACCGGCTGCAATGACATTTGAAGATCACTTTCAATGATTAAAACTCCTGCCTCCATCATTGCAATTGACGGGCCAGCCGCTTCGGGTAAATCGACACTCGGGCGGCGGCTGGCTGATTCGCTGGGTTATCTTTTCTTCGATACCGGTGTGATGTACCGTGCCGTGACATGGGTCGCCCTGGAACGCGGCATGGATGTCCGCGATGAGGCAGCGGTCACTGGATTAGCCGAGAAGATCCAAATTGACGTGGCACCCGCATCGCAAAATGATGGACGTGCCTGTGATGTAACCGCCGAAGGCAAAGATGTTACGTGGGAAGTGCGCCAGCCCGACGTGGACGCCAACGTTTCCATGGTCTCGGCGTATCGCGGCGTCAGAAGTGCGATGAGCAAGCAACAACGCAGGATCGGTCTGCGCGGACATGTGGTAATGGTCGGGCGCGACATCGGCACGGTGGTCCTGCCTGAAGCCGATTTGAAAATCTATCTCGATGCTTCACCGCAGGAACGCGCCCAGCGACGCTGCAAGGAAATCCAGGCCCGCCGAGGCAATGCCGATTATGACAAAATCCTTGCCAGTGTGATCGAGCGCGACCGCATCGATTCGACACGTGACGTAGCACCGCTGCGTGCTGCTGAGGATGCCGTGGTGGTCGACTCGGATTCGATGAGCGCAGATGAAGTGTTCGAGAAGGCAAAGGGTTTGTGCGGGTAGGTCCTTCATGGACAAGCCCGGGACTGGTCCCGGGCTTTTTCTTTTTGCCCGCTTCTATTCACATCCTTCCCCAAAATACTCGTATAATATCAATTCATATCATCAAATCATATCCACCTGGTCTCAGGAGACACTATGAAATTTGGAATCCATAACCCTTCATGGTTGTTCGGTTCGGATCAATATGAAATCTTTGAGGAAGTCAAGCGAAAGGCGCAATGGGCGGAGACGCACGGTTTCACCTGGTTCTCATTGATGGATCATTTAATTCAAATTGCCGGCGTGGGTGCGGCAGATGAGCCGTTCATGGAGGGCTGGTCGACACTGGCGGCGCTGGCAGCGGTCACGACCAAGACGCGGCTTTCGATCCTGGTTACGTCTGTGGCCTATCGCAATCCGGCGCACCTGGCAAAGATTGCGGCAGGGGTGGATATCATCAGCCGCGGACGCCTGACGCTGGGCATCGGCGCGGGCTGGAATGTTCAGGAATACAACCAATATGGCTGGGAATTTCCCGAGAAGCCGGCCGTCCGCATCAGGCAGATGGAGGAGGCGATCCAACTGATCCTGAAGATGTGGAAGGAACCGCGCGCCACTTTCGACGGAAAATACTTCCACATCAAAGAGGCCATGCTAGAACCAAAGCCGGTCCAGAAACCACACCCTCCCATCCTGATCGGCGGAAGCGGAGAACAGTTGACACTGCGTGCGGTGGCACACTGGGGCGACGCCTGCAACCTGTTCGGGGATCCGGAAACGGTCAAGAAAAAATACAATATTTTACGGAAGCATTGCGAGGATATTGGGCGTGATTTCAATTCAATCCAACGCACGAACCTCACAGCCCTGCTGGTGGCGAAGAACGAATCGGAGCTCCAGGCCAAGAAGAAGCGCCTGCAGCTGCCCGAGCCTTTCCGGGGCTACGCCCTGACCCTATCCCAAGCCGTTGACCTGTTCGGCCAATACAAGGACGCCGGGACGCAACTGCTCATCGTGAGCAGCTACAAGAACGAAGCCGAAAGCCTGCAATTGCTGGCTTCGGACGTGATGCCAAAATTTGCAGATTTATAACAACATCTCCCGCAGAATTGCGGGAGATGTTGTTATAAAATCTTCTACTCACTCAATTCAACTTGCTCAGGTAGGTTTCGCTGACCCACTGGCTCTGGGTGGCATTGATCCTGGCCCAGCCATTGCTTTCCTCATATACTTGCACAATCGTATTGACAGCCAGGGCCCCGATCTTATTTCCGTTGGGGGCATCCCGTACATTAAGTCCCGACGCAGGAATGACCCTGGCCTGGAAGACATTGGATGGCGGCGGTTGAGTTGGTGGAGTTGTCGGTGTAGCGGATGGATTCATAACCATCACCGTAAGGCGGGGGTCGCCGAGGTAAATCCATTGGTCCTGAACGGGCGTAATCGCACCCCACTGATCATCGGTAACAAACCAGATCGGCACCAGGGTATCCTTGCTAAGCGCCCCAATCTTGCTCCCTGACGGATTGGAACGTATGTAAAGCCCGAGCGGCGTCTTGACCTGCGCCCAGCCAATCGGCTGGGCCGGAATGGAGGCGTTCTTCCATTTGTACAGGGAAAATGCCTGCCAAAGTTCCGGCGTGGTCTGCGAATCGTCGGCAGTCCACATAAAGACGCCATGCAGGGTTGGATCGGCGTCCACGGTGGAAAGGAACTCGGTCACTTGTCCCGGCGTCGGCCCATCGCCGAATTCAATGTACATTTCCCCCGCCACAATGGGCATTTGAACCCTGGGGGCATTGGGAATGCTGGCGTAATGCTGCTGGCTCAGTCTCAATTTATCGACGGGATCCCCACCCCTCCAATACACTTGAGGGCAAACAAAATCCACCTTGCTCAAGAAGGTATTCCACGGAAAGAGCGGGTGCTGGAATGGATCCCAAAACGTATTCAAGCCAAGCGGCAGACCGGGCAAAGCCGGGCGCAGGGCATTCATGAACAATTCGGCGCCGGAATAGTTATTCTCGACCTCCTGCTCCACATCGATCAAATACATATCGGGGTTGTAACGCTGGCAGGCACTCGTCACGACATGGGCCTCCTGCTGCGGCGCCTTCGTCAGGTAGGAATATCCCCAGCCTGCCACCAGAATGTTATTCTGTCTTAATACCTGTATCAATAAATCCAAGCCCCCCAATATCGTGAAACCGTCACAGATCTTAAGCGCCACCGCCTGGACGCCCGCCATTTGCAAGCGGGCCAGGATTTTATACGGGTTGCCGTTCTCAATACCCGACGGCTGCCAGATGTAAACACCCTTTCCCACATTATCGAAATTGACCATGGTCACCTCATCTATGTGCGCGATAAATTCAGGGTTGAACGGATTATAGCATAACGGTTCTCAATACGAGCCATGACGGTTTTAACCCATGAACGAGAGCAACCCGGGTTAAAACTGTCAGGTATAATGCGGCACATGATTACAGCATTGATCTTTGACTTCGATGGTCTCATCCTCGATACCGAGACAGCCGAAATCCGCACGTGGCAAAGAATTTACACGGAATACGGACATCCCTTTCCCCATGACGAATTCATCAAGACGGTGGGCGGATACGGTATCTCGAATTTCGACGCGGCGATTTACCTTGATCGCATCACGAGCGGTTCACTCAACGCCGACAGCCTGCGGCTGCGCTTCCGGAATGAAAGCGGCGACGAGATCCGGCGCAGCCCGATCTTGCCGGGCGTGACCAAAATCATTTCAGAGGCGAAGCGAAAGCACATGAAGCTGGCCGTGGCCTCGAGCTCGTCCCATGAATGGGTGGATACGCACCTGACGCGCCTCGGGTTGTATCAGCAATTCGACAGGATCATCTGCCGCGAGGATGTGCCGGCTGGCAGGACCAAGCCGAAGCCGGACCTGTACCTGAAGGCGCTGGAACAACTCGCCGTCCGGGCAGACGAAGCGCTGGTATTCGAAGATTCGCCGAACGGCGTCGAAGCGGCGAATATCGCAGGCATCGCCGTGGTCGTCGCGCCGAACCCGACCACCTCCCGGCTTCCGTTCAAGGGGAATTATCTAAAAGTAAAATCGCTGGCTGACTTATCGCTGGCCGATATGCTTCAGCATTTCGAGGCGATGAAGAAGAGGGTCTAGATAACGTGCAGGTCCATCACCTGGCGGAAGTGATAGCCGTAAATCGCAAAGGTGATCGCCAGGGGGAACAACTGGGGTTTGCGGAACAAGGTCCAGAAGAAGAGCTTCCAGTAGTGGATGCGTTCCCTGTCGAGGATGCCCAACCGGAAGATGGAGCGGAACAGGGCCAGCACATATTGAAAATCCCACGGAATTTTGATCTTGGGGGGTTTGTATTCCTTCAAAAACGTGATGACGCGCGCATAGTAGTTCTTGGGAGCATACAACGAATTAATGACGGTTTTATACCCTTTGTGCAGGATGTCGATATTCATCTTTGGAATAATGTTGGTGGTGCCATCCACGTTGTCGCCCGACATGAAGCCCAACAAGCGGCCTTCCTTCATCAAGCGTTCATACAAGCGGGTGCCGATGGGAGCCTGCAACAAGCCGACCATGGCGGTCACAATGCCGCTCTTCTGGATGAATTCGATCTGACGCTGGAAGATGGAGGGGGTATCGCTGTCGAAGCCGACGATAAACCCGCCCTGCACCTGCAGTCCGCTGCGCTGAATGTGTTTGATGTCTTCCACCAGGTCACGGCGCTGGTTCTGCTTCTTGTTGCATTCCGCCAGGCTTTCATTATCCGGCGTTTCGACCCCGATAAAGACCGTATCGAAGCCGGCCTCGAACATCAGGTCGAGCAGTTCCTGATCGTCGGCGAGGTTGATCGAGACCTCGGTGGTGAACACGAGGCCGACCTTGCCCTTGCGCCATTCGATCAAGGCCGGCAGTAGGTCCTCCTTGAGATGACGTTTGTTACCGATCAGGTTGTCGTCCACAAAGAACACGCCGCCGTGCCAGCCGAGACGGCAGAGCGCATCCAACTCCTTTATGATCTGAGCAGAGGTTTTGACACGCGGCCGGTGGCCCAGCAAGGAGGTGATATTACAAAACTCGCAATCGAAGGGGCAGCCGCGCGAATACTGGATGGCCATGGTGGCGTAGCGTTTCAAATCGAGCAGTTCCCAGCGAGGCGCAGGGGTCTGCCCGATATCCGGGAACCCGCCGGAGGCGTAGAGAGGCTGAGCACGTCCCTGTTCCAGGTCGCTCAGGAACGGGGGCAGGGTCAGTTCGGCCTCATTCAACACGAAATGATCCACGTCCTTGAACTGCTCATGCTCTTCGGTAAAGAGGGGTCCGCCTGCCACGACCTTGAGGCCGACGGCTTTACAGCGGGCAATGACCTGGACGGTCGATTCATGTTGGATGACCATGGCGCTGATGAAGGCCATATCGGCCCAAGCCAGGTCCTTATCTTCGAGCTTTCCGACGTTCAAATCGACCAGGCGTTGGTTCCACTCCGGGGGCAGCATGGCTGCAACAGTAATCAGGCCCAGAGGAGGCAGGGCGGCTTTTTTGTGTATGAACTTCAGGGCATGTTTAAAGCTCCAGAAGGTATCGGGGAATTCGGGGTAGATCAATAATACGTTCATGAAAAGTTCTCTCCTAGTTTCGTACCCAGCATGACAAGGATTTTATGGTACTGGAATTAGCACAAGATGAGTTATCTCACCATTTCAGTCCGAAAATATGTTCGTGAAATAATATCAATTGCCTAACTTTGGAGCCGTTTGGCTCCAAAGCAGCCGATGGCGGCCGGATGCCGCCTCGGCTAGGGATGTACGAAGGATCCACGAAGGAAGTGCGAAGGAAGAGTGAGGGAAGCGGTTAGCAATTAGCATTTAGCGTGGGCTTTGAGAGGAAGTCTGTTGTTGTTAGTATCAGGTGCCAAGTGTCAGGTGTCGCGAAGGCTGCTTCGGATCGCGAAGGAAGCCCCACCCGGCCCCACCCGTCGCTTTGCGACACCCTCCCCACCGTCCGTGCCGCGAACAACGACGGCACATCGGTGCGAGGCGGCAAATGCCGGAAAGCACGGAATTTGGGGAGGGAAAAGCCTGCTGCTTCGACAAATCGGGGCTTGTGAAAAAATATCAATTGCCAACTTTCGGAGCCCCATGGCTCCGAAGCAGCCGAAAGCGGCGTGACGCCGCATCGGCTAGGGATGTGTATAGGATCTGTATAGGAAGTGTATAGTAGGTGCCTGGCAAGTGTTTC
>Ga0335071_10003963_pt1 | contig 15519 bp, 12 predicted proteins | sample Lox_Sample_15_FD_206724 | JGI IMG/M metagenome (GOLD analysis project Ga0335071, IMG submission 206724) | Soil microbial communities from Loxahatchee National Wildlife Refuge, Florida, United States - Lox_Sample_1.5 | ecosystem: Environmental > Terrestrial > Soil > Wetlands | place: USA... | reverse complement strand
TTGGCTTTTTCACCAAGCTGTGAAGCCGTGCCGCAGGAGACGCATAAACATCAGGTTTTTAGCCCCTGAGGGGTGCTTTGGCGATGAGGCCGCTTCTAGGCCACTTGCACCGCAGGCGTTCTGCTTTCCAGCCTCTTTTCGATCCCGTGGGCTGTCTTGCCAACCACCTCGATGTCCTGCAGATCGACTTCAACCGAAAAACATTGCCTGATCGCGGAGAGCGTGATCACTACTCTGCATGATCGCCTGAACTCGCTGACCATGCCGACAACTCCTTCAAAAACGCCGCTCCGCACCCGCACCGCAGTGCCTACCTCAACGTCGGGATGAGGCCTCAGGAGGCAACCGCTTGCCAACCCCTCGCGAATTCGAGCGATCTCCTCCACGCTTACCGTCTCGCTCCCACCATCTCCCAGCACGCGCAGGATTCCGGGCGTGGAGATAACCCATCGCCGGCTCTCTAGTGCGTAGCGCACGAAGACATATCCTGCAAACAGCGGCCGCTCCAGCTCGACGGTCCGATCCGACCACCGTGACCGCTCGGTATAAAGCGGGAGATAGTGCTCGAGCCCGCGCACAGTCAAATGTTGTGCAACCCGCTTCTCATGGTTCGCGATCACTTGGACAACCTTCCACGGGCTTGCTTGCATTTCTAACTCCTCTATCTTGTTGACGAAGATGTCGCCGGCTTCAATCCGCCGCCCCAATGACGATTGCCGTAGTCTCTATGCTCAGGCGAATTGTGTCACCCCGAGATTACAACCGCGTGAAACCTGCTCAACTCGTGGCATGAAGGGTGGCATCAACCAGCCCTGCAAAGTCCCGGCGGCGTCTTAAGATAACGTCCCGGCCATCGGGATGCGATCGTGGGGTAGAATCACGCGCTTCAGAAGATCGACGCTCGGACTGTAGTCCAGGACCATTTCTTTCAGTGCAACAACTAACCGCCCCACATCCCGCCTCTGACAAACCTCTCTGAGCAAGTCGAGCCAGGTCTGCAGATCTGTATCGGGCATGCCATTGCCCGTGAAGATCCGGATCTTTTCATGTCTCGTCGGGACGGTATCTTCGAGCAGGCTGCTGAGTTCTTCGTAGAGCTTCTCTCCAGGACGCATGCCGGTGAATTCAATTTTTACGTCTCGGTCCGGCTGCAGGCCGGACAGTACAATCAGGTTCCGCGCAAGATCGACAATTTTCACCGGCTGCCCCATATCCAAAACACAGATCTGGCCTCCTTCTGCGATCGCCATCGCCTGCATTACCAGCTGGCACGCTTCCGGTATCGTCATGAAGAAGCGGCGCATCTCCGGGTGCGTCACGGTGACGGGCCCGCCTCCCGCAATCTGCTTCTTGAAAATCGGAATTACGCTGCCGTTCGAACCGAGAACGTTCCCGAAGCGGACGGCCACATACTTGGTACGGCCGTTCTGAAGCGCCAACAGGATGAACTCAGCAAGGCGCTTGGTCGCGCCCATCACATTCGTCGGCCGCACCGCCTTGTCCGAAGAAATAAGCAGAAAGTCCTCGACGCCGTGCTCCTGGGATGCCGACGCTACGTTGTAGGTTCCCAATACATTGTTCTCGATGGCCTCGAAAACGTGCTCTTCCATCAGCGGAACATGTTTGTACGCTGCCGCATGATAGACCGAGCTGGGCCGGTACTTTGTCAGCACCTCCTCAAAACGTTCTCGATTCTGAATGCTTCCGATCTCCGGGTAAAACGGAACCCGCGGGAACTTCTCCCTCATCTCACGGTCGATTTCAAAGAGCGGCGATTCAGCGCTTTCATAGCCCACGACCGCAGCGGGGTGAAACCCCGCTATCTGCCGGCACAGCTCCGAGCCGATGGAACCCGCGGCGCCGGTCACCAGAACCACTCGATCCAGAATCGTCTCCCTGATCGGCCCCGAGTCCAGATGGAGCGGCGTCCGCCCGAGAAGATCTTCAACGGCCACCTCGCGCATCTGCCCCGCAAGACTCCGCCCCTCGATCACATCGGCGAGACCCGGAATCGTCTTGCATTCAACACCCGCGGCGTGGCACAGCTCGAGGATCCGCGTCATTTCTGCGCCCGTGGCCGACGGGATGGCAATAAGAATGACGTCAACGTGGCGATCGCGGATTAAGCGGCGAGCGTCCCCGCCGCTCCCCAGCACAGATGTGCCGGCCAGGCGCATGCCCACCTTATCCGGCGCGTCGTCCAGGAATCCGCACACGTGATAAAGAAGCCGGGGATTGTTCTGGATTTCATGCAGCAGGGTCACACCCGCATCGCCTGCGCCGTAGATGAGCGCTCTCCTGGTCGGAGTATCGTGATCGCGCGCTCCTGCGATGAGCCCGGCGACGATCCTTGTGGCGACTCGCAGGCCGCTGGTGCCCAGGAAGCACACCACGAAGTCCATCGCGAAGATGGACCGCGGAAAACCGGTCGGGCCTAGCCATAAGATGAGCACGCAGCTGACCGCGGAGCCCGCAGAATTGCCCATCAGGATGCGCGCAAGATCCCCCGCCGAAACATAGCGCCAGATTCCGCGATCGAGCTTGCATAAGAAAAACACCACGGCTTTCACCGCAATCCAGGTCGAAATCGCATCGCCCATGTCGCGAAGGTACGCCGAGGGGACCGCGAAATCGAACCGAAGCAGGAACGCCGTGTAGCCGGCCAGCGCAAACATGCTGATTTGTGCCGCCCAGTTCATCAGCCTGCGCAGCACACCGCGGTTGATCAGGGATTCATGCATCTGCGTCATAATCGTTCACTCAGGTACGGTTACGAATGCGCCGGAGCGGGTTGGGCATTCTGAGCGGTTCATCTCGAGCAATGGCTCAGCACCCGCGGCCCTGCGAATCGCGTTGATCACGCGCATCTGGTCCTCTTCGCTCAGGCTGCTTGAACTGGGCAGGCAAATGCCGCGGCGAAACAGGTCTTCGGCCACCTCGCCGCCGATACACCTGCAGCCCGAATAGAGTGGCTGAAGGTGCATGGGCTTCCAAACCGGGCGCGATTCGATCTCCTCCCCATCCAGAGCCTCAATCAGCCCGTCGCGCGAAAGACCCAGCACAGATTCATCCACAAGAAAACAACTCAGCCAATTTGTATGCAGGCCGTAGGTCGCCTGCGGCATGAGAGAAAGACCAGGAATGTCGCTGAACGCGGCTCGATAGCGGTACGCGATCGCCCGCCGCTGCACTACCCGCTGGTCGAGCACCGCGAGCTGGCCGCGCCCGATGCCGGCGAGCACGTTGCTCATGCGGTAGTTGTAGCCGACCTCGGAATGCTGGTATGCGAGCCCCGGATCGCGCGCCTGCTGCGACCAGAAGCGCGCCTTCTCCACCCACGCGCGATTCGGGCAGGCCAGCATTCCGCCGCCGGTCGTCGTGATCATCTTGTTCCCGTTGAACGAGAATGCCGCCACATCGCCAGACATCCCGGCGCGTTTGCCTTTATAAGTGGCTCCCAGCGCCTCGGCGGCATCTTCGAGAATCGCAACAGCGTAACGCGAACACGCCGCGCGAATCGGATCCATATCGGCAGACTGGCCGTAAAGATCGACCACCACCACCGCTTTCGGCATCTTGCCCGTCTTCGCGCAACCTTCAAGCGCTTCCTCGATCAGCAGCGGATCCATGTTCCATGTCTCTCGATTGCTGTCGACGAAGACGGGCTCGGCGCCAAGATAGCGGATCGGATTCGCGCTGGCTGCGAATGTCAGCGTCGAGCACAGCACCGTATCTCCCGTCCCCACGCCCAGCAATCGCAACCCGAGATGAATGGCAGCCGTTCCGCTTCCCAGCGCCACGGCAGGCATTCCCATCAGGTCTTCAAACTCCCTTTCGAATGCGGTGAGATTCGGACCCACCGTGGATAGCCAGTTCGATTCGAAGGCCTCGCGCACGTACCGCTGCTCCGCACCGCTCATATGAGGTACGGAAAGAAGAATGCGTTTCACCGATGGTCGCCTCGTGCAAGAAAATCGGATCTCATCCTCGCCGGAATCCCCACCACGATCGCGTGTGCCGGAGCCTCTCTCAAAACCACGGCGCCGGCTCCTACCGTCGATTCACAGCCGATTGAGGCCAGGGGAAGCACAACTGCCCCGATTCCCACATGCGCGAAATCTCTGACCCTGGCTGCTCCCCCAAGCACGGCCCGAGGCGAAATATGAACGTGGGCGCCGATCTCGCAATCGTGTTCGACAATGGCCCCGGAGTTGATGATGCAGTTCCTTCCCACCCGCGCGCCGGGGTTCACCACTGCGGCAGGCATCACCACCGTTCCTTCTCCAAGAACCGCCGACGGGGAGATGACTGCGGTTCTGTGTACCAGAACGGCCGGGTTCAGGCCGGCCCTGCATGCCAGGTCGAAGCACTTCGCTCGGATTTTGTTGTCGCCGAGGGCAACGACAAAGGAGCTTCCGGACAAGGGATCCAGTTTCTCTGCTCCGCCGAGTACAAGATGTCCGCAGAAATTCTTGCCTGACTTTCGCGGATCATCATCCAGAAAGCAGATCCGATCGAAACCGCCTCCATTGAGGGCGATATCGAGAATCACTTTTCCGTGCCCTCCAGCGCCCCAGATCACCAGAAGACTAGCCATTGCTCCCTGTCGTCCTGATCGTGCCTAGAAACTCAGGCATGGTGGAGTGGCCTCTCTGGCTGATGCCCTCTCGCTTCAGTACCTTCTGCAAAGTGAGCCATAGAATCTTGACATCCAGGCCCAGGCTCCAATGGTCCACATACCACACATCGAGAGCCAGCCTGTCTTCCCATGACAGCGCATTGCGCCCATTCACCTGCGCCCATCCGGTAATGCCCGGCCGCACATCATGACGGCGCGACTGCTCCGGAGTGTAGCGGTTGAGGTACTGCATCAGCAGCGGACGCGGTCCCACCAGGCTCATCTCTCCGCGCAGAACATTCCACAGTTGCGGAAGCTCATCGATACTCGCAGAGCGAAGCATTCGGCCCAGCCGCGTCAGGCGATCGGTATCGTCGAGCAAAACGCCTTCGCGATCGCGCGCCTCGTTCATGGTTCGAAACTTCCACATCGTGAAGGGACGCCCTTTCCACCCCGGCCTGACCTGCCTGAAGAAAACAGGTGCGCCCAGCGACAGACGAACCGCAAGCGCAGTGACTGCCAGCAGCGGAGCGCTGACTGCCAGGAGAAGCAGCGCAATCAATCGATCCTGCACCGCCTTCAGCAACATCCACCCGCGCTGCTCGCCCGATGCAGGCGGTTTCACTTTATTCGAGAACTTGCGCATAGAGCTCCTCATGAAGTCCCACGATGTTCCTCAGGTCATACCTGCCGGCAAGCTCCCGCCCGCGCATACCCATCTTCCCAACCTCGATAGGGCAGTCCATCACCTGCCTCATCGCCGCTGAGATCGCATCGATGTCTCCCACCCCCACCAGGATCCCCGCGCCATCTTCAAGAAGATCTTTTGTGCCTCGAATGCGCGTGCCCACAACCGCCCGGCCCATCGCCATGGCTTCCAGCACGCACCGCGGCAACCCTTCCTGGCTCGACACCAGAACGACGGCATCCGCGATCTTCATCAGCGCTGGAACATCCGTCCGGACGCCAAGAAAATCCACCCGATCTGCAATTCCCAGGTCAGCCGCCAGTTTGATCGCTCTCGCAAGTTCCGGCCCGTCTCCCGCCAGCAGCAACCGCGACGGACGGGGAACCCTGGCGAATGCGCGCAGCAGATCGCCGTGGCGCTTTCGTGGAACAAAATCGGCGACCTGCAAGAACACCCGCTGATCCGGACACAGTTTCAATTCACTCCGTAGCCGCTCGCAAGCCATCGGCGAAACCGCGTCGGGGCTATACCGGCACAGATCGACCCCGATTCCCGGCATATGAAGGATCCGGCCGTCGGGCGCCAGCCCCAGCTTGTGGGCCTGCTCCTCGTCCTCTCCGTTCAGGACGACCACCGCGTCCGTCCATTCACTCGCAAGCTTTTCCATGGCCATAAACATGACGTTCTTTATTGGCGAGTTCCCATGGAAAAAGTGAAAGCCGTGAGCCGTGTAAACAACCCGTGGGTGCCCCGAGCGAAGCCTCAATGCCAGCCGCGTCACCCACGCCGCTACAGGAGTATGCACGTGAACAAGGTCGTAACCGCCCCTCCTCACCACCGCCCGCACCTCTCGTGCGGCCCGCAGATTCTGGCCTAAGGCAAACGGATTCCGTCCCCAGCTTGCCTCAAACACCTGGTCGAACCCTTCTCGACACAACCGGCAAGATGTCGCGCCCGAAGCCAGCGCGTCGACCCGCCACCCCATCGATCGAAAATGAGATGCCAGCGGCAAAAGGAACGCCCGCAGGGTCACTGCGACCGTTGTCACCAACAAAAGGCTGCGGGGTTCGGGATCCCGGATCCTGGCCCGGACGCCTTCTTCCATATCTTTGCGCCTGGCCACCGTCATCACGCCGTCGCACATCTGCTGACGCTTCCCGTTCCCCCCGCCGGTGCACTTCCCGAAGTGCTGGTCGCCGGCCACTCCCGAAGGCCCAGCCTGAGTCTGCTCCGTCACCCGCGCGCTTCCAGTTCGCGAGTCACATCCCTGACAAATTCATAAAATTTCTTCCGCCGCTGGTTCAGCACGGTGTCGCAATACTCATGCGCGACCTTGAGATTGCGGCGCGACAAGGCTGCCATCCGGCTGGGATTCATCAGCACCTCCTGTATCTTGCGCGAAAGCGCCTTGAAATCTCCGGCAGGTACCATCTCCTCGGGTTCGAGAAGTTCTGGAATTCCACCCACATCCGAGCCGATGCACGGCAGCCCTCTTGCCATTGCCTCGATCAGGGCCCGCGGCAATCCCTCCGATTTCGAGGGCATTACATACAAATCGCATCCGTCGAGAATCCGCCGCACAGGTTCGCCGGCTGTCACCCAACCCAGAAAACTGATTCGTTCCTTCACACCGAGCCGGTCGGCCCGCGACATCAGGGAAGGTCGAAGCCTGCCGTCGCCGATAATGCTGCAGGTCAGATCCAGACCCGACCTCACGCAGTCGGCCACAGCATCGATGAGCACGTCCGTTGCTTTGTATGCCCTTTCCAGCGTACCCACGGTGATGAGCCGGTATGGACCGGTTCCTTTCACTCGAAGTGCTGTTTCAGCGATGCTCTCCGCCGAGAGTTCGACGTTCGAATAGTAGGTGGACTCAGGCACAAAGCATGAATCCGTTAGGTCGACATCCGATACGCTGAAATGCGACCGGCAGGGGTATCGCGCCTGCAGTGCCGAACGCGTTACATAGGCAGCCCCGATCGCGCCCAGGCACTGACGCTTCAGGCTGCGCGTAAACTTCCAGCGAAAGTACCTCCGCAGTGGATGATCAACGACTCCTCGCCCAAACACCTCGTATGGATCGGAGACAACTTCCACCGCGAACGGCCGATTCCGTTCACGCAACTTTCCCTCGATCATGTCTGCGATCTGCGAGCCAACACGAAGAATCACGGCCCCGCGCTCCGGCATGGCCGCTCGAACCGATCTCCAAACCCTCGGATAGCGCAGTACGAACTGCTCGGGGCCTTGGTAATTGGTTACAGGGCGCAAGTGGATTCCATCGCCATCCACCCTCAGCGAGCCTTCGGGCGGCTTTGCCACCGGTATCGCCCGGGCAACGATTGCAACACGATCGAAGACTTCAAGGTAGCGTTCCCAGAACGACCTCGCCTGTCCGATCTTGGACCATACGCTTCCGTCCGGCGCTACCGAGTAGTGCATCTCAAGCGCAACAGTGACATCCATAAATGCCTCGAACTGGTTCCATAAATCGCGTTTTGAAGGGGCACGACTTGAGTCATGCCTGGGGCTTCAGTCCCTGAGGGATGTCTTCCGGCTGGCCTCGGGTATGGATGCAACCACTTCTCGCGCCCTTTTTGGATGAAAGAATCTCAATGTGGTAACGAGGGCATCGAGATCAGCACTTCCCTGTCGCCCCGGGCCGCCCGTTTACGGCGTGCATCTCTCGTGGAGTGGAATAACCAGAAGGCAGCCGCGGACCAGAGGAAAAATAGCGGCCAGAAAGCCGACATCTGGACGCTCAGCAGCAAACACGCAATGAGGATGGTAAACAGTCGCATGGTGGCGCCTCCTCTGGCGTCCCCAACGCGACAAACCCAGCAAATGACGAGCGGTCCCAAAAGCAGCCCGCCTAACCCGCAGTTCGAGATCGCTTCGTCGAAGATGGTTGTCGTCATTCCCCAGCCAAGATATTGGGGACTCAGGCCCAGCATTGCGCCCGTGAAATAGACGGCGTACGGATACGGCTTATCGGGCCACAGGTCGCGAGGCACAATCAGCGCCGCATAATAGAGAAGAGTCTCGCCTCGAAAATCCAGAATCTGCATCTGTTCTGGATGAAGTTCCGAGTAGATCGCCATCTGCACGCGTGTTTCCCTGCCGAAGTCCACGCGCGCGCCTTCATACAGCAGGTCCTTCGGCGTAGCAGCGGCGCTGATCTCACGGATACTGCTCTGATAGGCATAGGAGAACCCGGCGAGCGCGAGAGTTGCAATCAGGAGCGCGGCCACCAGCCTGCGTCCCTTCAGCTCCCCCCTCAGGTAAAGCGTCAGTACCACGCCGACCACGGCCAGGGCAAAGCCGGTGCGTTTTCCGTCGAGAATCACCGCGATCGCTTGAAGCGGGAGCAGATACCGGAACGACCTCCAGGGAGATCGCGACGCAAGAATCAGAATGGACGAGGCCACGATCGACAAAAACGCTGCGGCTGCCACCAGGTCATGAAAGAACACCTCGTTTTGGCTGAGGCTCCCTTCTTCCGCAACAATGAAGCCGTAGTGCAGGTACCTTGCAGGATTCGGTCCGATCAGTGCGACGATGATGGGGCTTATCACAAGACCGATCAGTAGCCGGCGCGTCGCACGGCCTGGCGCTTTCGGGTTCATGAAGGCGGGCGCGTCGGGATGCTTCGTCTCGCCAAAACGGCGCCACACGCATGCTGTCGTAACCAGGAATAGGCAATAGAGTATGCGGACCAGGGGATCGCCGGCGGCAGTGGCGAATCCAGGTACGGTCCGGTAATCTGGCGTCCCCAGCAGGAAATTGCAACCGAGTGGCGCGGCAAACATGAGGTAAAAGACCAGGGACGTGAGAAGAATGCTGGCGTTCTCTCCATGGCTCATCTTCCGGAACGCCTGGATGGCCCACCGGGACATCCACAGAAAGGTCGCGATTTCGAGAGCTTCGATCATCCCATCTGCCGGCAAATGGCATCGCCGCTCCCTGCCGGTCTGCTTCCTGTCACCCGCGCCCCGGAGTCGTAGATCCGCATCAATCCCTCGACTGAAGCGCCGATCGAGCGCCCCATCAGCTTCTCAGGATTGGCTCTTTGCGGCCTGCAACCCGACAACGCAAGTTCCCTGAGAGCCCCGCTCCATGCTGCCGCCTTTGCCTGCAGGCTCATTCGCTCGATCAGGCCCTCCACGACTTCAACCTCCGCAGGGACCTGCTCAGAAACCAGGCACTTCAGGCCCGCGGCTTGCGCCTCGAGCGCCACCAATCCCAGTCCTTCATACAGCGAGGGAAACACGAAGCAATCCATCGCGCCCCTCATCAGCCCCGCAACATCCGATCGCACTCCGGCAAATATGAACCTGTCCCGCAGACCCGCCGCTTGAACCAGTCCTTCGATCTCCGGCCGCAATGGACCATCACCCACCAGCAGAAACCGGGCTTCGGGCGCAGTGGGGCAAAGTTTCCTGGCAATTTCCACCAGGAACCGGTGATTCTTCTGCTCCTCGAATCGGCCCACATGTCCCACGACAAATGCATCCTCGGCAATTCCCAGCGTGGCCCGTACTCGCCCTCGGTCGATCTCTTCAGCGAACGGCGCCAGATCGATCCCCAGCAAACATGTCTCCCACCGCGGATCCGATCTCGGAAACAGAGACGCGGCCGCCTTCTCGCTCACCCCGATGCCCTTGGTTGCATACCGTTGCATAAGCCGGAGCATCAGGTTGAGATAAGCCTGCCGCGCCGGCGAAGCTGCGCCATCCACACCCCGCGTGTCGTTGTGGCTCTGCGCGATGCGCGCCGGCACACCCATCGTCGCTGCCAGCATCAGTACAAATCCTGAGAAGTGGTGCACGTGGCTGTGCACGCAGTCGTATGGCCCGTATTCGCGCAGAATGCGGCGGAAGCGATATGCATATTGGATAGGGTGGGCGGGCGACAGGCAGGGAATGACGCGCGCTCCCAGTGCCTTCACCTCCTCGTCGTATCTCCCCGCCTCCCCCGTGTGGACAACAAAGTCCATCTGGTACTTGGTCCGGTCGATGTGTCGCAGAACCTGGACCAGCCAGGTTTCCGCCCCTCCGCGATTCAGTGCGCCCAGCACATGAAGAATGCGCATCGTCAATCGGTCCCCGCGGCAACTCTCAAGTCTCGGCCCACAACCAACGCGCTCCCGATCATCTGGATGCAGGCTCCGGCCAGCAAAGCGGATGCCGCGCCGATGCTTCCCCACCGCGGGATCAGCAGCAATGAGAGCGCGGCCGTAGCCAGCGTCGAGGCGCCCACCACCGGCACCTGCGCGCGAAAGCTCCGCGCCGCGGTCATGGCGAAACCCAAAAACGAGGCGGTGGCCAGGATGCTCGCCGTAGCCACCATGATCACGAACAGCGGCACATGTTCGCCGTATTCCGGTCGATAGAGAAACGTCAATAGCGGCCCGCCGGCGACTCTGGCGGCAGGCACGCCGAGCACGAGAATCAGCGCCGAAAACACCACCAGTTTGCCCAGCGTCTTCCGGAAACGCCTTAGCTCGCGGCCGGCGTACATGCACGACAGTCTCGTGGTCACCGACTGACCAAGGGCATTGACGACCAGGCTGATCGCCACCAGCAGGTAGGCCAGCGATGCAAAGATGCCCAGATCCGCCTGGCCCAGCGCGCGCTCCAGAATGAAGCGGGGTATGTTGACGTTGAGCGAGTTCAGCGTCATCACGATGCCCAGCGGGGCGCTGATCGTCGCCAATCGCCTCAGGTATCCCCAGCGCAGGGCAAAGAATCCGTCCCCCGGCTCCAGCGCCTTTCGCGCCTGCCGCGTGTCGTAAAAAACGAACACCAGCAGCCACACCATAACCAGCGCGCTGCATGCGGCAGTTAGGCTGCGCGTGGTCCAGAAAACTCCCGCAAACGCGGGCAGCGAGAATCCTCCGCGAAGCATCAGGCTCACCGAGACGCGCTTCAGCCGCTCGACCTTCTGCAAAAGTCCTGCCACCACGTCGCCCAAAGACTCGAATGTCTTCGCTAACCCCACCAGCAGGATCACAGCGCGCGTAGCCCAGTCGTAGCGGCTCGTCATCACGATCCCCAGAACAGCCAGCATGCCGATCAACGAGCCCAGGAGCCTCAAAGTGAAATAGTCGGCGAAGGCAAACTCTGAGCGGGCATCGGTGGCCTGCACCCCGCGAAGCTGCAGGTTGGTGAACATGAAGACCGGCGCCGTGATGGCCAGCCCGAGCGCGAACCGCCCCACCAGGGCTGCATTGCCCAGCTTGGCCAGCACCGAGATCATTCCCCACTGGCAAGCCGAATACATTGTGTTCCCCGCCAGCGTCCAACTGAAGTTGGAACGCAGAGAGGGTACCGCAACGGCTACAGCCGGTCGCCCCCCGGGAATTTCAGTAAGAGTCGACATGGAAGCTAGCGAAGCGGGAAGCGCAGACCGGCCGCGGCCCTCTTGAGCTCGCGTATCGCCCCAGCGCGAGCCGGGTCAGCGAGTTCTTCGCGGTACCGGCTCCGTAAGCGGACAAAAAGGCAGCTCAGGGAAAACCCCGTCAACGTAAAGAGCAACAGGATCACAAGACGCTTCGGCTCCGACCTCCGGTCCGCCGGTATCGCCGGCTCCACGACCTGCACGACGGCGCCTTCCTTGGCCTCGTCCAGTCGGGCGGCCTCGTATTCCTTCACCAGCACATCGAAGAATGCTTGCTGATACTGCAGCTCGCGCGAGGCGCGCACGTAGTCCAGGCCTGCCTTCGGTACGTCTTTCAGGCCCAGGTCCGAGAACCCCGTAGACCTTGAATGCTCCTCAAGCTGCGCGCCCTGTGCCTGCAGCGCCGAGAGTTCGCGCTCGGCAAGTTGCACGTCGGGATTGTTCTCGGTCGAAAACGATCGTAGCGTTTGCAACTCCACTTGCTTGGCGGCAATTTGCGCTCGAACGCCCGCCGCGCTGCCGATGATGACAGCGGCCTGGGTATCCAGACGCACCAGGCCCTTGCTCTGCTGCAGCTGCTCGAAAGCAACTTCGGCTCCCGCCAGATCCTCCTTGGCATCCTTGAGCTGCTCTTCCAATGCCAGTCGCCGCCGCGATGCTTCCGTCACCGAAACAGACCTCGTCACTTCGCGCAGAATCTCTGTATAGGCGTTGGCCATGTCGGCGGCCCGCTTCTTGTCTCGATCCGTCACCGAAATAGAAATCAGAGTGCTCTTTTCCGATGTAATCACCGTGTATTTTTCAAGTTTCTTGCGCGCGCCCGTCATGTCCCTGCTCCGGTAGACCTTCATCAGGTCGAAGCGCTCGATGATCTTGTCTGCAACGGGGCGCGATTTCAGCAGGCCGATGTAAATGGCGTTGGGGTCGCGCAGGCCCAGGCCACCCGCGCTTTCGGCCAGCGCCCCCATTCCGGGAGCGGCCTGGCTCAACAGAATTGAGAGGCCCGATTGTGGCTGCTTCGGCGGCATGATGCGTGCGATCGCCGTATAGCGAACGGGTAGAAGGAATGCCGTCGCCAGGCCCAGAACCATCGAGATCGCCGTGGCCTTCGCGATCAACCCCTTGTGCGTCAGCAACTCCGTCAACGCTTGAATGGCGCCCCCGAAAGAGCCCTCCGCGGCGCCGGTTGAAGCCGGCTCATCCTCGCCAGCTCTCGTGCCGTTGATAGGCGTCATCTCTTGTTCCAGTGTGTGCGTCATTTCCACCTAATAAGCCGAGCCCAGCAGGGCCCCGGCCATCGCTGTTTGCGAAAGGATCTGCATAACCGCCGGCCATTGCTGCGCAAATCCGTTCGGCGACTTCATCTTGGTGGGCACGATAATCGCGTCTCCGGGAAGCAGCGTCAGGTTCTCGAAGTTGTCGCGCCAGAAAACACCGTGGGATTGGCTGCTGATCACCGTGCCGTCTGCGCGAATCAGAAAGACGCGCCGAACATCCGCCTGTCGGTTGGGTCCACCCGCGTCGCGAAGATAAGCTGACAGGCGTTTCTTCTCCTCATATCGGAAAGCATTCTCGTTATAAACTGCGCCCGCCACCTGAACTGTGCCCTGCCTGGGCGGAACGTAATAGGTATCGCCGTCTTCGAGCGCGAAGCTGGGAATATCGGAAATCGCGCTGGCCCGTGGATCCATATCGAGCACGACCCGGCCGGTGGGGCGCACCGACGCCAGCTGCCCCAGCAGCGCCTGCTGCTCCGCAAGCTGCGCCTGCTGATCGGTTGTGTTCGCGGCATTCAGCGAGGATGCCGACGCGTACCGGCCAGCCAGTTCCCGCCGCATCTGGTTGATCGAGAGCCGAAGCTCTTCTTCCTGGGCCAGCCGCGTCGACTCGCGGGTTAGCTGCGAGGCATAGAGATATGAGTGCGGCGTCAACCCGCCGGCCCGTTCCACCACCTGGCGCAGCGTCTCCCCCGGTTCCACCCGATAAACACCCGGCGCGTTCACTTCTCCGCTGATGCGAACGAACGCGGCGTGCTTGTCCTCGGGAAGCGGAAGGTCTGCGCGCGAGAAGATCGTCACCACATCCCCAGGCTGCAGCCGTTGATTATCCGCCGACGCCGCATCCGCGATCGCACGGCCCAGGTTGAACGCAACGACATGCGTCGTCAAATCGCCCTCATCAAGGCGCTCGATCGCTGCGTACTCCCAGTTGATCTCGGCACTGTGTACCGCCAGGTCGTTCATCATGTCCACGTGGGCATTGCCGGCCCGACGGTTCTCATCGTTCCAGTACCCTCGCGTAACCAGAAAATCCCGTGATGGAATCAGGTCCGAGACTCGCATCCCCTCGTGCCAGCGATAGCGCCCCGCCTGCGCGACGTTGCCGCGTAGCGTCACGGCATTATCGAAGCGCGGAGAGATGGGAAAGACTTCAAGCATATCGCCATCCTGCAGCCCGCGCCCCAATCCCGCCCCATCGAGCGGAAATTCATCCACTCGCCTGCGGCGATGGTTCTCGATGCGCTCCAGAAGCGCGCGGTCTGCCTCGGCCAGGTTCGTCAGGCCGCCCGTATCTTCAAGTGCCGCGGCAACGGTGGCCTCGCCCTTCAATTCGTAAATTCCCGGTTCGTCGACGCTCCCGTAGATCGCCACCTGCGGCCCGACGGGCGGAATGTAGATCACGTCGCCCGGCAGCAGTCGCGCATCGTGCGTCTTGTCGCCCTTGCGCAGCAGGTCGTAAACATCGAACTCCGTTACCACCCTCCCCTCGCGCCTCAGTTCGATGCGTCGCATGGAGCCCGTCGCCGCAGGCCCTCCTGAGGCGAAAAGCGCATTCACCAGCGTGCTCAGCGAACTTACCGTGTAGCTGCCGGGCTGGCGGGCGCTGCCCAGTACGAAGATCTCGATCGAGCGCAGCTCGCCCATGGTCACATTCAATTCGAAGCCTTTGTAGAGACCGCCGATTGCTGTTCGCAGGTAATCTTCCACCTGCTCGTAGCGCAATCCGGCGACGCTCAGGGCTCCCACTCTGGGCAGGAAGATCTGGCCGTTTCGGTCCACCGTAACCGTGTTCTCAAGATCGATCTTGCCCCAGACCCGGACGAGAAGCTGATCACCCGGGCCGAGCACGTAATTGGCCGGAACCGGGACTCGATCCATCGGCGCAAAGGTCGTCGGAACCTGGCTGAATAGCTGCCTGCCATAAACGGGAAGTGGCCGTCCCGCCGCATCCTGCACGAATAGTTCAAACTCCGAGGGCGCGATCACTGGCCTTGACGCAGCTGCGGAGGCAGGGGTCGCTCCGGGATGATCGTGGTTCGTCCCAGGACGATCGGCGGTCGCTTCGGGGTGATCACCGGTGGCTTCGGAATTCAACGACCCGCTCTGGGCGCCCGCCGCCGAGGGTGACAGGTTCGGCGTTGTCATCGCCGGAGGCGCCGCCGCGGCAGGCGTCAGGCTGCCGGCGTTCTCCGCCGGTTCCGGCGGAAGGGTAGATGGCGGAACGGATTGTGCAGAACAAACCGCACCGCATGCCACGAACAAAACAAGAAAACTAAGTTTCATAAACAAGAACTTTCCCCTTGCCGCAAGTTCCGCTTTTTCGAACTCGTCATCCCGAGCGTAGCGAGCCTGGGACCCCAACGCGCCCTCGCGCGTTTCGGTGATCGGAACGAAGGATCTGCGGTTGTTCTTCCTGTCATCTTCCAGGGCACGAAGTGTCAGGGCACGACTTCAGTCGTGCCGAAATGGCCAAATAAAATCGCGGGCTTTAGCCCCTGCCCCCGGCATCCAGGTCAGCTGTATTGTTGTCGCGG
>Ga0335071_10003961_pt1 | contig 15523 bp, 17 predicted proteins | sample Lox_Sample_15_FD_206724 | JGI IMG/M metagenome (GOLD analysis project Ga0335071, IMG submission 206724) | Soil microbial communities from Loxahatchee National Wildlife Refuge, Florida, United States - Lox_Sample_1.5 | ecosystem: Environmental > Terrestrial > Soil > Wetlands | place: USA... | reverse complement strand
CCGGCATGACCGAAGCGGAAATCCTGGCCGACTACCCGGAACTGGAACCTGACGACTTCCGAGCCGTCTACGATTTTGCCTCGCGTCTCGGCAAGCGCGTTGCGCTGTAAAGCTGCTGTTCGACGAGAATCTTTCACGCAGGCTGGTTCTCCGTTTGTACGACCTCTATCCGGGATCGATGCATGTGGCCGAGGCTGGATTAGTCGAGAGTCCGGATCGCTACGTTTGGGAATTCGCGAAAGCCCATGCGTGTTTAATCGTGAGCGCAGACGCGGACTTCTACGAACTTGCGACAACGATTGGCCCGCCACCGAAAGTCATCTGGCTGCGGCGTTGGACGCATCCCACGAGAGACGCCGAAGACCTGCTTCGACGAAACGCTATTCGCATTGCCGAATTCGAACGCGATCCGGAACTGGGTGTGCTGGTTCTGGACAAGGGATAGCTGGGTCGTTCCGGTGATCAAGTGATGCCAGCGTTCACCTTCCTACGCCCAGCCGGTGGGCCAGGATGTCGGGTAATTCGGCGTTGTGGATCTTCTGCTGCGCGGTCTCGACGTCGTAGGGAACGCGGCGGTAGATGAGAAATTTGTCTTCGGGATTGTAGAGGACGTAGGCGGTGCGGGGGTCGCCGTCGCGCGGCTGGCCGACGGACCCGGGATTGACGAGATAGGCGTTGTCGGGATCGAGTTCGAGGAACGTCTCCTTCTGCCCGGGCGCAGGACGTCCGATGACGCGCACGCGGCTGCGCGCCCATTCGAAGCCGCCCTGCAAATGCGTGTGACCGAAGAAGGCGAGCGAGGTTTCGAGATAGGGGAATGCCTGGCCGGCGTCGGCGGGCTGCACCATGTACTCGTCCTCGTCAAGCAGGGACCCGTGCATTACCTGAAAGCCGTTGACGGCGATGGGACCTTTGGGTAAACCGGCAATGTACTCGCGATTCTCAGCGGTGAGCTGCGTATGGGTCCATTCGGCGGCGGTGCGCGCGACCGGGTTGAACCATGCGAGATCTTCCAATCCGGCGCAGGCGCGATCGTGATTCCCGCGCACGACCACGGCGGAGTTGGAGCGAACCCAATCGGTCACAGCGTTGGGATCGGCCCCGTAGCCGACCAGGTCACCGAGGCAGAGAATGCGGTCATAATCGCCCACTGCGGATTCGAGGACGGCGGTGAGCGCCTCGAGATTGCCGTGGAGATCGCTAAGAATGATATAGCGCAAGAGCGGCTTCAGGCCTTTCGCAAGCGGAGCAGCGTGATCTCGGGCGGAGCCCCAATGCGAGCGGGCATGCCGATGGTGCCGATGCCGCGTGTGACGTATATGGCGGATCGGCCGGACTGGTACAGCCCACGCACGAACGGCGTGTAGAAACGGGCCACGTTCAAATCATGATGCAGGATCTCGACATTCACCTGCCCACCGTGCGTGTGGCCGGCGAGCGTCAGATCCCAGCCCTGTCGCGCGGCCGCTGGGAAGACGTCGGGATTGTGCTGGAGCAAAAGATTGAGCGCTCCGGGAACGATCAGGCGCTCAGCCCCTTCGAGATAGTGATCGTGCCAGCTCATTCTCTGGTAGTCGAGGCCGGCGATGTTGAGCTTGGCATTTCCGAAGCGGAGCTCGCGAGCCTCGCCCCGAAGGAACGGAATGCCCAGGCGCGCGGCTTGCTCGGTGGCGTAATCCTCCACGTCGGCGTAAGTTTCGTGGTTTCCGAGGCAGCCCAATATTCCAGCGTCCGAGCGGAGGCGACCGATCTGGCGCAGGCAGGCATCCAAAGGATCGTTGTGCACCGAGATTAGATCTCCCGTCACGACCATCAGATGCGGGCGGAGCTCGTTCGCGGCGTCGACGGCGCGGGCGAACTCCTCTTCGCTCAAGAACGGGCTCAAATGAATGTCACTGAGCTGGACCAGCCTCAGGTTTTCCAGATCGGGGTGAAGACCGTGGATGGGCACGTCGACTTCGGTGACCTGGAAATCGGTGCGCTCGACAATGGCGCCGAAACCAACGATGGCAAACGGAGCAGCGGCGGCCGCTCCAGTCAGCGTGTGCAGCAGGGCGCGGCGCGTGGTATCGACGGTTTCTCCAGGAACTCGACGGGATCGGAGTAAATGGAGCACCAGCCAGGCCGGCGCCGAGGCAAATGCCCAGATCAACGCGGCCCCGCGCACCCAACCGAAGAACACAGGGGGCAGGGGCAAGCTTGTGGCGTCGGGCAGGTGAAGGAGCAGACCGAGGATCACTGCCGTGACCACCGCCTGCACGGCGATGCGCGCGACGCGTGCCGAACGTCCGGCTAAGTTCCTGTCAATGAACGAAATGCAAGCTCGCGCGATTCGCCATTGAACGGCCGCCAGCACACACAGCAAAGCAATTTCCGAAGCCACGCCTAAATACTGACCCATGCGCCTTTCTCTATTGTAATCGGCGAGTGGCACCACTTTCAGGAGGGAATGTGACAGGCCTGACTGATTACAGCCAACGCGGTGAGGGCGGCGGTCTCGGCCCGCAGGATTTGGGGGCCTAGCGAGACCGGGGTCCATCCGGCGGCTAAAGCGGCCCCGCGCTCGCGGTCGGCCCAGCCGCCTTCGGGGCCTGTGAGAATTGCCACGCTATTTTTGTCGGCATCGGACTCGAGAGTTTTTAACAACATGGGCGCGCCGGGCTGCTCATCGAGAAAAAAGCGGCGGAGGGAATCATCGGCCGTAAGGGCGGTGGCGAATAGTTCGGCAGGCGCGATTTCGGGCACGGTCAGGCGGCGGGACTGCTGGCTGCTTTCGTGGGCGATCTTACGCCACCGGTCGATGCGCTTCAAGGCCGCCGCAACAAGGCCCTTTTCGGAACGTTCGGCATCGACAGGGACAAGGCGCGACACACCGAGCTCAGTAGCCTTTTCGACGAGCCATTCGAAGCGATCGAACTTGATGAGCGCGGCATAGAGCGTGATTTCGGGTTGGGGCGGCGGGGAAGTAAGAGGTTCGATGATGGCAAATGTCACATGTCGGGCGGTGATTTCGGCGATTTCGGCGAGGTACGCGCGGTGGTTATCCGAGATCTCGTAGCGCTGGCCGGGCTCGGCGCGGAGCACGCGGGAAAGATGGCGGGCGTCGTCGCCAGTGAGCTCGGCGCGATGGTTGTGGATACGGTCGACGAAGAAGCGGCGGCGGGCCAAAACCCATGGTAGGACCGCGCGTGTACGCGAATCAACGCGCGTCCAGTGGCATACTGAAGCCTATGATAGCGGCGCTGCGGGGAGTGCTGGTGGAGAAACATCCAAATCAGGCAGTAGTGGACGCAGGCGGGGTGGGCTACGAACTGCACATTCCTATCACGACTTACACACATCTCCCGGACGCCGGTGCCGAGGTGCGCCTGCGCGTGTATACGCACGTTCGCGAAGACACGCTGGCGCTTTACGGGTTTCTCTCGCAGGACGAAAAGAACATGTTCGAGAAACTGATCGGGGTGAGCGGCATCGGGCCGTCGCTCGCGATCAAGGTGCTTTCGGGGCTGGCTGCGGGCGAGCTGAACACGGCGATTCGGAAGGGCGAAGTGGAGCGGCTGGTGCGGATTCCGGGTGTCGGAAAAAAGACGGCGGAACGCATGGTGCTGGAGCTGCGCGACAAGCTGCCGGCGCCGGCAACGCAGGATGCCGGCGTCACAGCGGCGCCTTTGCTGAGCGAGATCGAGCAGGACGTGCTCTCCGCACTGATCAATCTGGGATGCGCGCGGCCGGCAGCGGAGCAGGCGGTGCGCAAGGCGAAGTCGGGCGGCGCGGGGACGGAGTTCGAGCCGCTGTTCCGAAGGGCGCTGGAACTGGTGCGCTAAACGGTTAGTTTCGGGATCGGGCCAGCTTGCGGCCCAGGCCGCCGAGCCCCAGCAAACCGCCTCCCAGCATGAACATCGACAACGAGGAGGGTTCCGGGACGGCAGAAGGCTCTGAAACAGAGGAACTGGCTGTCGCGGTCCCACTGATTTCGGCAATGACACCGGTGGGGGAAAAGGAATCGCTCCCATTCACGATTACGAAATCGAGCGTGTTCAGGCCGGGTTGAAAGCCGCTGGTGATGGAAAACGACGAGAGCGAACCGAAGCCGGCAAACACCGAGGTGACGCCGGTCATCACACCGTTCAGGTCGATCCAGCCATTGTTGTCTGAGGTCCACTTTCCAGAAAGCTGCGCTGTGGTTGGGTCGAGACCTGTAAGGTCGAAGGTGGTTTTGTAGTCGTAGGTCCCCGGGGGGAAACTCATGCCGCCGCTGCTGCCGGGGCTGATCCAGTCTGCCGTCGAGGTGTTTGGCGTCCACGCGCCGTTCGGGGAAGTTGCAATGGCGGTCAACGTGACGCCGGACGGGGCGGAAACCAGGGCGTAGTGAGAATCCACAGTGCCCGGGGTTAGGGGGCTGCCACTCGAATCCACACCCGTGCTAAAAATAGCGATCGGATCCCCAAAAGCCGACAATCCGCACGCTAGGCCCACCATTACCGCCATCACTGTTGCTGATCGCATCACTGTTCCTCACATTTCGGCCGGTTGGCAAGAAAAAGCACCGGAGCGCCTTGAGGATCATATGGTGGGCCGGTGATAGGTTCAAGACCCATGGGTACTAAATGCAAGGCTGTTCATACCAGTACTGCCTGGGAAGAATCCGAGGGGGTGAGGCAAGAACGCATGTGAATCTGGCAATCACGGGATTCGGCTATTCTAGGGAAATGGAGCTCCGGTCATGAAGCGACCATTCGCCGCAACTGTCTGGCGTGAGGGGGCCTGGTATGTCTCTCAGTGCCTGGAAGTCGATGTCGCCAGCCAGGGAGAAACCGAGGAAGACGCTCTGGCGAATCTGAAAGAAGCGCTCGAGCTTCATTTCGAGCCGCCGCAAGCCACGCGCCCGCCCAAAGTGCGGACGATCGAGGTTGAAGTTGGGGCGGCTTAAGCCGGAGCCCTTTCGAGAGATCAAGCGACGACTGGAACGTGTGGGATTCGTAGAAACCAGCCAGAAGGAAGTCACGTAAAGTTTGTGCGTAGAACGGGCCAGACCGTTTATACGGCGATTGTGCCGCGGAAGAGCGAAATCCCGGTCGGTACGCTGCGCAGCATCTTGAGCCAGGCCCATCTTGATCCGGATGAGTGGGAAAAGCTCGGCTGACGAGATCAGACACACCTAAGCTATAACAGATAGCTGAGAGCACATGGATTCTCGTATTGTTTCCGCGGCGCCGCTGGATGATGAGGCGCAGTTTGAGGCCGGGCTGCGGCCGCGGCGGCTCAACGAATTTACGGGGCAGGCGAAGCTCAAGGAGAACCTTGCGATAGCTATCGAGGCGGCGCGGCGGCGGGCTGAGGCGATGGACCACGTACTGCTCTACGGTCCGCCGGGACTTGGAAAGACCACGCTCGCAGCGATCATTGCCGAGGAACTGGGTGTCGAGTTCCAACAGACCTCCGGGCCGATATTGCAGAAGAAGCTCGACCTCACCGGCATTCTGACCAACATCAAAGCCCGGCAGGTGTTTTTTATCGATGAAATTCATCGGCTGTTGCCGGACGTCGAAGAGATTCTGTACGCGGCGATCGAGGATTTTCGCGTGGACATTCTGATCGGTGCGGGTCCGGGCGCACGCACGCATTCGATCGAGATTCCGAAGTTCACGGCGATCGGCGCGACCACGCGGCAAGGGCTGGTCAGCGGACCACTGCGGGGGCGCTTCGGACTGGTGTTGCGGCTCAATCACTACGGGGTTGAGGAGCTGCGGCAGATCGTGAAGCGCTCGGCGCGTCTGCTGGGCGTGGAGATCGACGAAGACGGTGCGGAGGAAATCTCAAGGCGCAGCCGCGGTACACCGCGCATCGCCAACCGACTGCTGCGGCGGGTGCGGGACTATGCGCAAGTGCGTGCCGATGGCAGGATTTCGCGAGCCGTGGCAGAGACGGCGCTCGATCTGCTCGAAGTGGACCGGTTCGGGCTGGATGAGATCGATCAGAAGATCATGCTGACCGTGCTTCGGAATTATAGCGGCGGGCCGGTGGGCGTGAACACGATTGGGGCCTCAATCAGCGAGGAGCCGGAGACCATTGAAGAAGTGTACGAACCGTATCTGATTCAGCTTGGATTTCTCAACCGGACGCCCCGAGGACGGGTGGCGACGGAGAGCGCGTTCGAATACTTCAAGGTGCCGAGAAGGTTCCGCAGCGGGGAGCAGGGGGGGCTGTTCTAGGTGTCAGTTTCCGGGTGCTAGGTGCCAGGGAAGATCGTATACCTGGGCCTTGGGTCCAATGTCGGGGAACGCGAAAGGAACTTGCAGACGGCGGTGGAACGGCTGCAGTCAAACGAGCTGCGCGTCACGCGATTGTCGTCGGTCTATGAAACGGAGCCGCAGGGGATGCGGAATCAGCGGTGGTTTCTGAACCTGGCGGCGGAAGTGGAGACGGATTTGTTTCCGCGGCAGTTGCTGGGGCGCATCGTTAGGATCGAGCGCGAACTGGGGCGGCGGCGAATGATCGAGAATGGGCCGCGCACCATAGACATCGACATTTTGTTTTTCGGGAATGCGGTGGTGCAAACCGGCGAGCTGACGATTCCGCATCCGCGATTTGCCGAGCGGCGGTTTGTGCTGGAGCCGATGGTGGAGTTGGCGCCGGATTTGCGCGATCCGGTATCGCGAAAGACGATGCGCGAATTGCTGGCGGCGACGGCGGGTCAAACAGTGAAACGCGTGGCGTTTCGGCTGGCGGCGCCGGGATAGTCGCGCGGCCGCTCACATTTCCCAATTCAGAATGACTTTGCCGGATTCGCCCTGGCGCATCACCTCGAAGGCTTTTTCGTATTCCGTATAAGGGAAGCGGTGCGTGATGACGGGCTTGATGTCGAGGCCGGATTGCAGCATCACGGTCATCTTGTACCAGGTCTCGTACATTTCTCGGCCATAGATGCCTTTGATGGTGAGCATGCTGAAGATCACGGTGCGCCAGTCGATGGACATCGGCTCGGATGGAATGCCGAGCATGGCGATTTTGCCGCCGTGGCTCATATTGGCGATCATGTCGCGCAGAGCCGCGGGATTGCCGGACATTTCGAGGCCAACGTCGAATCCTTCCTTCATGCCGAGATCGCGCTGCACGTCGGCCAGCGTCGTGGAGCGGACGTCGACTGCGCGGGTGACGCCTAATTTGCCGGCCAACTCCAGGCGATAGGGATTGACGTCGGTAATCACCACAAAGCGGGCACCCGCGTGCCGCGCGACGGCCGCAGCCATCAAGCCGATGGGACCGGCGCCGGTGATCAGCACGTCTTCTCCCAGCACCGGGAACGAAAGCGCGGTATGGACGGCGTTGCCGAACGGATCGAAAATGCTGGCGATTTCAAGATCCACGTGAGGCGAGTGCACCCAAACATTGCTCATGGGCACCGCGATGTACTCGGCGAAGGCACCGGGACGATTGACGCCTACGCCGCTAGTGTGCGCACAGAGATGGCGCCGGCCCGCCAGGCAGTTCCGGCAGTGACCGCACACTACGTGGCCTTCACCGCTGACAATCTGTCCTGGGAAAAAATCTGACACGTTCGATCCGACCTGAGCGATCTCTCCTACGAATTCATGCCCTATGACCATGGGGACGGGGATGGTCTGTTTAGCCCAAGCATCCCAGTTGTAGATATGGACATCCGTGCCGCAGACCGACGCGCGTTTGACGCGGATCAGGATATCGTTGATGCCGATTTGAGGCTCGGGAACATCTTCCAGCCAAAGGCCGGGCTGGGCTAGCTTCTTAACAAGTGCTTTCATGGATTCTTCCAGCTTCGCAAATTCTGTAACGCGAGTGAAATCTGCGCGTGATATGGTTACGTGATTACCAGGAGAGCGAATGCGAAATACTCGTCATTCTGTGGTTAGGTTCGTGGCACTCATCTGCGCTTTTCCGGGGTGCCTGCTTCCGGGTCTTGGCGCCGATAAGTTGGTGGGCGGCCCATTCGCGGTGCACGTCGGTCCGAGGTCAGCCACGGTGGTTTGGATCGTCGAGTCGGGCGAAGCGAATCTGGGCACCGAGCCGGGAAAGATCGACAAGACCGTCCCCGTGCTGCGTGCCGAAAAGGTCACATACACAGGACTCAAGCCCGGTACGACGTACTATTACGACGCGATGGGGCTTGAGGCAGGCCGCGGTTCATTCAAGACTGCGCCACTCGAGGCTTCCGATTTCCAATTTGTCGTTTACGGCGACAACAGGACGCGCCACGATGTGCACCGCCGCGTCATGGCTGCACTGGTGAAGCACGGCACCCCCGATTTTGCTCTCCAATCAGGCGACATGGTAGAGAATGGCGCGGATTCGTCGCTATGGCCGGTATTCTTCGACATCGAGCACGAGCTTTTAAGCAAGACGGCGTTCTTCCCAACCCTGGGCAACCACGAACGGAACAATCGCCTGTATTACGAGTTTTTTGATCAGGCTTTGCCCTACTATTCCTTCAATTGGGGCCAGGCGCACTTCTCGATTTTGAATAGTGACATTGGCAACGCTGCCGCAAGCAGCACGGCAAAAGCAAGCTTCTGGGCCGAGCAGACGCGATGGCTCGAGGACGACCTTGCTGCAAATCAGGACGCCACATTCCGCTTCGTGATGGCGCACCATCCGCCAATTACCGCGGTTGCGCGGCGGCAAGGGGACAACCCGGAAATGATCGCTCTGATGCCGCTATTCGAGAAACGGCATGTTACCGCGGGGCTCTTCGGACACGACCATAACTATCAACACTATCTGAAGAACGGCGTGCACTATGTGGTTAGCGGCGGCGGTGGAGCGCCTCTGTACGATGTGAGTAAGCCTCCGGCGGATATCACGCAGAAGGTCGTCAGCACGGAGAATTTTGTCTGGGTGAAGGTCACGGGCAAATCGGCGCACGTCGATGCGTATGCACCGGATGGCTCGACCGTTGACAGCTTCGATCTGAACCCGTAGATGCCGGAACAAAAACGAACGCCGCGGCGCGCTCCTTCGAGAGCCGGCCGCGGCGTGGGTTCACTCCCTCGGAGTCCAGAGATCAGTCGCCCTTGGCTCCGGAGACCGTCGAGTTGCTTTCCGCGGGGAGCAGCACATAGCCGCTGACGGAATTCTTTGCCACGTTGGTGATCACGACCTCGCGGCGTTTGCCGTCGCGGACGCCATACCAAATCACCGGCTGCTGCGCGGCCTGCTTTTCGAGCCGGATGGTGCGGCGGTCTGGCATCACCCACATCCAGCCGGTGACGCGGCGATGTGCAACATCGGTGCCCGTTATGCCGAGCGAAAGGTCATCTGTGAGTTGCTGGCTGTGATTGCGCGTGACTTCGAAATCCACACGCTTCACGGCAAGCTTGTTGTTGATGCTTTCAACATCCCTCGCTTCATTGCCTACCTGCTGATTCAGGCTTACCAATTGCTGATCGCGATTGGCGCCATCGCGCTCCACGTCACTACGCACGCTACGGAGCTGTTCGGCCTGGCGAGCGGTTTCCTCGCGCAAGCTGGCAACTTCCGTTTGGAGCTTCGCGAAGTTAGCCTCATTCGCGGACTCCAGCCGCGCCAGTTTCTCGTCCGTGGCCTGCGTTTGCGCAGTCACTTCACCGTGTACGCGCTGATAGACTTTCTCGCTCAGAGCCTGAGCCTGCCGGCGGGCTGACTGAATGCCCGATGCAGTCGTTTTTTCCATCTGCGCGAGCCGATCCTTCAGTTGTTCGTGACTGGCGCCCCACGCTTTGATTTCGGACTCAGTCGTGCCCAGGCGCGCGTTCATCCCTTCCAGGGACTTCTGCAAACCGGGGAACTGCGTCACGAGTGCGGGAACCTGTTTCAAGGTCGGGTAGCCGTACCAGCACAGGCCGCCAATGGCGATGGCCAGCAAAAAAATGGCGACCCAATGGCCGGCGCGATGCTCGGCGGGCTCATCCTCGACCAGACGCCGTCTTGGTGATTCGGGAAACTCGGGCCGTTCGGTGGACGGCTCTTCGGTACTGCGGAGATTGTACATAGGCACCTCTCGCAGGCTGAAATTGCAAGCATTCTGCCACTGAACTGAACTCATTGAATTCCCAAAGAATTAGGTGACGTCGCTACACGCGGCAGGGCAGTTTTTACGTCGTGGGACGTGATCATTTCCACACGCTCTGTGTCTGGAATCGCACGATGCTGCGAGATCGCGAAGACGGAGCTAAGCGGCGATTGATAAACCAGCTCAAACGCCGGCTCGTTCGCCAGAATGCGCCGCACCTCCGTGCGCTCGGACGTGCCCAGATCCCTATGGAAATCCGCGGCAGTGAAAAGCACGTAGTCCAAGTGCTGCTCCCGCGCGAACTCGGGCATGGCACGGAATGGACGCAGGATGCTCTCGCGGTCCTGTCGATAAAAGGGGAGAGGCACTACAGGCAGGCTGGATGCGTGGTGTCCGGTGTAGAGATAGAACACCGGGTCGTCGTAAGCGTAAAAGTTCCCCGCTGGAGCATTTTGAGCGATCCAAGCGAAGGCGCGCCGGTTACTGGCCAGCACGGCGCGATGTTGGGAAACCACCGAAGGAAGATCCTGGGTGATCGCGCGTCCGTTCCAGACGATGCCTACAAAGACGATGCCGGCCGCAGCGGCGCAGAGACCCGCGACGATGAGTTTCTGACCGCGCCCTCGCGACCACTCCTTTCGCACGACGCCCGCCAGGTTTCCGAGTTCGGTCATAAGCCCCGCCAGCAGCAACGGAAACAGCGGAAGCAGGAAACGGTTGTTGGGCGGGAAGTGCCAAACCAAAAGGATCGCCGTGTATCCCATCGCGAACCAATGATAAGGACTCATGCCCGAGCGCCGCGCGAGACGGACAGTTCCGGCGATCACCACGACCCCCAGAAACCGTGCCAGATACGTCCCCGCCGGACTCTTAGCCAGATCAAAAATCAGCAACTCGGCGACACCGCAGAATACACCGTCGAGGTTCTTCCACATCACCAGCGGCAAATCGCGCCAGCCTACGTTGTAGACCTGATAGCCGAGATAGTTCGTGTAGTAGAGCGTAACCAGATCTCGCGACTGCGAGATATGGGCGCGGCTCCAAAGCATCCAGGCCGCAACCGCGGGCAACATGCCGCCGAACATCACCATCGCGGCCCGATGCTTCCTGCGCATCATGAGCCATAATGGGCCGGCGACGATTAAAGGAAGGGCTGCAGTCTTGATCAGGTACGCCACGCTGGCCAGCAACGCCGCTGCGAAAGCGCGCCACGTGCTGCGATCCGCCGCCTCGATGGCCAGGATGGCCATCAGCAGGGCCGCCGAGAAAACGAGGTCGCTCATCATCCCCACGCTCAGCACGATCGGGCACGGGCTCACCGCGATCACTGCGCACAACACGGTCGCGACACGCCGGTTAAATCCGTTGCGCCGGAACCAACACCAGGCCAGCGCTACGAACGCGGGCAAGGCCGTCCACGCAAGCGCCATTCCCCACCGCAGGTTCTCAGGAAAATGCGGGTCGAGTTTCCAGATCCCCGCCAGCATGAGCGGCCAGAGCGGTGGATACTTGGTTTGGTACGGCTCGGCGGGCAGACTCAGGATCCGGTAGCCTCTGCCTTCGGCCAGCGATTTGGCACAAACGAAATAGATGCTATCGTCATGAAGGTGCCCAAAATGCGGCATCTCGCGCGCCACCCACGCCAGATGTGCGGCGGGGGCGAGAGCCAGCAAAATTACGCCGAATGCAAGCGCTTTTCGCACCACATCAGCAGCATCGCCCGTGCAGCCGCCGGTCAGTATGAGGCAAATCCCTTAGCTCCGTGGGCGCGATAGGAAATTTCGCATGAAACTCACTTTCTGGGGAGCCGCCCGCACGGTCACCGGCTCCATGCACCATCTGGAAGCAGACGGCAAACGCTATCTTCTGGATTGCGGAATGTACCAGGGCCGCCGCAAGGAAGCCGAGCAGCGGAACCGGCATTTCCCGTTCCCGCCCTCGTCGATCGACGCCGTGATCCTTTCGCACGCGCACATCGACCACTCGGGCAACCTGCCGCTATTGGTGAAGAACGGCTTCAGAGGTCCGATTTACACCACGCCCGCCACCGCCGACCTGGCGCATCCCATGCTGCTCGATACCGCGCACATTCAGGAGAAAGACGTCGAGTTCCTGAACAAGCGGCGGCAGTATCGCGGTGAGGACGAGATCGATCCCCTCTACACAACCGAAGATGCCCAGCAAACGCTGCCGCTGTTCCAGCCGGTCGCATATTACACGCCGAAAACCCTGAGCGCGAAACTGGCCTACGAAGCGCATGACGCCGGCCACATTCTGGGATCATCTACGATCCTGCTGCGCTCAACGGAAAACGGCCGTGAGGTACGCCTTTTGTTTTCGGGCGATGTCGGCCGCCCGAATCTGCCGATCATTCGCAATCCGGATCCTCCGCCTCCGGCCGACTACCTCATTATGGAGAGCACCTACGGCGGCCGGTCGCACGAAGATGAAGGCCTGGTCAAGGAAAAGCTGGCCGAAGTCGTGAATCGCACCGCGGCGCACGGTGGCAAGCTGATCGTACCTGCGTTCGCGGTCGCGCGAGCACAGCAATTGGCGCTGCTGCTGCATGAGTTATCGGACGAAAACCGCATACCCAACATTCCGGCGTTCGTGGATAGCCCGCTGGCCGTTGCCGTAACCGAGGTTTTCCGTAAGCATCCGGAATGCTTCAACGACCACACCCGCCAGTTTCTCAACAACGGCAACGATCCGTTCGGATTCAAGCGGCTCACTTACATCCAGGAAGCCAGCGAATCGAAAAAGCTGAACGACTTGAAGGGCCCCTGCATCATCATTTCTCCTTCGGGCATGTGTGAGGCAGGCCGCATTCTGCACCATCTGCGCAACAACCTCGACAATCCGCGCACCACGGTTCTCATTACCGGCTATCAGGCCGTGGATACGCTGGGACGGAAACTGCTCGACGGGTGGCCCGAGGTCAAGGTCTTCGGCGAGCCCATTCGCGTGCGCGCATCCATCGAAAGTCTGCAAGCCTTGAGCGCCCACGCTGACCAGTCCGAACTGCTCGCCTGGATGAAGCCGCTCGCGGGAACGCTGAAAAAGGTGTTTCTGGTGCACGGAGAGCCCGAAGGCGCCGAGGCATTGCAGACCGCTATCCAGCAGGCGTTCGGCGTAGAGACTGTGCTGCCGGCATGGGGCCAGAACTTCGGATTAGAGTGACGCCTGCGCCTGAACCTATGCCCCAATCCCGACTCATCGTACTCGACCCCGGGCACTTCCACGCCTCTCTGGTCCAGAAGGACATGTATCCGGGGGTTGCGCAACAAGTTTCGGTCTACGCACCCGTCGGGCCGGACGTGCTCGACTATCTGCAACGCATCACATTGTTCAACGCGCGCAAAGAGAATCCGACCGCCTGGGAGATCGAACTGCACACTGGTCCCGGCTTCTTCGACCGCATGCTGCGCGAGCGCCCGGGAAACGTTGTCATCATGAGCGGCCGCAACCGGCCGAAGATCGATCGCATTGCGGCGTCGATCGAAGCCGGCCTGAGCGTGCTCGTCGATAAGCCGTGGATCATTCAATCCGCTGACCTCCCCAAACTCGAGCGCGCGCTGGACGACGCCGACGCGAAGCGACTGGTAGCGTACGACATCATGACCGAGCGTTTCGAGATCACGTCGATCTTGCAACGAGAGTTAGTCAACGACGAGGATGTGTTCGGCAAGCTCGAAACAGGAAGCGATGCTGCCCCCGCGATCACAGCGCGGAGTGTGCATCATCTGATGAAAGTGGTAGCCGGTGTGCCGCTGCGCCGGCCTGCTTGGTTCTTCGATATCGCGGAGACCGGCGAAGGTCTGGCGGATGTTGGAACTCATGTCGTCGATCTGATCCAGTGGATCGCGTTTCGCGATCAGAAGCTCGACTATCGCACGGACATTCACATACTGGGCGCCCGCCGCTGGCCGACTGTTATTCCTCAAGCGGACTTCCAACGTGTCACCGGCGAGTCCGAGTTTCCAGGATACTTAGCGACTAACGTGAACGATGGAAAGCTCGATTACTTCTGCAATAACTGCGTGCACTACACCGTCCGCGGCGTTCACGTGAAGCTGGATATTTTGTGGAACTGGGAAGCATCTGCGGGAACAGGCGACTCGTACGAAGCCAGTTTTCGCGGAAGTAAGGCGCGGGTCGAGCTCCGTCAGGGCCAAGCGGAACGCTATTTACCGGAATTGTACGTTGTACCTGAAGCTGGAAAGCACGCCGAGGTGCTCGCGGCGCTAAAAACGAAAATCGAAGCCTTGCAGTCAAGTTATCCAGGTGTCGCGATCGAGGACTCCGCGCAGGGTCTCCGCATCCTGATCCCGAATCGCTTCCGCGCGGGCCATGAAGCGCATTTTGGTCAAGTCACGAATCAGTTTTTTGATTATTTGAAAACGCCGGACACGCTGCCCGCTTGGGAAAAGTCGAACATGCTGGTGAAGTACTTCGTCACGACGAAAGGCGTGGAGGCGGCACAGTAACTTGTACGGCACCGCCCCATTCCCGGTTAGCGCCAGCGATCATCGTGCCAATGGTCACCGTGGTACCTCCAATAGGGGTCTTGATGGTACACGCGAACAGCACAACCCGTCAATGAAACAGCCAGCAACAGCATCAGAAGTGCTCGTTTCATATCCGCCTCCTGCTGATGAAACGTGCGCGCGCCTGAAGTAGTTGCCATGTTCATCTGACCTTCATGAAAAGAAATGTAAAGAGGGCGTGAGGGGAAGTACGAATTGGTGATCTCGGAGAATTTCTGAGGTAACGAGCACTATTAATAACGTTTAGCGTTATAATCATGATCGGCAGCTTTAAAGACCGCGTGACCAAAGAGCTTTGGAGGACAGGTTACAGTCGGCGCCTAGGTCCGGGTCTGAGCCGTCTGTCGAGGCGCAAGTTGGCACAGATTCATTTCGCTACCCGGCTTGAGGACTTGCGGGTGCCACCTGGCAATCGCCTGGAATCGCTTCGCGGTGATCGGGCTGGACAGTACAGCATTCGTGTGAACGACCAATGGCGGATTTGCTTTGTATGGCGCGAGAGTGAGGCGTATGACATCGAACTTGTTGACTACCACTAAAACTCGCCGCAGGCGACCGCATTGGAACATTCACCCGGGGGAAATCCTGCGCGAGGAATTCCTCAAACCCCTTGCGTTGACCCCCTACCGGCTAGCCAAGGAGGTACACGTTCCTCCGCCTCGCATCAACGACATCGTTCTCGAAAAGCGTGGTATTACAGCCGATACCGCCGTGCGTCTCGCGCGCTATTTCGGCACTTCCGCTGAGTTCTGGATGAACGCTCAAGCTTTTTATGACGTGCGGAAAGCGATGGGAAAGCTGACGCGCGATCTGAAGCGTATCGTGCCGCGGAAGGTGGCCTAAGGGTAGGCATTCCCGCCTGTCCAAGATGCGTCTCTATCGGTACGCCACAAAAAACAGCCGCCGAAACGGAAACAATACGTCTCCGCTTGCCCGCCGTGGGTACGATTCC
>Ga0335071_10003960_pt1 | contig 15525 bp, 11 predicted proteins | sample Lox_Sample_15_FD_206724 | JGI IMG/M metagenome (GOLD analysis project Ga0335071, IMG submission 206724) | Soil microbial communities from Loxahatchee National Wildlife Refuge, Florida, United States - Lox_Sample_1.5 | ecosystem: Environmental > Terrestrial > Soil > Wetlands | place: USA... | reverse complement strand
TATATGGAGCGCTGCAGGCAATGCCTTGAGCCTCGTCGCCCTCATCGCTGTAACGCGCTTTGATGGAGGGCTTGTAATTCTTGTTGTGGCTGTGTCGGGAACGGTCTTGCTAGTCAACGTCATTAGCGCGGTCTGGCTGTTTGGGCACTCAAAACCCTGGCTTGTTCCTCACATTGGACGAGTCACAATGACCTCTTTGAAAAAGCTGATGTCACTCGGGGGCATGTTTTTTCTGGTTCAGGTGGCTGGACTTGTGCTCTTCCAGACTGACAATCTGATAATTGCGCACTACTTGGGAGCAGCCGCTGTCACTCCTTACAGCGTGACATGGCGTCTATTCAATTACACTCTGATTTTTCAAGTTCTCGCCAGCCCTTCTTACTGGCCAGCATATGCGGAGGCGTTTGCGCGCGGGGATCAGGCGTGGGTACGTCGCAGCTTTCGGCGGAACTTCAACTTTACCCTAGGTTCGGCATTTGTGTTGACGATTCCTTTGATGCTGTACGGTCGATCAATCATCCGTTTATGGGCCGGCAATGCAGCAGTGCCTTCGTTGGATCTCCTTATTTGCATGGGGATCTGGAGCCTTATCTACGGTGCGACAATATCGCAGTCCTGTGTATTAGCCAGCGCCGGTCGATTGAAAGGCCAAACGATTTACTCCATGTCGGCAGCAGCTATTAACCTCTTACTGTCAATCTTCCTAGTTCAAAAAATAGGACTAACGGGCGTAATTGCCGGTACCATCGGTGCATATATCACGTGCGTGATCGTACCCCAGTCACTCGAGGTCGAGCGCACCATTCGAGCCTAGATCACCTACCCTAATGAGAATTGCGGTCTGGCACAATTTGCCGAGCGGCGGAGGAAAGCGTGCTCTATACGATCAAGTCCGGAGCCTGGTCGCGCGCGGACACCAGATTGAGGCATGGTGCCCGCCCACCGCTGACCGTTCCTACCTGCCGTTGTCTTCGATCGTGCCAGAACACGTAGTTCCCCTACCTGGATTCGAGTCCACTCAATATTCTGGATTGCAGCGCAGGCTGTATCAAGTTCGGTGGAATACATGGTCCCAGCTGCGCTCGATGGAGCGGCATTGTCGCGAATGTGCACGGCAAATGCGTGTCAAAGATTTCGACATTCTTTTTGCGGCAAGTTGTATGTTGTACTATACCCCGCTCATTGCTCGATTTGTCGAACTTCCAAGCGTGCTCTACCTTGGAGAACCGAACCGTCCCTTGTACGAAGCGCAACCCGAACTTCTGTGGCCTGCCATAAACTGGACGGCGAAGGATTTGTTGTCTCTTCGTTTCTGGCGCAAATCGCTACTACGACGATTGCGATTGCCTAGGATCAGACTCTTGGCGCGGGAAGAGCGAAATAGTGCGATCGCGTTCGATCAAATTCTAGTCAATTCGTTCTTCTCTCGAGAGAGTGTTTTGCGAGCCTTCGGAATTGATTCGAAAGTCTGCTATCTCGGAATTGAGACCGATCAATTCGCGAATCAACATAAGGCGCGTGAATCCTTCGTCGTCTCGTTGGGAGCTATCATCCCTTCGAAGAACGTTGAGTTTCTCGTTGATGCAGTCGGAACGGTCTCCGCTCAGATGCGCCCGAGGCTCGATCTCATCGCAAATACCATCGATGATGCCTACTTGGATCGCATCAACCAACGAGCCGCAAGGTCTCAAGTATCGATTCAGGTGCATCAAAAAATAAGCGACGCTGAGTTAGTCGGCATTCTGAATCGTGCTCGGATCATGCTTTATGCTTCTCGTCTCGAGCCTTTTGGCTACGCTCCCCTGGAGGCATGTGCCTGCGGCACTCCTGTAATAGCTACGGCAGAAGGCGGAGTCCGGGAGACTATTCAAGATGGAGTGAACGGATTGCTCGTTGAACACGAACCTAAGGCTATGGGGGCAGCTATCGAGCGATTGATTGCTGATGAACAACTTCGCATCGAACTAGGCGCTAAGGCGCTAGCCCTCGTGAGGGAGAAGTGGTCTTTAGCTCCGTCTATCGACAGATTGGAGCACCGACTCAAAGAATTGCTGACACAGATCGACTCGCAGCGTTCACACACTAAAGAGACAGGCTAATCTATGGAACCTCGAAGACAGTGTCTCGCAAAATCTTCCCGTTTCAAGTTAACGTAACTCTCTCGCCGTTAGGATTACGTCGATTCCTAGCGAACAATCACAGCCAGAGAAGCACCTGTAATGGCCAATTGTGCAGCAATCTGGCTCCAGTCACGCAATCCCCGCGCAAAAGCGCCGGTAGGAAGTTTATAGGGCACGACAATTTCGTCACCCGGATACAACCGCAAGTGCTCAAACTTGTCTCCGGTGAAAGGTCCATTTACGTTGTTCGCGGCCACAACAATTCCATTTGCCCGTAGCACGAAGGCGTGATGCATGTCAGACTGCGGCTTGCCTTTTCCTGCCATTCTTAGATATGCACCGCTGTTCATGTGCGCGTCGAAGATGAAAGATCCGGGGCTATACACATTGCCAACGACGGATACCGTTGAGGGAGTGTGTGGAACAATCAAATGATCATTATCTTCCATCGGCATGTCCGGAAGATCCGTCAGGTTAATGTCACTGGGCTTAACCGGAAGAGCAACGCGCCCACTCGCGTGTACGGCACGAAGCTGGCCTAGAATCCCTTCCTGCAGTTGCGCCAATGCTTGAGCATCTCCCCCCGATGCGGATGCCGCTATCGAAAGCGCAGATTGTCGCGCCTGCACCTCCATCGTGTTTACGAGCTGATCCAGGCTGTTCTGTTGCTCAATCCGTGCCGATTCCCGTAACAGCTGCGCCCCATAGATGTAGGCGTTCGGAGTCAACCCGCCTGCTCGCTGCAGAACAGAATGCAATGTTTCGCTTTTCTCGAGCTTGTAGACTCCAGGCCGCACTACTTCGCCCTCGATCACCACATATCGGGATCGCTCGTCTTCGGGCAGGTTGATATCACGTTGCGAAAAGATGGTAACGATATCCCCGGCCTGGAGGTCCATGTTGCTGGCTTCATCCTGCTCGATGATCGCTTTCCTGGGACTAAACCAGAGCAACTTCGATGTGAGATCGGTCGGGTTCACGCGTTGAATGATGGCGTATTCCCAATTGATCTCCGGAGCATATCGCCGAAGATCGGCAGTCACATTCCTCGCGGTTCGGAGAGTCGTCGAGCGTTGCTCCGTTTCGGCATTGCTCTGATTCCCTAGCGGCGCACGCTCGTTCGCTTTGGACATCTCAGCCTCGGCCACTGCCTGCTGCTCGGTTGCATCGCAGGGTATGTAAGTGATCCCGGACTGCTCTGCAGAGGTGGTATTGCTCGGCGGAGCGGCAGTGTTTTGAGCAGCGTTCGTCTGTCCACCCGCTGCCGAGGCGGCAGCCGGCGTTTGCGTTGTTCCTTGTGTTGGACGGTTCAACGACTTTCCATTGGGCAGGCAACGCACGTTGAAGCCGGGCCGAACTGGATATTCCGTGGTGTGCCCGTTCTCGATTGCGGCCCGATCGAGCCAGTATTGGCGAGTAAGGAGCGCCTCCGGACTGCGGAGCAAATCCCGGATCCGCATTCCGGGCTTCCAAGGATAGCGTCCAGGATTGGCTACATTTCCGCGGAGTGTGACAGTGTCCTGGAAGCTCGGTACGATCGAAAGCACTCGAACGATGTCGCCGTCCTGCAACGGCAAATCACGAGAGCTTTCATCAAATGGAAACTCTAGCGTCTTGCGTGATTGATGATCTACTACGCGCTCGATCGTGATCTTGCCGATATCGGCAAGACTGCTCATTCCACCCGAATACTGAATCAGATCACCGAGAGTGGTTTTATCTTTCAGTTCATAAATTGCTGGATCGTTCACCGATCCAGAAATAGCAACCAAGGGCCCCACCGGGGCAATGTATAAAACGTCCCCCGGTTGCAAACGAACGTCCTTCGTTTTATCGCCCTTGGTCAACAAATCGTAGAAATCAAAGTCAGCCACGCTTAAGCCGTCACGGCGCACTTGAATGTGACGCATCGACCCCTGCCCTGTCGGCCCTCCAGCGGTGAAGATCGCATTCACGAGCGTACTCAGGGAACTGATCGTATAGGTCCCCGGATAGCGCGCATTCCCAACCACCAGCACCTGGATCGTACGAAGTCGCCCAACCGTTGCGCTCAGATTGAAGTTCCTGAAGATCTTGGAAATCGTACTCTTCAGGTAGGACTCCAATTCGCCATAGTGCACACCGGCCACCGAAATCTGTCCGACTCGCGGTATGTATATTTGACCCGATCGATCTACTATTGTGCGCAGATCAGCCTCGAGTTGCCCCCAGATCCTGATTTGCAGTTCATCACCGGGACCGATTATGTAATCGTTCGGGACCTGCACTTGATCCATGGGCGCAAAAGTGCTTGGCGTTTGCTCAAAAAGCGACTGCCCGAACAAAGGCAAAGGACGTCCTGCGGAGTCGGCCGCCATCTGCTCAAACTCTGTCTGCGGCCACGTGGGAGTAGTCGGCCGACGAATCAGGGACGGATTAAGCAGACTTGTGCGGGGAGGGTATAGTCCTTCGTAACTGCCGAACGGGTTCCTGAGTTGTGGTACTTGGCTCCCCGACGGAACGCTTTGCCCGTGCTGAGTTCCGGCAGCGTTCTGAATTCCTTGAGAACACTCGGGATTCCCGGCCTGCAGTGGATCGCTGCAGTCCAATGAGATCGCGGGATTCGAGTTTTGAGGCTCTCCATTGGTCGCTTGCGATACTGATAGAGCTGCACTGAGGAAGAAAAATATGCCAAAACAACCCAGTTTTCGCATCATGGAATCATGACACCGTACGACTGCAGCAGCCCGATGTTCGAGGCATGTAATTCTACCAACTGCCGCAAAAAAAGTGACCGCCTGCATGAGCCTGGTCACAAATTTCTGCTGATGACTTCTGTTGGTGCACAAAATGTTCGATTTTGAACCTTCGCTTGGGAAACAACAGACGATCAGTCGGTCCCTTGCACGCCACGGATTTGTGTCAGAGTTTGGCCGGACTTGGGACTGGGAGCACTTGCTTGCTTTTCGTGCTGACTGCCGCGCACTAGATACTTTGACAAAGTGATAAAACCTTTCACGTTACGTTGCAGCTCACGTCGGTCCTTCAGGGACTGTTGCAGCTTATACAAAAGATACGACGGACTCAGATAAAAGCTGCGGCGCGCGCGATCGCAAAAGCTCACCAATTGTTCGTGCGTGATATTCGGCAAATTCACAACACTGTTGTGAAGTCCATCCTTCGTGAGCCATCCACCCCAATCTTCAATCTGGATGTAGTTCCGGTCTTTCGCCTCCTGATACGCCGTTGTCCCGGGATAAACCATGATGGGGAAAAACTGAGCTGTGTCCGGCTGCAGTTTTTTGGCGAACTTCAGCGTTCGTTCCATACTCACCGGTGTTTCATTCAAATTCCCGACCATAAAGCAGCCGTGCACCATAATGCCAGATTCACGGCAGCGCCGGACGAACCGATGTGCCTCCTCGTGATACTTGGCGTCGCGACGGTCGTCATTGTTCTTCTTCATTCCATGGATGACTTCCACATCGCCACTCTCGAATCCTACGCAGAACAACCGGGCACCAGCTTTGTGCAATGTTGAGAGAAGCTCGGTGTCGGCTCCGATGTCGGCACGGCAATTAGCATCAAACGGAAGCTTATTTCCACGACGAATTAATTCCTTTGCCAACTCAAGCGTGCGAGGTTTACTGATGATAAAAGTGTCATCTTCCAGCATCACTGTTTTGACTTCGGGCATCTCGCGCGCCACAAAATCAAATTCGTCGGCCACGTTCGCTACCGAGCGGTATCGCATCCTGTGTCCGCTAAACGTCTGGGGATAAACACAGAATGAACAGTGGTAAGGACATCCCCGACTGGTGTCGAAAACCACCAGCGGCCATAGCGAATGGCCATAAAAGTAATCTGGAGTGTGCAGGAAACGCTTGTAGACCTCTGAGACGAATGGAAGTTCGTCGAGATTTTCGATGGCGGGACGTGGAGCATTGCTCACAATCTCGCCGTTCGATCGACGCCAGACAAGACCGTCCACACTTGAGAGATCGGCACCGCACGATTTGGCAGCTAGCCAATCGCGAACCGTGTATTCATACTCGCGGACGGCCACGGCTTCCACAGCCGCGGACATTTCCAGAGTTTCTCTGGGAAGGGCCGAGACGTGTCGTCCGACTAAAAGAATGTGCAGCGAGGACTTCGCGGCAATGAGAGCCTCAATAACACTTACGTCATTGAGAATGCTCGGTGTAGAGGTGTCGCAAACAACGGCATCGATGTTTTTCGCGGCGATCCGGTCGATCACGTCTTGCACCGAATAACCGGCTGCCGGCGAATCCACCAAGTCCACCTCATGGCCATCCTTGATGGCCACACCGGCGGCTGTAGCTAACCACTTCGGATAATAAAGGGTTCCGCTTTTTGTGACCGCCGGGCTACGCTGTTCGCGCGAAAATCGAGGGTGAAACGGAGGATTCAGAAACAAAACGTGCATCTTGTGGATCATATCACACCCCATTTTGGGCGCGGGACGTCGACGTTACCATCGAGTGGCCCCCAGAACATGTGGCGATCAGTCCGAACCAGCAATGTAATGCCAAGCTGGAGTTCGCGCGCCCGAGCACCAATATCCAAACCTAGGCCCGGTGGCATCAAACCCCAAAACGGCTAAGAAGTTGCTTTTTAAAGTCTTAAGATCCTACCATGATCGCGCTCTTCTTGATTTGCTTTGCCTTCGATTTCTCCAGTCCATTTTGGAGGACCCAAAAAGCGGAGTTTCACTGAGACTTCTAGGACCTTAAGGTTGCATACCCACCGCGACTCGGGATGAAGGTGAAAATCAACTCGCTGCTGGGATACTGAGAATTCTTGGCAGTTGGACCGAGATGAGGATTTGTAGGCAGTTGAAGACCAACGATCTGTTCGATGAGCCCAAGAATGCGCCCTAGCTCGCTTGGCTAGGTCTTTTTCTCCAATATGTCTTGATAGCATCCAATCGTTCACGGTTCTCTGGGACGCTAAATGTGCGTTCCAATCCCCGACGCACGATGACGTAAGAAACCGCAACGAGGAAAGCGAGGATAGTCGCACCGATTACGATTAGCGTTCGGTGTGGGGATGCCTTCTTGTCCGGGATGACTGCCGTATCCACGACCTGCACAATTTCGCCCTCCCGGGCCTCATCGAGCTTGGCAATTTCCAGCTCTTTTGTGAGCAACTCATAAACCGTTTCGTTATATTTCAGATCCCTATATCGACGAAGGTACTCTAGACCGGATCCGGTAATGCGCCCCTTGGACAACACGATGTCTGATCCGGTGTCCTTCTGGGATCCGGCGATTTGCTCGAGTTGAGACTGCAAGGCCGCAAGTTGCTGCTTTGCCAGCACAATTTCAGGATTGTCATCGGTCGCGAATGACCGCATACTCTGAATCTGCACTTCCTTTGCAACGACTTGGGCGCGTAACACCGCCGTGGATTCAATCAGCGCTCTCGCCTGACTGTCAATCTGTAGGACTCCGGTCTCCTGCTGCGTCTTGCGCATGGCTTCTTCCGCTCTGGCCAACTGTTCTTTCGCAGGCTCTAACTGCTGCTCGAAAAACAAGCGCCGCCGGGCAGCCTCGGTGATCGCCAATGAGGCGGAGAGTTTTTTGAACTCTTCCACGTAACCGTTGGCTAATTCCGCGGCTCGTTTTGCATCATGATCCTCGACAGTCACTCGGATCAGACCGTCCTTTTGCCCAGCTACAACATTGGCTTGCCGTTCGAACACTTTCCGGGCATCGGAAAGCCGTTTTGTTTTATATTCCGACATCAGGCCAAATCGTTGAATCGTCGCATCTTCAACAGTTCGGCTCTTCAACAAAGAGACATACATATCTGTCGGAGTTTTCATCCCGAACCCCCCGGCAATGGCCGAGAGCGAACCAACCGAGCCTAGGCTCCCCAATTGCCCGAGCAATGCAGAGGCTATGGACGAACCCTGTCCGGTGGGAGGCAAGAGCACGACTTGTGCCTCGTAACTAACTGGCAGAATGAGAGCGAGGATGATCGAGAGAACAATCGCGGCCAGCACGAAGCGGATAATAAAACGCTTCCTCTTGACCAACAGAACCGCCACATCGAGAAAGGAGACTTCGGTGACCGGATCTTGAGCCTCTCGCCCGTTTACTTCTATGAGAAGCGAATCGGCTTGAGCGGTTGTATCAGTGTGGACTGGGACCAATGTACCCGGCTCTCTCGAAATATGCTGCGTAAATTCTACGACAAAATGAGCTTCCCCGCCCGAAGGGGTTGGCACATCTCACTGGCAAATTTCTGGCAGTGCGTTTTTGTGCTAGCTTGGATGATTCGGAGTTTTCATCCAAGACCGGAAGACCGCTTGGCACGCCAAGATCGAATGATTTTACCAGAAAGTCGTTTTTTTTCTTCGCGATTACCCCCGCGATGGATCCGAATGGCTTGCAAAGTTAGCGTCCGAGAAGCGAGGCATTACGTCGCCGATTTCAGGATATTCTTCACGTCATTGCTGCTTTCCCTGTTTGTCGTGATCTGCAGTGCCGCGCACGCTCAATCAACAACAGATGTACCTCCACCGAATCAAAAGCCTGCTTCCCAAAGCTCGACATCACCGTTGAATCTTAAGGCACCGACAGTCGATCTCAGGTCACTGCCCAAGAATCTTTTCCTGGATCAAAAGGACTTTTGGACCGCTCCGCTCCACTTTTCTCATCGACAATGGGAATGGACGGTTCCTTCGCTTCTTGTCGGTGGGTTATTGATTAAGGCGGACAATAGCATTGAAAAGCATGTGCCCACGTCAAATAGCACGGTTACACATGCGGCGACAGCCTCCAATGCGGGAGTCGCGGTCCTCACCGCAGCAGGTGCCGGATTGTTCTTGCTGGGACACCTGCAGGGGGATGATCAAAAGCGTGAAACTGGGATTCTTGCAGGGGAAGCCGCCATCGGAACTCTCGTCGACACCGAGGTCTTCAAGTATGCCGCAGGTCGAGAGCGTCCCTTCACGGGCAGTAACACCGGACGGTTCTTCGTCGGCGGAGACTCCTTTCCGTCCCTTCACTCAGGGGTCAGTTGGGCAATCGCAAGCGTCATCGCGCATGAGTACCCCGGCTGGCTGACGCAAACACTCGCCTACGGTACCGCGGGAGGTGTCAGCGCTGCTCGCTGGGGCAGTCAAAAACACTTCGCATCGGATGCCATTATCGGTGCCGCTCTCGGATGGTACATGGGACGGCAGGTTTATCGTGCCCATTCTCACTACAGCAGCGCCGACGTGGCCCGATACGGCACCTTTTACAAGAGCGAGGAAAGCGAAGAAAAACAGCCACTCGAACGCATACGCTTTATGGGCTCGGCCTACGTTCCGCTCGATAACTGGGTTTACCCCGCGCTCGAGCGTCTAGCTGCTCTTGGCTACATTCAGTCCGAATCGTTGAGCATTCGCCCCTGGACTCGTCTGGAATGTGCGCGTCTGCTGGTGGAAGCCGCGACGCTGGGCGCCAAAACAGAAGCTCCCGTTGATGTGCAGCAACTCTACGCTTCACTATCGGCAGAGTTCGCATACGAGTCAGGCCTGATGAATGGGGAGCGCAACCTCGATGCACAGTTTGAATCCGCCTATGCCGGTTTCACAGAAATCTCTAGTACCCCGCTGACCGACAATTATCATTTCGGCCAAACACTATTGAACGACTATGGTCGTCCGTACGAAAACGGTTTCAATTCCGTGGACGGCGCATCGGGATATGCCATCGCCGGACCTCTTGTGCTTTATGTGCGGGGCGAGTATCAGTATGCACCGTCCGCTCCCGCACCTACCCAGGCTGTGCTGGACTTCTTCAGCTCTACCGATCAATGGCCCACCGGCCCGGCAGTTCCTGTTGGTTCCATCAGTCGGGTCCGTCTTCTCGATACTTATTTGGGACTTAACCTCGGAAACTGGCAATTCTCGTTTGGACGAAACAGCTTGTGGTGGGGCCCCGGTGAGGGCGGCAGCATGATCCTCTCCAACAACTCCCCACCGCTGAGCAACATGTTCACTGTCAATCGGGTCAGCCCGTTCCGATTGCCCTGGATATTTCGCTTTCTCGGTGACGTTCGGTTGGAAGGATTCATCGGCCATATGACCGGACTGCAGTTTCAGACCACTGCCTATAACGGTTCAACTGCTCCAGTTCCAATCGGCCGATATGGAGAGAACCTCCACCCCCAACCTTATCTGAGCGGTGGCAAACTGAGTTTCAAGTTAACGCCAAACTTCGAGTTCGGAATGTCAAAGACTACGGTTTATGGGGGGCCCGGAAACCCGCTCAACGTTACAACCTTTCTGGACAGCAATTTAGGCAAGCATGGCCCGAATCATGGCGATGTCCTGGGGGACGGCCGCACGACCGCCGACATCTCCTATCGGCTTCCAGGCCTCCGCAATTTCGCTACTTTTTATGCTGAGGCATTGAGCGAAGATGAGGCTTCCCCAATTCCCTTCATGCGGAAGTCGGCTGCTCAAGCAGGGCTCTATTTCGCAAAGATTCCGGGTATTGCCAAACTCGATCTTAGGCTCGAAGGCGGATATACCAATCCATTTGCGTTTTGCGGAGCTTGTATCTATACGAATGCGCAGTACAACAGCGGATATACAAACGACGGACGATTGATGGGCACTTGGATCGGACGATCGGCACAAGGAGAGCAGATCCGAACAAACTACTGGATTACGCCGCGCAGGAAAATCGGTCTAGAATTGCGACACCGAACGCTTGATGCAGCATACATTCCACAAGGCGGAAGCCAAAATGACGTCGCCGTGAATGCTGACATTTTTGCCAAAGGCGGTTTTCGCTTTACTGGCGGCGTCCAATATGAACGCTGGCGAATTCCGTTGTTGGCAGCTACGCCGCAGTCCGATGTGGCCGTATCCTGTCGATTCAGTTTCTGGCCAACTCCTCACAAGCACTGATCTTCATACAAATATCAACCACAGTGACAAGTCTGTGTCCGGAGCTCGCATTCGCAAATTCCCGGTTTTATTTCTTTGGGCCCTTTGGTATAAATCTCCACTTCTTCAGAAATCGTATGGTACGTGCCACGATCTTATTTTGGACAAGCTTTGTAGTTGTTAATGCACTCGGGTTGAGGTCATCCGCTCAGTCTGTGTTCGAGCCCTCTCATTGGCTTCCAAATGCAGAGTTGAAAGCAAACATTGGTAGCGGCCTCGATCACTGTTGTCGCCCCGGTACAATTCCATCTGATGTCAGTTGGTTACGTCCGAGCGGAAATATCGAAATTTTCAATTTTGATCAGAGGTCCGACGAAGACAATTCCATTCCAGCGTTCGGTGCCGCTGTTAAAGAGGAGTCCCTAATAACAACTCTGGATGAGGCAGGCGACCCTAAGCCCACCGATGTTGGCAGCCAAATCGTTGGGCACGCAAATCCCGACAACTATGTTGACATTGACCCGAAGTCTTCTCCAGAATCTCTCGCCCGTCCTCACGATCACCCTGGCTTTGATCGTGAAGTTTATTACCGGAACAAGTTTGAATTCGCATTCGATGGTGGCTGGCTTCCCATCAATATTCCGTTTGTGTTCGACGTGTTCCTGGGCGACTCGTACAACATGACCCCACTGAGATACACGCTAGTGCCGCTGGTCGCTTCTCTGCGTTGGCACATCAACGACGTCGGAGGGCCATGGATCTTACGCGGCAACTGGGACATGACTTTCAGTGGCTCGTTAACCGTTATTCCTCGTGGTCCGGAAACCCATTATTTTTCATACGACATGGGTATCCGCCGCAATTTTGTGCCGCGTCGCGGAAAAATTGCGCCGTACTTCGATGGACAGGCAGGTCTCGGAAGAATTGACGCCAAGGAACCACTAGGAGTTGAATTTGCACAAGGACAAAATTTCACGTTCACGTTGAATTTGGGGAGCGGAGCGCGATACAACTTCAACCCACGTTATTCTGTTTCTGCAGGACTGCACTGGATGCATATTTCGAATCTTTACTTTTCAGAACCGGCATTCTCCAACTATGGCATCAATGTTTGGGGGCCGATGTTTGGAATGAACATCCGTTTGACCAAATCCCGCCATGTCTCAGAGTAAGAACGGACATGGGGTGAACTTATCGCTAAGATCCGGGTTTCGATTGCGAGGATTCCGTAAGTTGCGGATGTGCGGGCTCATCACAGTTTTCGCTGCTCTGACGACATCAGCCTGCGGTACTCCCCATGCCACGCTCGATTTCGTCGCACCTTCGGCAGCAACGGCCGGCACTCCGTTCACGATCATCGTCAATGTGATCTATCAGGACAAACCTGACACTGTCATCAACAATCACATTCACTTCACCAGCTCCGATCCCAACGCGTCCCTTCCGGGGGACTACTTCTTCACTCCAACCGATGCGGGTTCCCACACCTTCACGAACGGATTCACACTCTTCACTCCGGGCAATCAAACGGTGTCGGGATACATCGTTGATGCTTCGGGGATCAACGGGAGCGCGACTGTATCGGTGGCGCCTTAGTTTGCCAGTAGAGACCAGTGATTTCAATCACCACAACCTCAGCAAGCCAGATAATCTTTCCGACTTGGCATGTCCGGGATTAAAATTCCTAGTCGACCCGAATCTTTCTCTTCCCTCCCGGGTTCTACGTGGTCATGAGCTCGCTCGCCTTGTGAGGTTGTCATGAATTGCGCCCCGCTTCGTGGTGGCCACAGCCTTCATTTTGTTGCTCGTCGGCGGATTGGGATGCGGAGGCTCGTCGTCACACAACATGACCTCGGGAACACCGCCGGGAAGCTACGACGCGATTGTGACCGCGACCTCCGGCAGCAACACGAGCCATACCACTTTGACTGTCATCGTCCAGTGATGAATGTTCTCAAAGTGTTGTCGCTTGGGTTAGTCAGTATCGGGGTCCGTATCAATGATCGGCTCGTGCATGAAGAACGACGCGCTCAGCGGCGCACCAATAGTTTGGAATTTCAGCGGCGTTTGCTGGAAATTGAAACAATCGGAAAGATCATCCGCGTATGCGTCTGCATAACCCAATGAACGAAGATTGAAGCTCTCCTCCATGAAACGCAGGACGCTTCCAAAATCATGATTCACGTGGGAGATGTAGCCGGGCCGAGCGTAGGGCGAAATCACAATAAGCGGTACGCGAAAACCATACACGTACCCCGATCCCCAACTTCTCCCATCGTTCACGATTTTGAATGGGGGAACGTGGTCGTACCAACCGCCCCAATCGTCCCACGTAACTATGATCGCGGTATTTGCCCAGTACGAACTGTGACCAATCGCATTTACGATAGAAGCCACCCATGAGGGCCCCTGGTTGGTTCGCAGGTTGCCAGCGTGATCAGATGTTCTCCCTGAAGGAATCACCCAACTGACTTGCGGCAAATTACCATTGGCGATGTCGGTGAGTACCGGAGCCGGATCTTTGGTCCCGGCATAGATTACAACGTGATTTTTCCAATCTGCGCTAATGCACTCGGTCGCGTTCGGCAATGCAGCATTGGGTCCACACATATGCTGGACTGCATTCGGCGCAGTCCACAAAGTACCCGCAGTGGGAGTGTAGTAGCGCCAACTGATACCTTTGGCATTTAGTTCGTCCGTTATCGTTGGGTGCTCAGTACACGGGTAAGCGACCTCCGTTTCCTGACCGGCAGCATTGATGACTCCAACCGTTTCATCGGGAGGAGATATGCACCCGGTCAACACCGGACCAGCGATCCCATATCCATTGTCAGCTATGAACTTCGTACTATTTGCTGTGAGCGCGGAAGTCCCGGAAATGATGAAAAGGTGCGCCGGAAAACTCGGACCCTGATTTGTTTGGAACATGCGGTCCCCGAATGTGTACTGCTCGGCCATCTGGAAGTAGGGCTGTACATCTGCGGGATCCACGTAAGAGAACTGAGGATTCGGGGGTGGACAGTCCTTCACAATACACGTGACTTTCACTTTATCGGCACCGTCCATTTTTCCACCATCAAACATGCTGACAAACGCATCGTGTTGGTGGTCGAGGTCGAAAGGCGTGGCCAAGGGTAAAGGACTGAGTCGAATCCTTTGGCCTCTAGAATTTATACCGGTGCTAGCGATGTCTGCCCCCGCTCGAATTAGAGCAGGATCCTGAAACAAGTTATCGGGGGTTCGATTTTCCTGGAAGATGATGACAATATGTCGAAACTTGCCAGCCAGCGCTCCGCCGCAGTTCAAGCTTGCCATTAGCAAACCTATTGCAAAAAAAACGATAACCGACAGGAATACCGACGCTCGACGCAAAACTTGCCCCTGCGGCATCTCGGATGCCAGCACCCAATTAGATGCCGAAAGTGCCTCTACCGTTCACGCTTGACGCCTGCGCTAATCGTGGCAATCCCAAATGTGTCACTGTGTTCCGGGATAAGCCTTCCTGTAAGGAAGAATGCCCGCAAAACTCTCTCGCAACCTCATAGCAACCGGCACACTTTGACAACTTCATTCTGGTACTTGCAATCCATTCCCGGCAAAGGCTCGTGTTCGATGACAACCCACCCTACCCCCGATGTCTGCTTCAATCTAACGAAGTCCTCTGCTGTTAAGTCTTCCCATGGACTTTGAGATTGGACTTGTCGCCACCATTCCTCGGCCAATTGCGGGAACATGCTCACAACGCCATTGTCTTTTATCGCATCTGCTAAACGGCTCCTTTGAGCCAGGCATCGAAACCCAATTTCGTCTTCTCCGTCAACGTGCATATATTCGGGGTTGAGCACAAAGACGGCATCGATCGGCGTGTTTTCTCGCACCCAAACGAATGCCTGCGCCCACGGATTCTTATGGGCACTGCCCGGCCATTCGATGTGAGCACTCTTGGGAAAAAGTTGTCGCTGGGCTGCGAACATGCCCAAACATAAAGGTGCAAATAGAGGCAGTACCAGCCAAAAGCGCCGTTTCAGTACGAATTCGCCAAGTAGTCCGCCAATGCAGAGGAAAAGAAACAAATACTCAAGATGCAAGCTGCGCATGGGTTGCACTCGCGCCAACCGCTCAAAGCGCTCCGGAAGGTCGAGAGCCAACGCCAGCGATACATAAACCACTCCGTAGATTGCAAATGCTCTGGTGGTGCTTGCCAGCGTAAACCATTGCTGCTTCTGAGCGATCTTTCCGAAACACCAAAACAAGAATATTGGAGCAAGGACTCCCAGCCACTCGTACCATGTCCAATGCTGAATATAGTGATTGGCGTGCAGTTTTGCCGCCTCGTGATATTGTGCAGTTCCCCCCTGTAAAAGCGGCACAATAAGACCTAGGCATGCTGGTATTGCCGCTGCTTTTTCCGCTAGTACATGGCCAAACTTGGTCTCTAGTTTCCCAAGAACAAACCAGACTGCACAGAATGAAGCCGGAAAAACCCACATCAACGGATGGACGGTGGCGGCGGCT
>Ga0335071_10003959_pt1 | contig 15527 bp, 15 predicted proteins | sample Lox_Sample_15_FD_206724 | JGI IMG/M metagenome (GOLD analysis project Ga0335071, IMG submission 206724) | Soil microbial communities from Loxahatchee National Wildlife Refuge, Florida, United States - Lox_Sample_1.5 | ecosystem: Environmental > Terrestrial > Soil > Wetlands | place: USA... | reverse complement strand
GTGTTCGTGAACGCCGTGAAGCGCGCGCGGGAGATCGTCCAGGAGTGCCTTGACGCCAACGGCCTGACGGCCGATGACATCGGCCTCTTCATCTTCCACCAGGCCAACCTCCGGATCATCGAGGCCATGGCGGAAGCGTACACGATTCCCGCGGAGCGATTGGTCGTCAACATCCAGCGCTATGGGAACACGGCGGGCGCCTCCGTGCCGATCTGCCTGCACGAGGCCGTGATGGCCGGGCGCGTCAAGGACAACGATCTCGTGATGCTGGTGGCCTTCGGCACCGGCTTCTCGTGGGGGGCCACGCTTCTCAGATGGTGAGGCGATCGGCGCGCTGAGGTCGCTGCTGCGGCGGGTGGGCTTTGCCCGCCGCCCGGCCAGGCGCGCGCTGGTGCTGGCCGGCGGCGGCGTCATCGGCGGCATGTACGAGGTGGGCGCGCTGGCCGCGCTCGACGAGAGCCTGCCCGGGTTCCGCGCCAGCGACTTCGACCTCTACGTGGGCTCGAGCTCCGGCTCCGTGGTGAGCGCGCTGGTGGCCAACGGCATCCGGCCGCGCGAGCTCTACGATATCCTCGACAAGGAGTCCGACGACCCGCTCAACTTCCAGCGGGGCGCGGTCTATCATCGGGGCGCCTTCTCGAACGCCGCGCGCAACCTGGCGCAGTTCGTGTGGGCGGTCGGCAAGAAGGCCGTGAGCGGCTTTCGCCTCGAGTGGCCCGACCTCCTCGCGCGGAGCGGCGCGGACATGCCGGCCGGGTTCTTTTCCGTGGCGCCTCTCGAGCGCTTCATGCGTGAGGCCTTCGCGGCCAAAGGGCTGCCCAACTCGTTTCGAGAGTGCCGCCGGCCGCTCCTCATCCCGGCCATCCATCTCGACCGGGGAGAGCGGGCCGTGTTCGGCGTGGATCCGCTGCGCGACGTGCCGATCTCGGAGGCGATTGCCGCCTCGTCGGCCATTCCGGGCTTCTTCGAGCCGTTCCGCATCGGCGGGCGCGACTACGTGGACGGCGACGTCGGCCACACCGGCCACGCGGACCTGGCCGTCGAGCAGGGCGCCACGCTCGTGGTGGTCCTGAACCCGGCCGTGCCGCTTCGCGTGGGCGGCCCGGACGAGCCGGATGTTCGATCGCGCGGCCTCTACGCGATCATGGAGCAGGCCGGGCACATCACCAGCGCGAACATCCTCGAGCTGGGTCTGCGCGAGCTGTCGCTGCGCCGGCCCGACGTCGAGATCCATCTCGTTCAACCGGAGCGCAAGCTCTCGCCGTTGCGCGGGCCGTCCATGGGCTTCGAGGCGAGCCGCGCCGCGCTCCGCTACGGCTACACCTCCGTGAAGGAGTGGCTCGCCGCCGAGGGAAAGGGCCTGGCCGCCGCCTTCCCGTAGCGGGCGCTACCGGTAGGGTAACGGGCTCGCTCAAAACGTCAGCGCGGGGGCGTCGTGACCGGGGGACATGAAGCCCACCGGCATGAGGGGCGTCGAGTGCGCCCAGCCGAGCCGGCCCTTCCAGTCGATGCAGATGAGCCCGCCCCCGCCGCGGCCCTCCTCCGTGAGGAGGTCCATGGCGATCTGGCAGGCGTGCATGGGATCGGCCGCCGCCTTCAGGATGTCGAGGGTCCGCCGCGCGAGCACGACGCGGATGATGGCCTCGCCATCGCCCGTGCACGACACACCCCCCGCCGTGCTTTCCGCGTAGGTCCCACAACCGATCAGCGGCGAATCGCCCACGCGTCCGGGCGGCTTCCCCGTCATCCCGCCGGTGGAGGTGGCGGCCGCGATCAGACCGCGGCGGTCGAGGGCGACGGCGCCGACCGTGCCGCCGATCACGCTCTCGAGGCGGCGGCGCTGCACATCCGTGATGAGCTCGTCCGGGTCGCAGAAGGGAATGCCCAGGGCGCGTGCCTTCGCCATGGCGCCGTCGCCCACGTAGAGCGAGTAGCGGTCGGTATCGAGGATGCGCCGCGCCAGCGTGATCGGATGCCGCATGCTGGTGACGCAGGCGACGGCCCCGTTCCTGAGCGTGTCGCCTTCCATGATGGAGGCATCCATCTCGACCGTGCCGTCCGTGGTGAGGACGGAGCCCCGCCCGGCATTGAAGCGCGGATTGTCTTCCATGGCGACGACGGCAGCCTCGACCGCGTCAAGAGCGCTGCCGCCCTCCTGCAGGCGGGCCCAGCCCGCGCCGACGGCGTCGCCAATGCCCCGGCGCAGCTCCTCGCGCCCGTAGGCAGGGTCGGCGCCCGCGCCGCCGTGAATGAGCAGGGCAGGGACGCGGCTTGTCACGGCGCAGCCCCGCCAGCTAGGATCATGCCGTGATTGTCCGCGATGTTGCCGGCAGGAACAACGGAAAGCTGGGCGAGCTGGCCCGCCGCATCGTCGCCTGCCGCCTCTGCCCGCGGCTGGTGAAGCACCGCGAATCCACGGCTGCCGGACCGCCCCGGCGCTATCGCGGCCAGCCGTACTGGGCCAGGCCGCTGCCCGGATTCGGCGATCCCGAAGCGCGCGTGCTCATCGTGGGCCTGGCGCCGGCCGCGCATGGCGGCAATCGCACGGGACGGATGTTCACCGGCGACCGCAGCGGCGACTGGCTGTTTCGCGCACTGCACGAGGCCGGCCTCGCCAATCAGCCGACGTCGGTCCACGCCGCGGACGGGCTCCGTCTCACTGGCGCGTTCATCACGGCGGCGCTCCGCTGCGCCCCGCCCGCAAACAAACCGCTCCCTGCCGAGCTCGCACGCTGCCAGCCGTATCTGCTCGAGGAGCTGGCGCTGCTGACGAAGGCGCGCGTGGTGGTGGCGCTGGGCAAGATCGGCTGGGATGCGTATCTCCGGGCCCGGCGGGCGGCCGGGCTGGCGCTGCCGCGCCCCCTCCCGCGCTTCGGCCATGCCGCGCGTGCGCCCATGCCGGACGGTACCATCCTGCTCGGGTGCTTCCATCCCAGCCAGCAGAACACCTTCACGGGCAAGCTCACCCGGCCGATGCTGCGCCGGGTCTTCCTGACGGCCCGCCGGCTGTCTACTGGCGACCGAGAAGGATCACGACGCCCCCCGCGACGATGAGCGCACCGCCCAGCCAGATTGAAGGCGAGGGACGCTCTCCGGAGAGCGCAGCCACGACCTGGCTGACGACGAAGAAGACCACGATGTAGAGCCCCAGGGTCCGGCCGAAGCCCCAGGACGGCTGCCAGGACTGCTGACCGACGAGGAGCCCATAGGCGACCAGGAGCGCGGCTCCGGCAATCAGCCCTCCTCGCCGGCCGCCGAGCCCGACGCGCATCAGGAAATCCCCCGAGACCTCCGCCACTGCCGCCAGCACCAGCATCACGACGACCACGCGGCACCTCCGCTCGGCGCGCAGCGAGCGCGCCATTGTTGCTGGGTCCAAGGGGCCGTTGCATAATCCAGTTATGCCCATCTCGCGCGCGCTCGTCGCCTGCCTGCTCTGCGTCCTAGCGCTTGGATCCTCACGGGCCGAAGGCGCGGCCGTCACCGAGACCACGCTCGACAACGGGCTCCGCGTCCTGGTGCTCGAGGATCACCGGAACCCCATCGCGACCGTCCAGACCTGGTACAAGGTCGGCGCCCGCAACGAGATTCCCGGGGCGACCGGGCTCGCCCACTTCCTCGAGCACATGATGTTCAAGGGCACGCCCACCTTTGGCCGGGGACAATTCTCCAGGATCATCGAGGAAAACGGCGGCCGGGACAATGCCTTCACCTCCCACGACGTGACCTCGTACTACGTGAACATCGCCGCCGATCGGGTGGACCGCGTCCTGGGCCTCGAGGCGGACCGGATGCGCAACCTGCTCCTCGATGCCCGCGAGATCGACTCGGAGCGGCAGGTGGTGGCGGAGGAGCGCCGCACCAGTACAGAGGACGACCCCGAGGGGTACCTCTCGGAGGAGTTCCTCGCCGCCGCGTACAAGGCGCATCCGTACGGCTGGCCCGTCATCGGGTGGATGAGCGACATCCAGCGCATCAACCCGCGCGAGCTGCGGGCGTTCTACGAGCGCCACTACCTGCCGAACAACGCCCTGCTCGTGGTGGCGGGAGACGTCGACACGCGCCGGGTGCTGGCCCGCGTGCAAGAGACCTTCGGCAAGGTCGCGCGGGGTCCCGCGCCGCCGCCCATGGACGCGGTGGAGCCGCCCCAGGCTGCCGAGCGCCGGGTCCAGGTCTACAAGACCGATGCGCGCGCCGCCGTCGTCTACATCGGCTATCACGTGCCCAACTACGCCTCGAAGGACGCGCCGGCCCTCGAGCTCCTCTCCACGATACTCCAGGAGGGGCGGGCCTCGCGGCTCTACCGGCGGCTCGTCTACGAGCGGCGGCTGGCGCTCGCGATCGGGGGGGACTACAGCTACCTCTCGCACGATCCCAACCTCTTCTGGTTCTCGGGCACGCCGCTGCCCGGGCAGACTCCGGCCGCGCTCGAGCAGGCCATCATGGACGAGATCGAGCGCGTGCAGAACGAGCCGGTCCCCGCCGAGGAGCTGGAGCGAGCCAAGAACCAGATCGAGGCGGCTTTCGTCTGGCGGCAGGACTCGGTCTACTCGCGGGCGGCCACGCTGGCCCGCTTCGAGCTGGCGGGCTCGTGGCGGAACAGCGAGACGTACGTGTCCGCGATCCGCCAGGTCACCGCGGCTGACCTCCAGCGCGTGGCGCAGACCTACTTCCGGACCCAGGGGCGCACGGTGGGCACGCTCATCCCCGGCCCGCCGCCGGCCGCCGGCCGGTGATGCCCATGCGGGGCCGGGGCGGCCGGGCCGCGCTCGCGCTCGTCGTGATCGCCGCCCTGTCCGTGGCGGCGGCCTGGGCCGGGCGTCACCTGGTCAGCGGGCCGGCGACCCCCATCTCCGTCACCGGGACCATCGAGGCGACACAGGTGGACGTCAGCGTGAAGATCACCGGGCGGATCATCGAACGCCTGGTCAAGGAAGGGGACAAGGTCGCGCGGGGGCAGCTCCTCGTGCGCCTCGACGACTCCGAGCTGGCGGCCGACGTCCGCAGGCAGGAAGCCGCGCTGCGCTCGGCCCAGGCCACGCTCCGCGATCTGCAGAAGGGCGCGAGGCAGCAGGAGATCGAGGACGCGCGGGCAGCGGTGGCCAGCACCGAGGCGACCCGCAGCATGACGGAGCGGGAGCTCCAGCGGACGGACCAGCTCTTCAAGCAGAGCCTGATCGCTGCGCAGGACGTCGATCGGGCCCGGCAGGCGTACGAGGTGGCCCGCGCGCAGGAGAAGAGCGCGCGCGAGAAGCTCGCGCTCGTGCTCGAAGGCTCCCGGCCCGACCAGATCGACGCCGCCCGCTGGCAGGTGACCCAGGCCGAGTCCGCGCTCGTGCAGGCGGAGAGCCGGCTCCGGGAGGCGCGTGTCGTGTCGCCCATTGACGGCATCGTGCTCCGGAAGAATCTCGAGGCAGGCGAGACCGCGAATCCCGGCGTGCCCATCCTCACCCTCGTGAACCCGAAGGACGTCTGGCTCCGCGCCTACGTGCCGGAGACGGAGGTGGGCCGGCTCAAGATCGGCGATACGGCGACCCTTCGCGTGGACGCCTTCCCGAATCGCGTCTTCGCGGGACGCCTCGTCGAGATCGGGTCGGAGGCCGAATACACGCCGCGCAACGTCCAGACGAAGAAGGAACGCGTGAATCTCGTCTTTCGCATCAAGATCCAGATCGACAATCCGGACGGGATACTCAAGCCAGGGCTGCCCGCGGACGCCGATGTCGGATGAGCGGTACGCGGTCGAGACCCGCGATCTCACCCGGCGGTTCGGCAAGCGGATCGCCGTCGATCACCTGAACCTCCGCGTCCGCACCGGCGAGCTCTACGGCTTCCTGGGGCCCAACGGGGCCGGCAAGTCGACCACGCTCCGCATGCTGTGCGGCATCCTCGAGCCCAGCGAGGGCGGCGGCACCGTGCTCGGCCTGGATCTCGCGGGCGAGCCCGAGCGCATCAAGTCGGTCATCGGCTACATGTCGCAGAAGTTCTCGCTCTACGACGACCTGACCGTGGCCGAGAACCTGACGTTCTACTCTCGCGTCTACGAGGTGGCCGGCGCCCAGCGGGCGAGCCGCATGGCGCGGATGGTCCAGCTGGCCGACCTGGCCGGGCGCGAGGACCAGCTGGCCGGCACGCTGTCCGGCGGCTACCGGCAGCGCCTGGCGCTCGCCTGCGCCCTCGTCCACGGCCCCCGGCTCATCTTCCTCGACGAGCCCACCGCCGGCGTGGACCCCGTCTCCCGGCGCAACTTCTGGGGCCTGATCCGCCGGCTGGCCGATCAGGGCACGACCATCGTCGTCACCACGCACTACATGGACGAGGCCGAGCTCTGCGACAGCCTCGGGTTCATCTATCAGGGCCAGCTGATCGCCCAGGGATCGCCGGCCGTCATCAAGAGCGACACGTTCCGGCGGCCGGTCATCGAGGCGGAGGTGGCCGACCTGCGCCGCGCCTCGGACGTCCTGGCCGACTGGGACGCCGTGGAGGAGGTCGTGCGGGTGGGCACGCGGCTCCGCATCGTGCTGGGCCCGGGCCACGCAGGGACGGCGGAGGTGGCCGAGGTCCTCACGGGGGCGGGGCTGGCTCCGCGCTGGGTCCACGACGTCGAGCCGTCGGTGGAGGATCTCTTCGTGTCCTTCGTCGACAAGGAGCGCAAGGCGCGGCTGCGCGAGCAGCTGCGGGCTCTGGGAACGGACTAGTGGGCTCGCGGCTCCTCGGGATCATCGTGAAGGAGTTCATCCATCTCAAGCGGGACGTGCTGGCCCTCGTTCTGGCGCTTGCCGTGCCCGTCGCCATGCTCTTCATCTTCGGGTGGGCCATCAACACCGACGTCAAGCACGTGCCCACGGCGGTGTTCGACCAGTCCGGGAGCCCGGAGGCGCGCAGCTTCCTGGACGCCATGACGAACAGCCAGTATTTCGACGTCTTGCACTGGACGGGAAGCCATCGCGAGCTCACGCGGCTCATCGACGACGGCACGGCCAAGGTCGGGGTCGTGATCCCGCCGGACTTCGGGCGCCGCCTCTCACGCCAGGCGGCCGACATCCAGGTGATCGTCGATGCCTCGGACCCGCTGGTGGCGACGTCCGCGGTGAACGCGGCGGCTGCCCTGGGCGCCCAGCGCTCGCTCCAGATGGTGACCCGGACGCTCGAAGGCACCATGCTCGGCCGCGGCGGCGAGCCGCCCCTCGACGTGCGCGTGCGCGCCTGGTACAACCCCGACCTCGTGTCGGCCATCTTCATCGTCCCCGGGCTCATCGGTGCGCTCCTGATGCAGACCACGATCACGGCCATGGCCGTCTCCGTCGTCCGCGAGCGCGAGAAGGGCACTCTCGAGGCGCTGATCGTGAGCCCGATCCGGCGCTGGGAGCTCCTGCTCGGCAAGATCATCCCGAACCTGGTCGTGGCCTACGGGCAGATGACGATGACGCTCCTGGTGGCCCGCTACGCGTTCGACGTGCCCATCCGGGGCAGCCTGACCCTCCTCTATCTCCTGGCCGCCGCCTTCATGCTGGGCACGCTCGGCATCGGGATCTTCCTCTCGGCGGTCTCGCGCACCGTGCCGCAGGCGATGCAGCTCACGTTCCTGACCTTCCTGCCGTCCATCTATCTCTCCGGCCTGCTCTTCCCCATCGAGGGCATGCCGATGGCCGCCCGGTATCTCTCGGCCGTGATCCCGCTCACCTACTTCCTTCGCATCGTGCGGGGCATCGTGCTCAAGGGAGTCGGGTTCAGCTACCTGTGGCCGAGCCTCCTGCCGCTGCTCGTCTTCGGGGTTGTCATCTTCTCGCTCGCCGTGATGAAGTTCCGGAAGACGCTCGACTGAGGAGATCTTCATGCGACATCTGCTCCGCGCGCTCGGCCTGCTGGCTCTGGCTCTGGCGCTGCCGGCTTCGGCCGGCCCGCTCGCCCATCGCGAGGTGCTGCCCAACGGCTCCGTGCTGCTGGTGGCCGAGCGGGCCGCCATCCCGATCGTGGTCGTGCGGCTGTCCGTGCGGGCCGGGTCCGTGTACGACCCGGCCGATGCCGGCGGGCTCGCCAACCTCACCGCCGATCTGCTCACGCGCGGCACGGCCCGGCGGACCGGGCCCGAGCTCGACCGGGCGATCGAGTTCGTGGGCGGCGGCCTCGAAGGCGAGGCGGGCCGGGACAGCGGATCCCTCTCCCTGTCCGTGCTGAAGAAGGATCTCGGCCTGGGCCTCGATCTGCTCGCCGAGGCGCTTCTCACGCCCACCTTTCCGGAGGACGAGCTTGCGCGCCGGCGCGTGGACATCGCCGCGGCCATCGACCGCTCGGAGCAGGATCCCGGCAGCGTGGCCGCCCGGGTGATGGCGGAGCTCCTGTATCCCGGGCATCCGTACAGCCGGCCGGTGACGGGAACGGTCGCGTCCGTGAAGGGCCTCACGCGAGAGCAGGTGATCCGGTTCCATCGCGATCACTACCGTCCCGACACGGCCGTCATCGCGGTGGTGGGCGACGTGACGGCGGACGAGATCCGGCGCGAGCTGTGGGCACGGCTGGGCAGCTGGTCGACGCCCGGAACGCCTCTCCCGGTCATCCCGCCCACGCCGGCGTTGCCTCCGGTCGAGGCGCGGGTCATCCACCGCGACCTGACGCAGGCGACGATCTATCTGGCGCGCCCGGGGATCAAGCCGGATCACCCCGACTACTTTCCGCTCGTCGTCGCGAACTATGTGCTGGGGGGCGGCTCGGCCTCGCGCCTCTACACGAAGGTGCGCGAGGAGCGAGGGCTCGCGTACTCGGTCTGGAGCGCGCTCGGCCCGGGGCGCTACGGCGCCTCGTACATGGTAGGGCTCCAGACACGCATTGACGCCGCGGACGAAGCCGTGCGCCTGACGCGGGCCGAGATGGACCGCATGGGGCAGGAGACCGTCCCGGCTCGCGAGCTGGACCTCGCGAAGTCCTACCTGATCGGGAGCTATCCGCTCCGCACCGACACCTCCGGCAAGATGGCCGGCTTCCTCGTCCTGGTGGAAGAAGGGCAGCTCGGCCTCGACTGGCCCGACCGCTTCAAGGCGGGCATCGCGCGCGTCAGCGCGGCGGACGTCAGGCGCGTGGCCGGCATCTACATGAACCCCGCCACGTTCTCCTCCGTGATGGTTGGAAAGTAGCACGCGCCGCGCAGTGGTGATGCTGGCCGCGCTCACGGCGGCCTGCCGTGTCCCCTACGCGCGTCTGCGCGAAGGCTTACGGAGGAACCGGCGCGTCCTCGCCTCCACCTTCGGCGCCTCGGGGCCCTTGGCGATCGGCGCGTCGGCGCCCGGCGGAAGCTTGGGCAGTCGGACCCGCGCGAAGCGTGGTGCCCGGACATCCTTGCGGCGTGCGACCACGCGGTACGTGAAGCGGAGGCTCGAGCTTCCGCCCTGTAGCTCGCGCACCTCGAAGCCGCTGGCGGACTTGCGCCTGACGTAGAGCCCGCGGCAGTCGCCCTCGGGAGTCAGGAAGACGTGCAGCTGGTCGCGCCGGACGACGGCGGCGAATCCGCGGTCGAGCCGCACGGTCGCGCGGCCGCGGACGAGTCGTCCCGTGCCGAAGTCCTCGAACCAGCTTTCGGGGCACTCCATGCTGTAGAGGAGGCGGTGAGATCCGTCCGGGAAGGGAACTGCTGCGGACTTGTTCCCTCCGGGGGCGACGACCATGTCGCCAAAGAACACACCGGCGAGAGCTGGGGCGCTGGCCATCCCGACGAGGCCGTGGCCACCCACGGCGCCCACGCCGAGGACACCGACGCCGTTGATGCCCCGTGCCAGACCACGCGTGCCGACGCCGAGCGCCGTCTGGCCATTGACGCCGAACCCCGAGGCCAGCGAGGTCGTCGATCCGGAGATGCCTGCCGCGCCGCCGCTGCCGAAGACACCCACGCCACCCGTTGCGGTGCCCACACCGAAGACACCGCCACGCGGGCCCGTCCCGCGTATCCCGATGGAGTCGCCGCGCCGGCCCACGCCGAGCACGCCGACGGCAAGGCCACTGCCTGTGACGCCCGCCCCGTTGTCGGAGTCGCCGCGAACGCCGCTGCCGTTGACGGACGTGCCCACGACACCCGAGCTGGCAAACGCGTCGCCGACAACCGCGTCACCCCAGGGGTTCCTGACCTCGAGGCCGGACTTGACGGGAGGGGCGGTGACGGAGAGCTCGGTCGGATCGGAGGCGGTGTTCGGCGTGCCGAGGATGAAATTGCTTCCAGTGGGCATGGGAGGCTCCTCTGTCAGGGTGAGGAACGATGGCGTCGACGAATGCACCGGACGAGCGGCGCCAGAGCTGGACATGCCGCCCGAGGCCGAGGAAGACTTCCCGAGCCGGTGCATGAGCCGGGGGCGAGTGTGAGTCAGATGCGGCACCGCGTCAAGCACGTGGGCCGAGCAGCGACGCCCCCGAGAGCGCGAGCGCTCTAGCGTGGGTAGGGGACGAGAGGCGTGTCGAGGGGCACGGGCGGATACTCGCCGCCGACCCATGCACCTTCGTGCGGCCAGAGCTTGATGCGCTCCGCGTCGACGACGGGATAGATGTAGGGCCGATCGCCGACCATCCGTTCCTCGGTACCGGCCGCCGTGCCGAGCACGGTGATGCGCCGCCCTCGGGCGTAGATCGCGGGGTCGAGGAAATCCGGCGTGCGAGCCAGGAATCGGCCTTCGGAAGCATCCGTGCGCTCCGGTGCATCGCCGCGGTCCAGGGGACGGGAGAGGATCTCGATCTCCGAGCTGCCCGGCTTCGGCAAGGTCGCCAGGATCTCACCGCCGAGGATGATGCGGGTGGTGGAGACTCTGGGATCGGCGCGCAGCTGCGCCACGCCAATCGAGCGGCTCACGGATCGGGTCAGCTCCTCCGGAAAGGGCGCGGCCGCGCACGCCGAGCAGAGCGCCGCGGCGGCGGCGGCGAGTGCGAGCGATCGCATGCCGAGACCTTACTGCTGCGGACAGGGCCCCGCAATGGCGCCGGAGGCGTGTGCTAGAATCACGATCACATGGGCCGGAGAACCTCACGATATCGGTGTCTTCCGTTCCTGGTGCTGGCCGTGGGCCTGATGGCCGCAACACCCGGCGAGGCGATCTCGGTCGCGCTCACCGACCAGGACCGGGACCAGGCGATCCGCGCCGGCAAGAAGAGCGTCGTCAGCGAGGAGTTCGGCGGCGAGTGGCGCGTGAAGGATGGCGCCGGTCAGACCGCGGTCGTCATGACCCCGTTTCACCGCCTGGCGCTGGCGGCTCGCAACTCCGCTTTCCAGAGCAAGGAGCTCAAGCAGCGGGACGTGGACTCCCTGCTGAAGAAGACGGAAAGGACCATCGTCTTCTGGGTGACCCTGCGCGGCGGGAGCGCGGAATTCGCGCGCTACTACACCCCGCAGGTGGTGGCCGGATCCCAGACCGTGCGGCCGAGCTTCGTGCAGAACGAGCGCACGGCGATCCGCCAGGACGACGGCAAGTACGCCGCGCAGTGCGTCTACACGTTCCCCACCGAGGGCATCGATCCGAAGGGACGCGTGCTGCTCGTCGTGAAGGACGCCGACGAGAAGGAAGTTGCGAAGTTCACAGTCGATCTCGCCGCGATGCGGTAGGCGCGGCCCACAGGAGAGCCGATGGTCACGAAGGAGCGGTTTGCGCAGGGCATGACGGTCCAGCAGTATCTGGACCAGATGGGGCAGAACAAGGACACGTTCATGAAGTTCCTGTCCGAGATCAAGATCAAGCCGGAGGACAAGGCGGCCCTGGCCAAGCTGGGCAAGCGCCTCAAGATCATGGTGATCACCGAGGACTGGTGCGGGGATGCGCTCTACAACGTGCCGGTTCTCTTCAAGCTGGTCGAGGGATCGCCGGACGTGGAGCTGCGGGTGTTCCTGCGCGACAAGAATCCCGACCTCATGGATCAGTACCTCAACAAGGGCAGCTTCCGGTCCATTCCCGTCTTCGCGTTCTTCGACGAGAACATGCACGAGGTCGCGCGGCTCCTCGAGCGCCCGCAGAAGCTGACGGAGGAGATCGAGGCCCGCATGCTGGAGGCGCGCAAGGCGATCAGGGCCGAGAAGGTCGAGCCCTGGCGCCAGGAGATCGTGAACGAAGTCCGCACCCTTCTCAAAGTGTGAGGTGACCATGAAAGCGATACGGATTCACTCCCCGGGTGGCCCGGAAGCGCTCATGCTGGACGACGTACCCGATCCGTCGCCTGCTGCCGGGCAGGCGGTGGTGAAGCTGGCCGCCGCGGGCGTGAACTACATCGACGTGTACTTCCGCACCGGCACGTACAAGGCGCCCCTGCCGCTGACCATCGGCCTCGAAGGCGCCGGCACCGTGGCCGCGGTGGGCGCAGGCGTGACCGATGTCAAGGCTGGAGACAGCGTGGCGTGGACGGGCGTGCCCGGCTCGTACGCGCAGATGACGGCGGTGCCGGCCGACCGGCTCGTGAAGCTGCCGGCGGGTGTGTCGCCGAAGGACGGCGCCGCGGCGATGCTGCAGGGCCTCACCGCGCACTATCTCGTGAAGTCGAGTTACCCGCTCAAGAAGGGCGACACGTGCCTCGTCCATGCGGCGGCCGGAGGCATGGGGCTGCTCCTCTGCCAGATGGGCAAGATGCTGGGGGCCACCGTCATCGGCACCGTCTCCACCGAGGAGAAGGCCGCCCTGGCGAAAGCCGCCGGAGCCGAGCACGTGATTCTCTACAGCAAGCAGGACTTCGAGCCCGAGGTGAAGCGCATCACGGGCGGGCGCGGCGTGGACGTCGTGTACGACGGCGTCGGCGCCACGACGTTCGACAAGAGCCTCAACTGCCTCCGACCGCGCGGCTACATGATCCTCTTCGGCGCGGCGAGCGGGCCTGTGCCGCCCCTGGACCTCCAGGTGCTGAACGTGCGCGGATCGCTGTTCCTCCAGCGGCCGAGTCTCAATCACCATATCGCCGCACGTGAGGAGCTGGTCCAGCGGTCCAACGAGGTGCTGGGCTGGATCCGGGACGGCAAGGTGAAGCTCCGCATCGAGCATCAGTTCCCGCTGGCCCAGGCGGCGGAGGCGCACAAGGCCCTGGAGGGACGCAAGACGACCGGCAAGATCCTGCTGATCCCGTAGGGCCGGGTCATCCTGCACCGGCACGACGAGGGGTGAGCGCCACGCAAGGTCTCGAGCGGTCCGCGCGCCGGCATGCGGCGCGGGCCGCGTCGTATTTTGGCGGGCCCCTGTGAGCCGGCCGTGGCTCCGGTGGCTGCTCATCCTCATCGCCGGGCTCGTCGTGCTCGGGGTAAGCACCCTGGCATTCCTTCCGCAGCTCCTCGATGCGCCCGCCATTCAGGCCTACATCGCCCAGACGGTCGCGCACGCCGTCGGGCGGCCGGTCCGGTTCGCCTCCGTCTCCGTGTCCCTGCTGCCGGTGCCCCACGTGACCCTGAAGGACCTCGAGGTTGCCGACGATGCGCGGTTCGGCAAGACGCCGCTCCTTCGGGTGCCCGAGGTGCGCGTCGGCGTGCGCGCGCGACCCCTGTTCTCGCTGCGGATCGAGCTGGCCAGCGTCACGCTCCAGGGCGCCATGCTCGAGCTGGTCGAGGACGGCGGCCGGTGGAACGTGGCGACGCTGGCCGCGCCCGTCGCGCCCCCCAAGCCCGTCACCCGCACCGTGCCGGGCATCCCGGGCAGCGCGGCCATCTCAAGCGTGATGGTGTCGAGCGTCCGTGTGCGGAATGCCTCGATCAACATCCGCCGACATGGCGTCAAGGACGGCGACCTGCGCATCGAAGGGCTCGACGCCACCGTGTCGGGAGTGGGCGGGCCGGAGCTCGACATCCGCGGCGAGGGCCGTGTGGAGCCCGGCGCCCTGCGGATCAAGAACCTGCGGGCGACGGCAGCCCTGCGGGGCGGGATGGAGATGCCGCTCAAGGCCTCGTTCGAGGTCGACGGAGCCGACGTCGCGCCGGTGGCCCGGCTGCTCCTCGGTCCGTCGCCGGTGCTGGCCGGCCCCATCTCGGGCAAGCTCCAGCTCTCGGGGACTCCCGCACGGCTCAGCGCGACGGGCGCTCTGGACCTGAGTCGCGTCACGATGAGCGAGGAGCGGCCTCAGTGCCCGCCGCCGGTGCGCCGCCAGCTCGTGCTCGAGGACGTGCGGCTGCCGGTTCTGCTCAAGCCGAAGGCGTTCGAGAGCGCGCCGGTGCACGGCAAGGTGAGCAAGGGGACCGTGGCGTTCAACCTTGCCGCGGAATTCGACACCCCAGCCGAGGTGACGCTGACGGGGATCAGGATCGGCGGCGTCCAGCTCCAGCCGGTGCTCCAGGACTTCCTCTGCCAGGGCTTCGCCGTCTCGGGCCCGCTGGACCTGACAGGGGATCTGGCTCTCCGGGCGGGCGACCCGCTCCGCAGTATGAGCGGCACGGGCCGGCTCAAGATCGGCGCCGGTCGCGTGGTGGGCGAGGGGGCGCTTCGGCTCGTGCGGGGGGTGCTGGAAGCCGGCAATGTCTTCGACGCGGCCCTGCGCGGCAAGCTGTCGGCCTCGGGCCCCACGGCGCTCGAGTTCAGCTCGATCACGGGCTCGTACCGGATCGCCGAGGGCGTGGTGCGCACTGACGATCTGCTCTATGAGAGCAAGGACCTCCGCGTGACGGCGGCGGGAACCTACGGCCTCGCGGACGGACGGACGGACATGAAGGTGGTCGCCACGCAGGGACGGAATCAACTCCGCGCGCAGGTCACCGGCAGCGGCGGCTCCCTGCGGGTGGTCCCCACGGGGGTGAACGTGAAGGAGCCCGCCGAGGTCAAGAAGTTCCTGGACCGGCTGTTGCGCTGAAGCGCCCCCCGCCGAGCTTGCCGGCCTCGACGAGTCCCACGAAGAACGCGTAGAGCTGCTCGTACTCGTCGTAGCGGGTCTGCCCGAGCCGCGCCACGGTGTCGCCGCGCAGCGCCTTGAACATCTCGAGCCGACGCCTCAACACGGCGACCCACTCGACCGAAAGGTCCTCGACGCCGATGGCCACGAAGCCGGCCCTTGCGAGGAGCGATCGATAGCCGTCGATCGTCTGGAGCGTCACAGCCGCCATCCACTCCTCGAGCCGGCGCCGCTCCCCATCGCCCAGACGCCCGGTGGCGATCCAGTCGCTGAAGGCCATGCGTCCGCCCGGCAACAGGACCCGCCAGCACTCGGCGAGGGCGGCGGCCTTGTCCGGAACGTGCAGCAATCCTTCCTGGCTCACCACGGCGGTGAAGGCCCGCGCGCGAAAGGGCAGCTTCTGGGCATCGCCCCGGATCATGCGGACGAGACCGCTCAGCCCGACGGCGGCGGAGAGGCGGCGGGCACCGGCCACGCGATCGGGGTTGAGGTCGATGCCCGTGACGCGCGCACCCCAGCGGCGCGCCAGGAAGCGGGCGGGTCCGGCCAGGCCCGCGCACACGTCGAGCACGCGGCTCGAGGCGTCGATGCCGGCGCGGCGGGCGAGCGCTTCCACCGCCTCGAGCCCGCCGTAGTGGTCCTGATCGAAGTCGTAGAGATCTTCCGGAGCAAGCCGCTTGAGATCCTTGCCCTGACGCTGCAGAGCGTCG
>Ga0335071_10003958_pt1 | contig 15532 bp, 11 predicted proteins | sample Lox_Sample_15_FD_206724 | JGI IMG/M metagenome (GOLD analysis project Ga0335071, IMG submission 206724) | Soil microbial communities from Loxahatchee National Wildlife Refuge, Florida, United States - Lox_Sample_1.5 | ecosystem: Environmental > Terrestrial > Soil > Wetlands | place: USA... | reverse complement strand
GTCGCGAGGGTACGCCTCTTTTGATTATGAATTCCTTGACTTTCGGGCCACGGACCTCGTCAAGGTTGATGTTTTGGTTGCCGGAGAAAAGGTTGACGCTCTATCCATGCTGGTTCATCGCGACCGCGCGTATCAGAGGGCCCGCCGAGCATGTGAGAAGCTGAGGAAGGAAATACCGCGACAGCTCTTTAAGATAGCCATTCAAGGCGCCATCGGCGGCAAGATCATCGCCAGAGAAACGGTTTCCGCTCTTAGAAAAGACGTAACAGCCAAGTGTTATGGCGGAGACATCACCCGCAAGAGAAAGCTCCTGGAAAAACAAAAAGAAGGCAAGAAGAGGATGAAACAAGTAGGCAACGTCTCCATACCTCAATCCGCATTCCTGGCCGTCTTAAAAGCCGATGAAGATGAATAGCGTCCCTGGCCTCTGCGGCTCATTCCAAAGATATTGCAGGTCGGACGATGAAGGTACCGGTGCCATGCGCCACCAGCTTACCTTTCGCGTCGTAAAGATGCATTTCTGCAACCTTTTGACGCTTCCCGGATTTGAGCAAGCGGCCCACTGCGCGAAGTGAGGTCTGCCTTGCGGGCGCCAGATAGTGCACGGACATGTCCGTAGTCGCAACCGAACACGGCTCCTCGTGGGCAAGTGCGGCCGTAAACCCGCCGGCGATGTCCATCAGGGTTGCGAAGACCCCGCCGTGGATGGCGCCTGAGAGATTGTCCAGATTCGGATTGTAAGCCAGTTCTATTACAGCGTTTCCTTCATCGCTGAAGGAGATTTCCATGCCGAAGTAACGGATGAGCGATGCCTTCTCATAAAACAGCCGCGTTAGTTCTTCAATTCGGTCTGCACGCATCAAAGATTTGTCTCCTGAGGCGACTGCACAGGACTGGGACTTCAAGATATTGACCTGATTGAAGATCCCTTGAAAAATCCAAGCGGAAACCCTCCGCCTCGGATTTTTTCACCGGAATTTGCTCAGGGATCCGCTCTAGAAAAGCCATCTAAGGGCGAGGCTGAACAGTATAACAGTGATGGCAGCGACAAGGAGATATGGTCCGGCGCTAATTTCCTCGGCAGTCTTTTCGTCGGTTCGCCGTGCAGTGCATCCCGCGGAACAAGCGTCGCAAAGATGTTCGTCAGCCATGATCAGATTCTCCACTCTTCAACAATCATTATTATTATACATCAAAAAATTTGGGAGAACTAGCAAGAATTAGCCCAGGTATGTACGTTGAATAGCCTGTCCAGGCCGGCAATCGAGGGCACCTGTCGCTGCCAGACTGACAAAGGCTGCTCTATCCTTAGGAATGCTCGGTTGGAAATGATGGGAAGCTGCGCGGCATGTTAGACCGCGGCAACTTCCCTGAAGATGAAAAGTTCAGATGACGCTCACCTTTTGTACGCGGTAGCGGTGCTTTGATGACGCTGAACCCGCGGAATTTTTCCAAGCAAGTTTCACGTACGCATCGTCAAAACCGACGATTACGTAGTCTCCATCCGGCAGGGTGCAGGGGGTGAAGCGATCTCGGCCATAATGGCTGTATTCGGCCCTCAATCCGTCCAGATGAATGACGTCTCCGACTCGCATGTTACCTCCTTTTGCCAAAGCCCTCATTGAATGGCAACAGGCCGGCGGCGTAATCCGGCGTTGCACTGATTCACAAAGCAGCCCTATGTGGGATTATTTCGAACCTTCCAGGCCGGGTAATCGCCCCCCATTAAAGCGAAAACCAGCCCAATTATGAGGTACATTACCCCCAACGTGAATCAGGTTTATAGGAGAAGCTGAAGCTTTTGTCTAGAAATAATTGCTAAGAGATCTAAAAAAATTTCGAGGCTATCCCCGTAGGTTGTTCCGTGTACCTTGAAGAGGGGACGGCGAGACCGGTTCATGAAACAGATTGTTCAATCAGCGATTTGTCCAAACCTTCTTAGGAGCAGCCGCTATCCGCGCCGCAGTTCAGGCATTTATAGCAGGAGCCTGCCCTGACCATGATGGCCCCACAGTCCCTGCACGCGGGAGCGTCCGTTTGGGGTAGGAACGCTTGGCCCCCCGCTTTTACTCGTCGCTCCTTCGTAACCTCCTTACGCTTGGATGCAGCGCCCGACAGTCTGGGTTGGGGTTGAGCGTCCGGCAAAACCAATCCCGCGGCCTGCTGCTGTTCGGGGCTCAAAAACTGGGTTCCAAGATACCGGAAAATGTAATCGGTCAGGGACTTAGCTATGGGGATATCAGGATTACTTGTAAAACCGGAAGGTTCAAAACGTACGTGGCTGAATTTCCCTACAAGGGCCTCAAGCGGTACTCCGTATTGAAGGGCGATGGACGTCAAAGTGGCGATAGTGTCCATAAGCCCGGAAATTGTGCTTCCTTCCTTTGCCATCCTTATAAAAATTTCACCGACTTTCCCATCCTCGTAGAAGCCGGTATGAATGTACCCCTTTTGGCCGTCTATTTCGAACTTGTGGCGAATGCTCTTGCATTCCACCGGCAAACGGCGCCGTACCGGCAATGGAGCTGTCGCCGCCTCTTGTGGCGAGAGAGCCAGTGGTTGAACAGTCTTGCATCCGTCTCGATAAATCGAGATGGCCTTCAATCCCAACCTCCAGGCCATTCGAAACATCTCTTCGATTTCTTCAGGTGTGGTTTCGTTCGGGACATTCACCGTCTTTGAGATTGCGCCCGAAATGAAAGGTTGAACTGCCCCTATCATTCCGAGATGTCCCTGAAAAGATATGAACCGTTCGCCGTTAAGCGGCCTAAAAGCACAGTCGAAGACCGGCAAGTGCTCGGGAAGAACTTCTTTGACACCTTCGATGGTCCCTGTTTCTTCAATCTTTGAGACAATGTGCCGGATCACCACAGGAGGGTAATCCAGGCGTTCCAGCGCTCGACCGACAGATCGGTTCACAATCTCCAGGTGTCCACCACCCGCGAGAGTTTTGTATTTTACGAGCGCCAGTTCCGGCTCAATACCGGTGGTATCGCAATCCATCATGAACGCCACTGTGCCTGTGGGCGCTAGGACCGTGGCCTGACAGTTTGCATATCCATAGCGTTCACCTAATTGAAGGGCCATATCCCATGTTTTGACGGCTTCAGCCACCAAGGCAGCCGGTACATCGGGCGAGGTAATCTCAAGGGCATGTTGCCGATGGGCCCTGATCACGTTGATCATGGACTCGCGGTTCTTCGCAAATTCGCTGAAAGCGCCGCGGACCTCGGCGATCCGGGCCGACTGCAAATATGCTTCGCCCGTCATGACAGCGGCAATAGTCGACGCCCAGGCGCGGCCGCCGTCCGAGTCATACGGAAAACCCAACGACATGATGAGGGTCCCAAGGTCGGCGAACCCCAAACCTAACGCTCTCATATTGTGAGAATTCCGGGCTATGATTGGGGTAGGATACCCGGCTTTGTCCACCAGAATGTCCTGAGCGGTAATCATGATGTCAACCGCGTGGCGAAATGCCCCTGCGTTGAATGTGTCACGACCGTCCATGAAGGCCGTCAGCTTGAGGGAGGCTAAATTACAGGCTGAATCATCCACATGCATGTATTCGGAACATGGGTTCGAGGCTCTGATGGGCGCGGTTTCAGGGCAGGTGTGCCAACGGTTGATAGTAGTGTCGAATTGAATTCCCGGGTCCCCGCAGGCATGCGCCGCGACGGCCATTTCCTTGAGTAGGTCCCGAGCCCGATACGTGTCGGCCCTTTCACCTGTCAGCACGAGTCGAGTATGCCACTCTCCGTCGTTTCGGTCCGCTTCCATGAATTCATCAGTGACACGGACCGAATGATTCGAATTTTGAAAAGCAACCGTTTTATACACATCTCCGTCGAACGACCCGTCGTACCCGCAGCGTACCAGCGAATGGGCCTTGCTTTCTTCCGCGGCTTTACTCCGTATGAACTCCAATATGTCGGGATGATCCATGTCAAGTATCACCATCTTGGCCGCACGCCGGGTTTTTCCACCTGACTTGATAACGCCGGCCAACGCATCCGCGGCCCGCATGAACGACACCGGGCCGGAAGCCGTGCCTCCGCCGGAGAGCGGTTCCCTGGCAGACCTGAGTCTCGAAAGATTAACGCCCGAACCCGAGCCTCCTTTGAATATTATCCCTTCCTGTGTGTACCATTGGAGTATGGACTCCATAGTGTCGTCCACACTGAGTATGAAGCAAGCGGAACACTGAGGATTAGCTTCGATCCCCACGTTGAACCAAACAGGGCTGTTGAAGGTGGCCTTTTGGTGAAGAATGAGGAAGACCAGCTCGTCCTTGAATATCGCCACGTCCTCATCGGATGCGAAGTATTCTTGCTCTTTTCCCCAACTGACAATCGTGTCAACAACGCGCAGAATTAACTGCCTGATGCTGGTTTCCCTTTCAGGGGTACCCGGTTTTCCCCTGAAGTATCTTGACACAACGACGTTCACAGCCAGGTCCGACCAGAAGGAAGGCGCCTCAACGTCCGATTGCTCGAAGATAATCCCCCCTTCCCTGTTATGGATCACTGCTGAGCGTTTGGTCCATTCGACCGTGTCCATCGGGTTCTTGTCCGCTTCTGAAAATAAGCGAGTAAACCTCAAGCCCTCGCCGGAATGCTCCGAAGCGGGGGCGGTTTCGCCACCTGCATTAGTTACGGGCCTAAGCGGACCAGACATACCTCAACTCCAAGTCTTGATGAATAACCGCCGGGTGCAGGCAAAGAACGGTTGTCCGCCTCAAATACACCCGCTCACAGAAAGTATATGCACTCAGAGACTCTGGTGCCTCTCCTGAGAGAGGAAATTGCTTGCCGAAATCGCAAAGCATCTATGGTCTGCTCCCGTTACACAATCTCACGCCTCCCTGATGGGAGGATGAATTATCTAACTTACTAATTTTAAACCAATTAGACTTGATTAGCAACAAATACTAGTGGCGGACCGTAACCGTTCGGTTGCGCGGCGAAAGATTGTCGTCGCCAGCGCAGTGATAGGGGGTCGCGGTCCCGCGTTCCGCGTGCAGCGCGGGACGGGACGCCCAAATAAGGGCGGACACCGACCACCTCTACGGGGCGAAGGTTGCTTTCCCACGGCACGCGGGATTTTACCCTTCGCAATGACGAGTCAGGCCACTGTGCTGACCATGATAACGGCGAGAGTTCTGGAGACCGATCAAATAGAGATCATCGCGCGGCTTGGCCGACTTGCTGCGAGTTGAAATCATCAGCAAAGGCTCTTTTGGTGAGCCGCCGCAAATTGATCTCACGGCACCGGGGGCACGCGCTGAAGTGTAAATGCGAGGCAAAACCGCAGGCATGACACTCATACATCTTCACGGCACCATGTATCTCCGCGAGAGGAATGTGAGACGCGTTGCCGCCGGACCTCATTTCAATGCGTCTACACAAATCTTCACACGTCAACAATCCTCCGTAAAAGAGTTTAGAATAAACTTTTGCAAGCTGCTCCCAACAGAGACTGTACTTGTCCAGCAGAGCCTCATCACTGACCTCGGCAAGTATATCGTTAAGGATCTCTCTAGTTTTAACAATTTTAGTGATCTTGGTTATACGGAGCATCTTTTTCATGCAGACCTCACTTGATAATTTGCATGAATTATATCATTAAACCTATTGAAATTGCAAGTTAATCAATCTGAGCACAACAGACGTGCCATCTGTTTGTAACCGGGGAATATCTATGAAAACGAAGGTAATAATAGGCGAGTATCCGGAGGGCTACCTTAACGGACCGACAAGAGGCCGATCCTACTGTAGCTTTATTCCGCAGTCCACCGAAATGATTCTTGAATTTCTTTGACCGAGGTCTCGGGAGGGAACCCCCCTTTGAACAGTTCATCGAGACTGGTGACTAGCCGGTCGCCTGAGCGGCCTTCGGCAATTATCAACACATCTCGACCGTCCTGACGGGCGAATTCCTGAATGTATTGAAGACAAGTGCCACACGGCAGAAGCGGGGAGTGGAGATCGGAAGCGACAGCCACGGCCAGGAAAGCCTTCTCGCCATGAATCAGAGCATGATTTATTGCATTGCGCTCAGCACAAACACCGAGCACGGGTATGAGAGATTCTGTGTTGCATCCTTCGAAGATCCGGCCGTTCCTGGTGAGCACAGCGGCTCCCACGCGAAATCTGCTCAATGGAACGGAGGCATTCTCCCTGGCCTTTTTGGCTGCCAATACCAGGCGCTCCACTTTCCATCCTGTTCCAGGGGGATCATCCAAAATCACGGTGTGCGGTGGATTCATGGCGAATCTGGATATCACCGAGGCGCCACGGGGTCAAGTACTGTGCTCAATGAGAGGTCGTCATCCGACTTTAAGCCCGCATAGTAAATTTATAAAAAATCTTTGACATGACCGCCGCCATTATCGACAATTTTTCGGTGATGGCGCATTCTGTTGAGACTGTGAAGTGTCGTAACAAGTGTATTCAGACAAAAGCTAAGTATAACCAGCTTCTTAAAACGACCGGTAGAGTGAGCTTGTCTCAAAGAGCTGCTGCATCGTCCGGTTCAATCGTAAAGGAAAATCCAAGTGGAAAGAGTCGCTGAAAAAGAACCAGCGGGGTCAAGAGAGCGGACTTTTGAATGTAAGGTCTATTACGAGGACACAGATTGTATGGGGGTGGTGTACCATGCCAACTATTTGAAGTACCTGGAAAGGGCGCGCTGGGAATTCCTGGAAGATCGTCTGATGAGCATATTGGATTACAACGAACGTGGTTATTCGTTTATGGTCCACAAGATTCAGATAGTGTTTCATTCCCCCGCGAAACTAGGTGATGTGCTCGTGGTACGCACCTGGATAGAGAGCACAACTCGATTCACAGTGGCCGCGAAGCAGATCATAACCAAAAAAGGAGAATCTCGGGACTATTTGGTCACTGCCACAGTTACATTTGTGGTAGTGGGATCGGACGGCCAGTTGCTGGAGGTCCCTGCCGAATTTCACAGCCTCTAAGCGCTCATATCCGGCGGCAAGGGTTAAAGGAATGTCATTGCGAGGAGCGCAGCGACGAGGCAATCTCCCGACATTCCCGTGAAAACTGGAATCCAGAAAGGGCGCATGCCATGCGCTTCTACAGAGATTGCTTCGCTTCGCTCGCAATGACACAGAACCCGATGACCGCCTCCCGTAAGTCTTAACGGACCTTGAATAAAAACCTTGCCTGTTTTTCGGAAGCTCGGGTAAGATTCACCATTCGGCTGATACAATTGCGTAAATATTAGGCGCCAGTTGGGCGACCGGTTGTCATGGGTTTGGGTGGTTTCGGCATCAATTCCTCGATGCCGACCGCGGCGGCTGCATTGAGCGATGCCATTCAGACGCGATGATGTTGCATTATGGGGGTATGTTCAATGAAAAAGACAATCTTATTCGCCCTTGTGCTGGCTGCTCTTTTTCCGGCGACCCTTTTCGCCCAGACTTTCGCGCCAAGTGTGATTTGCGCCGGTTCTCCTGCCACGCAATCAACGGATGAAGGTTCCGAGGGCGGGAATTTCTTGTCGAATCTTCCGCTGGTCCAAAAATTGAAAGCCGGAAAGGTCGTGCTCAACCCCTATGCGCAAGTAGGATACCAGCATATAGCAGCCCACATGACCATCCCCATTGCGGCTGACGTTGGTGTACCGGCTGGACAGCTCCAGATCGGCACCGTTGACGTATCCTTGCAAAATTTCGATTTCTGGTACGGGAATCTGGGGCTCAATGTTGTTTCCGGACCGCTCACATTGTTTGGATCTTGGGGTGGTTTTTCACCGCGTCTCTTCCAGTTCACAGGCACAATTCCCATTTCAGTAGGTGGTGCCGGAGCCCTGCCGGTCCTCCAAATGTCCTGCACGAACTTTCATTTTTGGGCGGCTCAGGTGGGAGCAGCTTATACATTCAAAAAAACTTATTCGATCCTTGGTGGATTCTTGTGGAACCAAACCGAGTTCCAACTTGCAGATCCTCGCCAGGGCTCGGTCCCGCTCGCGAACCAGACTTTGGCGGGTGATGTTTTCATGCAAATCTGGGTACCCTTCCTCGGAATTCAAGTTATGGAGGAGGGTAAGTACCGAGGCGCCTTGCTGTTCAGTCCTCTCGCCTGGTCTTCAGGCAGGTTGCAACTAGAGACCACGGCGCCGCAATTGTCCAACTTGAGTTATACTCTGAACCAGCCGGGGAATTTTGTTGCATTTACTGCCGAGTATTATCTTCTTTTCAAGCCTCCTGTGACGTTCAGCGCTTGGGTAAACGGCAGCCTCGCCAGCATAAGAGGGACCTCGGACCTTGAGTTTACCACCGCGGCTCCAGCCACTTCCAGCTCCAAAGGAGTAACTATCACCAACACGCAGTACCTGATAGGAGGCGGCATCACCTTGGGACTCGTATTCTGAGCCGCCGTTAAAGGAACCTGCTTGGATTTCAAATGTCTCTCCATAGAGAGCATCGCGTCGGGGGGAAGATGACAACATCAGGCACGGTCATAGTTATCGGAGCGATGTGTCTCATCGTCGTGGTTTTTTTCGCGCCTCATCATCATGCAACCGCAATGGCAGCCGACATAATTTCGGCCCCGTCTCACTCTTCCCAAGGCTATACCGGTTCTACAAGCTGCCGCCAGTGTCACGAAAAATTCTACCAGTTGTGGTCAACGTCGCACCACGGGCTTGCCTTGCAGCCGTATACGGTTGAATTGGCCCGCGAAAAGCTCTCTTCTCAGACGGAAGATATCGTTATCGGGGACTATCGATTCCGAGCCGACATCGCCGGCGAGAACGGGTGGGTGATCGAACGAGGACCTGAAGGCGAGAAGAAATACCGCATCGACCACGCGATGGGAGGAAAGAATGTTTATTACTTTCTTACCGCCCGGGACCGCGGGCGGCTCCAGACTTTGCCTGTGGCGTACGACGTAAATAAGAAGGAATGGTTCGATATGGCCGCGAGCGGCGTGCGTCACCTTCCGGGTCAGACCGATGAACCGATTAATTGGAGGGATTGGCAGTACACCTTCAACACGGCCTGCTACGGGTGCCATGTGAGCCAGGTTTCAACCAACTATGACCTCGAGACCGACACGTATCGGACGGTCTGGAAGGAACCGGGAATTAATTGCGAAACCTGCCACGGCCCTGCTGACGAGCACATTCGTGTCTGTGAGGCGGCGCCAAAGGGGACCGTGCCGAAAGATTTGAAAATTATACGAGGTGGCCGTGATTTTTCCAAAGAACAGAACAATGCGACATGCTCCAGTTGTCATGCAAAAGCCGTCGTGCTCACGGACACTTTCCAACCCGGGGACAAGTTCTTCGACCATTTCGGTCTCGTGACTCTCGAAAACTCTGACTATTACCCGGATGGTCGTGACCTGGGAGAGAATTACACGTATACCTCCTGGCTTATGAGTCCTTGTGTGAAGTCGGGAAAACTCGATTGCTTGCATTGCCACACATCCAGCGGTCGATACAAATTCAAGGCTGAGGAGAAGGCCAATCAGGCGTGTATGCCCTGCCACAATGAAAAGGTCGACAATTCCGCCGAACACACGCACCACAAAGCCGACAGTCCTGGAAACAAGTGCATTGCGTGCCACATGCCCATGACGGACTTTGCCAGGATGCGCAGGAGCGACCACTCGATGCTCCCCCCTGCCCCGGCAGCCACAATAGCATTTAAATCGCCCAATGCCTGCAATCTCTGCCACTCGGACAAGGACGCTGCATGGGCTGATAGGGAAGTCCGCAAATGGCGCACTCGCGATTACCAAGCGCCTCTGGTCAACCGCGCATCCCTTATAGACGCTGCACGCAAACGTAACTGGGGCAGACTGCGGGAGATGCTTGACTATTTGACCGATAAGGGTCGGGACGAGATCGTTGCAACATCGCTTGTACACCTCGTGTCGCATGCCGGAGACTCACGAGTTGCTCCCGCGCTGTTCAAGGCACTCAAGGACCCGTCACCGCTTATACGTGCCGCAGCCGTAACGGCCCTGCAAAACGTACCAACGAAAGAATCTTTTGTAGCCCTTGCCGAGGCCACCGGAGATGATTATCGCCTCGTGCGAGTCCGTGCCGCGGCGTCGCTGGCCGGCTATCAGAATATCCCGCTGGCGGATGACGACAAAAAAAGAGTCGAAGCCGCAAGCAAGGAGTATCTGGCTTCAATCCTGTCGAGGCCGGACCAGTGGGACTCTCATTACAACCTGGGCAACTACTATCTCGATCGCCGCGATTTTAAGCGGGCAGTTGCTTCGTATGAGACGGCGATCAAGATGGAGCCTCGCGGCGTGCTGGCCATGGTCAACGAGGCAATGGCGTATGCTCGTATGGGAGAGAATCAAAAGGCGAACGACGCGTTACAAAGGGCACTGAAAATAGCTCCTGACAATGCCGCCGCAAACTTCAACATGGGCCTGCTCAAGGCCGAGGCAAATGATCTCGTCGCAGCGGAGAAGCACCTGAGGGCGGCTCTCAAAACAGATCCGCAGATGGCTCAGGCAGCATACAACTTGTGCGTGATTCTCTCGAAGGACCGTCTCGCCGAGGCAGTGGACTTCTGTGGAAGAGCGGCCGAACTCCGCCCCGATCAGCCCAGATATGCCTATACGCTGGCCTTTTATCAGCAACAGAAGGGAGATCTCCATAAGGCTTCAGGCGTGCTGGATGGCCTCATCACCAAGTACCCGGCCTATACGGACGCGTACATGCTGCTCGGTGGAATCTACGAGAAACAGGGGAAAAAGGCCGAGGCCATGAGCGTGTACGCCAAAGGACTAGCCGTCGAGGGAATCCCTGACCAATACAAGCTTCGCATGAAGCTGCGCCTGGATGCCCTGAAGGGCGCGCCTCTGAATGAGAAAGAGAAGTAACTTGTTCGAGACCTTGACAAGAGTAAGTGCAACAGGAAGGAGGTGAGAAAGTAACGCAAAAGAACCAGGAGATGGTCAAATGTTGAGGACCTCAGGAAATTAATATCTCGACCTTGATGCCTAACAAATTTACGAAATGAAAGGGGGAGGAAATGATATCGAGAAAAGGGCCGATCCTGATGGCCTGCACCATGCTCTTTGTTATTCTGGCTTTGGTGACTGCCTCAACGTATGCTGCAGACAAGAAACCCAACATCCTGTTCATCATGGGTGATGATGTCGGTTGGTTCAACATCGGGGCGTACCACCGCGGCATCATGTCGGGGAAGACTCCGAACCTCGACAAGCTTGCATCCCAAGGGATGATGTTCACCGACTACTATGCTGAGGCAAGCTGCACCGCGGGTCGAGCGAACTTCATCACCGGCGAACTGCCAATACGCACCGGTCTGACAACAGTGGGTCAAGCCGGGGCCGACGTGGGTATCCCGGCTCAAGCCTGCACTCTTGCCACAGCGCTCAAGTCGCTCGGCTACACCACCGGTCAGTTCGGCAAGAACCACCTCGGAGATCTGAACAAATACCTACCGACCGTGCATGGCTTCGATGAGTTCTTCGGGTATCTGTACCACCTCGACGCGATGTCTGACCCGTACTGGTTTGACTACCCGCAGGACTGGATAGACAAGTATGGGCCGCGCAATCTTGTGCATTGCTGGGCAACGGACGTGGATGACCCCACCGAGATGCCACGCTGGGGAAAGGTCGGAAAGCAGAAGATAGTGGATGAAGGCCCCTTGGCGCCTTTCCCCAACATGGCCGGCCGCCAGAACTGGCAGGAGAGTCGTAAAGCCAAATACGACATGGAAACGTTCGACGAAGTGCTGGTCGAGAGTTCCAAGGCCTTCATGGACAAGGCCAAGAAGGAAGGCAAGCCCTTTTTCATCTGGCACAACACGACGCGGATGCATGTCTTTACCTACCTCTCCCCGAAGTACCAGGCGCTCATGAATTCCAAGAGCAATTACGGCCTGGAAGAAGCGGGCATGGCCCAGATGGACGACAGTGTCGGAGCGCTCTTAAAGCACCTTGAAGATATCGGGGAGGCCGACAACACCATCGTCATTTTCAGCACCGACAATGGGGCGGAGGTGTTTACTTGGCCCGACGGAGGCATGACGCCGTTCAAGGCCACCAAGGGCACTGTCTTTGAAGGCGGCTTCCGGGTTCCGGCAATTATCCGCTGGCCGGGCAAGGTAAAACCGGGCACACTGGAGAATGGTATCTTCTCAGGACTTGACTGGTTCCCAACCCTCATGGCCGCAGCGGGTAACCCCAACATCACAGAGCAACTCCTGAAGGGGGTGAAGCTGGGTGACCGTACATACAAGAACCACCTCGACGGTTACAACCAGATGGACCTCCTGCTTGGCAAAGGGCCATCCAAGAGGCACGAGATCTTCTACTTCGGTGGTCCCCACCTGGGCGCCATCCGCATCGACGACATGAAGTTCCAGTTCTTCCAGCAGCCGCTCGGATGGCCTGGGCCTAAGGTAACGACCGACATGCCCACCATCGTGAACCTTCGCCAGGACCCGTTCGAGCGAACGCCGTCAACGGGCGCCCAGAGCTTGAACGACCAGGGCGGTGGCTATGTAAACGACTTCTATGCGCGCGAGTTCTGGCGCTTCGTGATGGTTCAAGAATATGTGGGTCAGCTCGCGAAAACAGCCCTCGAGTATCCACCGATGCAGGAGCCGGCGACCTTTAACCTTGATGCTATAAAGAAGAAGATCGAGGAGGTGCTCAGGAATCGCGAGGGGCAGTAGTCAAACTACTAGCATGGCGGGCGGTTTGAAAGGGCCGCCCGCCAATTCAACCGCGAGATTCCCGGCTCCGGCTACCGGTGTCTTAAACAGTGAAAGCAGTCTCAGAAATTTATTAGCAAGCTCGTTTCCACTGCGCCCAGCGGTGATATGTTCCGATTTATATTTGGCGTAGCCCTGGCTTCGCCTATCGCATTATTCGCTGCTGCAGTCGTCGGCAAGGCTGCCCCGCCTAGCACACGGTACAAGAATGCAGTGTCCGGAAACGCGGCACCCCACCACGGGCCTGGCTGCCAGAATGCCAAGGTGGTGTTCAAGGTAAGGTTCTCAAGAAGCTTCCAATTGACCCCTAAATCGATTTCCCAGCCTATATATCGCTTGTCGTTGGGAACGGCATGGCCGGCAAAGCCGCCCGTTTGAGCGGTCAGGATGTCGTCATTTGTGAACGCCTGAATGCCGCTCACGTAGTCGCCGCCAAGCCTGTATGCATTCGGTTGGTCCCGCCAAGCATTTGAAAAGAGCCCCCAAATGTTAAGGTTTGCAGCCACTTCATAATCAAACTTGATTCCTACATGGTGGAAGTTTGTCGGCTGGCCGTATCCATCGGCATCCCAGCATGTGCCCGTCCCGTACAGCCAATACATCAAATAACCCCAGTCTTTCATATATGCCGAGCTTATGGCCTGCTCAGCTGCTGCAGCGTCCTCGGTCGTAAATCTGGTGCTGGGGTCATCCCCGGTGGCACGCACGTAGTTCGCTGTGAGCTTCGCCGGGCCGCAAACACACCCTGTTTCAACGCCGTAGAGCCATGCGTTGGCGTCCGTATTCTCGTTTACAAGACTCGTAGGAAGGTTACCGGATGCGGTACCTCGACCTGTGTTCCACGTATTGAACCAGTCCGCCTCTGCATTGAAGAAGAAGCGTCCGTTGAAGTACTTTACGACCGAAGCAATCCTATATCTGATCACGTCATTAGTGGGGAACGTGGGGGCTGTGAGTGTGGCCCCACGGGGATTAGTGCTCTGCGAGAGCGGTTGACGATATGAGTCGGATACGATCTGGACGAACAGAGGACCGTTCGTGTAGTCGATTTCGCCCTCCAGTGCCTGGAAGTAATTTCGACGATCATCCCGACGCTCTATGGATAAAGCGCTCTCATTTCGTGACTTAATAGATGAATTTAGCGCCCATGTAGAACGGTCCCTTGCGAAGTACGGGATGAAAGTTATTTGAAACGGTCCATACGTCGCGCTGATGCTGAATGCTGCGGTAGCCCGGACATATCTGTGTTTCCAAAGCCCCATCCCTACTGTGCTGTCATTGTATCCTATGTTGAAGTCGAGCATCGGAGTCTTGATAGCGGTCTTGAGCCACTGCAGCGTCACGTACGTGTTCGGGATGTCCACAGCGGCCGTTCTATCTCCAATAGGAACGTAAAGAGAATTAACGTAGCCTGGAGCCCCGCCCCCTACCGCAAAAGTTCCGCCTCCAGCCGGCACCGTGATAGTGGTGGGCTGAAAAGGCATATAGGGGTTGCCGGCCGAGTAGATGCCCAGTGACGTAAGGTTCACCGAAGCGGTGACTTCAATTGCAGGATTGATTTTTATCGTTGGATAAATTGTCATCCGGTAATCGAGCAGGCTCATATCGGCGCCGTAGCGGTTCTCTCCGGCTATTACTCCGAACGTGCTACTGCCAACGTTGGTGGTCCCGGTGGTGGGAAACGTCAAGAGATGGTTCAGGCCCAGATTGACGGACTGCGAGTCCATCGTCCCGAATATGTCGTCATTACCGGTTCTGGTCCAGTAGCGATACCGCCATTCAGCTTCGCCCCTCATAGAAAAGTCCCACGAATAAGAGGGAGCAAAGGTCGCAATCGTGATCAGTATGGCCAAGGATAGGCAGGCAAACCCTTTCATGGCATGTCCCCCTTGAGACCCATCTTCACTTCAGAACTAGAGCTATCTCTCTCATTCCCAGGCTCGGCAATGACATCTGCAGCGGGTCATTCACATTGAAGCATGAACAATGCAGATTCTCAGTGACCCGAAATTAGGACCGTGATAAATATTGCGTAACTGAAGGCTTGTTGTTAAACAATTTGCGGGATCATATCAGAAGCTGACTGGAGTGTCATCAGCATTCCGTCAACACGCATGGCCACTTTCATGGCTGTCTTCGGCCCTTTGACAACCGTTCACATGATTAAGGGAGGAATATTAATGCGCATCAAGAAAACCGTATGGAATGTCATGGCTTTCATAGTTGCCCTAGTGGCCGTGGTGATCCCGGCTGTCGCAGCAGACAAACCTAATATCGTCATGATCATGACCGATGACGTGGGGTGGGGTGATTTGGGCTGCTATGGAGGCGGGGTGATGCGTGGTGCGCCTACTGCTAATTTGGATCGACTGGCCGCGGAAGGCATGCGCTTCGTCAATTATTATGGCCAAGCCAGTTGCACTGCGGGCCGTGCTTCGTTCATCACCGGCCGCATTCCCATCCGTACTTCGCTATCGTCAGTCCTCTCCCCCGGCGATCCCAACGGTCTGACCAGAAAAACACCTACCATCGCTCAGTACCTGAAGCAGGGGGGATACACCACCGTCCAGCTCGGCAAATGGCATCTTGGCGACAAGCCTGAGAATTTTCCGACCGCAAACGGTTTCGACGAGATGTATTACATGCTGCCTTATTACGCGGGGGTCTATGCGTACGAGTACCTGCCCTTGCACCCAAACTTCCCCATACACGATGCGAAGTTCATGGCTGAGTGGAACCAGATGAATGTGGCAATGTGGGAAGCAAAACCGGGCGAACCGCCTAAGG
>Ga0335071_10003957_pt1 | contig 15536 bp, 28 predicted proteins | sample Lox_Sample_15_FD_206724 | JGI IMG/M metagenome (GOLD analysis project Ga0335071, IMG submission 206724) | Soil microbial communities from Loxahatchee National Wildlife Refuge, Florida, United States - Lox_Sample_1.5 | ecosystem: Environmental > Terrestrial > Soil > Wetlands | place: USA... | reverse complement strand
TCCAGAAGCTTGATTACCTTTCTCTCGTTCTTGTTGACGATGACCTTGTTATCACGGAAGTTTTCGTATCTGATTCCGTAATGCTCGCAGAAATGAGAAAAGTACATTCTGAACTCGGCCCAACCTTCGTCGAGCTTCTCGCAGAACTTTGCTGGAACTTCAAAGCGTGCCTTGATCTGATCACCGACGATCTTCTTGTATACATCGTCAATGAAAGGAGCGGCATAGTATGCCTTGAACTTTGCAAGTCCCTCATCGCTGAGGTAGAAGTGCTTCTCCACAATGTTTAGAATTGTTTCTCTGTTCGTGTCCATTTCTTTTCTCTTTTGTTTTAAAAAGGTTCCTTGTCTATTTCTGTTGTTGCCGTTATTGGAAACTTAATCGATAATGACTTAAGAATCCTCTTTGGCAACTCCCTTCTGATCTGCTTTGCGATCAGTTTTATATCAAGACCAGATTCTGCGGCCCTGAATTCTAGTGTACTTTCCATGTCCTGTAAAGATGACAAGACTAGGAATGAAACAATTTTGTATGCGTTTTGATCGCAAATGTCCAGCTTCGCTGTGTCTAGATCATTCTTCCAATAAATGATTCTTGCATCATTTACAAAAGTATCCAGAATTTTATCAGCAATCAAAGTTGCTCTAAGTTCTTGACCCTTTCTTAAGCATTCTTCTGCCGAAGGATCTGTTGAAATAACTGCTGGAACATTTGGTGTTTCAGTAGTTGTACTGACTGATGATGTAGAAACTGGAGCTGTATACACTGGTGGTGTATATGTAGGATACTTTTTTACGAATTCTTTGTTCGTATACTTAAGTATCATTCTCCTGTTATAGTCGGAATCCTCAATGTAAGGTCTGATTATAACACCTTCCATCTTCTGATCTGCTTTTTCTGAAAGCAGTGAATTCTGCGCTGCCATTTCCTTTATTTTATCTTCGTTGTAAGGAATGAGAGCGATTTTTGGAACGATTGGCAATTCTGTCAATCGCATCAATTCTTCGAAATCATCCCAGCACATCCAGTTATCATTCAGGAAAATGTCGTGGAAATAGATTTCCTTCTGATCATCGTAATCGAAGTATTCTATATCCTTGTTTATTTCGTGTCCGACCATTTCTGCATATAGACAGAATGGTACTTCATCGCCGATCAACTTTGAAAGATTTTCATACTTTTCCTCAAATGTTTCAATGAGGTCTCTTGCCCCAAAAGTATCGGCTCTGTCTTTTAATTCTGTATAGCGAGAGCCATATTTGAACTTCTTTCCATCGTAGATAACTCTGACTGGAACTCCACGAAGTTTTTCAAGGACATATACATGCCTTCCTTCAAACTTGTCCGTGGTAGTACTCTCATCAATTTCATCTACTCTGGTGTAGCTTTTATCTACAGAAGGTTGATAGGTATAGGTACTATATCCAGTACTTCTCCTGCTGCGACTCCATACATCGCTGTAATCATCGTAGCCCCAACCAGTATGTTGCATATGTCTCTGCCTTTTATGCTTCTTTCCCATTTTATTTCTTTTTTTCCAAAAATGTCGAAAAACATCCTTTTATCTTCTTTTTAATTATATCTTATTTTTGGATTTTTGTCTATTCTTTGGTTTCGAATTTTTCACGGCAGAACTTATCTAGTTCAACCAATTTGATCTTGATAGCCTCTATATCCATTCCTGCAACCTTGACGGTCCAGTTGTATCCTTTTGTATTCTTCTCTATTTGCATAGAATGATAGATTTCTCCTGCCTTCATAGCAGCTTCGAAAACTTCACCTTCCATATATTACTCCCTTATGATTATTTTTAATAAAAAAAATGGCTGACTTAACGCCGCCAGCCACTCGTTCGAACTTTCCCGAAAGCCAGATGTCTACTTCCATCAGCCAACTTCGCTCTGTGTTAACTCAGAGCAGTACGATGATCCATAATTTTATATTTATAAATTATGGAGAGTTCTTACATGGCTGTTGAACTCAAGCTACAAGCACCTACTCTTGCACGTTATAGGCTCCGGGCCTTCTAACCTTCCAGCCAAGGGCGCGCTTATCGTGGCTAGCTCACTATCCAACTTCTTGTTACGGTTTGAGTGTGGAGATAACATTCCCGCTAGCGTCCAGCTAGTCTTACAAACACCCAGTTGAGAAATTCCGGACTTCCTTTCACCAAGCATTTATAAGTGGATACGGGCTCACCAGGATTCGAACCTAGAATTGCAGTTTTGGAGACTGTAGTGATGCCATTTCACTATGAACCCATTTGCTCCCGTTCGTGGGAGCAGCACGGATAGTCTTTTGTTTCTATCAGTCAGGACTAATTTTAGAGAGTCGAGTGCCCGCGACCCAGTCGAATTCACGGATCGACCAAGCGGAGAGGTTTAACCTTCTGATTGTTACCTTCTCTAAGGCCGTTGCTAACCGTTCGGCAGGTCCTTCTTCTTTAACATCGAAGAGGAGGACGGGTCGCAGTTTCGGAGGACCACCTCGGCTGATATACTATCTTACCAGCTAGATCCTAAAGGGTGGCTACTTCTTGCCGAAGTCGCGCACCTTCTCCTTCCACTCCTTCTTGGAGCAGTAGGTGTGAGTCCCAGCCTTGACCAGTGCCTTCGCCCTGTCGTCATAGACCCGAGATATCACTTCAGTTTCTTTTTCCTTGATGCACTTCATAGTTTCCTCCGTGCTTTTGTTTTTCAATCATCGTCAGTATCTGGAAAGGTCTCATCTTCTGATGGATAACCTTCATCATCAGATTCAAATCCTACGAAATCAGGTCCATCATCATCAGTGTCTGGAACTTCATATGGATCACCAAACATATCTGCCTCCATATAATAATTATATTAAATTTTTCGATTTTTGTAAAATTATTTAATTACTTCAAAGACATGCCAAATCAACGCGCCGTCATACATCTTGCACGTTGATACATATTCAAATCTTTTATCTTCTGGAATGTTAAATCCAGTTCCAAATACTTGAAAGACTCTTTTTTCTTTTGCGTAATCTTCTTCTGGATGAACTAAACACCAGATGAATACATCATTTCCAACGCAGTCTGCGTGTAGAACTTCTGCATTAAGAGGAAGTTCTAGTTCCGTATAACCTGGATTTAGTTTATACTTATAGATAGTTTTCATAGTACGGGATATAGGAGTCGAACCTATGACTTTCTGCGTGTAAAGCAGACACTCTGGCCTCTGAGTTAATCCCGCAAGGCTCTGCCTAGAAATCTGGCAGAGCGACACCCAATTTTAGAAAGGTGTCATATAGACATGTTAGTTTTCCAAACTCTTTGTTTGTGTGGTGGTGTCCGAAGTACCATCTCTTGAAATTTGTCTTATCGAATACTTCCTGTAGATACTTTGGAAGATCGTAGTCGTCATGCTTTGGTTCTCTTCCATGACCGATTAAGAAGTACTCCGTCAGTTTGTGATAAATTCCAGAAGGCGCTTCATGGGTAAGGATGTAATCCACTTCGAAGTTATTCTTCTCAAGATTATCGAGTCCGTTTTTGTACTCCATAAAATTGGGAAGCTCTCGATCCCACCAAGTAAGTCCTGGGGTTCGGTATGCCTTGTCAATGGACTTTCCTCCACCGAAAATAAAAAACTTGGAACCATCTATTGTATAGATTTCTCCACGCTTTAGATGTATGATGCTATCGCTTACCTTTCCAGCTTTTCCACCACAGAATTCTATTTCAGGAAGTTTATCTATCCTGTCAAAGTTTTCGTGGTTTCCATCAAGCCATAGAGTAGTGAAAGAACAATCTTCAATCTCTTTCTTAAGACCAAGTTCTTCTGGAGTCCAGTCAGGATTCCAAAGAAGACCAAAATCACCAAGGACTATGACATAATCCTTCTTGGTAAGATTGGGGACATTCTTATCCACTTCCGCAAAAATTTCGAGATCGTAAAGATGTTTGTCACCAGTAAGTAAAATCATATTTTTCTCTTTTTAGGGGATCTGAGGCTTGAACTCAGCACCTCAAGTTTATAAGACTTGCGCTACTAACCTACGATGAGCTAATCCCCTGTTTCGTGCTTTCTTCCGTTAAATCTATAGTTTTTATCAATAGCAGAATGACAATTAGGACAAACTACTAAAAGATTTTCTCTTTTGTTGTTTTTATTATCATCATCCTTATGATGAACTTCTAACCAAATTGGTTTATCTAGCCAAGTAGAATTCTTACAAACCTCACAAGTATTATTAGTTTCTTTCAAAAGAATCATCCTTCTAAAAGGTCTGCTTAGCTTTTCATATTCTCCATTCTTGTAGAATTCTTCATTTATCTTTCTATATCTTTCGGCTGTTTTTATTGCTCCGTTATACTTTTTTTCCATTTGCGACACCTTTGATTCGAACAAAGTACCCCGATCTTATCAGGATCGTGCTCTAACCTATTGAGCTAGTGTCGCATAAATAATTATATCATACTTTTTGATTTTTTTCAAATACTTCTTCCAATAAGTTTTTAGTTATCCAAAAACCTACTCCTTTTAATTTGACTACAGATCCTTCTTCTTGTTCAACTACATAGATACGATCTTTATGATCTTCTATCCATTTTTTCATAACTTCTGTTATGAACATAGTGTCTGTTTCTTTAAATTTTACTCTCATATTGCCCCCAGTGAGATTCGAACTCACACTACATAGTTTTTGAAACTATTGGCTCTGCCGTTGGTCTACAGGGGCTTAAGCTGACGGAAGAACTCCATCAGCCAATTTATTCTTTACGAGTTTTTGCATCATCCAGTGATCTTCATCTTCATCAAGTTCTTTCATGAATTCTGCTCTGACAAGTTTTCCAAGCAATTGATGCTTGTAGTTTTTTACATAAACTCCTTCACGAAGATTCTCTGAGGAATAGACACTTTTTTCAAACGCCCATTTATCCAGCATCTCCATTGTGAGTTCATTTCCGCGATAGAGGGTCGGGACAGTCTGAAATGGTTGGTTTTCCTTCGGAATAAACTCCTCTCCATTCCACACATTGAAACAGAGGAAGTAGGAAGGAAGCTGGTCATAATATATATGGTGTCGAGCAAACATCAACTCACCATATATTATCCAACCAACTGGGATAGACATTATTCTTTCTTCATTGAGACGAGCCCAATTCCAAAAGAAAGAATACTGGGCGTGAATTCCTTCATCCGCAAGTCCCCTTCTCTTTTGCAGAATCCATCCCTTCTTATGGCGGATGATCCCTACATTTGCACCATCCATCTTTTCGGTAACTTCGACTTGACCGCGCAGAAGCGCGCGCTGTTCCTCAAAAGAAAGATTGAGTTTATTCTTTAGGCAAATTTTTGGGGTAGTTATTCTGTAGGTTTTGGGGTACTTGAGAAACATATGGCTATTCCGCCGTTTCGTTTTCTTCTTTCTTTACTCTTCTCTTCTCTTCAATGAGATCCATGAATAGATTGAAGGCGATAAGTACTGGGATATCGATTACCCAGAATTGCCAAGTATACCAATATATACCAAACATTGCTAGGACGAATCCCATTGCTCCACCAAACAATCCTGCGAACAAAAACTTAGTTCCGCTTTTCATTTGAAGTTCCTATATTTGCTTTGTCCTATGAACCTTGTCTCCAAAGTTCTTTCAGAATTAGCAGTTCTTACAAAGCCTTTGGCCTTGTATCTTGTGCTTACAGCATTTTCAAGTTTTCCATCCACAAAGTGAAGTGCAACTCCACCCTCTGCTCCGACACCTTCTTTCAGCATTTTATTGTCAATAAAATAACCGAAAGCGCGTCTGTAAGCTAAAGCATTGTAGTGAGGACAAGAACTTCCTTTTAGAAATCCAAGTCCTTCTCTGAATGGTGCTATATAGTCCTTATACAGAGAGTCAGTTGCAAATTCTTCGAACCAGCAGTTCATTCCAGCACTGACTCCTGCCAGAACCGTTCCTTTATCATATGCTTCTTTTAAAATCTTGTCAACACCTTTGATGTTCCAGACTTTGAGAAGATAGATCGTGTTTCCACCAGTTACCAAAATAACATCTGATCCGAGAAGTTTTTCACGGATCAAACTCTTTGGAGTTTTTGGCCCTATGGAAAGATGGGTTGAGTTGTGGGGATACAGGTTATAGAAATTCCTGATTAGTCCTGCGTCATTTCCACTTGCTGTAGGCAATAGACAAATCTTTGGATTTGGCTTGGAAATGGAAAGAAGGTAGTCCTTCATCTTACCAGAGAAGCTACCTCCACCAAGAGAGAGTATTTGAGTTTTCATTTTCTTTTTTTGTGTAATCTTTTTACTGTTATCCGTCCTTCGATGGTTCCATCGTTTCTTTGGATAACATAAGTTATTAAGTCTTTCGTGAAATGCTGGGGAAATAGATTAACCATGCCGCTATAGAAAATGTCGCCTCTAACAAAGGAATTTGCTAAGGCTTCTATTTTCCACTTCATGATTTCTTAGGTTGCCAAATAACTTTTCCCCACCAAGTTTTTGATTCTTGTTCTTTCTTGTGTTCGACTTGTCGTATTTCTCTATCTTCTTTGATGATACTTTCTTTCAATCCATTGAAGAACATTGAGCTTCCAACCATAAAGTTTCTAGTAGCTTCATCTGGAATAGTTGAGGCTTCTTTGAGAAAAGCGAAGATGATATCATCTAGCTTAACGTAAATGTCTCCATTTGACGGATCTCTATGATGTGTGAAGCTATGATTTACGGGCATACCGTTTCCTTTTTGTTAGCAACTTCTTCCACCGCCACTGACTCCACCACCGCAACCAGAAAGATCACTATAAGCTGATCTTCCTTTTGTTCTAGGTTGCTTTGGCTTTGGTGTGCTTACTCTCTGCTTAGAAAGAGCCTTGGCTATTTCTGTCGCTATAAGATTTCTGATGAATTCTTTATCCTGATTGTCTAACATTTTGGACTCCTTGAAAATATCTTTACTTTGCGAGAGAGGGGACTTGAACCCCTACACTTTTTAAGGCGCTAGCCCCTCAAGCTAGTGTGTCTGCCAATTTCACCACTCTCGCGTATGCGGGTGAGAGGATTTGAACCTCCAGTGTTTCTAATGTAGTGGCTTCTAAGACCACCGCGATCTCGCCAGTTGCGCCACACCCGCGTTGTGCCCCCAGTGAGATTCGAACTCACACTGAACAGATTTTAAGTCTGCTGGCTCTGCCGTTGGTCTACAGGGGCGTAAAAAAAAGAAGGCAGATGGGAGTTTAACCCACAATTACTTTCGTAAGTTTTCCTATTAAACTACTGCCCTCGCAAGTAGACTCCTTTTTTTAGCTAGCTCTAGAAACTAGTTTCTTTTCGGTCTCCGTTGCCGTGGCAACTACGAAAGAAAAAGTGCCTACTTTATATTTATGTTAAATGATCCCTTTGGAACAAGAGAATCAATTGGATAGACCGAAGTGAATCTCTCTATTCCGTGAAGCATCCAAGCTCCATTATGAATCATGTATACCTTTCCATCCTTAGCCACCAACCAATCATCGGTAGTAGGATTGTGATATACAATCTCATAACCTTGCTTTACTATGAATCTTTCTTTGTCTGGAGCATTCGCGCATCCGACAAGTGCTATCGCTAAAGCTACGATAGCTAAAATGAAAAATATCTTCTTCATTTTTTACCTCTAGTCCGAAGTCTCCGAATTGAACGGAGGACCGCTTGATCTTCAGTCAAGCGCTCTACCAACTGAGCTAACTCCGGAACATTTTCTATAGCATCAATCTTGCAAAGTTTACAGCAGTTGCTGTTAAGCAAAGTATAAATGCTATTGCATTGATTGCGATTGCTACTATATACAACTTGAACTTTGTTGTCAAGTAGTTGTTTACATTGCTTACAACTAGCAATCCATTTACAATTGTAAGCAAGAAAAGAACAATAAGAATGAAAATCTGCATTTTTTTCTCTTTACTCTTTTATATCGCTATAGTGAACGGCCATCATGGCGATACTGATCACTAATGAGACTGCTTGAAAAATTCCAATTCCTACTCGTCCCCTCATTATGGAATCTGTAAGACCCACGAAGTTGACTCCTGCACAGATTGACATAATCATCAACCATGTCTTGCTTTTGAAAAGCAAAGTTTTGCTATTCATTTCCTCTTTCCTGATTAAAATAAAAGGGGCACTTTAATTTCACGGGCTATAGAACCAGAAACTATCAACTAAGTTGACTTGCCCCTTTTTACCAAGGTTTTTTATTGAGGGGAACCATCTAATTTTTTTAAACCCCTAGGGTGACTAGTGAGAGTCGAACTCACCTAGCTGGATTCACAGTCCAGCACCTAAACCGATCGGCCATAGCCACCATGTTGTCGAGTTAGAATGCTAGCTATACATTCTTTAAAGGACACTCGACAAACCCTTTAGATGGTCGATCTAAAGAATGGCCATCCTTTAGACCTCTTGAACCATACCATCTGATGGTCGAGCTGTAAGTTGGAATCGGACCAACGGCCTCAATCTTACCAAGATTGCGCTCCACCGACTGAGCTATTACAGCATTTCACACTCGTATATATATGTACCTTTCTTATATTGAATAAAAACTAGCTTCTCGTACCAAGATTCCCAAGTATCCCAATTTTCTTTGGAAGCAGGAATCTTTACAGGAAAGCTACCTCTTTTCAGAAGCTCTCTGTTTCCTTTCAAAACTTCTCTATAAGCTCTATATATATTATAACTCAAATTTAGCTTTTCGTCAATTTTTCTAAAGGGCAATTTTAAAATTGCTCTATTAAGTATTATGCATTCGTGTAATATATCTTTATAGTTTTCTATGCCTTTTGCACTTAAAAATTTAGCAATCATTATTTCTGCAATAGTATAGAAAACGTCAATATTTTCATTACGAATTATATCTATAAACTTATATTCATCAGGTGGCCACCAAATTCCTAACCATTCTTTAGCTTCACAATGAGGAGTTTCACCATTCTGAACGTCTCTAGCTTTATTGATAAAGAAATTTTTTATGTCTTGGAAAAATTTAGGAAGTTCTCCTTCAAAAAAAATCTCTATCAATTCTCTGTAAGTAAATCCATATTGCTCATGCAGTATTACGAAAGGTATCTGCAAGAGTTTATTGTAATGCAAGAGTGAAGAAGTTGAAGCAAAGGCTTTTGCCTTTATCCATTCTTCTCTAGTCATGGTATTAGTTGCTACTACAAGTTTTTCTCTTTCTTGTATATCTGTATTTAAAATAGATCCATGTCTATTCACTATAGCATTTTCAATAATGTCTAGTCCATACTTTTCTTGATACTCTTTCTCTCCAAGTTCTGCGTTTGCTAATACGCTCAAATCTTGAAAAGTAATTCTATCATGTTGTCCGTGAGCTATTACTTCTGAAATTCCATTAGCCCAAGAATCGTAAGTTTCTTCTGGTAATCCTAGAATCAAATCTGTAAAACTTTTAATTCCTAATCCTGAAAGAGTTTCTTCTGCCTTCTTAAAAGTTTCAAGATTCATGTTGTTTCTCTTGATAGCTATTAGAGTTGGCTCATGAGTTGATTGCAAAGAAAGTGTTATGCTACTATTAAGTTTAGCATCATACAAGACCTTATAAATGTTATAAGCATTCTTGTTGAACTGCTTTGTAGTTTGAATGGATATACCTTCTGGATATCCAGTTCTAGCTTTAGATTCAGCTATATACTTTGCTATTTCGTAATCTCTTTCGTAGGTTCCGAAATTAGAATCGCAACAAGTTATAAATTGGATTTTATGTTCTGCCATCCAATCTATTTCTTTAAACAATCTTTCTAAACTGAAATGAGAAATCTTTCTATGAGAAGCTCTACCCCAAGCACAATAAGTGCATTGGTATTGGCATCCTCTATTAGTTTCCCACAAAGCTATCCATTTAGTTTTTTTATCGCTCTCTATTATTGGCTCAAAGAGATTATCAAGATAGGGTGATGGAAGTGAATCTAAATCAAAAATTCTTTCTGCTTCTCCACCATTGAAGAAAACATTATCTCTAAAAAAAGATACTCCTTTTATTTCTTCCCAATTTTTCTTTTGATAGTTTCTCAGTATTTCGGTAAAAGTTTGTTCGCCATTTCCCAAGCAAGCCAAAGCCACTTGTGGATTCTTTTCTAGAATTTCCTTAACTTCAAGATAAGAAATTCCTGGCCCACCTATTACGATAAAAACTTTTGGATCTAGCTTCTTTAATTCTTTAGCTATCTCTAGTGAAATTACGAAGCTCCAATCGTAGATGCTAAAAAAAACTATCTGGTTCCCAGATAGTTTATTAACAGCTTCTTTGACAGAAGTTCTTTTTGATACTGGTATGGAAAACTCAAAATCGTTTATTGATTCTAAATTTTTTCTTGCATAAGCTTGAAGCAATCCAAGCGCAAGAGGTAAATGGTCCTGACCATAAAAGCTAGTATTGATCTGGACTAGACCTACTTTTACTTTCATTAATTATCCTTGAAACTATTTATGATTTAGGGAAGGTGGGATTTGAACCCACGATCTTCTGCTCCCAAAGCAGACGGAATAGCCACTATCCCACTCCCCTATGAAAGAATCATTTCCGTAGCCAGGATTCTGTTCTATGCTTGCATCTATCTATGCCTCAACCCGTCCTCACAGAACTGCTCACCTTCTCGGACTGTTTGAGTTGCACCCTCCGTGGTAGTTAGCGACTTTCGTCTCCCATGTTAAGCAGAGGTGTCCTGAACTTCCTCTATGGAGTTTCACCACAGCGCAAGCTCGAAATGATTCTTTGAGCCAATAGAGGGAATCGAACCCCCGACACGTAGTTTACAAAACTACTGCTACTGCCGACTGAGCTATATTGGCATTTCTAAACAACTTATCTTATCATTTTTTTTGATTTTCGTAAATTTTTATTACCCCAGAAGGAGTCGAACCTTCTCTAAGAGAGTCAGAGTCTCTTGTGCCGCCATTACACTTTAGGGCATCGTTTAGCGTCTCTTGCTACAAGACCAAATGAATGGAAAGCAAGGAACTAGACATAAATAATAAGTGCGTGATTTTCTTGATCTATCTTCTAGCTTATAGTAGGTTGTTTTCCAATACAAACCTATCCAGCAATCAGATGGAATGAATCTAAATCCACTTATATCTATGTACTTGCTTCTTCTTATCTTTTCCACTAAATTTTTGAAAAAGTATTTTATTCTATAGAGCATTTCTTTTATCTAACTTTCTTATTGAATTGAAACTGGATAAAGAAAATTCCTAGTCTAAAAGTAAATATAGTTCCATGTCCTAATTGGAATATATCTATTCCAATAGCAAAACCATGATTATATTTAAGACTTTGAATTTTCATAGTGAGGCGCCCGCGAGTCGAACGCGGAACCTTGAGCTTAAGAGGCTCCTGCTCTACCATTGAGCTAGCACCCCATCGTCAGATATTCTTTAGGCTATCTGACATGCCTCGCAAATTTACTGGTTTTCTCCAGTTCCCTTTATACCACCATTGGTGTTGAAAGGGATAGGTCCATACGTGTTGTTTGGAACGTACTGTCCATTCCACCTTTGAACTCTTGTCATTTCAATATCCAATTGTCTCATCTTCAATTGAATTTCGAGAGTTGCGGCAATGGATTGGTTATATCTTCGTATACCCTCTCCCTCTAGAGCCTTTGCATCAGCCTGTAGTGCCGCTGATTGTTTTTCAGCTTCTGCCGCTGTGATTGCAGCTTGCTTTTCACCTTCGGCCTTGGTAATTAGAGCGGTCTTTGCGGCCTCTGCTTCCTTTACCTGCTTCTGGGCTACAAGACTTGCAACTTGCAGTTCCTGTTCCTTCTGCTTGACTTCCTGAGCCTTTGCCATCGTGTCCTTGATCTGCTTGTCGAAATCCTCAGACCAGTCGAAGTTCGTTAACTTGAAGTCAACCAGTTCGATTGGAAATGGCTTGAAACTAACTACGATCAGATCTCTGATCTTGTTTGAAATTTCGGCCTGATTTACGGCAACATCGAAAATGGAATAGAAACCTATTACCTGTTTGATAGCCTGTTCGCTATTCCTGTTGACAATGGCCTTTAATCCATCTTCGGAGAAGTTCTTAGCAAGAACATCTACTTGATCTTCGATATTCCTGTAGAAAACCGCCCCTTTGATTCCAACCGTTTGGTTGTCTTTGGTTATTGCTCCATCAGTTGCTGGTGGAATGTTTACGTCAAGAACCTTTGGCTGAATAGAATAGACGATTATCTTTTCTACTAGAGGGGTCTTGAATTGTAGACCAGGAGCTAAAACTCCTGAAACTACTCCACCGAATCTTGTCCTGACTCCACGGTCAGACTTTGGAACGCAACTCAAAGGGTTAAAGATCGCCAAAACGATCAAGATACCCACGACTATCAAGATAGTCTTGAAAGTCTTGTTTTTGAAAATGTTTTCCATTTTACTCCTTCTGTAAACTTGGATTATGTAAAAGATCTAAAAGAGTGAGGCGCGAGGGAATCGAACCCCCAACCTAGAGTTTAAAAGACTCCTACTCTACCATTGAGCTAGCACCCCAAAAATAACGGCTTTGTTTAATTGTCCGTCTCTTGAAAACGGCAGGGTTTCCCTCACTTCCGTCTCAAAAATGCTTACTTCTTTTCCTTGTTCTTGCGCTTTTCTATTTCATTCTTCACGAAAGTGCCGAACGTTCCGAAAGGGCTTGCTCCGAAAATCTTCGCTGGAATATACCAGATTGGAAGGGTCAGAACGAACCACTTCATGCAGAAGAAGATCAGATAGGCCACGGCGGGAATGCAGAAAAATGCATACGCCCACCACTGAGAGAAGACCCAGATGTCAACTTGGAACGAATTCCAAAGCAGCATCACGTAGTCATTCAAAAGCTTCATCCAGTCCACTTGTTCCTCCTAGAAACAAAATAAAATCTGTTGGGTTGGGTAGGAGTCGAACCTACGGTGTTTCCTTGTAACGGATTTACAGTCCGCCGCCATCGCCACTAAGCATACCAACCCTTGCGTGGAGGTAGCGAGATTCGAACTCGCGTCCAGAAACTTACTCGTTTGAGTTTTAGTTCCTGTCGAAACCATTTTACCCCCATGTAGCGGAGCGGGTGAGATTCGAACTCACGAAGGTTTTATCCTTGCCTGTTTTCAGGACAGGTGCCATAAACCGAACTAGGCGACCACTCCGAATAGTTAACTTGACATTTTGGTTGAATTTCCAAAGAAACCGTCAAAAAACTTTTTGACCTTTGATGCTCTTTCAGTTTTCTTTTCAGACTTCTTCTTGTTTTCAATTGAAGACTTGGTTACGCCATTCAGCAGATTCATTCCTGCTTGATAGCGCCTTGCATTCATTTGATTGACTGCATCGACAACACTAATTTTTTCTTTCATGTATTCTCCTATAGAACTCCGTTTGTGATTGTATGGAAGAAAGACATTACCGTTGGATAATGTTCGACCACCCACAACGTTATTGCAAAACCTACGATAAGACCAAAAATGAACTTCAACATTTTTTCCCCTTTTTTAACTTCTTTTCTTGTCTTTTAATTATACCAAGTTTTTCCTTTTCTGTCAATTCCTTTTTGAGCCAAGTTAATTTCTTAATTTCCTTTGCTCCAAGTTGGTCTAATTTGCTCATTATTTCGTAATTTAACAATTTCCTCTAAAGTTATCCAAACAATAATTTTAGGAAATTTTAATGCTATAGAATTTTTTCCATACAAAAGACTCAAATAAAAAATTTTTAGGAAAGTATTGACATTCATATAGGAGTAGAGGGAATTGAATCCTCAAATTTTTTTCCTTCAAAATATTGATATACATATTTCATGTTTCCTATGACATCTTCTCTTTTGAGATAGATAGCATATGATCCTTTTCTAGACCAACTAAAAATTTTTTGTAGGCACAGCACTTTAGAGTTCATATAGGAGATAGGCGATTCGAACGCCTAAAGTCAGATTCGAAGTCTGATGTTTTATCCGTTAGACTAATCTCCCGTGTAGTTCTTGAAATCTTCGCTATTGATAAACTTTATTATTTTACTAACAAGATCTCTTGGTCTTTCCATTTGATGCCATTGATTGACTGGAGTAAAATCTATTGTTGGCCAAACTTTATAAAAATTTTTTAGATATATTATTTTAGTAGGAATTACAGACATAGTAATTAGGTCCTAACAATTTTTCTAATTTTAGAGCTTGATCTACAAAGCGAACGAAATCTTTGTAATGTTCCTCAGCATATTGATTATTACCCTCTGCTCTTTTTATACAAGCTTCTTTTACTTTAGGTAATCTTTCTTGCAGAACTTTAGCTGGTATATGAACTTCATTACTTTCTTTCGACCAAGTTTCAGGAGCAAATTCATGAGTGGCCGCTGTACCATATCCATAGCTTTCTCTTATGTAAGCGTATTCATTCCATTCTTCTTTCTCAGTAGAAAGATACATGTCAATTCCCATTTTTATTTTCTTCTTTCTTTTCTACTTTTTTTTCTTCTTCTTGTTTATAAAAAACAAAGCCACCTTCGTCGTCCCAGATGGCCATCAGTTCTTCATCAAGATTGTCCTTATCTATGTCAGACATTTTTTCCCTCCTATTAAGAGAGTTAGCGGAAAGGAGAGGATTTGAACCTCCGGTGGTTTGACCCACACCCCGCTTCCAACGGGGCGCACTAGACCAACTATGCGACCTTTCCATTACTTGGAAACTTCCAAGGATAGTTTATCTTTTCGATGTATGCTCTAGCAAGCCTTCTGTTTAGTTTATCTACAACTACAGCATTAGCAATACGTCTAACATCTTCTGTCATATGCCACCAATAGCTGTGACCAAAAAATCTTGCTAGTTCAAAAATTCTTTCTTCCATAAAAATATAAATATGATGGAGTCATATAGGCATACCTTCCAGCGACCTATACTACTCACTGAGCACTGGCCCTCAGTTCTGCCATCATATAAAGTGGAGGATGCGAGATTCGAACCCGCGACCCCAACGCTGCCAGCGTTGTGCTCTAACCAACTGAGCCAATCCCCCAAAAAAAAGGAATGGTAGGACTCTACACCTACATGACTGTTTCGTCTATCTACTCGCTCGCTTTCACTTACTACGTCTAACCCTCAGTTACTCACGTCAGTCTCGGGACGTTAGACCTCGCAATCCCTCACGTCTGCTTGGATTTGCGGTCCAAGCCTTCCGCCACATTCCTTCTAATTCGGTTTCAAATAAAGATTAGTTCCTACTTTGCCATGCCAATTCTTTCTTTTTTCATATATACCACTAAACCACCATCGGTCAGTAGTCCAAGTAAGTTTTCTATCGTTAATTATGATTGTTTCATAATAACTTGTCAACCTACCTGCTACTCCAAAAAGTCTGGCAAGAGCCACCATTCTCTTTATTTTCTTTTTCACAACAGTTTCAGATCTTTTGTTATCTGATCTATCTTATCAACTTCATCTGGACCGATTGCAACACAAGTGTTTGTAGGCACTCCATTGAATTCAGTTCTTCCAGCATCAGTGATTAGAGCAGTTGGAATTCCTTCTCTGTCTGCTTTT
>Ga0335071_10003956_pt1 | contig 15536 bp, 13 predicted proteins | sample Lox_Sample_15_FD_206724 | JGI IMG/M metagenome (GOLD analysis project Ga0335071, IMG submission 206724) | Soil microbial communities from Loxahatchee National Wildlife Refuge, Florida, United States - Lox_Sample_1.5 | ecosystem: Environmental > Terrestrial > Soil > Wetlands | place: USA... | reverse complement strand
CCCGGGAACCGCCACGCTCATCGGGGACCCCGAGCCGTACTACGACGACTGCCACACGACCGAGGCGGTGGGTCTCTCCGGAAAAAACGTCGGCGACCTGTTGAACGCCCGCGGCATCCGCTGGGGCTGGTTCCAGGGCGGATTTCGCCCCACCGCGCGGGACGCCGGCGGGAAGGCGACCTGCGGCGCCAGCCACACGGGCAGCGACGGGCAGCCGACGCAGGACTATCTCCCGCACCACGAGCCCTTCCAGTACTACGCCTCGACGGCGAACCCCCACCACCTGCCGCCGAGCTCCGTCGCGATGATCGGACGCACCGACGCCGCGAATCACCAGTACGACCTCGCGGACTTCTGGGCCGCCGCCGAGAGCGGCCACCTTCCCGACGTGAGCTACCTGAAAGCGGCCGCCTACCAGGACGGCCACGCCGGCTACTCGGACCCGCTCGCCGAGCAGGCGTTTCTGGTCGCGACGATCAACCGGCTCCAGCGGCTTCCGGAGTGGGCGGACATGGCGATCGTCATCGCGTGGGACGACTCGGACGGCTGGTACGACCACGTCATGCCGCCGATCGTGAGCCGATCGAACACGCCGGCCGACGCGCTCACCGGGCCGAGCCTGAAGGGCGCGCCCCCGTCGGGAGACTGCGGCATCCCGGCGCCGGGCGCGTACCCGGGACGCTGCGGCTACGGGCAGCGGCTGCCGCTCGTCGTCATCTCGCCCCACGCCCGGACGAACTTCGTGGACCACGCGCTCCTCGACACGACGTCGATCCTGCGTTTCATCGAGGACAACTGGAGCCTCGGGCGCCTCGGCGACCAGTCCTTCGACACGCAGGCGGGCTCCCTTTCGGGCCTCTTCGATTTCGAGGCCGGCCGGAAGCCGGGCGCGGCCGGGCGCCGACGGCTCATTCTCGACCCCGCGACGGGCCGGCCCGTTGACCGGGTTCGCGCAACGCCCCGATGAAAGGAGCCACCGAAATGAAACGCCTCTTCGCCGCCCTCGTCGCGGCCATCGCCGCGTCCGCGTCCGGAGCCGAGCCTCCCGCGGCCGATCCGTCCGCGCAGATCATCCGGATGGAGCGCGCCTGGGGCGAGTGCTTCGTCACCGGCGTGCCCGGGCCCGCGAAGGACTTCATCGCGGACGACTTCGTCGGCATCACCTCCAGGGGCGTGCGCTACGAGAAGCCGCAGGCGCTTCAGGACATCGCCGAGGCGAAGGGCCGGTTCAAGTCGATGGTCGTCGGCGACGTCTCCGTGCGCGTCTACGGCGACGCCGCCGTCGCCCGGGGAACGGACTCCTGGGAAATGACCGACGGCACGAAGGGCGCGGCGCTGTGGACCGACACGTGGATCCGCCGGAACGGAACGTGGCAGATCGTGGCCGCGCAGGATACGCCGAAACCGAAGTAGCCGCTCAGCGCCCCGGCGCCGGCGGCGCCACGACTCGCGTCGTCGGCCCGTCCCTTTCGGCCCCGTCGGGCCCCAGGCTCTCCCGTGCGTGCGTGATCGCGTAAAGGTGCCCGTCCCGGAATTCGAGGCGGACGTCGCAGCTCCAGAAGTAGTGCGGCTCGGAAACCGGGACGAGCCCGAAGAGCCGGACGTGATCGCCGTACCGGCCTCGCACGGCGTAGTGAAACACCTCGCCGCCGCCGATCCTCCGCCGCTCGAGCGGTTCGCCGATCATCGCGACGACCTCGACCGGCGAAGGCTCGCCATCGAGGCTGATCGCCGAGCGGCAGGGGAAGTCCTTGCCCGATTCGATGACCGGCTTCGAGTGGCCATGGCTGCAGGCGCCCGCCGCGACGAGCAGGATCAGGCCTGCTCCGACACGGCAGTCCGCGCCGATGTCCATTGCTTCCCTCCGTTCACCCGCCGTCGACCGTTCGCGACGCCCTTTCGCGCCGGGGAAAAGTCGTCATGCCCAACGCCGCGTCGTCCGGCTCCCGATTCTCCTCCGTTTCGCGGGCACGCTCCTCTCGGCCGCGTCCGGTCTCGCCAGCGCGGTCGTCTCGTCACCCCGATCAGCGGCACGGCGAAGGACCGAGTCGACAGCGGCATCGTCGGCACCCACCACCCCGGCCGCACCGTCCGACGCCCCTGGATCGGCCAGGCGCGTTCGCCTGCCCGTCGCGATCGGAACGCCGCCGCGCTCAGTCGCCGCGGAGGACCGACGCGGGAGCGACCGACGCCGCGCGCCTTGCCGGAATCAGGCACGCGAGCAGCGCCGCCAGAGCCAGAACGGCGCCGACACCGGCGAACGTCGGCGCGTCCGCGGCGCCGATCCCGAAGAGAAGGCTCGCGATCAGGCGCGTCGCCAGCGCCGCCGCGCCGAGCCCGAACGCGACGCCGGCGGCCGCGACGCGCATCCCCTGGCCGACGATCAGGCCGAGGATGGCTCTCCGGCTGCCGCCGAGCGCCAGCCGGATGCCGACCTCGCGCGCGTGCTGCTCGACGAAGTAGGCCATGACGCCGTAGATCCCGATGACGGAGAGGAGAAGCGCCGCGATCGCGAGGCCGCCGACGAGCAGCGAGAGGGACCGCGTCGCCTGGACCGACGTCGCGAGGAGGTCTTCCTGCGTGGCGACGTTCGCGATGGGAATGCCCGGGTCGAGGTCGTGGAGGACGCGCCCGATCGCCGGCGCGAGGCTCGCCGGATCCGACTTCGTCCGGACGAGAAGGTAGCGGAAGCGCACCATCGAGTCGGGATTCGGCGTGGTCGCGCGGCCCGGCATCGGCCAGTACACGCTGCCCGCGTCCGGCTGCGCCAGCCCGGCGTACTTGACGTTTCCGACGACGCCGACGACCCTCGTCCACGGGCATTCGCGGCACCCGCCCTCGTGGAATCGCTTTCCGACGGCGCTGCCGTTCGGGAAGAAGCGCCTGGCGAAGGCGCGGTCGACGACGGCCTCCTCGATGGACCCGGTGCCGCCGTCGCGTTCGTCGAAGGTGCGCCCTTCGAGAAGCGGCACCCCGAGCAGTCGAAAGTATTCCGGCGATACCTGGACCCAGGGCGTCACGGGCTCCGACTCTCCCGGCCGCGTCGGGAAATCCTCGAGGTCGAAGTTGTTGAAGTTGCCGACGTCGTCCGGGGGGCGTCCGTCCGCAAAAGCGACCGCGGCGACACCCGGCAGCGCCGCGACCCGCCGCTCGAGCTCGTCCCAGAAGGCGGCGACCTTCCCGGCGTCGGGATACGGCGCCTCGGGCAGGTAGATCGATCCGCCGATGACGTGGCGCGGGTCGAAGCCGACGTCGACGCGCTGGAGCCGGTGCAGGCTCGCGAGCAGCAACCCCGCGACGACGAGCAGCGGCGTCGCGACGGCGAACTGGGTGCCGACGAGGACCCGCCGCAGGCGGCGGGCCGCGACGCCTCCGGTCGCGGTCCGGCCCGATCCCTGGAGGGCTTCGGCCGCGGGCGCCCCGCCGGTCCCGTGCACGGCCGGCGCGAGGCCGAAGAGGAGCGCGCTCGCCGCGGCGAGGACCACCAGGAGGACGATCGAGCCGCCGCCGAGGGCGATCTCCGCGGCCCGCGGCGTGTAGGTCTCGCCGAGGGACCGCAGCAGCCGCGTCCCGATGCCCGCGAGCGCGGCGCCGAGCACCGCCGCCCCGATCGCCAGCAGCGCGCTCTCCGCGAGGAGGTGCCGGACGACGCGCTCGCGCGTCGCTCCGAGCGCGGAGCGCACCGCGAGCTCGCGGCGGCGGTTCACGACCCGGGCAACGAGGAGGTTCGAGGCGTTCGCGCACGCGATGAGCCAGACGAGCGCGACCGCGCCGAGCGCGAGGCCGGCGGGCGTCTTCGCCTCGCCGACGATCTCGGTCTTGAGGTCGTTCATCGACCAGGTCGCCCGCCGGTCGGCGTACGAGGACTGCCACAGCGGGAAAATCCGCCGGTTGATCGCGCGCAGCTCCTCGGCCGCCGGACGCGCGGCGCCCGGCTTCAGGCGCCCGAGCGTGACGATGAAGAAGGGCCCCTTGCGCGGCGGCGGCGCCCACTGCGCGGCGGTGAACGCCTCGACCCCGTGCTCGAGCGGACCGAGCCGCGGCGGAAGAACGCCGACGACCGTGTAAGGAACGCCGTCGAAGCGGACCGTCCGGCCGACGGCGTCCGCTGCGCCGCCGAGGCGCTCCGTCCAGAAGCGGTGGCTGACGAGCGCCGTCCGCGGAGCGCCGGGCTTGCCGTCCGCCTCGGTGAAGTCCCGGCCGAGCGCCGGAGGCAGGCCGAGCAGTCCGAAGTATCGCCAGGACACGGACCGGGCCCGCAGCTTCTCGGCGGTCGCGCCGTCGCTCCAGGCCACGGACCGCTCGGTGTACCCCGCGACCCGCACGAATTGCGTCTGCTGTGTCTCGAGGGCCTGGAAGTCGGCGACGGAGAATCGGAACTTGTTCGGCGGCGAGTCCGTGTAGATGCGGACGAGCTCTTCCGGGTTCGCGTACGGCAGCGGGCGAAGCAGCACGGCGTGGATGGCGGTCGCGATCGCGGTCGTCGCCCCGATCCCGAGGCCGACCGTCGCCATGATGGTCAGGCTCACGAGCGGCGCCCGGGCGAGGCCCCGCAGGCAGATTCGAAGATCGTGGCGCAGATCCTCGAGCCAGAGTCGCCGCTGCACGCGGTTCTCCTTCCCGTCGTCCAGGTTCCGGCAGGACGCGCGCACCGCGTCGAAGTCGCCGAACCGGCGCAGGGCCTCGCGGCGCGCCTCGGCCTCCGACAGGCCCTTCGCGCGGAGCTCCTCGACGCGCATCGCCAGGTGGCTCTCGAGCTCCTCGTCGACCTCGGCCGCCACGGTCTCGGGCCGCCGCCGGAGGTACCAGAAGGGCCTCCGCCGTTGGCCGCGCTCGTCTCGAAACATCTCAGGCCTCCTGGAGCACGGCTTCGACCGCCTTGGAGTATCGCCGCCAGGTCAGGGCCTCTTGCCGCAGGCGCCTGCGGCCCGCGGTCGAGAGCGCGTAGTACCGGGCGCGCCGGTTGTTCTCCGACGGGCGCCACTCGGAGTCGACCAGGCCGTCCCGGTCGAGGCGATGGAGCGCCTGGTACAACGCGCCGTCCTCGACCTCGAGCGCCCCGTGGGTGCGCTCCTCGATGACGGTCGCGATGCCGTAGCCGTGCCGGGCCCCGCCCGACAGGGCGCCGAGGACGAGCAGGTCGAGGGTCCCCGGAACGAGCGGCAGTTTCGGCGGCATCATCCCTCCCACTCCCCTAAGACGCTATGGGGAAGGAAATGTTTCAGATCGTCTGCCGGTTTCTTTCGGACGCCCGCCGAAGGCGCCGCTCAGGAACGGTCGAAGGCGAGCTCCCGGTAATCCCGCTCGAGGACCGGCGCAAATCGCAGGACGCCGTACTCTCGAAGACGGCGCGAGGAATCCGGAGACTCCCCCATCCCGAGCAGCGCCGCCGCGATCCGCGCCGGAAGCGGCGGCGGAAGCCCCGACCGCGCGATCAGCGGCTGGACCGGAGAAGGCCCCCAGGTCTCGAGAACACGCAGGCGTTCCTCGAGAACCGGGCTCCGTTTGCGGGCGAGCAGGAGCGTGTTGGAATCGACGGCGGAGACGTCGGCTTCGCCCCGCGCGACGAGATCGATCGACGCCAGGTGCGATCCGGACGGAACCACGCGCGCGAAGAAGGCGTCGGGGTCGCGCCCGAAACCGAGCGCTTCGAGCTTCGAGAGCATGCGGAACCAGCCCGAGAGCGACCGGCGGTCGTTGTAGGTCCAGACCGAGCCCCGCAGGTCCGCGAGCTCCCCGGCCGGGTGATCGCGCCGGACGACGACGTCCGAGAAATAGACGGGCCGACCGCCGTTGCGCGGATCGTCGAAGACGGGTGCGGCCGCCACGATCTCGACCGGGCGGCCCGCGGCCCGCAGCAGCGCGAGCGACGGCCCGCACACGAAAGCGAGATCGGCACGGTCCTGCGCGAACGGATCGTCGTCCGGCGTCGGCCCCGAGACGGCGGTCTCGAAGTCGAGAGCGACCGCGACGCCCGTGCGCGCCTCGATCTCCTCGGCGACGAGCTCGAAGAGCCCGGACGGAATGCTCGGCGCGAGGTACGTCAGGAGCCGGATCTTCTCCACACCCCCGAGGATAGGACAAAGGAAGAAGCGCTCGCGGCCTGGAAGCCGCTCCCGCGGCTGCCGTCACCGGGCCTGCCCCGGCGTCCCCGTGCCTCGCGAGGGCTCCGGTCAGGCTCGCTCCGGAACCCCTCTCGAGAGCTCGTCGGGCGAGGAATTGGGGACCGGGACAACGCCCCGTGTCCCGGCGATCGCTGCCCGCCCGTCGTCGCGCTCACTCCCCCGGGGAGCTCGGCTGACCCGCCGCGTTTCACCTCAGCGAGACGACGACCTTGCCTCTTGCGCGCCCCGCTTCGAGGTAGGCCATGGCCTCCCTGGTCGATGCGAAAGGGAAAACTCGATCGACGACCGGGCGAATGATTCCGTCATCGATGAGAGACGTGATCCTGGCCAGCTGGTCGCCATTGGCCCTCATGAAAAGAAACGAGTAGCGTGCCTGGCGGCGTCTCGCTTTCGCCGTAATCCCGTGACTCAAGACGCTCATGATCGTCCTCACGATCCATGGCGCGCCGATGCTTCGCCCGAACGCCGCATCGGGCGGGCCCGAGATCGAGATGAGCTGGCCGCCGGGCTTGAGCACTCGCAGAGACTTCTCGAGCGTCACCCGGTCGAGGCTGTTCAACACGACGTCGCAGTCCCGGAGGACGTCGGCGAAGTCCTCGTTCTTGTAGTCGATCACGATGTCCGCGCCGAGGCCCCTGACCAGTTCCACGTTGGCCGTGCTCGTGGTCGTCGCGACCGTCGCGCCGAGGTGCCTGGCCAGTTGAATGGCGAATGTGCCCACGCCACCCGACCCCGCGTGGATGAGAATTCTCTGCCCCTTTTTCAGATTCGCTCGTTCGACGAGGGCCTGCCAGGCGGTCAAGCCGACCAGGGGGATGGACGCCGCTTCCGCCATGGTGAGTGCTCCGGGCTTGATCGCCACGTCGTCTTCTTCGACGGCGGCGAATTCCGCGAACGCGCCGATTCGCCCGTCCGCCGGCCGCGCATAGACCTCGTCGCCGGGCTTGAACCGCCGCACTCGAGATCCGACCCGGACCACGACCCCGGCCACGTCATGGCCCAGAACGAGCGGCAGGCGATACGGCAGAATCCGCTTGAACTCGCCGTTTCGGATTTTCGAATCCAGAAGGTTGACCCCGGCGGCGTGGACCTGCACCAGGACGTCATGGTCCTGCGGTACCGGATCGGGTACCTCGCTGGCCCGGAGACCATCGGCGCTTCCGTAGCGATCGAGAACGAAGGCCTTCATCGACGTTGCCCGCCGACTACTTCGCCCGGACGGGCGTCGGAGGCATCGAGGCTCTCGGCGTGTCGAGATGCAAGCCCTTCCGAATTCCAGCGTCCATCACGCCGGCGGGGGCCAAGCGGCGAAGCCACCGCAGGCGGCCGGCGAGGCTTCCAGCCGTGTACCGCACTCGCGGACGGACCGCGGTCGCTGCGTTCAACACCGCGTCGGCCACGACGCCCGGCTCGTCGGCAGCGGCCATCACCTCGTTCAGCGTCTTGCCCACGGCCGCACGAACCTCGCGATACTCATCGAGCGTCGAGTCGGGCTCCAGAAGGTTCGCGTCGAACCGCGTCTTCGTGTACGCGGGCTCGATGACCGAAACCCGGATACCCCACGTGCGCAGCTCGTGGTCGAGCGATTCTGAATAGCCTTCGATCGCGTGTTTGGTTGCGGAATAGAGCGCCCCGTAGGGCATCGGGAGGAAACCGAGCACGGAGCCGATGTTGATGATCCGGCCGCTCCCCTGGCGCCGCATGTGGGGGACGACGGCCCGCGTCATCCGGACCACCCCGAAGAAGTTCGTCTCGAAGATCGAGCGCGCCTGGTCGATCGAGCTCTCTTCCGCTCCGGCCGGGGCGACACCGAAGCCGGCGTTGTTGACGAGCAGGTCGATCCGCCCCTCCAACCGCATCACTTCCTCGACGGCGGCTTCGACGGATTCATCGCTGGTCACATCGAGGGGCAGCATCTCGAACGATCGCCAGCCCGCTTCCGCGCTTCGTCTGCTGGTGCCATAGACCCTGTAGCCCGCGGTCGCGAGCCGCCGTGCGACCGCTTCGCCGATTCCCGACGACGCTCCGGTAACGATTGCTGCTTTGCTCTTCATCGAGTCTTTCCTTCCTCCCCCCGCCGTTCCCCGGCGGACCGACTCATCCCGGGCAAACTGTATGATGCTCATCATATCGAGATACGCAGCGGGAGCCGGCATGGGTTCAGGGAGCATCAACCGCCGAAACGGGTGAGGTGCTTCAGCGCCGCGTCGCGCAGCGAGTCGGAAAGGCGTCGGTCGTCGACCGCGCGCGCCAGGACGAGCGCGCCGACCATCGTCGCCACGGTGACGAGCGCGTGCTCGTGGGCATCCCGCTGCCCCCAGTCCGGTGACTGACGGGCGACGAGGTCGATCATCTCCTTGATCCGGCGCGTCGCGGCGCGCCGCACCTCGGGCGCCTGGCGCGGCATCTCCGAGCCGAGCGCCGCAACCGCGCAGCCATTCTCTACGCCGGCGACGTGCTCCGGCGAGAGGTAGGCGCTCGCCAGCGCCTGCAGCGCCTGCTTCGGCGGCGCCGCGGCCGCGAGGCGGGCCACGGTGGCCACGCCGTCCGCGCCGGCGCGGTCGGCCGCCTCGGCGAGCATCGCTTCGCGCGAGGCGAAGTGGGCGTAGAAGCCACCGTGAGTCAGGCCCGCCTCCTTCATGATGTCGGCGACGCTCGTGCCGCCGTAGCCGCTGCGCCGGATCGCGCGGGCGGCCGCCTCCACGATTCGTTCGTGAGTGACGTCCTTGCGTCGGGAACTCTTTCGCTTCGTCGCGGCGGCCCGCATATGATCATCATCATACACACTCTCGGCGGCGGAGCGCAAGGATGCCCTCCACGACGATCGATCGCCGAAAGCCGGGCGGGCAGCGCCGACGCTGCGCACTCCACCCGTCGGGAGCGTGGAAATGAAGCTCGGAGCGGGAAACGGGGGTCGAGCCCGCGACATCCACCTTGGCAAGGCGTCGGGTCGGTTCGGGATTTTCACGACGGTTGCGTAACAACGATTTGCGAGGCGTGATCTTCGACCGGCTCGCGGCGACACGGTAGCGCCCGCACGGAGGGCGTCCAACGACGGGCCTCCCGCGACCCTCCCAGCCCGAAGGCAGACGGACAAAGCCGTTCAACCGGGCCCGTGATTATCATGGCCGGTGGAGAGGCCATGACCGACGAGTTCGACGACGCCTCGTTCCTCGACAATCTCATCCCGCTCAAGGTCCGCATCGATCAGCAGCAGACCGCAGGCTGGACGCCGGGCCCGCCGGTCCACGAGGGCCTCGGCTGCCGGGTGCACCCCGACGTGATGATCCCCGTCGCGGACGGGATCGCGCTGGCGGCCGATGTCTCCCTCCCGAAGGTGAGCGGCCGGTATCCGGCGGTCGTCGCGTTTTCGGCCTACAGCCATCAGCTCCAGTCGGCCGGCCTGCCGACCGGAACCAACGAAACCGGCGAGGCCGCGCTGTTCGCGGATCGGGGATACAACCACGTCGTGGTCTCGCGGCGAGGCATGGGGCGATCCCAGGGCGACAGCGTCGTGTTCTTCAACGACGTGGACGTCGACGATCATGTCGCGGTCATCGAGTGGTGCGCGCGCCAGCCCTGGTGCGACGGCAACGTCCTTCTCTTCGGCACCTCCTACTACGCGATCGTCCAGCCTCTCGTGGCGACGCGGCAGCCGCCCCCGCTCCGAGGATTCTTCGCCTACGGCACCGACACCGACTACTTCCGCCAGATCATCATGACGGGGGGCGCGCCGCAGGTCGACTTCCTGACGCTGTGGCTTGGCGCCAACTTCACCGTCGGACAGGAACGGCTTCACGTGCCGCCGATCGTTCGAGCGGCCGCCAGCCACGTCCTGAACTCGCCGCTCAAGCACCTCTGGCAGCCGGCGCTCCAGAAACGCGTGAACGACGTCATGCAGACCTTCAAGAAGCACACCCCGGACCTGAAGTATCGAAAGCTCTTCGCCGAGTGGGTGTTCGACGGTAAGACGCGGGCGACGCACTCGATCCCCGCGGGTCCCTACCGTGATCTCGACAGGATCCGGGTGCCCTTCGTGGTCATCACCGACATGGGCGCGTTCAACCTTCACGGGCTCGGGGCCTACGAGTTGTTCGAGAAGGCGGGCACGCCGCCCGGCCACAAGTGGCTGATCATGGCGCCACCCGAGTTCTCGCTGCCGGTCTACCGCTGGCAGCTCGAGGCGCTCGCGTTCTTCGATCACGTCGTCCACGGCGCCGACAACGGCTACGCCTCACAGCCGGCGGTTCGCTACTGCGTCGACGGCGACCGGGAAGGTGCTTTCAGGGGCGCGGCCTCGTTCCCGATTCCAGGGAGTCGGAGGATCCGGCTTCACCTCGGCTCGGCGGGCGCGGACGGAGCGACGCATCGCCTGTCGAGCCAGCCGGCCGCGGGCGCGAACTCCTGGGCCGCCGCGCCGTTTGGCGCGGTCGTCCCGCCGGGCCTCGACGAAGCGGCGAACCCGGTTCTGACCTACGAGTCGGACGCCTCGGAGGAAGAGGAGGAGTTTTCGGGACCGGTGACCCTGTCGCTGCGGTTCAGCTGCTCGGAGATCGACTCGCACGTGATCGCGCGCCTGGGCCGGATCGACGCGAGCGGCGGCTACCGCCAGCTGTCGTTCGGTTCGATCCGCCCGGCCCTCCGGAGGATCGATCGCACGCGGGGGTCTTCGACCGAGATTGCCCTCGACCTCGAGTCGCCCGAGCCGCTGGTTCCCGGCGAGCCTGTCACGCTGCGTTTCAGCCTCACGCCCCGCCCGGTCGCGCTGGGGCGCGGGGAGAGGCTGCGCCTCGAGATCGCCAGCCGCACGGACCTTCTGCGCAGCGACGTGAGCCACGGCTACGAGCAGTTCGACATGATCGTGCCGCCCTACTTCTCGCGAAACACGATCCACTATGGCGAGGACAGTTTTCTCGAAGTCGAGCAGAGGGGTCAGCGCTGATTGTCTGATCTCGGCAGGCACCGAGGGGCCCCCCACACGAATAGACTACGACTGACTTCAGCCTTCTCATAGTATCGGTCGGCTCTATGCTCGCGGCGAATCCTCGCCGGGGCTTTCTCGGAGGTCATCATGCGCCCTCCCTGGCTGCAGATCGCGCTGCTCTCGACGTGCCTCTCGGTCGGATTTCTCGCGGCGACCGTCTCGAGGGCGCAGGCGCCCTCCGCCGCCTTCTTCGCGCAGCCGACGTTCGTGGTCGCCGGCCACACCGAGTCGTTCCTCGACACGTCCTCCAACAACCCGACGTCCTGGCTGTGGAACTTCGGCGACCCGTCGTCCGGAGCGGCCAACACCTCGACGCTCCAGAATCCGACGCATGTCTTCGCGACCGCCGGCGATTACACGGTGACGCTGACGGCGACCAACGCCGCCGGCAGCGACGTCTTCCAGGACACGCTCACCGTCGCGCCGGGCGTGCCGTCCTGCGTCCCGAACGCGACGACGCTCTGCCTGAGCGGAGGCCGCTTCTCGGTCACCGTCGGCTGGGTCACCACGAACCTCCAGGCCGGGCAGGGAAACGCCGTGGGCTTGACGGACAACTCGGGTTACTTCTGGTTCTTCGATCCGACGAACGTCGAGATCGTGACGAAGGTTCTGAACGGCTGCGCGTACAACAACGCCTACTGGGTCTTTTCCGCGGGCCTGACGAACGCCGCGGTCTTCGTCACCGTCGTCGACACGTCGCTCGACATCCAGTACATCGGGTACAATCCGATGGGAGTCGCCTTCCAGCCGATCCAGGACACGAACGCGTTTCCGGCATCGTGCCCATAGCTCTCGACATGGAGGTTGACGCCCTCGAGCGCGGCGTCCTCGTGCTCGCCGACCCGAGATGGCAGTCGCCCCGGATCAACAACGGGAGGTTGCGATGATGGCTCTCCGCATCCTGACGCGATCGAGGCCGCCGACCCGCGCCTGGTGGGTCCTCGCCGTTCCCATGGCGGCGTTCGTGGCCCCCGGGATGGCCGCACAGGATCCCGCCGCGGCAACGGCATCGTCTTCGGCGCCCGCGCCGCTCTCGGCGAGCCAGCTCCAGTCGCTGGTGGCGCCGATCGCCCTCTACCCGGATCCGCTGCTGACACAGGTCCTCGTCGCGTCGACCTATCCGCTCGACGTCATGGAGGCCCAGCAGTGGCTCGCGCAGAACTCGGGGCTGACGGGCTCGGCCCTCACGACCGCGGCGCAAAAGCAGCCCTGGGATCCGAGTGTGCAGGCGCTCACCGAGTTCCCGTCGATCCTCAAACAGCTCGCGTCGAACGTCTCGTGGACGACGAACCTCGGCAACGCCTTCCTGGCCCAGAAGAACGACGTGATGGACGCGGTGCAGACTCTGCGTCAGCAGGCTCAGTCCGCGGGGAACCTGCAGTCGAACGCTCAGCAGACGGTGACGACGCAAACCACGGACTCGAAGCAGTACATCGTGATCCAGCCCGCTTCGACGCAGTACGTCTACGTTCCGACCTACAACCCCACGGTCGTCTTCGGGCCGCCGGCCGTGCCGTACCCGCCGATCTGGTACCCCCCGCCGGTCTACGGCGGCGGTTTCGCGGTCGGCTTCGCAGCCGGCGTGAGCTTCGGCGGAGGCTGGTTCGGCGGCGGCTGGGGCTGGGGCTGCGGCTGGGGCGGCCACACCACGATCAACATCAACAACAACAACACCTACATCCACAACAACAACATCCACAACAACTACAACCACTCGGGCAACAGCACCTGGAACCACAACCCGGGCCAGCGCGGGAACGTCCCCTACCGGCCGGGCACCCCCAACATCCCCGGCCGCACTTACGACGGCGGCGGCTCGGGCCGCGACACGCCGATCCGTCCGGGAACGCCGGGAACGCCCGGCGGCCGCGGCGGCGTCGTGCCTCCGGAGCGCCCCGGAGACACGCCGGGCCGCGAAGGCCCGGCCGCCGGCAATGCCCAGGATCGCGACCGTCCGATGCCCGAGGGCCAGAACCGCGAGGGCGGCTGGAATCGAGATACCCAGAACCGCGTCGGCAATCGCAACGTGCCTCCCCAGCGCCGGCAGGGCGCGTGGGGATCGGGCGGCCAGCGGGCCCGGATGACGAGCCAGCGAGGCCGCCAGAGCGTGGGGCACTTCGGCGGCAATCGCGGCGGAGCGCGTCCGAGCGGCGGAGGACGGCGGCGTTAGCCGCCGGAGGAAGATCATGAAGAAGAACCGACTGTTCGCCATGGCCGCTCTGGCCGTCCTCTCCGCGCCGCTCCTCGGGCAGCCGACCGCGGTCCCGGCCGTCACGAAGCCGCAGACCTTCGCGACGCCGCAGAAGGCCGCCGAGGCTTTCGTCGCGGCAGCACAGAAGGAAGACAAGGCCGCGCTCGCCGCGGTCCTCGGGGTGGACCCGAAGCTGCTCACGACCGGGGACCTCGCCATCGACGACGCCGAAATGAAGTCCTTCGCGGCCAAGGCGCAGGAGAAGATGACGATCGAGCCGGACCCCTTCGGCGGGGACCGGGTCAACGTCCTCATCGGCCAGAGCGCCTGGCCGCTTCCCGCGCCGATCGTCAAGGTCGGCAAGGACCAGTGGGCCTTCGACGCCCGCGCCGGCCTCGAGGAGATCCGCGCGCGGCAGATCGGGGGCAACGAGCTCGACGCGATCGCCATCCTGCGCGGTTACGCCGACGCTCAGCGCACGTACGCCGCGACCGAGCACGATGGATCGAACCTTCTGCAGTACGCGCAGAAGGCCGTCAGCTCTCCCGGAAAGCAGGACGGGCTCTCCTGGAAGGGCGCCGACGGCGCCCCGGGGGGCCCGGTCGCCTCGGACATCGCGGCGGCCCTGTGGGACGGCAAGTCGGGAAAGCCCACGGCGTACAACGGCTACTACTTCCGGATGCTCACGGCCCAGGGCGCCGCGGTGCCCGGGGGTGCGCGGAGCTGGATCGTGAATGGATCTCTCCTCGGCGGATGCGGGCTGATCGCGTGGCCCGAGAAGTACGGCACTTCCGGAATCCAGACCTTCGTGGTCGACGCGGACGGGAACGTCTACCAGAAGGACCTGGGGGCGCAGACGGCCGCCGCGGCGGCGGCGATCCGGTCGTACAACCCGGACAAGAGCTGGACGCTGACCGGGGACGCGTCGGACTCGGAGTAGCGCGGCGCGGGCGCCGGCCATCGCGGCGCCCGCGGCTGCTCCTCCGCTTGAGGCGATGAGCGGCGGAAGAAGCGGGAGAACCGAATCCCTCTGAAGAGGGTCCATCGAAGCGGAGGGCTTCGAACTCTTTCCTGAGCTCGCGGGCGATCGAGAGCTCCGCCCTGCGAAGGAAGGGAGCAGCTGACTTTCTCCGAGCGCGGTAATCAGCTGGAGCGGGAAACGGGGGTCGAACCCGCGACATCCACCTTGGCAAGGTGGCGCTCTACCACTGAGCTATTCCCGCTCGGGGACGCGCAGGATAGCCGAGGAGGCGCGGCGAATCAAGCGGCCCGACAGGCGCGACCCGGGTACCGTCGAGCCCGTTTTCAGGGCTCTTCGACGACCGGAAGCTCCGTGACCGTCCCGCCGCAGTGGTCGCAGACGCGGACCGAGGCCCCGCCGTATTTCTTCTCGGCGGCGCAGTCCTCGCAGAGCGGCCGTTCGGTGTTGGCGCAGACGTAGTGCGCCACCCGGTCGGTGTGCTTCCGGCAGACGGAGGGCGGCTGTATCCGCGAGCTCTTCTTCAGATCGAAGAGGGACTTCAACTCCGGCAAGTCGATCGCGCGGCGCGCGGGATCGCCGTCCACGGACACCATGTCGTTCTCGAGGATGCCGCCGCTCCGGAGGAGATTGCGCATCGCGCGCCGGTCGAACACGTCGTTCTCGAAGCCCTTCTTCTCGACGCGATAGGACCTGGTGGACGTCGAGGTCGAGTCGGCGCTCGCGGGCGACGGGTCGGACGGCGGCGCGGACCGCGCGGCCGGACGGGGCGACTCGGGCGGGGCGGGAGGCGGCTCCGGCGAAGGCGGCGCGGCCGAGCCCCCCGAGGCCTGAAGCGAGATGTAGACGCGCGCCTCCTCGCGGGACGGGAAGTCCATCGGCTTGCCGCACTTCGGACAGCTGAAGCGCGCCTGGACCGGAGGGATCTTCGCGAGCGGGATGGAAAAGCTGCCGGAACAGTTGGGGCAGGTGAATCCGTAGCGCAGATCCGAATCGTTCAACGAAATTTCCTCGAAGAGCCGCGATTCTAGCACGCGGCGGCGCGATCACCGAGGACGGCGCCGCGGCGGCGGCTCTTCGAAGGCGCCGCGCACCACCACGACGTCGGCGCGCCCGGCCGCTTCGAGAATCGAGACGACGTCGAAACGGCATGGCCCGGGTGGACCGCGGCGCCGCCGCTGCACGTACTCCTCGGCCGCACGGAAGATCCGGCGCTGCTTCTCGAACGTCACCGCCTCCGCCGGCGATCCGAAACCG
>Ga0335071_10003955_pt1 | contig 15536 bp, 13 predicted proteins | sample Lox_Sample_15_FD_206724 | JGI IMG/M metagenome (GOLD analysis project Ga0335071, IMG submission 206724) | Soil microbial communities from Loxahatchee National Wildlife Refuge, Florida, United States - Lox_Sample_1.5 | ecosystem: Environmental > Terrestrial > Soil > Wetlands | place: USA... | reverse complement strand
AGCTGCTCGACCGCCTCCAGGTACTGGCTGGCGGAGACCTTCTGGCCCAGCTCGGTGACCGCCCAGTTGTCGCAGTCCATGTCGTCGGGCCCGAGCATCCTCCCGAGGACTCGGCCGAAGCCGTCGATGATGCGGGCCTGCGACGATGCAATCACGCGCACCAGCCACTCCATCAGCGACTCGTCGCCGAGCGCCGCGGGCCGCGCGGGCTCCACGCGGTGGCCGAGGCCGGCGAGCTGCCGCGCCGCCTCGTGTGCGGCGCCCGCGCACTCCGCGTGCACGGGGCCCGGCAGGTCGGCCCAGATCCCGACGCGCAGCGCGCCGGGCGGTGCGCCGACCTCCTGCGCGTAGGGGCGGCCGGGGAGCCTCGCCGTGTAGGGGTCCCCGGGCATGTTTTCCGCGACCGCGTCGAGCAGCGCCGCGGTGTCGCGGACGGTGCGCGTCACGGCGAACTCGAACGTCATCCCCGCCCACGCCTCCCCGATGTCGGGCCCCAGCGAGATGCGCCCGCGCGAGGGCTTGAGCCCAACCAGCCCGCACTGGCTGGCGGGGTTGCGGATCGAGCCTCCGCCGTCGCTCGCGTGCGCGGCGGCCACCATGCGCGCCGCGACCGCGGCCGCCGCACCGCCGCTCGAGCCGCCGCTCGAGCGGCTCGCGTCCCAGGGGTTGCGCGTCGGCCCGTAGGCGGCCGGCTCGGTGGTGGTCCACGCGCCGAGCTCCGGCACGTTCGTGCGGCCGGCGATCACGAGCCCCGCGGCGCGGAACTTCTCGACGAGGTACGACGTCGTCGGTGCGCGGTAGCCGGCGTCGCGCAGGAAGCGCGTGCCCCAGTGGATCGGATCGCCAGCCCGGTTGCCGACGCCGAGGTCCTTCAGCAGGAAGGGCACGCCGCGGAACGGGCCGTCGGGCAGCGTGCCCGCCGCCTCGCGGCGCGCGCGCTCGAAGTGCTCGTGGATCACCGCGTTCAGCGCGGGATTCCGCTTCTCGATGCGCGCGATCGCGAGCTCGAGCAGCTCAGGCGGCGAGAGCGCGCCGCGGCGGACCAGCTCGGCCTGTCCGACGGCGTCGAGCTCGAGGGGATCCGCGGCGCCGGGCACGGCACGGGTCATGGCCACCTCCACGTCGACGATAACGGCGAAGGGTGGGCTAGCCCAGCCACTCGATCGAGCGCCCGTGCCAGTGCACCCTGGCGAGCAGGTGATCGTCGCCGCCGGGCCAGATTCGCAGCCGCAGCTCCGCGCCGCGCGGGCTCGGGTCGCTGCCCTCCATGCGGAGCCACGCGAGCGGCGCCTCGCGGGTCGCGCTCCCGCCGGCCGTCTCCATCACGTCCGCGATGCGCTCGCGCTCGTCCTTCGGGATGTACCACCACACCACGCTGTGGAACACCACGGTCGCCTCGCCGCGTGAGGGCGCCGCGACCTCGCGCGCGAGCCACGCCCCGGCCGGCATCGCGTCGATGCGCGGCGGGTCCTCGGCGACGAGCGCCAACGCCTCGCGCAGCAGCGCGAGCCGGTCGATCTGCTCGGGCCACACGAACGACTCGAGGCGCCGCCGGGCCTCCGGATCGCGCGCGTCGATCGGCGCGACGTCGCAGCCGGCGCGGCTCGCGACGCGGACCTGGGCGTCGAGATCGGGCGCGCCGCCCGACCACTCCGCCGTCAGCACGAGCGGCGCCTTCGAGTCTCCCCAGCGATGCGGTCCGAGCTCGTAGCGATAGCGGTCCCACCCGAGGTTCAGCCCCGCGCTCGAGCCGACCTCGCGGAGCCGCAGCGGCAGGCCGGTCTCGTGCGCCGCGCGCAGGAAGCCTCCGAGCAGCGCCGCGCTGCGCCGCACCTCGTTGGTCTGCACGTTCGCGCCGAGGCTCGCGCGGATCTCGTCGGCGTGCGCGCGGACCACGTCGAGCAGCGCGCGCCACGCGCGCTCGGGCTCGAAGCGTCCCCCGGTCGACGGATAGTTCGCCGCGAGCGCGGCGGCCCGGCCGTCGAGTGCGATGCGGTGGATCGCGCCCATCACGCGCAGCGGGAGCGCGAGCAGGATCGGATGGCCCTCGAACCCGTCGACCACCGCGGTCAGCGGCCCGTCCGTGGCGATGTCGTCGGCGGCGCGGTCGAGAAGCTCGGCGTAGATTGGCGAGCCGGCGTCGGTCGACGCGCGCGCCTGGAAGCGGAACGACTCGATCACGAGCTCGCGGTCCATCATGCGACCCGACTCGCCGCCTCGAGCGGGAACTCGCGCAGGGCGCGCAGCCGCCGCCACAGCGCGCCGAAGTCCGCGGGCAGCCCCGCGCAGTAGCCGAGGAAGCCCGGCAGCGTCGCGAAGGTGCGCTCCGCCGCGGCGAAGCGCGGATCGGCGCGCAGCGTCTGCTCCTCGCGCCGCAGCGGCGGGGTGGCGGGATCCCGCCGATAGCGCCGCACGTAGTCGAGCAGCCGCGCGTGATAGTCCGCGTCCTCGACGATCGCACCGATCGTGCGGGCGCGAGGGTGGCTGCCGTCCAGCATCGCCTCGAGCTGGCGCTCGAGCTCGTCGAGGCCGTCCGGGAAGGCCTGCAAGAGCTGCAGGTCGTAGATCGGATTCAGGTGGACGACCTGCATCACGTGACCGATGACGGTGTCGCGGTCGGAGAGGAAGCCCGTCGGGTCGATCATCGATACCGGGTCGTCGAGCACCCGCAGGAGCTGGTGGAAGCCGAACGAGATCCCGCGCTGCGCGTAGTAGTCGCGCGCCGCGGGCTCGATCACGAAGCGAAGCATGTCGAGCCCGCCGAACAGGATCTGCCAGCGGCCGGGCCGCACGCGCACGAGGCCGCGCGCCTCGAGCGCTGCGAGGCGCCGGTCCACCTCACGCGCGCCGACCCACAGCGCGGCGGTGCGCGCCAGGCGCCGGGCCTTGCCGGCGATCGCGCGCGGTCCGCCGACTGCGTCGGCCGCAAGCCTCCAGGCGGGGGCGGTCATGCGCCGCGCGCCTCGATCCGGACCGCCGGCTGCCGCCGCCATCAAGCCGCCACCCGCCCGGCGCCGGCGCGACCCTTCCACACCGCGCCGCGGCGGCTCGCGTGACGGCGCGCCGAGTCCACCGTCATTCCGGTGTAGAGGGCGCCCGCCAGCGGCAGCGCGAAGCCCCAGGCCGGGGAGCGCCCGTAGAGCGCGAGCGTCGGCGCGAAGGACGCCGCGGCGAGCGCCCAGGCGGCGGCGCCGAGAGCGGCCGTCGGCGCGCTGCCGTGCAGCGGCCACGCGAGCACCGCGATCGGCGGCAAGAGGTGCAGCAGCGCGAGACCGAGCACCGTGCCCGCGAGCAGCACGTGCGAGTGTCGGAGCTGGGTGAAGGCGCTGCGCGCCACCATGTGCCAGACGTCACCGATCCCGCGGTACGGGCGGATCGAGCGCTCGCGGTCGCTGAGCCCGAGCCAGATCGGGCCGCCGCGCTTCACCGCGCGGCCGAGCGCGCAGTCGTCGATCACCTCGCCGCGCAGCGCCTCGATGCCGCCGGCGCGCGCCAGCGCGCCATGCCGCACCAGCACGCAGCCGCCGGCGGCGCCCGCCGTGCGCGCGCGCGGGTCGTTCACGCGCGGGAAGGGGTAGAGCTGCTGGTAGAAGTACACGAAGGCGGGGATCAGCAGGCCGTCCCATCCGCGGCCGGCGTGCAGCAGCACCATCAGTGACACCAGATCGAGTCGGTCCGCCTCCGCCTTGGCCACCAGCCGGCGCAGGTTGTCCGGCCCGTGCCACACGTCGGCGTCGGTGAGGAGCCAGTGCTCGGGCGCGCACTCCGCCGCGGCGCGCACCCCCGTCTCGACCGCCCACATCTTGCCCACCCAGCCGGGCGGCCGCGGCGGGGTTCGCACCACGCGGAGGCGCGCGCCCGCCGGGTGGGAGCGCGCGAGACCCTCGGCGACCGCGGGCGTGCCGTCGCCGCTCTCGTCGTCGACGAGCACGATCGAGAGCTCCCCGGGATAGTCCTGCTCGAGCAGAGAGCCGAGCGTCGCCTCGAGCACGTCGGCCTCGTCGCGCGCGGGCACGACCGCGACGACCCGGGGCCAGCGGGCAGGCGCGGGGGCGCGCCCGTCGAGCCGCTGGTCGCACAGCCAGAAGCGGCCGTGGCCGAACACGAGGTAGAGCCAGCCTGCGAGCGAGAGCGCAGCGGCGGCCTCGAGCGGCGACATGCCCCCACTCTAGCTGATGGGCTTCGCTCGCCTGCGGCTCGCTGCGCGCGCTCGCAGGGCGAGCGCTTGCGGGGATGCTCCGGGCGATCCGGTTGCCTCGGAGGCGACGGGCGCGTCCTGATGGGCTTCGCTCGCCTGCGGCTCGCTGCGCGGCCTCCCTGTGCCATCATGCGCGCATGGCAGAGCGCACGCCGCCCTTTGCCGTCGCCTCCGCGACGGTGCTCCTCGTCCGCGACGGCGCGGGCGGTCTCGAGGTCTTCATGGTGGAGCGACACCACCAGATCGACTTCGCGAGCAGCGCGCTCGTATTCCCCGGCGGAAAGGTCGATCCCGCCGATCGCGCCGCGGAGCTGCGCGCGCGCTGCGCGGGTGCGGCCCAGCTCGACGACGACGCGCTCGCGCTGCGCGTGGCGGCCGTGCGCGAGACCTTCGAGGAGTCGGGCGTGCTGATCGCGCGCCGCCGCGGCGCGCCGGGCGAGGCGCTGCTCGCCGCCGCCGAGGTCGCGCCGATCGCGGCGACGGCCCGCGCCGAGCTCCTCGCCGGACGGCTCGCGCTCGGCGAGATCGCGGAGCGCCACGACCTCGAGCTCGCGACCGACGCGCTGGTGCCCTTCGCGCACTGGATCACGCCCGAGTTCATGCCGAAGCGCTTCGACACCCACTTCTTCCTGGTCGCGGCGCCGGCGGACCAGTCTGCCGCGCACGACGGCGGCGAGTCGGTCGACTCGCTCTGGATCGAGGTCGGCCGGGCGATCGAGGACGCGCACGCGAAGCGCCGCTCCATCATCTTCCCGACGCTGCGCAACCTGGTGAAGCTCGGCCGCAGCCGCTCGGTGGCCGAGGCGCTCGAGCGGGCGCGGCGCGAGCCGATCGTCACGGTGCTGCCGCGCGTCGCGCGCGGCGCGGACGGGCCCGTGATCCGCATCCCGCCCGAGGCCGGCTACGACCTCGACGAGGCGCCGATCGACGATCTCCGCTAGCTGTCCGCCGCCTCCGAGGCAAATCGACCGCCTGGAGTATCCCGCAAGCGATCGCGCGCAGCGAGGCGGAGTCCTCGGAGCCGAGCGAAGTCATCAGCTGCGCAGGAGCTGCCGCAGCGCGCGCATGCCGACCGTCTTCACGCCGGCGCGCGCGAAGGTCGTGCGGCCCGCGACGCCACCGTAGAAGCCGTGCTCGAAGGCGCGCGCGTGCGCGTCGGGCGAGATCGCGCGCAGCTCCTCGCCGTCCTTCGCCGGGTGGATGATCCAGTACGAGACGCCGCGTCCCAGCCGCTCGAGGCGCCGCTGCGTGTGCGCCTCGCCGTCGCCCGGCGCGAAGCCGAGCGAGTCGGCGTCGACGGCGTCGAGCAGCGGGAAGCCCGCCGCCTCGAGCGTCTCCGCCACCCGCCGCAGGATCGGCTCGGCCGCGGTGAGGCCAGCGCGCTCGAGCGCCTGCTTCTCCGGGCGCACGGCGAAGACGGGGATTCGGTACTCGCGCGCGAGCTTCACGTAGATGTCGACGAAGGGCGGGAAGAAGACGGTGCCCATGTGCGAGTCGAAGTGCGTGACGTCGATCCCCGCGGCGAGCGCCATGTCGATCTGCGCGCGCAGCTCGATCTCCACCTCCTCGGGACGCGCGCGCTTCACGGTGTCGACGGTCGTACGGGGCAGGAAGCCCTGGTCGTCGAGCAGCGACGGCACCCGCGCGCGCCCCGCCACGGGGCCCCAGCGGTAGTGCGGCCACTCGGAGTTGAGCGTCAGGTGGATCCCGAGGTCGAGCCGCGGGTCGGATCGCGCGCGGTCCGCGGCCTCGCGGAACCACGGACATGGGACCATGATCGAGCCGCAGGTCACCAGGCCACCCCCGAGTGCCTCGAAGGCGCCCTCGTTCGCGGCATGACACATACCGATGTCGTCGGCGTGGACGACGGCGACGCGGTCGGAGGCGGAGAAGCCGAGGCGCTCGGCGAGCGTGGGGGCCATGCGCCGCATGGTAACCTCCCGCCCGCCGTGCAGCGCAACCTCGCCGAGCTCGCCCGCCTCGCCGAAGCCGCCGCCGACGCCGCGCGCGCCGAGACGTTGCCGCGCTTCCGCAAGGTGGGCTTCGAAACCAAGGCCGACGGGTCACCCGTCACCGAGGCCGATCGGGCCGCCGAGCAGGCGATCCGGCGCGTGCTGCGCGAGGGAGACCCCGGCGCCGGCCTGCTCGGCGAGGAGTACGGCGCGGAAGGCGCGCCCGGCACGGGCGCCGCCTGGATCATCGACCCGATCGACGGCACGATCGGCTTCTCGCGCGGCATTCCGCTCTACTCGACGCTGATCGCGCGCGTCGAGGACGGCGTGCCTGTGCTCGGGCTCATCGACCTGCCGGCGCTCGGCGAGCGCACGGTCGGCTGGAGGGGCGGCGGGGTGCGCCGCAACGGCGCTCCCGTGCGCTGCTCGCAGCGGACCGAGCTCCAGGGCGCGCTGATCTCGCACGGCGACGCCTTCTGCTTCGATCTGGTGGACGATCGCGCCGCCTACCTGCGCCTCGTCAACGAGGTGCCGTTGCTCCGCGCCTACACCGACGGGTTCGGCCACGCCCAGGTGCTGGCGGGCGGGATCGACGCGATGGTCGACCTGCACCTGAATCCCTGGGACGCCGCCGCGACGCAGGTGCTCGTCCCCGAGGCGGGCGGTCGATGCGAGACGATCGAGTACCCCGCGCTCGGAAAGCTCGGGCTCGTGTTCGGGGCGCCGGCGCTGGTCGAGCATCTGCTCGGCTTCGTGCGCAATGCGCCCGTGCGGTAGATGGCTAGAATCCGCGCAGCAGATCCAGCGACTGGAGAGCTACGGATGACCACCCCCCCCCACCTTCCCGCGCTGGCCGACGCGCGCCCGCTGCTCGCCGCCGCGGAGCGGCTGCTCGACGGCACCGTGGCGCGCGCCCGCGCCATCACCGAGGATGGCCAGCGCATCGACGACCACCAGGTGCTGGCCGAGCGCGTCGCGTACGCCGCCACGGAGGCGCGCGCCGCCCGCGAGCTGGTCGAGTTCGCCGCGCGGGCCGGCGAGGCGGGCCGCGGCAGCGCTGCCCTCGAGGCCACCGCGGCCGCCGGGGCCGCGGACCTCGTCACCAGCCTGTGGCAGCGGCTCGCGCCCGCCGCCGACGACCTCGGCATCGGGGACGATGCCTTCCAGTCCGCGTTCCCGCCCGACGTGCGCGCGTCGCTGCGGCGGGTCGGCAACGAGGCCGTGTTCCGCGCGCTCGGGCGCGAGGTGGCGGCCCGGCGCGGCCGCAACGAGACGCCGCTCGACGAGACGCTCGAGCAGGTGCGCGAGGCGGTGCGCGAGTTCGCCGAGAAGGAGATCGCGCCGCACGCCGAGAGCATCCACCGCAACGACGAGACGATCCCCGAAGAGTTCATCCGCAAGATGGCCGAGCTCGGCTACTTCGGGCTCTCGGTGCCCGAGGCGTACGGTGGCACCGAGATGGGCAATCTCGCGATGATCCTCACCACCGAGGAGCTGTCGCGCGCGTCGCTCGCCGGAGCCGGCTCGCTGATCACGCGTCCCGAGATCCTGACCAAGGCGCTGCTGGCGGGCGGCACCGAGGCGCAGAAGAAGCACTGGCTTCCCCGCATCGCGGCCGGCGAGCTGATGGTCGGCATCTCGGTGACCGAGCCCGACATCGGGAGCGACGTCGCCTCCGTGAAGTGTCGCGCCGAGCGCGTCACGGTGGGCGGCCGGGCGGGCTTCGCGGTGAACGGCCCGAAGTCGTGGTGCACCTTCGCCGGGCGCGCCAACATCCTGGCCCTGCTCGCGCGCACCGACGGAAACCCGGCCTCGGGCGCCAAGGGCCTCTCGCTCTTCATCGTCGAGAAGGATCCCTTCCGCGGGCACAGCTTCGCGATGCGCCAGCCGACGGGCGGCGTGATGGAGGGGAAGGCCGACAAGACGATCGGCTACCGCGGCATGCACTCCTTCACGCTCTCGCTCGAGAACTACTTCGTCCCGGCCGAGAACCTGGTCGGCGGCGAGGGCGGGCTCGGGCGCGGCTTCTACCTGCAGATGGGCGGCTTCGCGGCGGGGCGCCTGCAGACCGGTGGCCGCGCCTGCGGGCTCGCGCAGGCGGCGCTCGAGAAGAGCGCCTCGTACGTGCGCGACCGCGTGCAGTTCGGGCGGCCCACGGTCGAGTACGGCCTCACGCAGTACAAGCTCGGGCGCATGGCCGCGCGGCTCGCCGCAGCGCGGGCCATCACGTACGCCGCGGCGCAGGCGATGGACGAGGACGAGCGTCGGGCCGCTCCGCTCGCCGCGCAGGCGAAGCTCCTGGCGTGCGACATCGCGGTCGAGGTCGCGCAGGAGGGCCAGCTCCTGCACGGAGGCTGGGGCTACGCCGAGGAGTATCCGATCAGCCGCTACGCGGTCGACGCGCTGGTGCTGCCGATCTTCGAAGGCGTGAAGCCGATCCTCGAGCTCAAGGTGGTCGCGCGCAACCTGCTCGCCGGCCCCTCGAGATGACCGCGCCGCTGCGGCTCGCCCGCGCGGGCGACACCGATCTCGAGCTGCTCCCCGCGCTCGCCAACCGCCACGGCTGCATCACGGGCGCGACCGGGACGGGCAAGACCGTCACCGTGCAGAGGCTGGCGGAGGGGTTCAGCCAGATCGGCGTTCCGGTGTTCGTGGCCGACGTGAAGGGCGACCTCGCCGGCATCGCGGAGCCCGGCCAGCCCTCCGACAAGATCACGGCGCGCCTCGACATGCTGAAGCAGCCGGCCCCCGCGTGGGCCGGCTGCCCCGTCGCGCTGTGGGACGTGTGGGGCGAGCAGGGGCATCCGGTGCGGGCGACGATCTCCGAGATGGGCCCGCTCCTGCTCGCGCGGCTCCTCATGCTGAACGAGACGCAGCAGGGCGTGCTCGCGCTCACCTTCAAGATCGCCGACGACAACGGGCTCCTGCTGCTCGACCTGAAGGACCTGCGCGCGATGCTGCAGTTCGTCGGCGAGAACGCGGCGAAGTTCACCACCGAGTACGGCAACGTCAGCGCCGCCTCGATCGGCGCGATCCAGCGCGCGCTGCTCCAGATCGAGGGGCAGGGCGGCGACCGTTTCTTCGGCGAGCCGGTGCTCAACATCGACGACCTGCTGCAGACGTCGGACGGCAAGGGGGTGGTGAACGTCCTCGCCGCGGACAAGCTGATCGCGAACCCGCGGCTCTACGCGACCTTCCTCCTGTGGCTGCTCTCGGAGCTCTTCGAGAAGCTCCCCGAGGTCGGCGATCCCGAGAAGCCCAAGCTCGTGTTCTTCTTCGACGAGGCGCACCTGCTGTTCTCCGAGGCGCCGGCACCGCTGCTCGAGAAGGTGGAGCAGGTGGTGCGCCTGATCCGCTCGAAGGGCGTGGGCGTGTACTTCGCGACGCAGAGCCCGCTCGACATCCCCGACAAGGTGCTCGGCCAGCTCGGCAACCGCGTGCAGCACGCGCTGCGGGCCTTCACGGCGCGCGACAAGAAGGCGGTCGCCGCGGCAGCGGACACGATGCGGCCGAATCCCAAGCTCGACCTCGAGGCCGCGATCGGCGAGCTCGCAGTCGGCGAGGCGCTGATCTCGCTCCTGGACCTGAAGGGAGCGCCCTCGGTCACCGAGCGCGCCTGGGTGATCCCGCCCGCGAGCCGGATCGGACCGCTCACGCCCGACGAGCGCAAGAAGCGGATCGCCGAGTCTCCGGTGGCGGGCGTCTACGAGAAGGCCGTCGACCGCGAGAGCGCCTTCGAGCTGCTGAAGCAGCGCGCCGGGACACAAGACGCGCCGGCCACGGGACGGCCCAGCGGGCAGGCGCCGGCTCCCGCGAGCGGCGGCGTGCTCGGCGAGCTCGGCGGCGTGCTCTTCGGATCCACGGGGCCGCGAGGTGGCCGGCGCGACGGCCTCGTCGACGCCTTCGCGAAGAGCGCCGCGCGCTCGATCGGCTCCACAGTGGCTCGGCAGATCACCCGCGGCGTGCTGGGCTCGCTGCTCGGCGGGCGCCGCTAGGGCTCGGCCCGCTCGATCAGCTCCACTCCGCCTCGGTGTGTCGGGCGATCTGCTCGATCCACCACTTCGGAGCCTGCGACATCATCGTGCCGAGGTCCCAGTAGTCGCGCCACAGGGTGATCTTGCCGTCGCGCACCTCGTGGACCGTGACGAAGTGGTTCACCACCTTCTCGCCCGTCTCGAAGTGCCAGGTCTCGGTGTGCTCGACCACCACGTTCGAGCCCTCGGCCACGACGCGGTGCACCTCGTGCTCGAAGCGCGCCACCGGCTCGAGCCCCACGCGCAGGCGCTTCACCACGTTGGCCGGTCCGCGCGCGCCGCGGTCCGGCGCCGGGACGTCCTCGTAGAATCCGTCGTGGGCGATGCACGCGGCCACGCCGTCCCAGTCCTTCCGGTAGAGACACTCCCACAGGCGCGCGACGGCGCGCTTGTTGTCGTCGATCCCCATGCATCCTCCCGGCCGGCGATGGTACAGTGGCGGCGCGGGAAGGTGAACGCCGGTGGAGCGCTTCAGCGTAGCCGCGCGAGTCCGGAGCTTCCGCTTCGCCCTGCGCGGCATCTGGGTCATGCTGCGGACCCAGCACAACGCCTGGATCCACGCCGTGGCGACGACCGGCGCCGTGGCGCTCGGCCTGGCGCTGCGCATCGGCCGCGGCGAGTGGCTCGCCGTGGTGCTGTCCCTCATGGCGGTGTGGACGGCCGAGGCGCTGAACACGGCCTTCGAGTCGCTCTGCAACGTCGCCGCGCCGGAGTTCCACCCGCTTGTCGAGCGCGCCAAGGACGTCGCGGCGGGCGCCGTCCTGATCAGCGCAATCGGGGCGGCGGCGATCGGCGTACTGATCTTCTGGCCGAGACTCCTGCACCTTTGGGGTTGAATCATGACGAGATCCAACGAAGGCACGGCCGAGACGCGCGGCGCTCCCGGGCTCCCGCCCGGCGTGCAGCTCTATCAGCTCGGCGTCGGACACTACGTCTCTCGCGCGCTCTACGTGGCCGCGAAGCTCGGGATTGCGGACGCGATGGGGGACGGCCCGCGGGACCACCGCGAGCTGGCGCAGACCACCGGAACCCACGCGCCGTCGCTGAACCGGATGCTGCGGCTGCTCGCGAGCGTGGGCGTCTTCGAGGAGCAGGAGGGCGGCCGCTTCGGCCTGACCCCGCTCGGCGATCTGCTGCGCTCCGACGCCCCGGGCTCGATGCGCGCCTCGGTGATGCTGTTCACCGGAGTCGGCATCCAGGACAGCTGGAAGGAGCTCGAGTACTGCGTCCGCACCGGCGAGCCGGCGTTTCGGCGAACCTCGCCCGACACCGATCCCTTCGCCAGCATGGCCCGCGATCCCGAGGCCGCTGCGCTCTTCGACAAGGCGATGGCGGCCTTCGCGCCGCAGACGGCCGCCGCAGTCGCGGCCGCCTTCGACTTCTCGCGGTTCCGCACGCTCGTGGACGTGGGAGGGGGAAACGGCGCGCTCCTGATCGGCATCCTCCGAGCGAACCCGACCCTGCGCGGGATCGTGTTCGACCAGCCCCACGTGGCGGAGCGGGCGCGCGCGGCGATCGAGGCGTCCGGCGTGGGGGACCGCTGCGAGGTGGTGGGCGGGAGCTTCTTCGAGAAGGTCCCCGGCGGCGCCGACGCCTACCTGCTGAAGCACGTCATCCACGACTGGAACGACGAGCGCGGGGCCGCGATCCTCGCGACGTGCCGGTCGGTGATGGACGCCAGGGCGCGGCTCCTGATCGTCGAGGGCGTCTACCCCGCGCGGATCGACCGGTCGCTCGAGAGCCGCGGCGCGGCCGCCAACGACGTCAACATGCTGGTCTGCACCGGAGGCCGCCAGCGCTCGGAGGCGGAGTTCCGCGATCTCTTCGCAGCGTCCGGATTCCGTCTCGCCCGGATCGTCCCGACGCAGGCCCGGGTCTGCGTCATCGAGGGCGTACCCGCGTGAGGCCGCCGCGCTCCGAATGACGCTGACCTCTCGGTCGGTGACGGCACGGGATGGACGGCCGCGCGCGGACGCTATGCTGCCCCGACGCCCCCGGCGGGAGACGAGCCGATGAGCCCGCCGATGTCCCCCCTCGAGAAGACCTTCGCGCGCTTCGTGCGCGCGCGCTGGCTCATCGTCGCCGCCTATGCCCTCGTGCTCGTCCCGGGCGTCTACTATGCGCTGCGAGTCGACCAGGACAACTCGCTCGACCGGCTGATCGTCGCGACGGATCCCGACTACATCGCCACCCGGGAGTTCGAGAAGGTCTTCGGCTCCGGCGAGTTCGCGATCCTGCTCGCGGAGGCGGACGATCCGTTCGCGCCGGCCGTGGTCGCGCGCGTCGACGCGATCGAGCGCGCGCTCGAGCACGTCCCGCACGTCGAGCCCAACTCGGCGATCTCGATCTTCCGCAGGACCCAGGCGCACTTCGAGGGCACGCCGCAGCAGGCCGCGGACTTCAAGCGCTTCGCCACCGGGACCGACCTGCTGCGGCGCCAGGGGCTCTTCGGCGACCACTTCCTCGCCATCGCGCTCCTGCTGAACGTCCAGGGCGGCGCCGAGCGCGAGGCCGCGCTCGCCGGAATCGACGCCGCGATCGCCGCCGCCGACCCGGCCCCATCCCCGCTGCAGAAGATCACGCGGGTCGGGCTGCCCTACGTGAACGCGCACCTCGATCGCACCCAGCGCGACGCGCCGCACGACTTCGTCTGGTTCGTGCTCTTCATCGTGGGCCTGAACCTCTTCCTGTACCGCTCGGGGCGCACCCTGGTCGCCTTCCTGCTGACGCTCGGCACCTGCCTCGCGCTCTCGGTGGGCTACATCGGCGCGACCGGCGGGAGCTTCACGCTGGTGTCGCCGATGGTGCCGATGACGATCCTGGTCACGGCCACCGCGACCCTCGTGTACCTGCACTCGCGCTTCGTCGACCGGCCCCCGGAGCGACCGGTCGCGGAGCACCAGATCTTCGCCCTCTCGAACAAGTTCGTCGCCTGCTCGGCGTCGATTTTCGCCACCGGGGTGGGATTCGCGGCGCTCGCCATCTCGTCGATCCGGCCGATCCGCGACATGGGCCTCTGGGTCGCGGTGGGCCTCGCCATCACCTGGGTAGTCGTGTTCACGCTGTTCCCGGCGCTCCAGGTGATCCTGCGCACGCCGACGCGAACCGAGCGCCGGGCGACCGGCGAGTGGTTCGTGCACCTCGTCGACTGGCTCCCGGGCTGGAGCTACCGCTATCGCTGGCCCCTGGTGATCACGGCGCTCGCGCTCTCAGCCGCCGGAGGCGTCGCCCTGTTCGGGCTGCCCGGCCTGGTCGCGCCCATGTCGGTGCTGACCGACCCCGTGCAGTACATCGGCCACGACACCGAGCTGTACCGCGACATCCAGCGCGTGAAGCCGATGGTCCCGGGCATGTCGATCACCGACATCTGGATCCAGGGGCCCCTCGGCAGCATGTCGGAGCCCGACGTGCTGACGGGGCTGCACCGCTTCCAGCAGGCGCTGCAATCGGACCCCGAGGTGGGTGCCGCCGTGGGTCCCACCTCGATCCTGCGGCTGATCCGCTACATGGCCGGGCAGGGCGACGCGTGGCCCGAGAGCGCCGACGATCGCGCGCAGCTCGCCGCGGATCTCGAGGTCATGCTGCCTCACGAGCCGATGCTGCAGCGCTTCGTGCAGCCCCACGCCCTGGCGCAGACCCACGTCACCGTGATCAGCAAGGCGGCCGAGGTCGAGGCCTACCGCGCCCTCGACGAGGCGATCCGCAAGCACTGGGCCGAGGCGGTGCGCGAGTCGCCCGCGCTGCAGCCGCTCTCGATCCAGACGGTGGGGCTCGGCCCGCTCCACGCGAAGATGTCGCGCGACCTGGTGCCCACGCTCGTGCAGAGCTTCGCGCTCACCGTCGCCGTGATCTTCGCGACCTTCCTCGTCGTGTTCCGAAGCGGCACGGCGCGGCTCATGGCGATGATCCCGTCGCTGTTCGCGATCCTGGTGCTGTTCGGGGTGATGCGCGTCTTGAGCTTCCCGCTGAACGTCGCGACGATCCTGATCGCCTCGACGATCCTCGGGACCTCCGAGAACGACCAGATCCACTTCTTCTACCACTTCCAGGAGGGGCGGCGCCTCGGCTCGGTCCATCAGGCGCTGCGCCACACGCTCTTGATCTCGGGCCGCGCGATCTTCTTCGCGACGCTGATCAACGCCGGCGGCTTCCTCGCCTTCTCGCTCTCGCGCCTGCCGCCGCTGCGCCAGTTCGGCACCCTGGCCGGCCTCGGCTTCCTGCTCTCGATGCTGGCCGACTTCACCGCGCTGCCGGCCGCGCTCTGGATCCTGTCGCGCGAGCGCCCCGACGAGGTGGCGTCCGGCGCGCTCAATGCACCGCGACGCAGTCGGGCGCGCCCGTGACGCGGACCAGGTCGTCGAGCAGTCGCCGATCGTCGGGGCGCATCGAGTCGCGATTCGCCAGGCAGAGGCACAGATGCGGGGCGGCCGGCGCGTGGTCGCCGAGCGCGATGTAGGCCTCCGCCAGCCGCAGGTGGTTCTCGAGCGCGTCCGGATGCGCGACCACCAGCTCCTCGAGCATCTCGAGCCCCTGCTCGGAGTCGCCGTGCTTCAGGAACGAGGACGGGGCGATCACGTAGAGCGTGCCGAGCAGGCGCGTCGCGGCGCCGTCGCGGAAGTTCGGGTCGAGCTCCCGGCTGCGCAGCCCCCAGCGCTCGACGTCTCCGATCAGGCTCGCTCCGAGGAGACCGCGCTGCTGCACGAGGCGGCCGGTCACGGCCGCCCGTGCGTAGGCGTAGGCGGCGGTGTCCTGCTCCTGCGCGGTCACCACCTTGTACGCGTACTCGCGATCCCCCGGCCTTTCCCGGCCTGCCGCGATCAGCGCCTCGAGCGCGTCGGAGACGGCGAGCGCGTCGTGCTGCTGCGCTGCGGCCCGCAGCTCCGGGCTGGCAGGCCCCCGCAAACCGGCGCAGGCAGCGAGCAGGACGCAGAGGAGCGCGGCGAGGGGGAGCGCGCGCTCAGCGACCATACGCGGCCACGACGTCTGCGTAGTCGTTCGGGCTCGCCGCGTCGAGCATGTGGATTCCGATCTCGGCACAGGCGTCCTGCCCGGCCTCGTCGCAGACGGTGCTCAAGCTCTGCTGGAACGTCTTGCGCTCCGAGGCCGGGGCCGAGGGGAAGGCGACCACCGCCATCGGCGGCAGCTTGCGGCTCTTCCACACCTCGCGCACCTGGCTCGCGCCCTCGAGATGCTGGAGCTCGCCGAGCTGCGCGTCGTCGATCAGTGCGCAGGTCGCCTCCCCGGCGAGGAGCTGCTTCAGGCTCTGCAGCGGGCGCTGGTTCTGCAGCAGCTTGAAATCGGCGAGCTTGAAGTCGCCGCGCGCGACCACCTGCTCGACGAAGCGCGCGTCGG
>Ga0335071_10003954_pt1 | contig 15542 bp, 10 predicted proteins | sample Lox_Sample_15_FD_206724 | JGI IMG/M metagenome (GOLD analysis project Ga0335071, IMG submission 206724) | Soil microbial communities from Loxahatchee National Wildlife Refuge, Florida, United States - Lox_Sample_1.5 | ecosystem: Environmental > Terrestrial > Soil > Wetlands | place: USA... | reverse complement strand
GTCAAACCTTCCACACGCCACATAGCACAAATCCACCGCCGCCGACCCGAGGCGTCTGATCCCCTGCGCCTTCATCAACATGTTGATAAAATGTTGAACGGCATGTTCAGGATTATCCCTGATTGTGTAAGGAAATCCGGTGACCATCATGCTCTCGATCATCGAATCGACCGTTGAAACGTGAATCGGCTTCCCGTTGAGAAACGCTCCCTTCCCCTTCTCAGCAGTGAACAACTCGTCAAGGTTCGGCTCATACACAACGCCGGCAACGACTTCCCCCCGTACTTCGACTGCAATGGAAACCGAGAACAGCGGTACGCCGTGCGTGAAGTTCAGCGTGCCATCCAACGGATCGATGATCCAGCGATACTCTGACTTCTTGTTGTGACTCCCGGACTCTTCGGCGAGGAAGTCGTGATCCGGATAGCTCGACTTGATCTTCCCGATGATGATTTCCTCGGCCTTCTTGTCGATTTGCGTGACGAGATTTGTTTCCTGTCCGAATTTTCGTTCGACCTGAAGTACTTTTCCCACACTCGCTTTCAGGAACTTCCCTGCTTCGAGCGCTGTATCAATGGCAAGCTGGATCATTGGAATCTCCTTTCGTGCCTGAAAGATACGGAAAAACTGTCTCTCTCTCCATATCGGTCATCCACGCTCTACCCCTGCACTTGTTTGATAGGCAGATCAAAAAGACGTACGTTGGATCGACATTGCACGGAGCCCCGATGCGTCATCCAGTGTTTCACTTCGGCATCATCTGTCTGGCGATTGCGTTTATGTCAGGTTGTTCTAAACCTTCGCCGACGAGAGCCATCTCGCTCGATGAACTTTCTGTTGAAGTCAAGGGAATTTCCCGCGAAGCCGCGTTCACCAACAAACAAGCGGGATTTTTCTACACCGAAACGAATGCCCTGCACAGGAACTCGTGGCAGGGGTGGAACATCATGTCAAAGGAAGTGCTTGAGGACTATGAGATCGTCGCAGGTGATCAAGCACTGAGCAGATCCGCTGTGAAGCGGGCGGTTGTCTTCCCCCACCAGCTTCTGCGTGAATATGCGTCGGGAGCGCAGGAGACCGTCACTCTGCTTGACTCCGTCGACGGTCTTGCAGTTCAATTGAGGAATATCGGAAGCGGTCCGTTATCCGTGCGCCCATTGTTCAAAGATGCCGACAGAAGCGATGAATTCGTCATAAAGCTCCGGGACGGAGTGCTCCTGCTCGCCCATAAGCGGCATCTCAGCCGGACGCCGGATGAAAACTACCCAGTCTGGATTGGTGTGTCGATCGGCGGAAGCACTTCTACGATACAACTTCAGCAAGATGGACAAGAAACCCCCTCCGGGTTCTCCCCCGCCGGCATCACGACAACCACCTCCGGCACGTCAGATGTTCTCTTCGTCGCAGGTGACACGGAAGAGGAAACGCTCGCTCGTTCCCATTCGATCGCCGGAGACCTGACTGATCTCATCGCTCAACGCCGGCAACGAATGGAGCATCTGCTCAATTATTCCTTTTTCCGAACAGACAACGAGCGGTTCGACAAGGCGTTCCACTGGGCCCTTCTCTCCATGGATGCCCTCATGATGAACCAAGTCAAGAAAGGGATTTTTGCAGGACTCCCGTGGTTCGACAATTACTGGGGAAGGGATTCGTTCATTGCGCTCCCCGGGGCGACGCTTGTTTCCGGGAGATTCAGCGAGGCAAGAGAAATTCTTCGCTCGTTCGCCGAGTGGCAGGAGCAAAACCCCAGGAGCCCGAACTACGGACGCGTACCGAATCTCGTGACCGTCGGATCGATCGCGTATAACACTACAGATGGGACCCCTCGTTTCGTCATCGCATTGGGCGATTATTTCTCATACTGCGGCGACACATCGTTTGTCAGAGAACTCTATCCGGTTGTGAAACGCTCCATTGAAGGAGCTCTCGCCACGCGCGTTGATGAACATGGATTTCTGAAGCACGGAGACGCAGAAACATGGATGGATGCCGCCGGTCCGGCCGGACCGTGGAGCCCGCGGGGTGACAGGGCCAACGACATTCAGGCACTCTGGCACCGCCAGCTCGAAACGGGCGCAGCACTTGCGAGGCTTTCAAAAGACCCGCAGAGTGCTCAGGTCTGGACCCGGATCGCTGCGGCAGTGAAGATGAATTTCAACAAATACTTTGTCGACGAATCCGACGGATTAATCGCCGATCATCTCAAGGCTGACGGAACGAAAGACGCCCAGTTTCGCCCCAATGCACTGTTCGCATTGAAGATGATCGACAACGAACTGCTGAGAGGGCGCGTTCTTAAGGTCATCACTGAACGACTTGTCTATCCGCATGGCGTTGCATCCCTTTGGCAAAACGATCCCAACTTTCACCCCTATCATCACTACGAGCCTTTCTACGTTCAGGATGCCGCATATCACAATGGCATTGTATGGACATGGCTGGCGGGACCCTGGATCGATGCGTCGGTCGCATACGGCTCTCAGGACCTCGCGTTCGTCGTTACTGAGAACATGGTGCATCAGATTCTCGATCGGGGTGCCGTTGGAACACTTTCAGAGCTCATGGATGCTGCTCCACGTCCGGGTGAGCAGGAACCCCGGCTGTCAGGAACATTTAGTCAGGCTTGGAGTCTCTCGGAGTTCCTGCGCGTCACCTATCAGGACTATCTTGGGATCCACACAGATGCTGCGCGGAGAATTCTGACACTCTCGCCACGGCTCCCTTCTGCCATTCACGAGAGCCGATCTTCGATTGCCTTTGGCAGATCTCATATCACGCTCTCATATTCAATCGCTGCAACGAACGTTGAAACGACGCTCGAAGCTCCCGACAGTCCGGATTCAATTACCGTCCGTCTCGATGCATTGATCGGAGACAGCTCGTATGTCGTCACATCAACACTGCCGCCTCACCGGACGTTGAAGCTCTCAGTGTCGCCAAAAGAAATCACAGCACACGTCGACGGTGCTTCTGCACCTTACGCAATGTCACACCGCATCTCGCCGCGGAGTGAATTGAACAATCTGGAACTCGCATCTCCTTCCATCAAACCGGGGCTGAAAGCGCTGAAAGGCCCGGATCACAGATTGTTGAGCAACGCTGAAGTGAAAGCTTCTGCTTCGTCGGCTACTCTTCTCTATGATGTGAGCGATCCTGAAGGAGACGACAAAGGAAGCGGAGCCTACACGTATCCGCTTACTCCGTTGCTCAAGCCTGGGAGTCTCGACATTACTCATTTCTCTGTCTCTGTGGACGATTCAATGGCGCACTTCATGCTGCGTTTCCGCGACCTCTCAAATCCCGGCTGGCACCCCGAGTACGGATTTCAGTTGACCTATGCCGCGATTGCCATCGACAAGGATGGCAGGAAGGGATCCGGGAGCATCGATGTCGGGATGAATTCCAACTTCACTCTTGACCCGCGTTATGCCTTCGAAACCATCATCTACGTCGGCGGCGGTGTGAGAGTAGCCGATTCGAAGGGTGTTGTGCTGGCGGAATATATTCCTGTCGCCGGCGATGAAAAGAACCCGCTCGGCAGCACGAAAACAAAAGAGATCCGTTTTTCTCTTCCGCTCGCACTGCTGGGGAAGCCGACAGCAGACTGGCGCTACACGGTTCTTGTCGGCTGCCAGGATGATCACGGGGGCGCCGGGATCGGTGATTTCCGATCGGTCGAGGCGAGCGCGAAGGAATGGACCGGCGGCGGCCGGAAAAAGCCCTCAGATTCGAACGTTTACGACGTTCTTCTTCCTGGGAATCGGTAGTGAAGCCCCAACTCCGGACGACCGAAATCGTAAGAGGAATGGACAGGTTTTTCTTACATGAACTCGGCACCGACAATCAATACACTTAACAAGAGGAGGTTATCATGATTTTTATCCTGAGTATTTTGATTGCAATCGGTTCATTCATGGCTTGGCGAACCGCCAGCCGGAGTGCATCGGGCAATACAATGGCGCGCGGGTCTGCCGCAATTTTCTCAGCCGCGGGTGTTTTATTCCTGCTCCTTGCCGTGAGCCAGATGTTCACGGTGGTGCCAGCTGGAAGCGTGGGCGTCATCGATTTCTTCGGAACTGTCACAGACAACACTCTGAAGGCCGGCATCAACGTCGTCAATCCGCTCGCACGCGTTGTCAAGTTCAGCGTGAAGACGGAAGAGATGAAAGAGGTCATGGACGTTCCTTCCAAAGAAGGGCTGACAGTCCAGCTCGAAGTCAGCGCCCTGTATCATCTCAACCCGGAGAAAGCCGCGGCGGTGTACAAGACGATCGGCGAGAACTATCTCCAGATTATTCTCGAGCCGCAGTTCCGTTCGGTCGCGCGCGGCGTCACGGCAAGTTATGACGCCCGTGCGCTGTACACATCAGAACGCGAGGCAATTGCACAAGAGCTCCAAAAAGACCTTGAACGGCTCGTGGAGCCGCGCGGCATTACGATCGAGTCTACACCGCTCCGCAAGGTCGGCCTCCCGGCAGGCTTAAGCGCATCGATCGAGGAGAAGCTCAGATCAGAGCAGGAGAGTCAGCGAATGCAGTTCGTTCTGACAAAAGAAAAACAGGAGGCGGAGCGAAAACGGATTGAGGCGCAGGGTATTTCCGATTTCCAGAATATCGTGGCGCGCGGCATCAGCGAGCAGCTCCTGCGGTGGAAGGGCATTGAGGCCACGGAGAAACTCGCCGGATCGACCAATGCAAAGGTTGTCGTCATCGGTGCAGGAAAAGACGGACTCCCGTTGATCCTCGACACGAAGTAGACGGTCCACGTTCGATTGAGAAGCCGCGCATCGACAAGGTGCGCGGCTTTTTATTTTGGTGCGAACTTTTCGCATCGAACATGCGTTCTCATAGGAGGTTTGATTTGAGTTTCTACTTCATCACATATCGAAGGGGGCACACATGAATGTGGGAATCCTGGGATCAGGAGCGGTTGGACAGGCGCTCGGCAAGGGCTTCGCAGACCTTGGGCACAAGGTCAAACTCGGATCACGAGATCCGGGGCAGGACAAGATCCAATCATGGATCACCAAAACCGGCTCAAATGCATCGGCAGGAAGTTATGCGGACGCCGCTTCGTTCGGCGAGCTGCTGGTTCTGTCCACTCCGTGGGCGGGCACACAAAACGCGATCAACCTCTCGGACAAGAAGAACTTTGCGGGCAAGGTTCTCATAGATGTCACGAATCCGCTCGATTTCTCCAGCGGACCTCCGCCAAGACTCGCAGTCGGTCACACCGATTCGGCAGGAGAGCAGATCCAGCACTGGCTGCCGGAGAGCCATGTTGTGAAGGCGTTCAATATAGTCGGCAACGCGGATATGGTCAATCCGAAATTTCCGGGGGGTCCGCCGGACATGTTCATCTGTGGAAACAACGACGGGGCAAAGAAGAAGGTGACAGAGATTCTGACGGCGTTCGGATGGTCGACGATTGATCTCGGCGGCATCGAAGGATGCCGGTACATCGAACCGCTGGCGATGGTTTGGATTTCCTACGGATTCCGGACCAATCAGTGGTCACAAGCGTTCAAACTGCTCCGCCGGTAAGCGGGATTTGTGGTGACGAGAACTTGAGGAACCTCCATGGGGGAACCTCATAGTTCCCGTCACTTCAATGGCGTCTGCTCTCCTCTTGTTACCCCCTCGTCCTTTCTTCCTGAAAACTTTCCCGCAGACCATATCGCAACCGAGGCAATCAGACCCGGATACATCGGTTCGATTCCGAACCAGTACATGGGATTCCCATCGACCATGCTGAGCTGGCCTGAAACCAGCCAGATCGTCGAAAGCAGCCAGCCAGCGAGCATCGCCCAGAATCCAAATCGTGGCGGAATGTTCAGTGGCTCAAAGTAGCTGGCCATCAGTGGAACAAGGAGCCCCGGCACAATCGCCGTCCCGATCGCGTACCAGATCTTTACGACCGACGGGACACTCAAGGCCAGCGCAATGGAGAAGATTGCCGAGAGGACCAGGCCGATTTTCGTCCATCGATGGATCATCGCTTCACGGCCCTTGTCGTCTCCTGCGTGATGAGCGCGTCCAACCATGTCGCGTCCGATCGTAGAAGCGGAAATAAACATCAGGCTGCTGAGCGTCGACATGATCGTCGCAAGCATTCCAATGTAGAACAGCGCCTTTGCTATCGGCGGAAGCGCAACTTCAGCGAGCAGAGGATACGAAAATGCGGGGTTGGGGAGATCGGGCAAAGCGGCACGCGCATACAGCCCCGCCATACTTGTCATGAAATCGAAAAAGATCCAGAACGGTATTGAAAGAAGTATTCCCCGTTGGGCTGTCCTGCCATCCTTTGCGGCATAGCAGCGTTGATGGAACGCCGGGTCCACAAGTGTCCAGAGCGCGATGAAGAACCAGACAGCGATGAACTGCCAGCTGTTTCCACCGTGCCACGCAAGATGGAGCGGCGGAACGTTTGCCGTGATGTAATCCCATCCTCCAAATTTCAAATACGAAAACGGGAGAATCATGGCAAAGCCGAGGAACATCAGGACGAACTCGAGCGAGTTCGCCCACACATCTGATCGAAATCCTCCCCAATAGAGATAACAGATCGTCAGCACAGTCGTCAGCACGACACTCGCTGCCAGGTTGATGCCGAAGATGAGCTGGATGAGAATGCCGACCATCAGGACGTACGCCGCGGGTGTGATCAACACAAACGTCAACGCGCCACCGAGCAGCGCGGTGCGTCTGTCGTACGCGGCTTCAAGCTTGTCGGGAATCGTAAGGTGGTTCGTCGCCCGGATCCGTTTCGCCAGCAGAAGGGCGAAGATGAGTGCGAAAATATAGTACGGGACACCAAAGACAACCCAGTTCGAGATCCCGTACTTGTATGAGAATTCTCCGACGCCGAGAATGCCGCCGTACCATGTTGATACAAGCGTCGCAACAAACATGGGGAGAGTCAGCGTCCGGCCCGCGAGGAGGAAGTCCTCTGTCTCGTTTCTCCCGCGCCGGACTGCCCTGAACCCGACGTAGACCACTGACGCGAAGTAGAGGATGATGAGGAAGGAGTCGACAAGGCTGAAATGGACCATCGGCACGTTGATATCAGTCGAAGAGTCTGAAGAGGAGGAGATTCCCTTTCCGTACTTTGATGAGCACGGGCGAGCTGATGACAACGTTGCTGGTTCCTTCACGAACGCCGAGCTCGAGGGATTCCCCGTTGAGGCTGTACTGAAGCCCTTCCGTCACGATTCCATCGCATCGGCTGAGAGGAATGAGCGACACGACCTCCCCTTTTCTGCCTTCGAATGACAATTCCCTGCCGACGTAGGAAATCTCTCCGAAATCATCAACAAATCGGATGATCGCATCGGGATAATACTTTGCCGGAACCGAGAGATTGCCTGCTGAGTGATCGATACGCCTGCCTGTTGCTCCGACAACAGTGAGGTGATCGTACTTCGCACCGATGGCCCACAACACGGCCTTTTCAAGGTCGGTGGTTTCATCGTTCCGGTCTTCATGTGTGGGCACCTTGTGGAACTTCACGAGCGCTTCGGCGTGAATCGAGTCCAGGTCTCCGACAATCGCATGTGGCATGATTCCGGTCTTGAGCGCGACGTTTGCACCACCGTCTGCGCAGATGATCATGCGGGACTCACGCGCAAGCGCGAGCAGGCGCTGTTTCTTCGGAGGCTCGCCATTGACAATGATCAGTGCTTTTCGTGCCATACGTTGTCGTTGCGGTGCGGACCAGTTGACCGCCAGACCATATTACAAATCAAACTTCAGAGAGGCAAAGAAGTTACGTTCGGCTGCAGGGTAGAATTCATCTCCTTCTGCATTGGCCGCATAGATCTTGTTGAAGACATTGTTCACCTGCACCTGGAATTCCACAAACCGGGCCAGCGGCATCAGGGGAACGCGATATGAAACGGACGCTTGCGCCACCGTGTACGCACTGACGGTGCTGGCAGGATCTGTCTTCCCTGTCCCGGAATTCTGATAGTTGTCAGAGTAGAACTCTCCGACATGCTGCACTGCGAAGGAGGCGGTGCATCCTCCACTGCGATACGTCGCCCGGGCATTCGCAAGAACGTCCGGAAACCCGGCGATGTTGTTGCCATCCAGGGAACGCTGCGATGTTCCGTCGTACACCGTGTAGTGCTCCAGCCTGTTCCTGCTCCACGTCGCGTTTGCCTGGAGCTCAAGCCCCTCCATGACTTTTGCGGTACCAGTAAACTCAATTCCCTGATGCAACGTCCGGTCGGCATTTCCCGTCACGGGGATTCCAAACCGGTCAAGCTGCCCTTGCTTGATGATCTCGTCATGAAAGCTCATGTAGAACAGACTTGCAGTGAGATGGAGTCGTTCGGATGTGTAGCCTCCGCCGAGTTCAAGATCGACGAGCGCTTCGGGTTTCACGAGCGGATTGGAAAAATCGTACGTCCCGTTCGCCAGCGTTTTGAACTGCGGCGTTACCGGACCCCACGATGCAGGCGTGCTGGCTTCAGCAGCATCATAGAGATTCGTGAGCCGGGGTTCGCGTGAAGTACGGGAGATCTGTGTGTAGAGATTGATGTTCTCCGTGACGTTGTAGTTCAGTCCGATCCTCGGATTCACAAAATTGTACGGGACTGTGAAATCTGTATTCAGATATTTTTCGTCATGCAGCCTGTAGCGGTTGAACGCGTACTGGAGGTCAAGCTGGAGTGTGAGATCCGGACGCAGGGAATAGAGCTCATGAGCATAAAGGGAGAAAATGTCTTTCGCCGCCTTGTAGTCATAGTAATGATATTCGGGTGTGACACCGGCGGGAAGGCTCTCGCCCCATCGCAGGGCACCCCAATGAACGGAGCGATGGAGCCGGACTTCGGCGCCGAACGTGAACTCGCCGCCTGCATGCCGTATGCTCATGCGCGGCAGCCAGCCATATTGTTTGTTTCCCACCCACGCACGGATGAGCGCATTTGGGATGTAGAGCGTGTCAGGGTCTCCGTTCACAGCAAACCCGTTTTCTCTCGTGATGCGGTAGTACGAATACGGAGCCCACGAACCGTCATAATCGAAAAACCCATCACCAGTCACGAGGAAAAGCGCATTGTTCAGCGTCATGTTGTCGGAAATGCGCCACTCGTGGAGGAGCTCATAGTGTGGTTGTGAAAAATTCTCAATCTCCTCCGGTCGCTGGATCGGGTTCTGTCTCCGGCGATCCGGATCTGATGAATAGGCGTCATCGCGGGCAATGCCGTAGTACGCGAGGTGATCGGCAACAGGCCCGCCGTAAAAGTTGAGCTGCGTCGTCATCGTCTCGTCATATCTCGTTGCCCCGAGAAAGTAGCTAGAAAAGTCGGTCCACGAGTTCATCCGGTAGCCATCGCTCAGGATTCTCGACAAACGTCCGTACAACTGATATTTCCCGCCGACGAGGCCGGAGTTGACCGCGACGGAATATTTCCGGGTATCGTAGGACCCATAGCCGGAATAAACATCAATCCCGGGATCCTTCGAGTAGTTCGACGTGATCAAATTGACGGAGCCGCCTATTGCTGGAGGTCCGTAGAACGCGCTTCCGGCTCCCCGCTGCACCTGGATATCCTGCAGGTTTGCCGCAAGATCGGGGAAGTCCAGCCAATAAACATCATGGTCTTCCGGATCGTTTTGTGGAATGCCGTTGACCATGACCGAGATCCGGCGCTGATCAAACCCGCGGATGGTGAGATAGTTGTATCCGATCCCGTTGCCGCTTTCGGAATAGAATGTTGTTGATGGCAACTCGGAGAGAAGCACCGGAATATCCTGCGTTGAGTAACGGTCCGTCAGGTCCCGCGCAGCGAGCGTGGCAAACGCCACCGGACTTGTCCTCTCGTGTGCACGGGTTGCAGACACAACGATGGTTTGTCCAGGAAGGATGGTTTGCTCGAGCTGAATATCCAGTGTCTCCGTTTCCCCGGAGCGAATCTTTACCTCGCGCGACTGGGGCGCATAGCCGATAAAGCTCACCCTGATGACATAGGTGCCCGCCGGAACGTGACTGATTTTGAAAGATCCGCTCTTCTCTGCATTCGTCCCGAATGTTGTTCCTTGAATGTGAATGTTTGCTGCCTCAAGCGGCTTGAGCGTTTCGGCGTCACGCACGGTCCCTTCAACAGATCCATTGTCCTGGCTCGCTGCGATGCTGAGCACCGCTGCAAGGGAAATCGCAATCATCCAGATCCTCATCTTGACCTCCGCACAAAAGAAAAGGCCATCCTCCATCAGAGAGCTTCGATGGAAAACGGCCGTAGAAGAAAATAAACTGCTTCCCGTTTTCCTTCGCTGGTATTACCCAGTTCAGGTTCGGAGGGTCTGCTCTCAGCGTCCCGAACGATGATTCAATTCGGGATGCACCCCTAACGGAACATACAGCGTTGTGCATGGAAAAGAACTGACCTAATATACGCGCTCATCGATTGCGTGTCAAGCATGCGGGGAGTATTCTCCTGCAACGCCTTGCCTGCCACTCATTTTTTGTCTATTTTCTCTTGCACGAATAAAACGAGTTGTCGCACTTTTTCGAGCAGATTGTTCCTTCTATGAATCTGTCAGTTGAGAACCTCCACTTTGAGTACCCCGGTGTTCCGGTTCTCCGCGACATCACGTTTGACGTCCCCGCCGGCGATTTCCTGAGCTTGCTCGGTCCCAATGGATCGGGTAAATCGACACTGCTCCGTTTGCTTGACAGGATTCTCCTTCCGAAGCAGGGCATCATCACTTTGAAGGGCAAGCCGCTCGCCTCGTTTGGCCGTCAGGAGCTCGCGCGCCTCATTGCGTACGTTCCCCAGGATACTCTCTGGGTTTTCCCGTACACCGTCCTGGAAGTCGTATTGATGGGCCGGTCACCGCACATACGCCGGATAGGATTCGAGAACCGGCACGACCTCGAGGTCGCCCATGAGATGATGCGCCTGACAGACATCGATCATCTTGCGGACAAGCTTATCACGGCAATCTCGGGGGGCGAGCGACAACGGGTGCTGATCGCCCGCGCTCTCAGCCAGCAACCGGAGATCCTGCTTCTTGACGAGCCGAATGCCCACCTGGATATCAATCACCAGGTTGAAATATTCGAGATCCTCCGCGAACAAAACCAACGTCGTCATTTGACGATCGTTTCCGTCTCTCACGATCTCAACCTTGCTGCGGCATTCAGCAAGCGCACGCTTCTCCTCGGACATCCGGATGAGTCCGGGTCATCGTTGTTTGCACTCGGGGAGCCGCGCGCAGTCCTGACGGAAGAGAACATCAAAAATGTCTATCGCACGCCGGTGCTCGTTGACACGCTTCCCTCATCGTCGGCACTCCGGATTTCACTTCTCCTCGAGGGTGCGGCCACGCAAGCGAAGAAATTGAAACAGTAAGCGTTACCCTATACCACGAGTTCAACGACGCATTGCTTTTTGAATCGAGTAGCCTATGTCCACCCGCCGCCGACAGATACGCGAGAAAGTTCTGCAGGGATTGTATGCGTACGAGCTCTCTCATGAATCGACCGAGCTTATCCTTGAGACCATCGTGGGTGGTCCGAAGAAAGAGCCCGAGGTCTTCGAACTCGCCAAAAGCCTGTTCCTGAGAGTCATCGAGACACGGGAAGAGATTGACACCTTGATTAAAAGCCGGGTGGCAAATTGGGAATTCAGCCGCCTTGCGGTGATCGACAAGATCATCCTTCGCATCGGCATCTGCGAGCTGCTGTACTTCGAGGATATTCCCCCGAAGGTCTCAATTAACGAGGCGATCGAGATCGCCCGCCGCTACAGCACCGAAAAAAGCGACAAGTTCGTCAACGGTGTCCTGGATTCAATCCTGGACGATCTGAAGAAATCAGGCCGGATAAGGAAGACCGGGCGCGGCCTCCTCGAAACAACCACAAAGAAAAACCCGTCGGCGTAGAAGGACAGGATGGCCATTTCCACCCTCCCAGAAAACGAATCATCCCAGTTTTTCCTTTCACGCGGCAGGATTTTCGCGTGGACCCTCTTCGACTTTGCAAACACCGCCTACTCCGTCATTATCGTCACGGTCATCTACTCGACCTATTTCACCACACAGGTGGCCGGCGGCAATGAGTTTCTCTGGGGCCTGACTGTCAGCCTTTCGATGGTTCTCGCGGCCGCCATTGCACCGCCGCTCGGCGCGGCAGCGGATTACTCCCGCAACAAAAAGCTCTTCCTCCTCCTCTTCACGCTCGCCAGCGTTGTCAGTACGGCGCTGATGTTTTTCGTCAGGCCAGGGATGATACTGCTCGGGATGACACTGTTTGTCATTGCGAATGTGGGATTTGAAGGCGGGATTGTCTTTTATGACGCTTTTTTGCCCGGCATCACTTCGAGGCGCTCGTTCGGCAGGGTCTCCGGATATGGGTTCGCCATGGGATACCTTGGCGCGCTCGCAATTCTGTTCATCGTGGGATTCATGCTTCCGGATTCTCTCGATCCGGAATATTTCTATTATGTTCGCCTTTCGTTTGTCACGGCAGCAGTTTTTTTCCTTGTCTTCTCACTGCCGATGTTTATCTGGGTCCCCGAGCAGGCGCGGGACCTGGGGAGACCCCGCGGCATGATTCGGAGCGGGTTCCGGCAATCCGCCCAGACATTCCGAGCCCTGTTCGTGGAGCGCCGATATCCTTCCATCGCGCGGTTCCTCATCGCGTTCTTCATCTACAACGACGCGATCCTTACCATAATCGCGTTTGCTGCGATCTTTGCCAAAGACATGCTGCACATGAGCGACAAAGAGACAATCACGTTCTTCGCAATCGTGCAGACAAGCGCTGTCATAGGTTCGTTCCTGTTCGGTTTCCTGACTGACAAAATCGGTCCGAAAAAGACCATTTCGCTTACGCTCGTGATCTGGCTGTCCATCACAATCGGAGCATATTTTGTGACGACGATTGGGGCATTCTACATCGTCGCACTTGGGGCCGGCGCAGCCATCGGATCATCGCAGTCCGCAAGCAGAAGCCTGATGGCACTTCTGACTCCGAAAGAGCACGAGGCGGAATTCTTCGGCTTCTACGACGGCCTCTGTGGAAAGGCTTCAGCTGTTGTGGGACCGTCGATTTATGGGGCCATTGCGCATGTAACGAACCAACGCATCGCCGTCCTGTTCATAAGCCTGTTCTTCCTCGCCGGCCTGATCCTTCTCCAGGGTGTCTCCGAACCGGAGCGGAAGAACTCAACTTCCTGAGAGGAGCGCAGTACCATGAGAACCACTCTTGTTGTCGTCTTCGCAGCGCTCGTGCTTCTTGGAGGCTGTGTCCGCGAGAAGAGCGAGACGAGCACACGGGGACATCTCCACATCCTCATTGCCGAATCAACCGTTCCCCCTGCCCTGGATGAGGTCAAGCAGTTTCTCAATCAATTCTCAAACGAAGGGGCGAACATTGACTATCAGATTGTGACGACCGATCAGGCGCTGGGCCGGCTGGGACGCGATTCCATTCGTTTTGTCTTTTCTACGCGCGCGCTCTCAGCCATGGAACGCCAGCAACTCCCGCAGAAGGATGGATTCGATCTCAGCGAAGTCCTCGTCGCCTACGATGCCGTTGCGGTTGTCGTGCATGAGAAGAACCGGGTAGAGGGCATTACAACAGATGAACTCGCGAAGGTGTTGACAGGCGAACTCTCTCGTTGGGAACAGCTGTCGAAAGCCAACGGGATGAAGGGCCCTGTCTCGGTTGTTCTGCAGGATTCCTCGGATATTACTTCCTACCTGACTTCGTACGTCCTTGGCGGCAAGCCAATGCGCGCAGACTTCAGACACGCGGGCTCGAGCCTTGAAGCTCTCCAGGCAACAGCCGCACAGCCGCTCGCATTGAGCCTGGCGGGGATCACCTGGGTCGATTCGGCTCATGCCGCGGTGAAGGTGCTGGAGGTTGCTGAAACGCGACATAACGCCGACACTACATTTCGCGTCATACCGGAAGCATTCGGCAAGTTCTTCTCCCCTCATCCTGCGAATGTATACAGATCGTACTACCCGTTGAAGCGGGCAATCTACGCTTCCTGGTATACACCCATCGGAACGCTGGCAACCGGTTTTGGTTTCTTCGTCTCGCATGCTGACGGTCAGCGTCTTTTCCTCAAGAGGAACATCGTCCCCGGAACCCAGCCGATCAAACTCAAGGGAGCGGAGTAGAAGGAATGACCTGAACCCGTGAAGCAGCAATTGATGAGTACAAACAAAAGTCCCGCCTCAACAGCGGGACTTTTTCTTTCTGGAGATGCGGAAGTGCTTTAGAATTCAGGGCCCAGCGAGAAGTACCAAATAGGTTGAGAGAACCCTGATCCGTTGAAGTTCCACGCCATGTCGATCCTCAGAGGGAAACCGAAGAAGAAGAACCGCGCTCCGAATCCTGTCCCGACAAGCAGGTCCTTATGCTCCGTACCGCCGTCCGGATTTGGCTGGAACGCCCGCCACTCCCTGGTATTGCTCCATGCTGATCCGACATCGATGAATGCAGCCCCCAGCATGTTCTGGAATCCGACCGGCAGGGCGCCGAGGATAAGGTAGCGAACAAGAGGGAATCTCAGCTCGAGATTTGCAACGCCAAACCGCGTCCCGTTCAGCGCGTTGTAGTCATAGCCGCGCACCGGCAGAACCGGCGTGAGGAACGCGTAATCCTCCACGTTCACGATCGGGACTTGTCCCCCCTGATCGAACCGGCGATTGATCCAGCCGTCCGTGCCGCCAATGAAGAACTGCTGGGGGTCCTTCCCGTAGCTCGCTCCTCCTGCAACGCGGTACACAAAGATCAGTTCCTTGGCGATCTTGTTGTAGCTCCTGTAATCGAACGTCAGCGTTTGTACGTCCAATGCTTCGTTGCTGATCTTCGCGCTCCCGTAGAGCGTTGCGTTGAACCGTGATCCGTTGTTCGGGGCGAACCATCCTCCCTGCCACAGGGAGTTGTCGTTCACGTATGAGATCGACGGCATGATGAACGAGCGAACCTGAGACGGTTCTGTCGGATCGTCGAGATTATCCCTTGAAAGATTGAGCCAATCCACGGAAAGGTCCAGCCGATTGAACCGATCGATCGGGTACGACGCCACTCCTCCGATCGCCCAGGACCGGAACCGGTAGAGAAACACATTCCCGTACTGGTCGTTGAGATAGAGGAACCGGGCCGTGTGCAGGCCCTGGAAACCGTAATCAATTCGGTTCGGCAGGTAGAGATAGGTCAATCCGTAGTCGCTGTTCTTCAGATCGAGGAGCAGGTTCGTTTGAAGAACGATCTGGTGATCACCGAGCATATCGCTGAACGCGAAGATGGTCTCCCCTTCAATTCCGTAGAACGTGCTGTAGCCAGCCGTCCCGTAGACCAGGTCCGGGGTGAAGTTCAGTTTGTATTTCCGCGGGACATAGTTTCCCTCTGCGTCCCTGTTGTTTGATATGTCGAACCGCGGCGTCGGTTTTACATTGACGATCGTATCGCGCATCGACTCCGGTGAAAACACGTAACTTTTCAGATCGGCTTTGCTGTTTGCCTGGTATTTCGGCGGCTCGGTGATCGTGTCCTGCACGATGAGGATATTGTCG
>Ga0335071_10003953_pt1 | contig 15543 bp, 14 predicted proteins | sample Lox_Sample_15_FD_206724 | JGI IMG/M metagenome (GOLD analysis project Ga0335071, IMG submission 206724) | Soil microbial communities from Loxahatchee National Wildlife Refuge, Florida, United States - Lox_Sample_1.5 | ecosystem: Environmental > Terrestrial > Soil > Wetlands | place: USA... | reverse complement strand
CGCCGCCGCGTTCTCACCCAGGTGTTCCAGCAGCAGCACGCCGGAGCGCAGCAGGGCCGTGGGGTTCACCTTGTCCTGCCCCGCGTACTTGGGCGCGCTGCCGTGCACGGGCTCGAACACTGCGGCGGCGTCGCCGATGTTGGCGCCGGGCGCCACACCCAGGCCGCCGATGAGTCCGGCGCACAGGTCGCTGACGATGTCACCGTACAGGTTGGGCAGCACCAGCACGTCGTACAGCTCAGGCTTCTGCACCAGCTGCATGCACATGTTGTCGACGATGCGGTCTTCGAACTCGATGTCGGTGTACTCCTCCGCGACCTCGCGGGCCACGCGGAGGAAGAGACCGTCCGTGCACTTCATGATGTTGGCCTTGTGCACCGCCGTGACCTTGCTCCTTCCGTGCCTGCGCGCGTACTCGAAGGCGAAACGGACGATGCGCTCGCTGCCGCGGCGGGTGATGATCTTGATGCTCTCCGCCGCGTCCTCGCCCACCATGTGCTCGATGCCGGCGTAGAGGTCCTCGGTGTTCTCGCGCACGACCACGAGGTCGATGTCGTCGAAGCGCGTGCGCACGCCCTTCATCGTCTTGGACGGCCGCAGGCAGGCGTAGAGGTCGAGCTCCTTGCGCAGGGCCACGTTGACGCTGCGGAAGCCGTGGCCCACCGGCGTCGTGATCGGGCCCTTGATCGCGACCTTCGTCCGCCGGATCGAGTCGAGCACGTGCTCGGGCAGCGGTGTGCCGTACTCCTCCATCACGTCCAGGCCGGCGTCGTGCACCTCCCACATGATCGGCACGCCGGTGGCGGCGATCACGGTCTCGAGGGCGGCGGCGAGCTCCGGGCCGGTGCCGTCGCCGGGGATGAGCGTCACGGTGTAGGTCATGCGTCTGGTCCTCCGGGCAGCGCGAAGCCGCCGTGCTTCTTGACGTGCGCGACGAGGCCGCCGTCGTCCAGGATGGTCACCATCACCGGCGGCAGCGGCACGAAGGGGATGACGGCGCCGGTGGTGAGGTCCCGCACCTCACCGGCGCTCAGGTCCACCCGCAGCTCGTCCTGCTCGCCGATGCCGCTCGTGTCGCACTGCAGCACGGGCAGGCCGACGTTGATGGCGTTGCGGAAGAAGATGCGCGCGAAGCTCTGTGCCAGCACCGCGCCAACGCCGGCCAGCTTGATGATGCGGGGCGCGTGCTCGCGGCTGGAGCCGAGGCCGAAGTTGCGGCCGCCGACGACGAAGTCACCCGGCTTCATCGCGCCGGCGAACTCGGGACGGGCGTCCTCCAGCACGTGTTTGGCGAGCTCGGGCAGGTCGGTACGCAGGTGGAAGAGACGGCCGGGCGCGATGTGGTCGGTGCTGATGTCGTCGCCGAACAGCCACGCCCGGCCCTCGAGGAGCTCGTCGCCGGGCGGTGACCCCCCGGCGCCCTGCGAGACAGCATTCCCACCAGGGTTGTTCACGTGATCCATTCCTCCTCGGAGATGACCACCGAGTTCATGGCAAGGCCGGGCTCGGTCGCGCGCATGGGATCGCGCTCGGGGATCGCCTCGACCACGTCCATGCCCTGGATCACGCGCCCGAAGACGGTGTGCCGGTCGTCGAGGTGCGGCGTCGCCACGTAGGTGATGAAGAACTGCGAGCCGTTCGTGCCCGGCCCGGCATTGGCCATGCTGAGGATGCCGGGCTTGTCGTGCCGCAGCGACGGGTGGAACTCGTCGTCGAACTTGTAGCCCGGGCCTCCGCGCCCGGTTCCCGTCGGGTCGCCGCCCTGAGCCATGAACCCGTGGATGACGCGGTGGAACGTCACGCCGTCGTAGTAGCCGTCTCGAGCCAGGAAGACGAAGTTGTTGACGGTGCGCGGCGCCTTGTCGGCGAACAGCTCGATCACGACGTCGCCGTCGTCGGTCTTGATCGTCGCCGTGTAGCGCTTGTTGGGGTCGATGACCATGGGCGGTTGTGCGTCGTACTGCTTGCTCACGTCCGGCTCCTTTCTTGGAGAAGCTCGCGCGGATCGGTGATCTCGCCGGCCACGGCCGAGGCCGCGGCGGTGGCCGGCGAGGCCAGATAGATGAAGGCCTCAGGGTTGCCCATGCGGCCGTGGAAGTTGCGGTTGGCCGTGCTGACGCAGACCTCGCCGTCGGCGAGGATGCCCTCGTGGATGCCGACGCAGGCGCCGCAGCCGGGGTTGGTGATCACGGCGCCGGCGTCCCAGAAGATGTCGAAGAGGCCCTCCGCGGCCGCCGCGCGGGCAGTGGCCTGCGAGGCCGGCGTGACGATGAGGCGCGTGCCCGGCGCGCGGCGGCGCCCGCGGAGGACGCGCGCCGCCGAGCGCAGGTCCTCGAGGCGGCCGTTGGTGCAGGTGCCGATGAGCACCTGATCGACCCTGGTCCCCGCGAGTTCCGCGGCCGCGGTGATGTTGTCCACCGTGTGCGGCTTCGCCACCGTCGGCACGACGTCGCCGAGGTCGACGCGCAGCGCGCGCTCGTAGGTGGCCCCGGCATCGGCCGCGAGCGGCCGCCAGGCGTCCGCGCGGCCCTGCGCCTCGAGGAACGCCCGGGTCGTCTCGTCGCTCGGCATGAGGCCGCACTTGGCGCCGGCCTCGACGCTCATGTTGCTCAGGGTGAGACGGCCGGGCATGGGCATCGCGTCGATGCCCGGCCCGCCGAACTCCAGCGCCTTGTAGGTGGCGCCGTCGGCGCCGAGCTGCCCGATCAGCGTGAGCATGAGGTCCTTGGCCTGCACGCCGTCGGCGAACGCGCCCTCGACCTCGATGCGGAACGTCTCGGGCACGCGCAGCCACGTCTTGCCGGTCGCCATGCCGACGGCGACGTCGGTGCTGCCCATGCCGGTGCCGAATGCGCCCAGGGCGCCGGCCATGCAGGTGTGCGAGTCGGCGCCGATGACGAGGTCGCCGGGCTTGGCGTAGCTCTCGGCGACCCGCTGATGGCACACACCCATCTCGACGTCGCTCAGCGTGGCGCCCGACGCCGCGCAGAAGGCCCTGATCGTCTGCTGCGCGTTGGCCAGCTCGCTGCGCGGCGCCGGCGCCGCGTGGTCGATGAAGAACACGCACTCCGGCGCCTTCACGGTCTGGGCGCTGAGCTCCTGGATCTGCTGGATCGCCAGCGGGCCTGTACCGTCCTGGGCGATCGCCACGCTCACGTCGCAGACGACGATCTGGCCGGGCACCACGGCGTCCAGCCCGGCCGCGCTGGCGAGCAGCTTCTCGGCGAGGGTGGCCGCCGTGAGCGACGCACCTTCGGCGCCCCGCTCGTCAGCTTCGCCACGCCGGCTGTTCACGACGCCGCTCCCGGCGCCGGCACCGCCGGCTCCCCGCCGGCCTGGCCCGCCGCGCCCTTGCCCATCGGCACGGCGTCACCCAGCCGCGCCAGATAGTCCTGGTAGATGTACATGAGCTCCTTGTCGAACAGCGCCCGCTTGAGCTCCACTGCCGTCTTGCGCACGAGTTCGAGGATGCCCTCACAGTCCTCCTGCGTCAGCTCGAGCCCGAACTCCTGGAACTTCCGGTAGATCGTCCGCGAGCCGGAATGCTTGCCGACCACGATCTGGCGCTCCAGGCCCACGTCCTCGGGGGCGAACGCCTCGTAGTTGAGCGGGTTCTTGATCACGCCGTCGGCGTGGATGCCGCTCTCGTGCGCGAAGACGTTGGTGCCCACGATGCTCTTCCACGCCGGGATCGTGCGCGCCGAGGCCGCGGCCACGTACTCGCTGAGCTCGCGGAAGCGGCTCGTGTGTAGGCCCACGTCGACCTTGCCGAGGTACTTGAGCGCCATCGCGACCTCCTCGAGCGCCGCGTTGCCGGCGCGCTCTCCCAGGCCGTTGACGGTGGTGTTGACGTAGGTGGCGCCGGCCTTGATGCCCGCCAGGGCGTTGGCCGTCGCCATGCCGAAGTCGTCGTGCGTATGCATCTCGATGTTGAGGCCCTCTTTGATGAGGAACGAGATGACGTTGTAGGTGTCGAAGGGATCGAGGATGCCGAGCGTGTCGCAGAAGCGCAGGCGGTCGGCGCCCTCCTCCTTGGCGGCCATGCCGAAGCGCAGCAGGAACTCGAGGTCGGCGCGCGAGGCGTCCTCCGCGTTGACCGAGACGTACAGGTCGTGGTCCTTGGCAAAGGCCACACACTCTCGGATCTGGTCCAGCACCCACTGGCGGCTCTTCTGGAGCTTGTGCTCGATGTGGATGTCGCTGGCCGACATGCTGATGGCCACCGCGTCGACGCCGCAGTCGAGCGAGTGCCTGAGGTCGTCGATCACGGCCCGGTTCCAGGCGAGGACGGAGGTGTCGAGGCCGAGGTCGACGATCTCCTTGATCGTCGCCTTCTCGTCGCCGCCCATGGCGGGGATGCCGACCTCGATCTGGTGGACGCCCACCTCGTCGAGCAGCTTGGCGATGCGCATCTTCTCGTGGTTGCTGAAGACCACGCCGGCGGTCTGTTCGCCGTCGCGGAGGGTGGTGTCGTCGATGCGGACGGCCGGCTCGGCCGGGCGGGTCCGCGGGGCGATGACGAAGCTGGAGAGGTCGCTGGTCATGGTCACCTGCCTCGGGCGGTAGGAGTGGTCACGCTGGTCACACAGGTCCGGCCGGTCACGCGTCGAGGGCGCGCCTGAGCAGGTCGCTCACGACCTGCGGGTTGGCGCGCCCGCCGCTGGCCTTCATCACCTGGCCGACGAAGTAGCCGATCACCTGCTGCTTGCCGCCCCGGTACTGCGCGACCTGGGCCGGGTTGCCGGCGACGACGCCGGCGACGATCGCCTCGAGCTCGGAGGTGTCGCTGATCTGGCGCAGGCCGCGCTCGTCGACGACCGCCTCGGGCTCGGCGCGCTCCTCGATCATGATCGCGAAGACCTCCTTGGCGGCGCTCGTCGAGACGGAGCCGTCCTCGACGAGCTGCACCAGCCTCGCCAGGCGCTCGGAGGTGACGTGGCCGTGGCCGGCTTCGAGGCCGGCGGTGTTGAGATGGGCGAGGTACTCGCCCATCACCCAGTTGGCCGCCGGCTTGGCGCCGGCCCCGGCCGCCACGACCTCCTCGTAGAAGCCCGCGAGCGCGCCGGCGGAGCCGAGCACGGTGGCGTCGGCGCGCGACAGCCCGTACTGCTCCATGAAGCGCTCCACGCGCGCCGCCGGCAGCTCCGGCTGCGTCGCGCGCAGCTCCTCCACCCAAGCCGGGTCGACGTCGAGTGGGACCAGGTCGGGCTCGGGGAAGTACCGGTAGTCGTGCGCCTCCTCCTTGCTGCGCAGCGGAGTCGTCGTGCCGGTGTCGGGGTCGAAGTGCAGCGTCTCCTGCTCGATCTTCTCCCCCGCCTCGAGCGCCTCGATCTGCCGTGGGATCTCCGCGTCGAGCGCCTGCTGCAGGTAGCGGAAGCTGTTCATGTTCTTGAGCTCGGTGCGTGTGCCCAGTTCCTCGCTCCCCGCCGGCCGCACGCTCACGTTGGCGTCCCAGCGGACCTGGCCCTCCTCCATGTTGCACTCACTCACGCCCAGCTCGACGACGACGTTGCGGAGTTGCTGGAGGAACTCCCGCGCCGCCTCCGGCGAAGGGATGTCCGGCTCGGTGACGATCTCGATCAGCGGCGTGCCGCCGCGGTTGAAGTCGACCATGGAGTAGTCGGAGCCGGCGATGCGCCCGGCCTCGCCGCCGGCGTGGACGAGCTTGGCGGCGTCCTCCTCCATGTGCACGCGGTTGATGCGGCAGCGCAGCTTCTCGCCGTCCACCCAGTACTCGAACCAGCCCTGGGTGGCCAGCGGCTCGTCGTACTGGCTGATCTGGTACGCCTTGGGGCTGTCCGGATAGAAGTAGTTCTTGCGATGGAAGATGTTGCGTGGCTGCACCGTGCAGTTGAGCGCCAGCGCGATGCGCGCGGCGTACTCGACGGCGCGCCTGTTCACGACGGGCAGCGCGCCGGGATGCGCCAGGCACACCGGGCAGGTGTGCAGGTTGGGGTCGTCGCCCTTGGTGACCGCGCAGCCGCAGAACATCTTGGTCTGCGTGTCGAGCTCGACGTGCATCTCCAGTCCGATGACGGGCTCCCAGCCGCTGTTCGCCGCACCCGTCATGACTGCGCGTCCTCCGGGCGGTACGTGATCTCGCCCGGCGTCCAGCCCGCGGCCTCGGGCCGCGGGCCCGAGGTCTTGAAGGAGGGCGCCGTGTCGAAGCCGACGGCGCCCTCGAGCGCGTGCGCGGCCTCCAGCATGCGGTTCTCGCTGAACGCCGGCCCGATGAGCTGGAAGCCCACCGGCAGACCGTCGCTCAGGCCGCAGGGGATGCTGATCGCCGGCAGGCCGGCGAGGTTGGCCGGGATGGTGCAGATGTCGCAGACGTACATCGCCAGCGGGTCGGCGGTGCGTGCGCCGGCCTTGAACGCCACGGTCGGCGACGTGGGCGAGGCGATGAGGTCGACCTCCGCGAAGGCCCTGTCGAAGTCGCGGCGGACCATGGTGCGCACGCGCTGCGCGCGCCCGTAGTAGGCGTCGTAGTAGCCGGCGGAGAGCGCGTAGGTGCCGATCATGACGCGCCGCTTGACCTCGGGGCCGAACCCCTCGCCGCGCGTGCGCTCGTAGAGGTCGGTGAGGTCCTCGGGATCCGCGCAGCGATAGCCGTAGCGGACTCCGTCGAAGCGGGCGAGGTTCGCGGAGGCCTCCGCCGGCGCGATGATGTAGTACGCCGGCAGCGCATACTCGGTGTGCGGCAGGCTGATCTCCACGATGCTGCCGCCCAGGTCCTCGATGCGCGCGAGCGCCTCGTCGAAGCGCGCGCGCACCCCGGGCTCGATGCCCACGCCGAGGTACTCGGTGGGCACGCCCACGCGCAGGCCGTCGAGCCGCTCGGCGGACGGCAGCGCGATGGGCTCCGGCAGCTCCACGCTCGTCGAGTCCCGCGGGTCGCGGCCGACGAGGTGCTGCAGCAGGAGCGCACAGTCGTACACCGAGCGCGTGAGCGGGCCGATCTGGTCCAGCGAGCTGGCGAAGGCGATGAGCCCGTAGCGGCTGACGGCCCCGTAGGTGGGCTTCATGCCGACGATGCCGCAGAGCGACGCCGGTTGACGGATCGAGCCGCCGGTGTCGCTGCCCAGTGCCCAGAGCGCCTCCCCGGCAGCCACGGCGGCGGCGGAGCCGCCGCTGCTGCCGCCGGGCACCGTACTCAGGTCCCACGGGTTGGCGGTGACCTGGAAGGCCGAGTTCTCCGTGCTCGAGCCCATGGCGAACTCGTCGAGGTTGGTCTTGCCGAGCACCACCACGTGGTCCTCCCACACCTGCCGCACCGCCGTGGCCGTGTAGACGGGCTGGTAGTTGGCAAGGATCTTCGAAGCGCAGGTGGTGGTGACACCTTCGGTGACCATGTTGTCCTTGACGGCGATGGGCAGACCCGCCAGCGGGCCTCGCATCGCCTGCATCTCACGGTCGACCTTGGTCGAGTACCTGGCCGCGTTGTCGGCGGTGACCAGGATGTAGGCGCGCACCTTGCCCTCGACCGTCTCGATCTGGTCCAGGTACACCTTGGTGAGCTCCGCCGACGAGATCTCGCCGTCCACGAGGAGCTTCTTGGCCTGGCGTGCCGTGAGTCGGAGCGGGTCGAGCGAAGTCACTAGCCCATCCTCGGCACGCGGAAGCAGTCGTCGCTCACGGCCGGCGCGTTACGCAGAGCCTCCTCGCGCGGCAGGCTGGGACGCTCCTTGTCCTCCCGGGTCACGTTGACGACGTCGAGCACGTGCGCGGTGGGCGGCACGCCGTCCAGATCGAGCTCGCTCATCTTGTCGATATGAGCGAGGATCTTGGCGAGCTCGCCGGTCATGCGGGACGACTCTTCCGGCTCGAGACGGAGACGGGCGAGTCGCGCGACGTAGCGGACGTCGTCTTCGGAGATCATTTCGCGTTCCTCCTGCTGGGCCGCCGAAGCGGGACGGCAATCTTACTCCAGCCTCAGATGGGCCACAAGAAAGGGGGAGCCCGCCGGCGGCGACCGCCGGCGGGCCCCCCTCGCGCTCGGGTCCCGACTAGGAGACGGGGCGGACAGTGGAGGCCTGGAGGCCCTTGTCGCCCTCGGTGATCTCGAACTCGACGCGCTGTCCCTGGACCAGCGTCTTGTAGCCGTCCATGGTGATCTCGGAGTAGTGCACGAACAGGTCGTCACCGTCTTCCCGTTCGATGAAGCCGTACCCCTTCTCGTTGCTGAACCACTTCACGGTCCCCTGCGCCAAAACCCTTGCCTCCTACTTGGAGCTTCGTGCCGGCCCCGAAGGCCAGGCGAGACCCCCCATGCGGTCCCGTCAAGCACGAGGCGAGCGTACAACACGGTTTGGAACGTGTAAATGACCGTACGGGCGCGGCGGGATGGTGAAGCGGGCGAGGTCTGGGGCCTCGCGCGATTCAGTCGCCGGACGCCGGCAGCAGGGTGGCGCGGAGCATGCGCTCCCACAGTTCGAACAGCGGCTCCAGCTGCACGCCTTCCGGGTCGAGGAGCGCCTGCACCGCCAGGCCGTCGGTCATGGCCACCATCAGCGAGGCGAAGGCGCGCAGGTGCTGCTCGTCCACCGCGGTGGAGTCGCCGAGGCCCTCGACGTACTGGTCGCGGTACCACTCGTACAACTCTGCGACCCGCTCGCGCAGTTCGTCGTCGAGCACCACGTGAGGAAGGATCGCGAAGAAGTCACGGAAGGCGGCGCGATCGTCCACCAGCCGACGGTCGCCGGCGAGCAGCCCGTGCACCCGCTCGTCGCCGCCCCTCGCCGTCTTCGTCTCCGCGACCGCACTCAGGCTCTGGTCGTGGCTGAGCGAGTCGACGACCGCGGCGATGAAGGCGGCCTTGCTGCCGAAGTAGTACCGCACGGAATCGCGGTACGCGCCGGCCTCGGCCGCCACCGCCTCGACGGTGAGCGCCTCGTAGCCGCCGCGCGCCAGCAGGCGCCGCGCGGCGGCCACCAGCTTGCGCGCCGTCGGCGAGAGCTGCGCGGTCGGGTCCTCTCTTCTCAGCTGCTGCTCGTCCATGACTCGTGGCTCACCCTACCACCGTCCGCCGGCCGGTCTTGCGCCTCGGGCGGCCCTTGACGAGTCGCCGCAGACCGTTGCGCGCCGGCCCAAGGCGCGGTAGAGTAGTGGTGGTCGTTCGGTTGTACGACCGAACTCTACTGCAAATCAGGGGATTCTGCAGCGGACGTCGGCAGACTGGGGGAACGAATGGAGGATGCAACCAAGCAAGCGGCATTGCGAGAATCGCGTAAGGCTCTCGACCTGATGGCGAAATCCGTGCTCACGCCCGAAGAGCAGCAGGAGGTGGTCGAGGACTGCGTCACGAACTTCGACCGCTACGTCAACCCCGGCATCCTCGAGTATCGCAAGTCGGTGTCCACCGACTACACGGCCGTGGAGTGGTCCGACTCCGGCTGCGTCTACCGCGACATCCACGGCAAGGAATACATCGACTGCCTCGGCGGCTTCGGCATCTACATGCTCGGCCACCGGCATCCCACGGTCGTCAAGGCCGTCCGAGACCAGATGGCGCACCAGGCGCTGCACTCGCAGGAGCTCCTCGACCCCATGCGCGGGCACCTCGCGCATCTGCTCGCGACGGTGACGCCCGGCGACCTGCAGTACTCGTTCTTCTGCAACTCGGGCACCGAGGCCAACGAGGGCGCCATGAAGCTCGCCAAGCTGTTCGCATGGCGCCGCAAGAAGGACCACAACAAGGGCATCATCAGCACCACCCGCGCGTTCCACGGCAAGTCCATCGGGAGCCTCAGCGTGAGCGGCAAGGCCGAGTTCCGCGAGCCCTTCTACCCGCTGGTGCCGGGGGTGCGCTTCGTCCCCTACGGCGACGCCGACGCGCTCGACAAGGAGCTCGCCGTCTGCGACGCCGTCGGCTTCGACATCGCCGCCTTCATCGTCGAGCCCATACAGGGCGAGGCCGGCGCCATCGTGCCGCCCGACGACTACTTCCCCAAGGTCCGTGAGGTCTGCGACAAGTGGAAGATCCTCCTGATCGCCGACGAGGTGCAGACCGGCATGGGCCGCACCGGCAAGCTGTGGGGCATGGACAACTGGGGTGTCGCCCCCGACATCATGACGATGGGCAAGGCGCTCGGCGGAGCAGTGATCCCCATCGGGAACTTCATCGCCACGCCCGAGGTCTTCGAAGCTTTCTTCGAGAACCCGTACATCCACTCCACCACCTTCGGCGGTAACCCCATGGCCACGTCGGCGGCCATCGGGGCCCTGCACGCCACCCTGGAGGAGGACATCCCCGGCCAGGCGGCCGAGAAGGGGGCCTACCTCAAGGGCAAGCTCGAGCAGATCGCCGCCGCCTACCCGGACCTGTTCGAAGAGATCCGCGGCATGGGCGTCATCATCGGCATGCAGTTCCAGGACTCGGACATCGGTTACGCCGTGAGCCAGGGGCTGTTCTCGCGCGGCGTGCTCATCGGAGGCACGCTGTTCAACTCGCTGACGCTGCGCATGCAGCCGCCGGCGGTCATCAGCCGCGAACAGATGGACACGGTGCTGGAGAGGCTGGAGCTCACGCTCGCCGACGTGCGCAAGCTGGCCGAGCACGGCGAGCTCGTCGGGGCACACTAGGGGCAGCGCGGGACGAGCGCCGGGGCGCCGAGAGGCGGATCGACGCAGTGACGACGACGAGGGCCGGGATGCTCGCATCCCGGCCCTCGTCGCTTCTGCCTGCGCGGGCGGCCCGGCAGCGGCCGGGCCCCCTCGGGATCACCAGTCGGAGAACCCGGTGTTGTACCAGAGCTTCTTGGTGCCCTTCTTGGCGCGCTTGTCCCACTTCTTGGTCTTGGGCTCCTGGTCGATGCGAGCCTTGACCTGGTCGGACACCTGCTTGATCTTGGCCTTCTGGTCGTCGGTAAGCGCCGCGACGCCGTCGACGTGGTCCTTGACCCGCTGCAGGTTGGTCGTGGCCGTGTACCAGAAGCCCCAGTCGTCGGCGAGACGGCGGGCGACGTAGCCGACGTTGACCTTCTTGTCGTCGTCCTCGCCGAACGCGGCGACGGTGAACAGGTACTCGATGTCCTTGAGATCCTTGTCGTTGATCTCCCAGATCTGCAGCTTCTGCAGCAGGATGTCGGCGAGGGAGACGCTCCAGGGGTCGAGCTCGAGCCGGTCGGCGTAGTTGACCTCGTGGCAGTAGTCGAGCTTGTCGATGAAGACGTCGATCATGGGGACCTTGCCGCCGAAGTAGATGTGGCGTGTGGTTCCCGTCATCGCCATCGTCTGCATGTCGCACTCGTACCCGACCGATTCCATGAACTTCATGAGCATCTTGCGGGTCTTGCCGTAGGTGGCGAAGTCGATGTCGGTGAAGTAGCGGTCGCCGAGGCGCTCGAGCTTGGCGTACAGGTCGATGTCGTTCGGGAAGTAGTAGTGGAGCGCGAGGGGGCCCATGACGCGCAGAATGATGCCCTGCGCCTGAGCCGCTTCGGCGATGCGCTTGCCCTCCTCGAGGAAGACCTCAGGCTTGGGATACCGCTCGAGCGGGATGTCCTTCGGCAGGATGAACTGTCCCATGTGTACCTATCGCCCCCTTCCGGGTCCGCGTCCTGTGCAGTCGACGAAGTCTACGCGCGGCTCACCCGGAGGTGAAGACGTAGTCCTTGATCTTCTTCTTGTCGAGCATGATGATGACGCCCTTCAGGATGCCCTCGGAGTACTCGCTGCCGGGGTTGATGAGCAGCGTGCGGCCGGCCTTCTGCGCGCCACGCGACTCGTGGATGTGGCCGTGCAGGCCGAGCAGCGGCTGGTTCTCCTCGATGACCTTCTTGGCGCCCAGGCTGCCGGCGTGGATCTTCTCGTCGGCGGCCATCGTGAGGTTCTCGTCCAGCTTGGGGCACAGGTCGAGCGAGTAGCCGTACGGCGGCACGTGGAAGTTGTAGATCGCCGTCTCCTGGTTCTTGACCTTGGAGCAGAGCTCGCGGAGCTTCTTCTCCAGGTCCTCCTCGCTCATCTCGCGCGGCGTGTCCCACGGGGTGGGGTTGGAGTCCGAGGAGGTGATCATCTCGTGGTTGTCGATCTGGACCACGCGCGCGTCGCACGGGTGCACCAGCTTGGCGTTGTCGATCATGTCGTCGATGACGAACCAGTCGTCGTTGCCCGGCGCCATGTACATCTGGAACGGCTTGCCCTCGAGACGCTCGTCGGCGAGGTCGAGCCACTCCTGGACGCGCTGGAAGACGAGGCTCTTGAACAGCGCGTCGATCTTGGCCGGGTCGCTGCGCGTGTCATCGAACTCGGCGCGCGTCTGGTGCACCCAGTAGTACCCGGCGTTCTCCACGGTCTTCTTGATCTCCGCGAGCTGCTCCTGACCGTTGATCTCGCGGTACTGCCCCATCAGGGTGCATTCCCACTGGTCCCCGCCCTTGTCGACGAGCGGCACGAGGACCTTGCCGGTGAGGTCACCGAGGAGGACGGCTACGTCGGCGCCGTAGATCGGAAGCGCGTTGAGGTACTTCCGGAAGCACACGTTCGAGCCGTGGATATCGGTGACGAAGAAGAGTTTGATCATCTACACGCTCCAAAGGCCAGTGAGGGGGTGAGGGCGAGCGCCCTCACCCCCTCAAGGTACTAGCAGATCACTCCGGCGGCAACTCCCCGTAGGTGAGGGAGACGTCCACGCCGACGGTCTTGCTGCGCTGCTTCCAGAAGAAGTACCAGAGCACGCCGAGCACCCACGCCGTGACGAGGATGATGTTGCCCGCCATGGTGAACTGCTTGGCAGCGCTGTTGAAGACGAAGTAGTAGAGGATGATGCTGAGGTACACGAGGTCGACCACGGCGCCCCACACCACGACCGGCAGGCCGAGGAACCTCCACGTCTTGTACGGCGACGACTCCCAGACGCCCTTGGCGCGCTTCACGTACGGGAAGAGCAGGGCGGCGATGGCCGTCGGGATGAACACCGAGGTCACCTGGAAGCCTGTGAGCAGGATGTTCTGCATCTGGTTCGTGAGCAGAGTGTAGTAGAGGACGAGGAGCGCCTCGCCGAGCACGAAGCAGACGATGTAGTTCTTGACCGGGCTGGCCCACCGCGGGTTGATGTCGGTGAACCACTTGGGGCCCATGCGGTCCATGCCCCAGGCGAACAGGATGCGCGGGAAGGCGAGGTACGAGAGCGCGATCCACCACAGCGTGAACGCCACGTAGCTGAGGCCCATGTAGCCGGCAAGCACCTTCGTGTACCACTGCGCCGTGCCGATGCAGTACACGGCAAGGTCGATGAAGTTGCTGCCGAACGGCATGTTGAAGCCTGGGATGGGGCCGTTCTGGTCGTTCCACGCCGAGGCGTTCAGGAACTGGTAGCCGACCGTCTTGTTGAGGATGATGGCCGTCCACATCATGAACACGAACGGCACCAGGATCGCGAACAGGTTCGCCAGGATGATGCTCTTGTCCGGGCGCTTGACCTCGCCGCCGATGAAGGCGATGGAGTAGGCGTAGGCGAAGAGCCAGGACATGGCGACCATGACGCCCAGGGTAGCGGACCAGTGCCACGTGGTCGGCATGAGCTGCCCGGCGTTCTGGCCCACCTTGGCGATGAAGTCGTGGTAGCTGGGCGAGCTCGTCGCGGCAGCGGCGGCGTCCCACTTCGCGACGAAGTTGGCCCTGCTCGAGAACGTGAGCACGAGGCCGATGGCGATCATGCCGCCGATGCCGAAGAACATGACGATCTTCTGGATGAGCGCGAACCACTTGATGCCGAACACCACGAACAGGAAGCCGGCGATGTTGAACAGCGTCGCGATGAAGAAGGTGATCCAGGCGCTGCTCACCACCCAGTTCGCTGCCCCGGTCCATCCGAGGTAGTTGAACGTGATCGTGAGACCTGGGTCGACGGCCAGCGGAGCCAGCACGTAGATCCACATGACCCAGATCATGGCGTCGCCGAAGCTCTGGGCGATGCCGAAGATCGGGTGGATGATGCGCGAGTTGTAGACGTACTCGCCGCCCGACCTCGGCATGGAGCCGCCGAGCACGCCCCAGACGATGGGGAAGCCGATGCCGGCGAGCAGCAGCGAGAGCAAGCAGGCGATGATGAGGTTACCGCCGAGGAAGACGCCCAGTCCGAACGTGATGGCGAACCAGATGCTCGGCGTGATCCCCTGGTTCATGAGGCCGACGGCGAACGCGTCGGTCATGGACAGGCCTCGTACGAGGCCGCTGGCTTTGCGTGCGAATGCGAGTTCTTCGGCCACACTCCCCCCTTGCTGTCGGGGCGCCCTGCCATCCCCTGGCGGCGCCGCCCGTGGTCTCGGTCGTCGGGATCCGCGCTTGCACTTCACCCCCTGCCGGGACCCTCGTCGTCGGGACTATTCATTCGGATAGCACCTTACTGCCGCGCCCCGTCGAGGGCAAGGGGTCCGGGCGCGGGGTCGCGACACCCTGCGGCGGAGATGGCCCCGGGGCGGCGCGCCGGAAGAGCGCGGCGCCCCGGGGCTCCCGCACGGGGCATGGACCCGCCGAGCACGCCCCAGACGATGGGGAAGCCGATGCCGGCCAGCACCACGGAGATGACGGAGGCGATGATGAGGTTGCCGCCGAGGAAGACGCCGAGCCCGAAGGTGATGACGAACCAGATGCTCGGCGTCAGGCCCTGATTCATGAAGCCGACGCCGAAGGCGTCGAGCATGGAGAGGCCGCGGACGAGACCGCTGGCCTTGCGTGCGAAAGAGAGTTCTTCTGCCACACTACCCCCCTGTCCGAACGACCGGCCGGCCCCCAGCCGTGCCGCGTTCCGTAGTGCACAGATCTGTGGCTGCACCGCCTCCCTTTGTCGTGGCCGCTCGCGCGGGCGCGTGCCCGGTCCGACGACCAACCATACTCGCAGCCCGTCGCGCGGGGCGAGGCTCCGGGACGAGAAGGGGCCGGGGAGGCGCAGCGGCGTCCCCGGCCCCGGTCTGACCCGTAGGCGGTCTCAGGTGTGCTGCGCGTGCACGGCCGCCTCGATCTCTGCGGGGCCGCTGACGACCTTGACGGCGTCGAACTTGCAGGCGGCGCGGCACGCGTCGCAGCGGATGCAGAGCGACTGGTCGATGGTATGCGGTTGCTTCTTCTCTCCCGTGGCAGCATCGACCGGACACTTCCTGGCGCACAACATGCAGCCGGTGCAGGCCTCGGGATCGATGGCGTAGGCGACGAGGGCCTCGCAGGCGAGGGCCGGACACCTGCGGTCGAAGATGTGCGCCTCGTACTCGTCACGGAAGTAGCGGATGGTGGTGAGCACCGGGTTGGGCGCCGTCTGGCCGAGCCCGCACAGACTGGTCTTCTTGATGTTCAGCGCCATGCTCTCGAGGCGCTCGATGTCGCCCTCTTCGCCGTCGCCGGCTGTGATGCGCTGGAGGATCTCCAGCATGCGCTTGGTGCCGAGCCGGCAGGGGACGCACTTGCCGCAGCTCTCGTTCTGCGTGAACTGCAGGAAGTACTTGGCGAGGTCGACCATGCAGGTGGTGTCGTCGGCCACGACCATGCCGCCGGAGCCGACGATGGCGCCGGTCGCGGCCAGGCTCTCGTAGTCGACCGGCGTGTCGAGCA
>Ga0335071_10003952_pt1 | contig 15546 bp, 17 predicted proteins | sample Lox_Sample_15_FD_206724 | JGI IMG/M metagenome (GOLD analysis project Ga0335071, IMG submission 206724) | Soil microbial communities from Loxahatchee National Wildlife Refuge, Florida, United States - Lox_Sample_1.5 | ecosystem: Environmental > Terrestrial > Soil > Wetlands | place: USA... | reverse complement strand
CGACCGACTTTTGCAGGCGGGATTACAGACAGTACGACAATTCGAACGCTCCGCGGCCGTCGCGGCCTATGCCGACACGCTGAAGCGACTGATCCATGAGTGACCGCCTTCTTATCATCACCCAGAAAGTCGACGAGAATGACGATCTCCTCGGATTCTTCATATCGTGGATCCGTGAATTCGCAAAACATTATCAGCATGTCACTGTCATCGCGCTCGGTGTCGGGAATGCCTTACTGCCGGACAATGTCATCGTGTACTCGTTAGGCAAAGAGCGCGGGACTCCGCGTTGGCAACGATGGCTTGGGCTCATGGATCTTCTGCGCAAGGAAGTGAAGAACCACGATGCCGTGTTCGCGCACATGTCGCCTATCTTCGCGATTGCTGCGTGGCCGTTCACAAGGGTGTGGCACAAGAAATTGGTGCTATGGTACCTGCACCGCTCCAGCACGCTCCGGCTCCGCCTCGCCCTACGGCTGGTGGACACGCTGGTCACGGCCGACGCCAACAGTCTGACCATCAGGAGCCCGAAAATCGTCGCGGTCGGACACGGCATCGATGTGGCGCGTTTCGCGGTGCCTGACCGCACACCGCCTGACGGACGGCCATTACACATCCTCTCAGTAGGACGCATTTCTCGCATCAAGGGGTTTGAGACGCTCATCCGTGCAGCCGCGCTATTACGTGACCGAGACGTTGATTGCGAAGTCCGGATCATCGGCAGGACAATCATGCCAAAGGACCGCCGGTATGGACGCGAACTACATGCGCTCGTGACGCGTCTCGGTGTCGGGGACATCGTCCATTTCTACGGATTCGTGCCGTACCGTGATACGCCCGCGCACTACCGATGGGCCGACGTCGTCGTCGGCTGCACGCCTCCCGGTGGCATCGACAAGACGCTCCTGGAAGCGATGGCTGCCGGTTGCATACCGCTCACCTCCAACACCGTCATGCGGGGGCTATTCGGAGCTGATGCGGACCGGCTCCTATTCCGCCACAACGACGCAGAGGCTCTTGCAGGTATCATCGAAGACCTAGACGACTACGCCACGCTTTCATCTGTAATGCAACAGAATGTCGATACACAAACCACTGAGCGGGTCGTGTCTTCGATTTGCAGATACCTTATATGAACAACACACGGCTCTATATCAAAGATGTCTGGTACCACGTGATCTATCGATGGCTCCTACGAGCGCCGGTAGCGATTCTGATGTATCACTCAGTCGGATACAACAAACTATTTTTCACCGTCACCCCCGAATCATTCCGTTGGCAGATGCAATATCTCAGGCAGAAGGGCTACCACATAGCACGACTATCGAATGTCGTCGATGATCTGAAATACGGACGCAACCTGCCGCGCCATACGGTTGCCCTTACCTTCGACGACGGATATGAAGACAACTTCACAAATGTTCTCCCCGTACTGGAGGAATTCGGTATACCGGCGACGATATTCGTGAGCACCGATTTCATAGGAACGACGCGCGATGTCAGAGGAATCCCCATGAAACATGTATCTCGAGAACAACTGGTTCAACTCCAGAAATCAGATCTCGTGGATATACAGGCCCACGGTATGTCGCATCGCCGCCTGACCACCCTCGACACTGCTGACGCCCGTCGGGAAATGGAGAGATCCCAATGGCAGCTCGCGGACATTGTCGGGAAGCCGTGCACGCTCTTCGCATATCCGTTCGGCGATGTCGATCCACGCATCAAAGCCGTGGCCCGCAGTCTGTTCTCCGGCGCAGTGGGTGTCCGGAGGGGGTATGCCATAGCGGACTCCGATGTCTTCGAGCTCCCGCGCCAATCCATCGATTCAGCCGTCAGTTCATGGCGATTCTTTTTAAAGTGCTGATATGCGGGTCCTCTTGTTCGGAAAATACGACGCTTCGTATTCACGCAATCGGATCATCCTGAAGGCGCTTCGTTCGCATGGCGTTGCCGTGATGGAATGCTGCGTCTCACCCGCGGGGTATCTGTGGCCCGTGAAGCTGGCGCTCAAGTTTCTCCAGATGCGTCCAGAATTCGACGTCCTGCTCGTGGCATTTCCGGGGCAGGAGGTCGTGCCCGTCGCCCGACTGCTGACGCGGAAGCCCATCCTGTTCGACGCGTTCACGTCGCACTATGGCGGCTATATCCTGGACCGGGGAGTCGCAGGAATACACAGTCTGCGAGCGCGGTGGTACCGGTTCATCGACCGCCTCTCGTGTTCACTGGCGACCCGTGTGCTCCTGGACACTGATGCGCATATCGCATTCTTCGTGCGCGAGTTCGCCGTGCCGAAGGGGAAGTTCACACGTCTGTTCGTCGGGACTGACACGGATGTCTTCAAGTCTTCTCTGCCGACGGCACACATGGGATTCGTCGTCCATTTCCACGGGAACTTCATCCCGCTTCAGGGTGTCCAGACCATCATCCGGGCCGCCGCTCTCATCACCGAGCCGGCTATCCGGTTCCGCATTGTCGGTACGGGGCAGACGTATCGGTATGTCAAGGATCTCGCCGAACGACTCGCGGTGAAGAATGTCGAATTCCTGCAGCCGGTCTCCTACCAACAACTCGCAGAACGCATAACGGATTCGGATATCTGTCTGGGCGTCTTCGGCACCACGCCGAAGACGCAGCTGGTCATCCCGAATAAAGTATACGAGGCACTTGCGGTCGGACGGCCGGTCATCACCGCTGATACGTCTGCAATCCGCGAACTGCTCTCCCCCGATTCCGCGGTGTTGGTGCCTCCAGGTGATGAACGGGCTTTGGCTGACGTGATAGTAAGGCTCTTCTCCGAACCCGAACTCCGTGCGAGGATGGCCGCAATGGCAGAGGCTGTGTTCAGGTCCCGTTGCTCTCTCGAGGTACTCGGCAAGGAACTGACGGGTACCATTTATTCGCTCATCGATCTGCCCCATGCTTCCTGACTTCCAACAACAGACGTATCGCTACCTCACTGGCCGGATTCTTGATATCGGCTACGTCAGCAAGCCGTTGGCGCTCACGGGCGACATTGTCGGCGTCGATATCCAACAGGCTCCCTGTCCTCCGAACTACCGCGAGGTGAGGATGGCGAACCTTAACATCGAACCCATCCCGTACGCGGACGCGTCATTCGAGAGCATCTTCGCAGGAGAGACGATCGAACACCTGGCGAATCCGATGCGATTCCTTGCCGAGTGCAACCGGGTACTCGTACCACACGGTGTGTGCGTCCTAACGACGCCGAATCCCTACTATTGGATCGATATCATACAGAACGCATTCCCATCCCGATTCCCAGGCGCAGAGAATGACCAGCACTTCAATTCCCCGACCCGTATCGCGATGCGGACGTGCGCACGGCGAGCATCGTTCCGGGTGGAGCGCGAGGAGGGGACGTTCATCCACATTCCTATCATCAGGAAGAAGGTCACCCTTCGGCGGTGGCCGCTCCTGACAAGTCAGACCGTCTACGTGCTCCGGAAGACGGACGAGTTCAAGCACTCCATCATGGTAAGCCGGCCACATCAGCGTGGAGATCTCCCGAAGGAGTTCGAGTTAGACGCGCGCTTATTCTGATTCCGACGACCATGCATCCTCAGGAATACTATCGGAGCGTCGCGCAGGAGTACGGCATGGGGCATACGCGCCGGGATCGCATCCTGGGTTTGGCGGGCGGGAGCGGGATGCGCGTCCTGGACGTCGGATGCGGCAACGGGGCGTTGGGCGCCGTCATCCGCGGCCGGGGCAATTGGGTCGGCGGGGTCGAGCTGTCCGAACAGGCGCTTGCCGTCGCGCGTGGGCGGCTGGACGAGCTCTGGTCGTTCGATATCGAAAGCGTGTGGCCGCAACGGCTCACTGATGGGCCGTTCGATCTCGTCATTCTGAGTGAAGTTCTGGAGCACGTGTTCGATCCGATCGCGGTCCTCCGTTCCGTCAGGAATGTGTTACAACCCCGTGGTGCGATCATCATCACGACACCGAACTTCATGACCTGGACCAACCGGGTGCGATTTCTTTTTGGCGACTTCCGGTACCGAGACCAGGGCATGTTCGACTTCGGTCATATCCGGTGGTTCACGTACCGGTACCTCCGAAGTGTGCTGTCGGAAGCGGGGTTCCGCATGACCGATGAACGGCACATCATCTTTCCGGGCAAACTGACACGATTCTTGAAATATTGGCCCTCTCTGTTCGCTTGGCAGTTCATCATACGGGCACAACCGCTATGAAGATCGTCATCACGGGGTACACCTACACACGACAGAATCTGTTCGACGTATTCGAGTCCTACCCCGAGAAGGGGAGCCTGTTCTTCGTGCTGCCGGGCAATTGGACCGCGAAGAATGGCGTCGTGAAATTCCCGCCATTCCGGCGGCCAGGGTTCCATATCTGTAATTCCCCCGCGTATTTCACCCATTCGCACTATCCGTTCATCGGAGGATTACTGAAGGGATGGATGCCGTTCTTGCCGTTCTGGTTAGTGTGGCTCCGCGTCACGCAGCGGACGAACATCTTGTTCACGGCCGGCGAACCCAATCTGCTCTCGACGCTCTACAATGCGATGTGGGCGAAGCTGTTGGGAATGAAGCACGTCTTCCATTACTGGGAGAACATTCCCTACGATAAGAAAGACCGCGGACTGAAACTCCGGTTCAAGCGTGGCATCATCAGGATAAATCTCGCACTGTCCGACGGTGCCGTGTGTGGCATGACGAAAGCGGCGGACATCTTACAATCCTTCCGCTCGGATATCCGCATCGGTGTCTTCCCGCACGCGGGACTGGACGAACAGAAGTTCGGGCCAGACCCCTCGCCGGATACGAAGAGCGAACTGGGCGTGCCAGGAAAGACGGTGTTCCTGTTCGTCGGCGCGCTCAGCTATCGCAAGGGAGTACATGTGGCGCTTCGTGCGTTTGCTGAGCTCGCGCGTGACCGCAACGACATCGTCTTCATCATTGTCGGGAGCGGGGAGTATGGGGGGGAGCTGCAGAAACTCGCTGACGAACTTGACATCAAGCCGCTGGTGAAGTTCATTCCCTGGCTGCCGAATGAACAGCTTCCGAGGATCTACAACGCGGCAGATGTGTTTCTATATCCGAGTATCCCACACCAAGGCTGGGAAGAGCAGCTGGGATACAGCATCGCCGAAGCATCGCTGTGCGGATTGCCGGTCATCTCCACACGCAGCGGCTCTATCGACGAGGTCATGGTGGATGGGGAAACGGGCATCATGGTGACCCCTGATGATCCCAAGGAGCTGACGTATGCGATGCGGAAACTGGCTGACGATCCGGAACTGCGGCATCGTCTCGGTGTCCGCGGTCGTGCGTACATCATCGGGCGCTACAGCAACAAGGTCATCGCCGAAAAGCTATTCGGTTTATTCCGATTGCTCACTACTCATTGATGAATATTCATATCATTTCACGCAATGAAGCGCGTCATCTGCTTCCTCATTGGCCAGCTGATGTTTCCTATAGTGAAGAGTTCTCAAATTTTCACACCCTCAGGTATGGTCTCCAGAGCGGATACATCTGGGCGACAGCTGACGATCACGGTTTACTTATGCCAATCCAATGGGGCGATGGTATTGCGCACAGCGTGCATAAGGGGCATACCACGCCTTGTATTCTGGGAGCAGGCTTCCCGGTTATTGAATGGCACGAGATGGCCCATGCCGTCCGTTGCCTCACGCAGAGTCGGTTGTATATTGCCGATCTTGCCATACCGGAAACAATGGCCAGGGGTCTATCACCGTTGCCATCCGCACAGCACATACTCCTGACAGACGGGCATGATATCGAAACGATGTTCAGTAGATTCCATGAAACGACTCGGAAAAGGGTCCGGAGGGCCTGGAGGCAGAATTACCGCACAGAACTAATTACCGGTCGTATGCCACGAAATTATTATGATTTATACGTTCACCATCAATTCGAGAAGGGAACCCCCCCGAGAGCTATCGAGTATTTCAACGATACTGCCCATGCATTCGGCGACGGTTTTCTTTTATGGGGAGCGTATATGAACGGGCAATTGGTCGGCATGAACCTGGGTTGGTGCGCCGACCACAGCATCTGGCTTTCCATCAATGCCTCGCAGGATGCCTATGCACAAAAGAATGTGAACTATCTGCTCTACTATGAAACGATCAAGTGGGCGTGCGAACATGCCGTCGAGCGTATCGATTTCGGCGGATCATCAACTCAGGATGGACACATCCACAATTCGTTTAAAATCAGACTTGGGGCTTCTATGATGCCGATCTATAGATTGCGCGACGGTACGCTAGCAGCGCGAATGTTCGACATGATCGCGCGAAAGAAACGCGCACTTCATATACGCTTTAACAAGATGCACAACCTATGGCGACGGAAATCGTGAATATGCAGGAAAGGCTCAACCGACAAAGCTTCGAATCTGACCCCGCATTTCGGAGTTTTCATTCAATCGGCCTGAAGGCCTTGGAGAAGTCGCTGATAGCAATGTATTTTGAGCAACGTGGCAGCAGAGTACTCGACATCGGGTGCGGATACGGACGAACAACGAAACCACTCCTCGACCTTGGCTTCGATATCGTCGGCATTGATGTCGTCCCGAGGATGATCGAGACCGCACGATCAGATTATCCAACAATCGATTTCCGTATCATGAGCGTTGTCGATATCGGATTCCCCGACGCCTCGTTCCAGTACGCGTTGTTCTCTTTTAACGGTATCGACTATATCTATCCCCGAAGTCGGAGGCACCGTGGGCTTGGGGAGATCTTCCGGGTACTCAGACCCGGCGGAAGGTGCATACTCACATCGCACAACAGTGCAACGCTAGTCACGCATCCGCGCTCGAGTACGCCGCATATGATGTGGCGTACTCTGCGTCAGGGTCTTGTGGGCAGTTCATACGTCCTTGCTCCAAATGAAGGAGGCGATCAAATCACGTATTGCCGCATGCCATGGTTGCAGGTGCGAGAATTCCGGTCCATCGGGTTCAAGGTACTCGCAACAGTAGGGAAAAATCACGTCAATCCATTGATGATCAATCTGTTTGAGAGTTGGCCGTACTATGTTCTTGAAAAGCCACGGTAATGAAGAAGTGTCTATTCGTGACAACTGAGCATTCCGTATTTCGGAAGCCTATCGAAAACGCTCTTCAGCGAGTTGGTTTTATTGTCGAAACATTCGATTATCGTGGGAGCCAGTTTTTAGCTCGCGATAGTACGGTGAAGAAGATGACGGCGGCATTACCATTGAGCGTACGATCCCGTCTTTTCCATCACGCCGAACACCGCATCAATAGATCCCTCGTGGAGGCAGCTCAGACATTCCGTCCGGATCTCATCTTCGTCATCAAGGGGAAGGAACTGACCGTCGAAACAATCGAGGCCCTCAACAAGATTGCCGTCACGGCGAATTGGTATCCCGAGACCATCGACCATTGGGGGGGCATCATGGCGGCAGCGCCACACTATACATACTTCTTCTCGTTCGATCAGATTGTGATCGACAGACTTCGCCAAGCGGGCATACATTCCGCGCACTATCTGCCATTCTGTGCCGATGTGTGTGCTGATGACCGATGGCCGCAAGAGAATACTGCACCGGAATACAACGTCGTATTCATCGGCACATATCATCCGGAACGTGCCGATCGCGAACATCTCCTTGCGAAGTTTGTCGATTACGGACTGGACATCTGGGGGAGCGATGCGTGGAAGCGGACATCGCTCAGGAATTTCTATCGAGGGACGATTTCGAATGAAGGGATGATTGACGTGTACCGGAGGAGCAGGATCGTCATCAATCATTACATCACCGGGCTTCCAGGTTCTGGTATCAATCTTCGGCCGTTCGAGGTTACCGGTGCTGGAGCCCTTTTAGTAAATCACGACGGGAGATCGGATATTTTCCGTATGTTCAGAGCGGGAGAGGAATTTATCCCATTCTCCGGTGTTTCCGATATACTGCAGAAAGTGGAACCTATTCTCACCGATGAATCCGAACGGCGTCGTATCGCGCGAAATGGCTTCAACCGGACACGAAGGGATCATACATATGACGGGCGTATCGCGACCATACTCGCTGTTATGCAGAATCCATGAGAATCATCTACATCCTCAATGCACGATGGCCGACAGTGAAAGCCCATGGATTACAGGTTGCCAGTATGTGCGATGCTCTGGTGGAACTGGGCTGCGACGTAGAACTTATTATCCCATCACGCTCGGCATATCCTGAGGACGGCTATCATCAGACGCACGTACCGGCGGTGCGTTTATGGTCACCTGATTGGGTTGCGGATGACACCATCGGCAAATTCCTGTTCTGGCTACAACAGCTACTCTTCGCCTGCCGCGCACGATTATTCCTTATTGGTTACCCTGGCGAGGTGTACACGCGTGATCTGATCACGGCAGGCGTCCTCGCAGCGCTCGGACGCCCGGCGTATGTGGAGTTACACACCGCTCCGTCACGCTGGTCATTCCTGCATCGGTGGATGCTACGCACTTCGCGAGGAGTTATATCTATCACACGGGGACTCGCTGACCGCGTGCGAGAAGCAGGAATCTCCGTTGACAATATTTTGGTAGCACCGGACGGATATGATCCGTCACTGTTCGGGCGATTGCCCTCGCAAGCCGTTGCGCGGCGTCAGGTGCACCTCCCGGTTGATGTTCCTATCGCGCTTTACGCAGGTCACCTGTATCCATGGAAGGGTGTAGATACCCTCGCACGCGCGGCACCCTTGTTCGATGGCATAGTAGTGTTTGTCGGTGGAACTGAGGCCGACGTTGCGCGCATGAAGGCTATGTACGAAACTATCTCGAATATCATGCTTGTCGGGCATCGGCCGCACGGCGAGATCCCGACTTGGCTCCGTGCCGCCGACGTCCTTGTAATTCCGAACACGTCAGCGGAATCGATTTCCGAACGCTACACATCACCGCTCAAACTTTTCGAGTACATGGCATCCGGCACCCCAATTGTTGCGTCCGATCTCCCGTCGCTTCGTGAGGTGCTGAATGACGAAAGTGCGCTTCTCGTAAGACCGGACGACCCCGCAGCGCTTGCGCGAGGACTCACGATGGCGGTGCGCGATATAGAGGGTTCTGCCCGGCGGATTGCACATGCTGCACATGACGTCACCGATCATACCTGGACGCATCGAGCTGGAGCAGTTATCAGCTTCATACGCTCATGACGTTCGTTGACGAAAAATTGGCACTTCTGAAGGCAGAGTGCCACGATATCTTAGATATAGGCTCTGGCCCGAGTAGCGTATTGCGGATCTTCTTCGCCGGGCGGAATTACAAGTCCGTGGACATCGACCCGCATTCCAACGCAGATATCATCACGGATGCACATACTCTTGCGCCGGTCGTGGATGCATCTGTGGACGCAATTGTCTCATTTAATCTGTTGGAACACCTCCATTCGCCACAACAAGCCGCGGATGCGATGCACCGCGTGCTCAAGCCCAATGATGGTCGATTGTTGTTATCGACGCCATTTCTGCACCCATACCATGGCGGCAACTGCCCAGACTACTACCGGTTCTCCAAAGATGGCCTTCGCTATCTTTTCCGTGAATTCCGGGATGTTACCATCGTGAATGATGGAGGATTCTTCTACGCGATGCAGTATTTCCTACCAGCACAACTTGATTGGGCGCGTCCTGCATTCCGCTTGTTCGATCGACTGCTGACAGCACGGCGGGCGAGTGGACACGCGACCATTATCTGGGCACGAACATGAACTGGCTCACGAGGAAAATCACCAGGGAACTCTCCGATCGGGCAGTGCGACCATTCGCATCCGAGGCGCGGACGCTTGAGGTGGGGGCATACGGTAAGCCATCATATGGAAGATTTTTCCCGGATAGAATCGGTATCGATATCCGCGAGGGTCCGGGAGTGGATCGAATTGCGAGTGTTTATTCACTACCGTTTGCAGATGGCGAGTTCCAGAATGTACTCTGTATGTCGGTGCTCGAACATCTGGAAGATCCCCCACGCGCCATCGCTGAGATGCGCCGAATCCTACAGCCTGGTGGTCATTGCATCATTTCGGTTCCATTCCTATTTCCTATCCATGATACCCCGGGCGACTATTGGCGCTTCACAAAGTTTGGTTTACGACACTTGTTTCGGGACGGATGGCATATCGAATCACTGCGTGCGGAATCCGATACACAGGATGCGGTTGCGATTTTGGCACAGCGACTAGCGTACCAGGGGAGGTACCGCGCGGATAAACTCGTGAAGGGATTTCTCCTGCTGTTGGCGCGCATCTTGCACGTGCTGCCCCGATTCCCGCGCACGATGTATGGCGACATTCATAAGAAGATCGAGGAACCTGATGCGTTCGCAACCGCGTTCTTCTTGGTTGCGAGGAAGGTATAGGTTTTGACTGAATGAATATCCTCCTTCTTTCAAGTACTGATGATTGGAAAAATGGGTACGGTAATATTACCCATGAATATGCAGGATGCCTCCGAAACAAAGTCAATTTTACACTTCTCCTACCGCGCAACGAACAGAGACGAAATTCCCCCGAATATGATCCACGGTATGTGTTGCCGAAATACATCTTCAATCTGAAGACTCCGCATGCACTCGATTACTTATGGTTCGATTTCAATGCCTCCGGCTTCGATATCATCCACTGCTTATTCGAGTTCCCTTATGCTCTCATAGCTGCGAGACTCGCGAAGAAATATCACAAGCCACTTATCATAGGAACTCAGGGAACTTATGCAATTCAACCCCTTCACTGGTATCCGGAGCGTTGGTTTATGAATGCGGCCTACAATGCCGCCTCACTGATTACCGCACCGAGTGCATTCACTCGTAATTGTATTATAGAATCCTCGCACATCCATACGCCTATTCGAATCCTGCATAATGCTGTGAATTTTGAACGTTTTCAGCGGAGCGTCGATATTGATAAAATACGCTCCCAGTGGCCCGGCAAGAAGATACTTCTTACTGTGGGAGGTTTGAAGGAACGCAAGGGACAAGACATCGTCATACGGGCACTTTCTCAGCTGGAACGTCACGATGTTCATTATGTCATTATTGGTTCGGGGAATCTGCGTGATACCTACCAGCGGCTTTCTCAAGAACTTGGGGTTGCCAATCAGGTATCTCTACTCGGTCAAATCGATGGTGATGAACTCGTGGCCTATTTTCACGCCTGCGATGTATATATTCACACACCCGTGTTCGCGGATTGGCATTTCGAGGGTTTTGGTATAGTCTACCTCGAAGCTTCAGCCTGCTCGAAACCAATCATCGCTTCACTCTCTGGTGGTGTACCCGACGCGGTAGTGGATGGTGTTACCGGACTTCTTGTTCCCGAATCAGACATCCAAGGAACCGCGAAAGCGATCAAGAGGATGCTTGATGATCCCGAACTCAGACATCGAATGGGTGTTGCTGGCCGCGAGTACGCTCGGAAGCATTCCTGGAGTGATTACGTCGATGCAATGATAAAGATTTATGAAGAACTTACGCGTGCAACGTAGGAAGATGATCATAACGGGTGGAGCCGGCTTTATCGGCTCGAATGCAGCCGACTTCTTTTTGACGAAGGGATGGCGCATTGTCATTTTTGACAACCTGGCTCGCAATGGTTCCAGGGAGAACATCCGATGGCTTCGTTCACGCCACAAAGCAACTCAGCTGCATTTCGTACATGCAGATGTTGTCGCGGATTCGGAAGTCTTGCGTCGGGTGATTGATACCTCGGACGTGGTCCTGCATTTGGCGGGTCAGGTTGCGGTCACAACCTCCGTGCAGGATCCGCAGTTCGATTTTGAACAAAATACTGTCGGGACTATAAATATATTGGAAGCGGTGCGCTCTTCATCGAAGAATCCAGTCCTCATCTACGCGTCTACGAACAAGGTTTATGGAGGGATGGAGACAGTCGGTGTTCGAAGAGTGGTCGGTGGTTACAAATACATTAACCTTCCGTACGGGATTTCTGAGAAGTTCCCTCTTGATTTTCATTCTCCCTACGGCTGCAGCAAAGGGGCTGCAGATCAGTATGTCAGAGACTACGCTCGCATTTATGGACTTCGAACTGTAGTTTTCCGACAATCCTGTATCTATGGCCCGCGTCAATTCGGAATTGAGGATCAGGGTTGGATTGCATGGTTTGCGATTGCGGCCACAATGAATAGACCCATTACCGTCTATGGCGACGGATATCAGATTCGTGATGTGCTACATGTTCACGATCTGTGCCGTGCATACGAGAAGGTGATTTTGCATATCGACGATGCCGCCGGCGGGATATTCAATATCGGGGGCGGGAGAAGTAACACGCTTTCACTTCACAAGACCCTCAAACTCATCGGCGACGTGATTGGCCGTGATATCCCTGTGCGATATAGCGACTGGAGGCCAGGAGACCAGCGTATCTACGTATCGGACATACGCTATGCTACGAAAATGCTCAGATGGTATCCCAGAATTGACGTAGAAAAAGGTGTCACCCTGCTTGTAAAATGGGTCGTCGGTAATCGTCAATTGTTTCGTGACAGGTAATCTGAGAGATCCGCACCTCATGTCATAGTGCGTCGAGTATGCCATTCCATGAGTAGGATACCGAGGAGCATCGAAGCTCCGATGATCGCGATTGTTCCGTAGATGAGGCCCCAGATGCCGAAAAAGTACATAAGTAGCGGCAACATAATGATACGACTCAAGTTTCCGAACACGGTTTGTGTGTAAAGTTCGCGGAGCATGCCCTGCGACTGGAATACGTTAGCGATGTAGAGGATTGGAAGTGAGAACACGATTGAGATACTGTACCACTGCGAGTAGATGAGCGATGGAAGGTACTTCGGCAGGATATATCGGAACAAGAGCGGCGCCGCGAGCCAATAACAGGCGAGCACGACGAATCCGATGGCCATTCCCTGAGCGATGCGACGATAGAAGGAGGCTCGGATCATCTCATGCGAGCGTCGCGACAAGTTCGATAAGATAGAGGGCAGGGCACTGTTCATGAGCCCCTTCAGCCGTTCTGGGATTGCCTGTGCTATTGCGAACAGTGCCAGTGCAATCGACCCTTGCACATGAAACACCGAGAGCCGATCAATCTGGCGGCTAATGACCGCGAGCACGTTCATGGCAGTATAATGTTTGCCGAAATGGGTCACTTCCCGCTTACCGGTTTCTGTTGGCATACCAACATCTGCACGAACAACGGTGAAATATGCGACGACTACGGGTACGAGCGAGCCGAGAGCATATGCGAGCACGAGCATTACTGGTGTCCGGAACCACACCACGCCGATCATGATACATGCCCCATATGCGACATTGCTCAATATATTGATGATAGCAGCGGTCCTGAAGCGTCGAACCCCGTTCAGGTATGCGCCAAACGTATTTAGTGCCGTGGTGAGGGGGAATGAAAGCCCGAGAATGAAAATCCCGATTGCGATAGTCGTGTTATGATGGGCAGCATAGTAGGCGGCAATACACATGGCCGCTGCCGTATAGACGACATTCCATTTCACCTGGAGCCAGGTCGAATATCGTAGGATGCCGTGCTCGCCGCGCGCAACCGCGCGGATAACGGCGCTGTTCATGCCCGTGAGCGTCAGAAACCCGAATGAGCTCGCAAGCGCGATGATGAACTTGAAGGTCCCATAGGTATCTTGCGACAGGAGATTCGCGTAAGCTATGGTAAGACCCAGCGAAACCAGGGAACCGAAGATGAACGGTGCGGACCCCCAGAAGCCATAACGGACCAACGTGACATTGTCAGAACCTGTGAATTCATTGAAACGCCGAAGGGTACGCGCGACCAGATTCTTGACTTTTGATGACATAATGTACGTAGTATACTGATGATCGCAATTGATTTCAAGTATGCGCATTCTCTTCATCTCGGCTGATCTCTCGACGGTCCGCGGCGGCTCAGTGCTATACCGCGACCTCTTTGCACTCTGGGGTACGAAGCACGAGATTACAGTCATCTCGCGAACTCCAGGTATTGGCATGTACCGGAGTGTGTCTATCACCGCACCCCGCGTGCGTTGGAATACCATGTTGAGCGATAACTTGTTTGGAGCGGCCGCTGCCCATGCGATCCGTCACGAACTATGCACGGGCCATTATGACGTCATACTGGTAAATCAATTGCTATGCGACCTACGTCCGTCCGTATACGAGCATGTAACCCCCCTGGTCTACATCGTGCATCATCCGGTCGAGATCGATGCGAACTTGGCGCGCATGGAATCCGAAACCATCCGACAACGATTCCCCTGGGCAGTGATGTATCTTGGGGCGGTGTCGGCACAGCGCCAAGCGATCTGCGCTGCTGATGCCATAGTGACGGTATCGGATAGTGTGCGGCAGTATATCGAGAAGCGGTATACGATCCCCGGAATCGTTGCTGTGATCCCGAACGGTATCGATACGGACTTCTTTCATCCGTTATCCCGCACCTCCGGTACTCCGATGATACTTAGCACTGGTTCCCTACTGCATCCTCGCAAGGGATTCCAATATCTGCTCGCCGTGTATCATTTACTGTCCCACGAAGGGTTCCGGATCGTTGATGTGGGTCGACGATCGTCCGAACAAGAGCGTGCGCTGCGCGACATCCCGGGCATTGAAGTACATGGCGTCATTGAACGTGAACAACTAGCAGAGTTATATGGTGAGGCATCGGTCACTCTTTCGACAACGCTCTACGAAGGTTTCGGCCTCGCGCTCACCGAAAGCATCTCATGTGGAACACCCGTGGTCGCGTTCGAGGGCGGGGCTACGGAGGAGACCCTAAAGCCCCTGACTGGATATCGGATAGTCCCGGCGCGCGATGTCGACGGCATGGTGGATGCCGTCCATGCTATACTGGCGTCTCGTCAGGACCCCACAACACTGCACGATATCGTCGCCAAGACGTATCCTCGCACGCTGATGGCCGAGCGTTATGATCGATTTCTCGCTGGCATCACATCATGATCCGATTCCTTAATGACAGAATCTGTTGGCTTGCAGCGCATACGTTCGTGCGTAGGGCTGTTGTTATGCAGATTGCAGGCGGCGTCGCGAGCGTGCTTCAGTCGCTGGCCGCGCTAGACTTCTGACCATGCGACTTCTCGAACGGATCCGGCAGTTCTCGGCTCATCATCTGGTCCGGAAGACCGCCATCCTTCAGGTCGGGAGTATTTCCGGCACGGTCGTACAGGCGATTGCCGGCATATTCCTAGCACGTCTTCTGGGTCCGGATTCCTACGGCAGATTCGCGTTGGCGTTTTCCATCGCGGCGGTGTGTTCGGTGTTCATCGGTGGCAGTCTCACGGATGCTATCGCGCCGTCACTGAGCCGCGCGTGGGCAAGCCGCGACCGCAAGAGCTATCTGGCGACCGTCGGGTTTTATCTGCGATTCGTCGCGGTGTGTGCCGCGGTGACGCTTATGGTCATCGCGATCCTGCCGTGGGTGACGGGACATCTCTACCATGACACGGGGCTCGGGTGGTTGGCGTCGGTCATCATCATCGCCTCCATCATCTCGGTGAGCGTCTTCGCGCTGG
>Ga0335071_10003951_pt1 | contig 15547 bp, 11 predicted proteins | sample Lox_Sample_15_FD_206724 | JGI IMG/M metagenome (GOLD analysis project Ga0335071, IMG submission 206724) | Soil microbial communities from Loxahatchee National Wildlife Refuge, Florida, United States - Lox_Sample_1.5 | ecosystem: Environmental > Terrestrial > Soil > Wetlands | place: USA... | reverse complement strand
GCCAGCTGCTGTTCGAGATCGCGAGCCAGGACCTGGTGAATGCGGAATCGACGCTGATCTCCGCTGCGAGCACGCTGACCCTGAACGAGAAGGCGCTGGCGCGCGCCAAGGAGCTTTATGCCTCCCACGCGCTGGCGAAGAAGGACTACGAAGCGGCGGTCAGCGCCTACGAGGTGGCGGACGGCTCGTTCAGAGCCGCGCGCGATGCGGTCCGCATCTTCGGCAGGACCGACCAGGAGATCGACCAGATCGCCCAGACGCGCCGTGTCGATGGCACGATGCCCGTGTCAAGCCCGATAGACGGCCGGCTGACGGCGCGCAACGCCGCGATCGGCCTCTACGTGCAGCCCGGCAACGCGCCGGCGCCCTATACCGTCTCAGATACCGCGACGATGTGGATGCTGGCGAGCGTGCCGGAGACCGACATCCCGCTGCTGCATGTCGGCGAAGAGGTGGACGTTCGGGTGATGGCGTACCCCGGCCGCATCTTCGAAAGCCATATCGTGAATATCGGCGCGTCGGTCGATCCGGCTACGCATCGCATCCAGGTCCGCTCCGAGATCGCCGACCCGAATCACGAGCTGCGCGCGCAGATGTTCGCCACTTTCCTCATCCGCACCGGGCAAGCGACGCGCTCACCCGCAATCCCCGAGGGCGGCGTGGTGCGCGAGGGCGACGGCACCATGACGGCGTGGGTGACGGCCGACGGGACGCACTTCTCCAAGCGCACGGTCAAGATCGGCCTCAAGCAGGACGGCTACGACCAGGTTCTCGAGGGCCTGCAGCCAGGCGAGCGAGTCGCCACCGACGGCGCCTTGTTCCTCGACAACGCTTTGACGACGGCCTCGGGCTAGGGCCTGGGATAAGGAGGGCATCCCGTGCTGAGAGGCATACTGGCCTTCGGGCTGACACGGCGGCCGATCATCCTCCTCATCATCGTCGTCTTCGTCGTCGGCGGCTTGGCCGCGTTCGCCAAGCTCAACATCGAGGCCTATCCGAACCCGGCCCCCGTGATTCTCGAGATCACGGCCCAGGTGCCCGGCCTGTCCGCCGAGGAGATGGAGCGCTACTACACGATGCCGCTCGAGGTCGGCCTGTCGCCGACGCCCGGGATCGACAACATCCGCTCGACCTCGTTCTACGGATTGTCGTTCGTGCGGGTCACGTTCCAATACGGGGTCCAGTACTACTTTGCCTTGCAGCAGGCGGCGCTGATGCTGCAGCAGAACGTCAACCTGCCCAATGGCGTGCAGCCACAAATCCAGGGCTCGAGCCTGGTCGGTGAAATCTATCGCTACCAGCTGGTCGGGCCGCCCCATTTCGGGCTCACCAACCTCCACTCGGTCAACGAATGGATGGTGATGCGCCGCCTGTTGCGGGTGCCCGGCGTCGTGCAGATAAACCCCTGGGGCGGGACCACCAAGGAATTCGAGGTGCACGTCGACCGCGACAAGCTCGCCGCATACAACATCTCGATCCCCCAGATCGTGAGCGCGATCGGAAACGCCAACGTCAATGTCGGCGGCCGCACCATCAATATCGGCCAGCAGTCGGTGAACATCCGCGGCGTCGGCCTGATCGACGACGGGGGCACGAACGACATCGCCCAGGGCTGGAACGTCGGCGATCTCGAGAACGTCGTGCTCACGCAGTCGAATGGTGTTCCTGTCCTGGTGAAGGACGTGGCCAAGGTCTATGTCGGCTACGTACCGCGTCTCGGCAAGGCCGGCCGCGACAACGACGACGACATCGTCGCCGGCATCGTGGTGATGAACCGTACCCTGCACACGAACGACGTGGTGGCGCGGGTCAAGGCGGAGGTCGCGAAGATGAATCGCGACGGAAGCTTGCCGCCCGGCGTCAAGGTTGTCCCGTTTTATGACCGCACCACGCTGGTCAACGTGACGACGCAAACCGTTATCCACAATCTCGTCTTCGGGTGCTTGCTGGTCTTCTTCATCCAGTGGATATTCCTGGGCGATCTGCGGAGCGCCATCATCGTCGGCGCCAACATCCCGTTCGCGCTGTTCTTTAGCATCATCATCATCGTCATCACCGGCGAGTCCGCGAACCTCCTGTCGGTCGGGGCGGTCGATTTCGGGATCATTGTCGATTCCTGCGTGATCCTGGTCGAGAACATCTTCCGCAACTTCCAGCTGCCCGAGAACGAGCGGAAGGCGCTGCTGATCGACCGGGCGGGTCCGATGACGAACGGGTCCGGCTGGACCGACCGGCTGCGCATGATCTTCATCAGTGCCCTGCAGGTAGACAAAGCCGTCTTCTTCTCGACGGCGATCACCGTGGCGGCATTCGTGCCGCTGTTCACCATGGAGGGCGTCGAAGGGCAGATCTTCGGCCCGATGGCCAAGACCTACGGCTATGCGTTGGCCGGAGCCCTGATGGCGACGTTCACCATCTCGCCGGTGCTCGCGTCGTACTTGCTGCCGCGGCAGGTCAAGGAAACCGAGACCATCGTAGTGCGCCTTCTCCGGCGCGCCTACACGCCGGTGCTCGACTGGGCGCTCGCGCACCGCCGGATCATCGTGGGCCTGGGCGTCGCCTTCATCGTGCTGGTGGGGCTCCTGACCTCGCAGCTGGGCAGCGAGTTCCTGCCGCATCTCGAGGAGGGCAATCTGTGGATACGCGCCTCGATGCCGCCCACCATCTCGCTCGAGGCCGGCGAGCGGTTCGTCACGCGAATTCGCGAGATCATCAGGAGCCATCCGGAGGTCATCACGGTGGTGTCGCAGCACGGCCGCCCGGACGATGGCAGCGACGCCTCCGGATTCAACAACGCCGAGTTCTTTGCGCCGCTGAAGCCCGAGGACGAGTGGCCGTCGGGGGTGACCAAGGACAAGCTGATCGCACAGCTGCAGAGCGAGTTTGATGATGCCACGGTTGGCATCACCTTCAACTTCTCGCAGTATATCCAGGACAACATCGAGGAGGGCCTGTCCGGGGTCAAAGGCGAGAACGCGGTCAAGATCATCGGGCCCGACCTGCCGACCTTGGAGGCGCTGGGCGCGCAAGTCCTGCATGTGATGGACCAGGTGCCGGGCGTGACCGACCTCGGGATCTTCCGCGTCCTCGGCCAGCCGAACCTGAACGTCAAGATCGACCGAACTGCAGCGGCGCGCTACGGGCTGAACGCTGGGGACATCAACACCGTCATCCAAGCGGCGATGGGCGGCACCTCGGCCGGCCAGGTGCTCGAAGGCGACCGCCAGTACAACATCAATGTCCGCTTCGCGCCGCAATATCGCGCCAGTATCGACGACATCCGCAACACGCCGGTGTCCTACACGACGCCGAACGGAACCAACGCCTATATCCCGCTCAGCGAGCTCGCGCAGATCAGCCTGGACACCGGCGCCTCGTACATCTTCCACGAGGGAAGCCAGCGCTATATCCCGGTAAAGTTCAGCGTGCGCGGCCGCGATCTCGGCAGCACCGTCGCCGATGCGGAGGAGCGCATCGCCAAGGAAGTGAAGTTTCCGCCCGGCTACCGCGTCGAATGGGCGGGCGAGTTCGACGAGCTGCAGCAGGCGAAGAAGCGCCTCGCGATCGTCGTGCCGATCAGCCTGTTGCTGATCATGGTGCTGCTCTATGGCCTGTTCAATTCGCTGACGGACAGCCTGTTGGCGCTCGCCGGGATCCCGTTCGCGGCAGCGGCAGGCCTGCTGGCGCTGCTGCTGAGCGGGCTTAATTTCAGCATCTCGGCCGCAATCGGGTTCGTGTCGCTGTTCGGCGTGTCGGTAATGAACGGCATCCTCCTCATCACCTACTACAACGAGGTCAAGCTGAGCGGCCTGCATGGGGTCGCGGCCATGAAGCATGCAGCCGAGCAGCGGATGCGGCCGATGCTCATGACGGCGCTCTCGGCCTGCATCGGGCTGTTTCCTGCCGCGGTGTCGACCGGCATCGGCAGCCAGGTGCAGCGGCCCCTCGCGACAGTGATTGTCGGCGGCATGCTGCTCGGACCGATCATGCTGCTGGTCGTGGTGCCGGCGCTCAGCCTCCTTTTCCTCGGCAAGGATGACGGACCGAGGCCGTGGGCGCCGGGCGCGCCCGGAGAAGCGCGCAGCGAGAGAGTCGAGGCGGACGACGACTGATGCACGGGGTTGGAAAAACTGCGATAGGCTCCGGGCGTGCGAGGCTCCTGCGCCGTCTCGCCTGTGCTGCGGCAACAGCTGCCCTTCTCTGCGGCTGCGCGGTTGGGCCCGATTTCCACCGGCCGGGGCCGCCGGCAGACACGAAGGGCAACGGCTACACCCCCACGCCGCTGACCGACACCGCCTCGGCCGACATTCCGGGCGGCGATGCGCAACATTTCGTCCAGGACATGGACATTCCGGGCCAGTGGTGGGAGCTGTTCCATTCCGAAGCGCTCAACCAGCTCGTCGAGCGGGCGCTCAAGAACAACTCCGATCTCCGGGCGGCCCAAGCGGCGTTGCGGGCGGCGAACGACAACGTCTACGCCCAGATGGGCGCGTACTGGCCGAGCGTCGATGCGAACTTCAGCCGCACGCGGGCGCGCACGTCGGCCTTCATCGCTCCGGTGCCGTCGACCAACACGCAGACCTACAATCTCTATACGGCGAGCCTGCACGTCGCCTACACGCCTGATGTCTTCGGGCTCAACCGCCGCACGGTCGAATCGCTGCAGGCGCAGGCGGACCTCCAGCGCTACACGCTGGAGGCGACCTACCTGACCTTGACGTCGAACGTCGTCTCGGCCGCCATCCAGGAGGCGGGTCTGCGCGCGCAGATCGATGCCACGCAGAAGATCATCAAGGTCGAGAGCGACCTGGTCGATTTGTTCCACCGGCAATTCACGCTGGGCCAGGTGACCGGCCTCGACGTCGCCGCGCAAGAGGCGACGCTCGCCCAGGCCCAGCAGACGCTGCCGCCGCTCCAGAAGCAGCTCTCCGTCCAGCGCGACCTCTTGATGGCACTGGCGGGCGGCCTTCCGAGCGACGAACTGACCGAGACATTCCAGCTCTCGGCGCTTCGACTGCCCCAGGAAATTCCCGTCAGCCTGCCCTCGAAGCTGGTCGAGCAGCGGCCGGACGTGCGGCAAGCGGAAGCGAACCTGCACGCGGCCAGCGCGCAGATCGGCGTGGCGATCGCCAACCGCCTGCCGGGGTTCAATCTGACGACCGACTATGGCGGCCAGGCCGGCATTTTCAGCGCCATGCTCAGCCCGTCGAACATCGCCTGGGATTTCATCACGTCGGTTACCCAGCCGATCTTCCAGGGCGGCACGCTGCTCTATCGCGAGCGTGCGGCCCGCGACACCTTCGACCAGCAGTTCGCGATGTATCGCAGCGCGGTCGTGGACGCGTTTCAGAACGTGGCGGATGCGCTGCAGGCCCTGCAATACGACGCCCAGAACCTGAAGGCGGCCGACTACGCCGAGCGGGCGGCGCGTCGGCAGCTCGGCCTCAATCGCCGGCAGCTCGATCTCGGCTTCATCAATTACGTGGCGCTGCTGCAGGCCGAGCAGACGTATCTCACGGCGGTCGTCAATCTCGCGCAGGCGGAAGCCAGCCGTTATGCCGACACGGCCGCGCTGTTCCAGGCGCTCGGCGGCGGCTGGTGGAACCGCAGTGACGTGACGCCCAAGCAGGCCCGTGAATAGACAGGGCGAGGTCTTATGGCGAGTTTCCTGGATTGCGGACGGCAGAAACCGGGGTCCGGCACGGCGGCATCTGCGGGGCTGAGCGCGCTGGCGGCGCGTCAAGCCTGCCGCGACCGTGGCCTGAACCTCAGCCTGGCGGACGCTTTGATCGCACGCCGGCCGCCGGCCGGACCTCTGCCCGCCGCGCTCAGCGCGACCTTCCGTTGCCAGGCCTGACACGCGCTCGGGGACGGAGGGGGCATCGTCATGCCAAAGCGGAAGGTCACCCCTCAGCAGATTGTGGCGGCATTGCGGCGTATCGAGCTCGCGCTGGCCCAGGGTGCGCTCGCCCGCAGCGCGATCCACAGCGCCGGCATTTCCAGCGCGGCCTATTATCGCTGGCGCGCGGAGTATGGCGGGATGAATGCCGGCCAGGTGCAACGAATCATCGAGCTGAAGAAGGAGAACGCGCGCCTGCAGGAGCGGCTCGAAAGATTGAGCCGGGTTGTCGTATGGAGCCCGAAGATAAGCGATGCTCCGGCGGATGACGCCGCCGGACCGCCAGGGTCCGCAGCCGAGCAGCCACCGTCGCGGCGCGACGCGCCCGGCAAGCCTGCCAAGCCATGACGTCTTGTCGGGCGATCCATCGCCGCTACTGCAGCGGCCAGGCGAGCAGGATCAGGGGCACCCCGCAGAGGACGACCAGGATCGAGAGCGGCAAGCCGAGGTGCCAGTAGTCGCCGAAGCGGTAGCCGCCCGGCCCCATGACCAGCGTGTTGCATTGGTGGCCGATCGGCGACAGGAAGTCGCTGCCGGCGCCGACCGCGACCGCCATGAGGAACGGGTCGACGTTGAAGCCGAGGTGGCCGGCGAGGCTCGCCGCGACCGGTCCCATGACGATGACCGCCGCGGCGTGGTGCAGGAGCGGCGTCAGCACCATGGTGATCGCAAGCACGAGGCCCAGCGCCACGAACGCCGGAACGTGCGCCACGGCGAGTGACAGCCAGGCGGCGATCAGATCGGTGGCCCCGGTGTTCCGTATCGCCTCGCCCACCGGGATCAACGCGCCCAGGAGGATCAGGATCGGCCAGTCGATGCTGTCGTAGATCTCCTGCAGGGACAGGATGCGGAACAGCCCCAGGAGAACCGCACCCGCGGTGAAGGCGATCGCGGCCGGCACCGCCTCCGTCGCCGCCACGGCGACGCAAGCCGCCAGGATCAGCAGCGGCAGGATCACCTTGCGCGATCTGCCGAGCTGGAGGTGTCGCTCGGCCAGCGGCAGGGCGCCCAGAGTGGCCAAGGTGTCGTTGATCGACTCCGTGGCCCCCTGCAGCACGACGAGGTCGCCTTCCTTGAGGGCGATGTCCTGCAGCCGGATGCGCGGCGCCTGGCCGCCGCTGCGCACGGCCAGGAGATTGACCCCGTGCCGGCCGCGCAGGCGGAGATCGCGGGGTTTGCGGCCGACCATCGGCGAATTGGTCGTGATCACGGCTTCGACCGTGATGACTTCCGGTGCCTCGCGATCGCTCGCTGCGTCGCGCTTGATGTCCGCCTTCCCGGCGAGCTCGAGCTTCGCGTCCTCGACCAGCTTGTGCATGTCCTCGGGGTCGGCCTGCAGGACGAGCAGATCGTCGGGGTACAGCCGCCAGTGTGCGGCCGGGATGTAGCGGCGGTCGCCCTGGCGGATGATCGCGTTCACGGCGACCTCGTTGTCCGACAGCGCCTCGAGCTCGCCCACGGTCTTGCCGACGAGGGGCGAGTCCTTCGGCAGCTTGGCCTCGCCGATGTAGTCTTCCATGCGGAACGGGGCATCGGCCGACTGGGCGCGGCGCCGCGGCAGAAGGCGCCAGCCGACGGACAGGAACGCGATCGCCACGACCGTGAGGCCGGCACCCACCGGCAGGAAGTCGAACATCTCGTACGGGCGCCCGGTCAGGTTCTGCCGCACGCTGGAGATGATGAGATTGGGCGAGGTGCCGATCAGGGTGATCATGCCGCCCGTGAGCGAGGCGAAGGACATCGGCATCAGCAGCTCCGAAGCCGGCCGCTCGCCGCGCCGGGCGACCTGCATCGCCACCGGCAGGAAGATCGCGAGTGCCCCGATGTTCTTGATCAGCGCCGACAGCACGGCGACCGAGGCGGCGAGGACGGCCACCTGCGCATGGCGGGACCGCAGCAGCGGCCGCAGGCGCCGCAAGGCCCCTTCGACGACGCCCGAGTTGCGCACCGCCGCACTCAGCACCAAGGCCGAGGCGATCAGCGGCAAGAGCGGGTTCTTGAAGCCGTCAAAGGCTTTGTCCACGGGGATGATGCCGCCCGCGACGGCCAGCAGCAGGATCAGAAGCGCCACCAGGTCGAAGCGCCACCGGTCCCAGAGGAACAGGACCAGCATGAGGCCGATGATCGCGAACGACAGGCCCTGCGCGATAGTCATACGAGGCGGTGTCCTGGAAACGAAAGAGCCGCCGGAGGCGGCTCTTCAAAATGAGATCGGCGGGCCCGGCAGAGCTCCTCACATCGGCATGCAGTCGTAGATCGTCAACTCCTGGTTTGTGGGCTCCGCGGTCGACGTGCGCCAGTGCGCGGTCTTGTTGTACTGGCCGCAATACCTCTGTGCCTCGCTGTCGGACTGATAGCGCGCATCGGGTGTGTGCCGGATCGTGATCACCTGCGGGTTCGCCGATACCACTTCGACCGGTCCGGCGCAGGCGCCGAGTGCCAGCGCGATGACAAACACCACGCCGGACGCTGCAACGCGTCTTCCCATGTTGCCCTCCTTCTTGGGCTGGGTCTGAACCGTTACGAAACGCCGGATGCGTTATTTGGTTCCGTCGGCGGGCGGCGCGGGCGCGCGCCGGCCGCGCACGCGGAAGCTCAGGCCGGGGACCGTCCGCTGCTGTGGTGCACCGGTCGACTTCTTGGCGACAAGGTCGATCACCGCCGACATGCCCTTGTGCCGCGTCCCCTCGTTCAGGAGCTCGTCGTACGACTTGAGCTCGATGATCTCCCATCCGGCGAACGCCTTTTCCAGCATCGGCCGGGTGTAGAGGTTCTCGACCTGCTGGGGCCCGCCGGTCTTGTAGGCCAGCTGTTCCGGCCGATAGCCCTCGATCAGGACGAGCCCGCCCGGCTTCAGCGTCCGCTTGATGCCGGTGAAGATCCGGTCGCGGATGGCGGCGCCTGCGAACTGCATGAAGATCCCGACCACCACGTCGAAGGTGTTCTCCGGCCAGCGCCAGTTCGACAGATCGGCGCGCTCGGTGCGGATGACCACGCCCTTGCTGCGCGCCAGGGCCTCGGCCTTGGCCAGCGCCTTGGGCGAGAAGTCGACCGACAGCACGTCGAGGCCGCGCATGGCGAGGAACACGCCGTTGCGCCCTTCGCCGTCGGCCAGCGACAAGGCCCGTTGACCACGCACGAGCCGCGCGGCCTGCTTCTTCAGGAACGCATTCGGCTCCGTGCCGAAGACGTACTCAGGCGCTGCGTATCGTTCCTCCCACCGGTCAAGCTCGCTCATGCCCCGTTCAAGCCCCCTTACTTGACCCGCTTGGCGGCCTCTTCGGCGAGGCTCAGATCGGCGTATTTCTTCACGTCGAGCTTCGCCTTCAGGAATCCGAGCTCCTGCTGCAGGTCGATGTTGCGCTGCAGGGCCACGAGGTCGGGCAGGCCCTCCGGATCGTGGAAGAAGTCGCCGCCCTTGGTGAACAGCCAGCTCTGGTAGCGGTCGGGCGGCGCCTTGGCGAAGTCGGCCAGGATCTTCACCACCTCGTTGTGGTTGGCCGGGTCCGAATACCAGTGCAGGGCGCGCAGCGAGTCCTCGAGATAGTCGACGACCGCCGCCCGGTTCTTCTGGATGAAGCTCTGCGAGGCCACGAGGATGATCATCTGCGAGGTGCCGATCGCATCCTTCTGCGTGAACAGCGGGTGCGCGATCTTCAACAGCTCGGGATCGGCGCTGAACGGCCGCACCGAGGAGATGATGTCGACCTTGTGGTCGGCGAGCGTCGCCTTCATGTTGGGGAACGCGACCTCGATGATCGTCACGTTCTTTTTGTCTTCGAGGCCGTGTTTGCGGAACATGGCGCGCATCGCCATGTCGACGGCGCTCCCGGCACCGTTCGAGGCGGCCACCTTGCCCTTGAGGTCCTCGACGGTTTTGATCGGCCCGTCCTTCAGCACCATGTACTCGTTGGTGTAGTAGCCGGGGACGCCGTCCTGGAACACGTCGCCCAGGATGCGCAGGTTGCTCATGCCGCCGTTCTCGACGGCCAGCGCGAAGGTGGAGTAGGCGAGGGCGGCGATATCGATCTCACCGGCGCCCAGGGCCGTGATCATCGGCGGCGTGCCGTTGAAGTGAATGGCGTCGAGCGTGTAGCTCTGGCCTTCGTGCTTGGTGAGGCCCTGCTTGCCGAACATCAGGAGCGGGGCGTCGGCGCCCGGGACCACCCATCCCTGCCGGAGCTTGACCGGCTCGGCCTGCCCGGCTGTCGCGGCGGCGAAAGTGAAAGCGCCGGCAATCAGGCCAGCGGCCAAACGTCCCAGATGCATGTATGCCTCCCCTGTCTTATTGGGCCGGTCGTCGCCGGCACCGGTATATTAGCCCAGCGGCAAGCCCGCGTCTGCGGCCAGTTGCCCGCCCCCGTGCCCGGCCGCTATGGTCACTCCCAACAGGCGATCACGCCGCGGATGGGAGGATTCATGCACCTGAAATTCCGGGACTGGCTTGTGCGCGGCACTGTCGTCGCAACCCTGACCGTTGCGGCCGCCCTGTCTCCGGCCGCGGCCCAGACCTACCCGGCGAGGCCGATCCGCATCATCGTGCCGGCCGCGGCCTCGGGCGTCTCGGACGTGGTGGCGCGGCTCACCGCCGACTATCTCGGCCGTTCGTTCAACCAGACGGTCATCGTCGAAGACCGGCCCGGTGCTGGCGGCAATGTCGGCGCCGACGTCACCGCCAAGGCGCCGCCCGATGGCTACAATTTGTGCATGATCACGGTCGGCAACGTCGCGATCAATCCCTTCATCTACAAGGATATGCCGTTCGATGCGCTCAAGGACCTGGCGCCGGTCGCACCCGTGGCCGAGCTGGTGCAGGTCGTGGTGATCAATTCCAGCCTGCCGGTGCACAGTCTCAAGGAGCTCATCGCCTATGCGAAGGAGCGGCCGGGCAAGCTCAACTACGGCTCGGCCGGCGTGGGCACGACGACGCAGCTCGCCGCCGAGCTGTTCGCCCAGATGGGCGGCATCCAGCTCGTGCATGTTCCCTATCGAGGTGCCGCGCCGGCGGTGCAGGACACGGCGGCGGGGCAGGTCCAGATGACCTTCGTCGGCCTGGGTTCGGCCCAGCCGTTGCTGGCGACCGGCAAGATCCGCATCCTCGCGGCCGCGTCCAAGACGCGCATGGCCGCGGATCCGGACCTCCCGACAGCGGCCGAGTCCGGCCTGCCGGGCTACGAGTTCTCCACCTGGCTGGGCCTCGTGACATCGCGCGGCACGCCGGCGCAAGTGATCGCGACGCTCAACAAGGCGGTCGAGACGATGGTCGCGGATCCGGCGATCCAGAAACGCCTGGTCGACGGCGGCCTCGAGCCGATGAAGGCAACGCCGGCGCAATTCGAGGCCCGCATCCAGGCCGACTACAAGAAGTTCGGCGCCCTGGTCAAAGTGGCGGGCCTCAAGCCGGAGTAAGCCCCCGAAGGGTCAGTCCTCGTCGGTCGCGGTCGCCAGCGACTTGTGCAGGCGGGTGAACTGGTTCGGGTTGTCGGCACCGGCGCCCCATTGCTCGATGTCGCCGCCTTTGCCGAACATCCAGCCGTAGCCGCCCTCGGGGTTGGCCAGGATCTCCCACCAATTGTCGTCGAGGTCGCTGAAATAGAAGCTGTAGGTGCCGTGGTGGTCGGCGGGGCGGGTGCACTTGCCGATGCCCCATTGCGCCTGCTCGGTCTTGACGATGTCGTAGCAGCGGTCGACGTCCTCGCGCGTGGGCACGTCGAGCCCGTTATGCGCGCGCCGCGGCATCGGCTCCTTGCGCGGGTTGTGCACGACCGCGTACGAGTGCTCACCGCCGAGGCGGATCATCAGCGAGATCTTGCTGGTCTGCACGACCTCGAGGCCGAGGAACTCCTCGTAGAACTTGCGCGTCTTGTCGAGGTCCTTCGACTCCAGGGTGCCGTGCGACAGGAACTGGAGCTTCAGGCGCGGCTCTTTGCGCGCCGCGGCGGCTGCGGTTGATTCGGTCATGCGGCGTCACCTCCGAGGTCATCCTACCCGAGGGCTCGTCGGCTTGACCAGAGCGGGGGCAACGCTAAGAGTGGCTTCGGAACGAGGGGATGAGGACGAGATGAGCATGCGTTTCACGGGCCGGCGCGAGGATGGGCGGCTTCTGACCGGGCAGGGCCGCTATGCCTCCGACTGGAACCGGCCGGACCAGCTTCATGCGCATTTCCTGCGCGCCGACCGCGCGCATGCGGAGATCGTCTCGCTCGACGTCGAGGCTGCGCGCCGGATGCCGGGCGTCGTCGCCGTGTTCACCGGCGCCGATACGACCAAGGCGGGGTTCAAGTCGCCGCCACCCCTGGTGAAATATCCGGGCAAGGCCGGCATGGCGCTGAAGGTCCCGCATCGCGACGTGCTCGCCGACGGCCGCGTCCGGTTCGTGGGCCAGGAGGTCGCCCTCGTGGTCGCCTCGACCGCCGCGACGGCGCAGGACGCGGCCGAGCGGATCGAGGTGCAATATCGCGACCTGCCGGTCGTGGTCGACGCGGAGGCGGCACTTCGCCCGGGCGCCCCGCAGCTCCACGCGGACATTCCGGGCAATCTCGCCTTCGATTTCGAATACGGCGATGCCGCCAAGACCGAGGCGGCGTTCACGGACGCCGCGCACGTGACCCGCCTCAGCCTCGACGCGGCCCGAATCGTCGGCAACCCGATGGAGCCCAAGGCCTGCCTTGCCGCTTACGACGCGGCATCGGACAGCTACGACGTCTATACGTGCACGCAGGGCATGTCGATCGTGCGCGGCGGCCTCAGCGGCATCACGGGCGTCGCGGAGGACAGGATCCGCGTGCACGCGCGCGACGTGGGCGGCGGGTTCGGCATCCGCGGCGACGCCTATCCCGAATACTGCGCGCTGATGCTGGCGTCCAAGGCGCTCGGCCGCCCGGTGAAGTGGGTCTCGACCCGTTCGGAGACGATCGTGAGCGATTTCCACGGCCGCGCGGCCAAGCTTCAGGGCGAGCTGGCGCTCGACCGCGAGGGCCGGTTCCTCGCCGCACGGGTCCAGTGGATCGTCAATGCCGGCGCCTATCTGTCGGTGCCGGGGCCGTTCATCAACACCATGGCGCCGAGCCTGCATGCGGTGAATGCCTATCGCATTCCGGCGGTCTACGGGCTCCACCGCCTGGTCCTGACCAACACGACCCCGACCACGGCCTATCGCGGCGCCGGGCGCCCCAACGTGACCTACCTGATGGAGCGGCTGGTCGAGGAGGCGGCGCGCGAGACCGGGGTCGACCGGATCGAGCTGCGCCGGCGCAATCTCATCCCGAAGGAGGCGTTTCCCTACAAGACGCCCACGCCCGCCGTGTACGACAGCGGCGATCCGCCGGGCCTGCTCGCCGAGGCCCTCGACCATGCGGGCTGGGCAGGATTCCCGGCACGGCGCGAGGAATCGAAGCGGCGCGGCAGACTGCGCGGCATCGGGCTTGCGATGTTCATCGAGCCGTCGGGCGGCGGCGGTGCCCCCAAGGAGGAGGTGGCGATCAAGTTCGGCTCCTCCGGCAACCCGGTCGTCTACGCGCTGTGCGGACCGTCGGGGCAGGGACACGAGACGGTGTTCCCGGAGATCGTCGCCGAAGCGCTGGGGCTTGCGGCCGAAGACATCACCCTGCACGCGAGCGACCCTGCGGGGCCGAAGCTCGTGGGCGAGGGCACGATCGGCTCGCGCTCGATCATGTCGCATGGCGGTGCCATGGTCGTGGCGGCGCGCGAGGTCATCAGGAAGGGCCTGACGCTCGCGGCCGAGCATCTCGAAGTGGCGGCGGCGGACCTCAAATACGAGGGCGGCCGCTATCGCGTGCCTGGAACCGATTTGTCCGTGGGCCTTACAGAGCTTGCCCGCAAACACGCACAAGCTGGCGCCAATCCGCTCGATACCCTGGGCGAGATTCCGCTGCCGCGCTCGTTCCCCGGCGGGGCGCACGTGACCGAGGTCGAGATCGATCCCGACACCGGGGTGGTCGACATCGTGACCTTCACGGCGGTCGATGATTGCGGACGCATCATCAACCACGCCCTTGTCGAGGGGCAGATCCACGGCGGCATCGCCCAGGGCCTCGGCCAGGCGATGGGCGAGCACGCGGTCTACGATCCGGACACCGGCCAGCTGCTGACCGGCAGCTTCATGGACTACGTGATGCCGCGCGCCGACGGCCTGCCCGCGTTCCGCACCTACGATCATCCGGTGCCGTCGCCCGGCAATCCGCTCGGGGCAAAAGGAGCGGGCGAGTCGGGCACGACGGGGTCCGTGCCGTCGGTGGCCAACGCGGTGATTGACGCGCTGCGGCCGCTCGGGATCCATCATCTGGACTTTCCGTTTACGGCCCATCGCGTGTGGCAGGCGGTCCGTCGGGCGCGGGGCTAGCACGGGGCGGGGGCGCTCGGCAAAGTATTTGCAAATAAGTCGCACTTGCATTATTCCCCGACGGGCCCTAAAACCAATGCCGTAACGACGCTATTGCGACAGCGGGGCCGCGGCCCCGCGGCGACTCCCAGCCAGCCACCGGACGATTTCCGGCAGCCAGCCATGACCCCTCGACGGGTTCCACTGACTGCAAGGAGAGAGGTGTCCGGTGTTCCAGATCATCCAAAGTGCCCGCCGGGTATGCGCGGCCGTCGCGGTGTGTCTGCTGGCGGGCCTGAGCGGCGCCGCCCGGGCGGACGAGCCCGTGTTCGGCTTCGTCTACACGACCGACCTCCTGCCCAAAGGCCAGAAGGAGGTCGAGCAGTGGCTGACCTGGCGGCACCAGAAGGCGGGGGGCCGTTACGACCAGCTGGAGAACCGCACGGAATTCTCCTATGGCGCGACCGACGATTTTCAGATCTCGGGCTACGCCAACTACAACTGGACCCGGGCCTTCCACAACGGCCCCGACGGCACGACCACGCCGCCCGAGCAGTTCTCGGATTACCACACCGGCCCCGACGACCATTTCAACGCGACGCGGTTTGTCGGCGTGTCCTTCGAGGGCATCTACCGGATCTTGAGCCCCTATACCGATCCCGTGGGCCTCGCGGTCCTGCTCGAGCCGACGATCGGGCCCAATTTCAAGGAGCTCGAGGCGCGGGTCATTTTTCAGAAGAACTTTCTCGATGACCGGCTCATCACCGCGGCCAACCTGACCTGGGCGCCGGAATTGCGGCATATCCCGGCCGACCCCGCGACGGGCGAGATGCCGAGCAATCCCAATATCGAGACGGACATCAATTTCGGCGTCGGCGTTTCGTACCGCTTCGCGCCGAACTGGTCGTTTGGATGGGAATTCCAGAACGAGCGCGAGGTCAACGACTATGCGGTGTTCTCGCGCCGGCATTGGATGGGCGATGCGTATTACACCGGCCCCACGATCCACTACGGCGGCGAGAAATTCTTCGTGACCCTGACCGCCTGGGAGCAGCTGCCGATCGGCAAGAACTACACCGACCCCAGCGTGATCGTCGGCGGCCGCGACTACGACGTGGATTTCGAGAAGTTCCGCACGCGCCTCAAGGTCGGGTTCTATTTCTGAGGTCTCATGACGTCACGATTTATTTTGCTGCCGCTCGCCGCCGTCACGATCTCGGTGCCGGCGCACGCGACGGTCTATCTGACGGTCGAGCAGGCGCAGGCGCTCATGTTCCCGGGTGCCGTCCTGACGGCCGACTTCCGCA
>Ga0335071_10003950_pt1 | contig 15547 bp, 13 predicted proteins | sample Lox_Sample_15_FD_206724 | JGI IMG/M metagenome (GOLD analysis project Ga0335071, IMG submission 206724) | Soil microbial communities from Loxahatchee National Wildlife Refuge, Florida, United States - Lox_Sample_1.5 | ecosystem: Environmental > Terrestrial > Soil > Wetlands | place: USA... | reverse complement strand
GACTACGTGGGGCAGGCGGTCAGCCAGTTCTTCCTGAACGGGGGACAGACCTGCTACGTCGTGGGCCTGCAGGCGAAGCAGTACTACGATCCCCTCTCGTCGCCGCCGGAACAGTTGGTTGGATCGGTTGCGCCGGCGAGCGTCACGGCAGGAAGTCACGGCCAGGGCATCACCTTCACTGCGGTGCAGCCAGTCGGAGTACCGGCGAATGGCGGGACGGCGGGCATTTCGATGAATGTGGTGGTGTCGAACCCCCAGAGCTCGACCCCGAGCAACGCCAACGACATCGCCGACTACGGCACGACGGTGGAGACCTACCGCAAAGTCCCGATCGGCGAACTCATCACGACGCTGGGCAGCTCGAACCTGGTGAGCGTGACGCTGTCGTCGCCGCCGCCCACGGCTTATACACCGGGCACCTTCTCACTGGGTTACGGATCGCTGGCCAGCCCCAACGTGGCTCCACTGGCCCGTTATACCGTCATCAGCGCGACCGACTTCGCGCCGGTGTTCGCAGAATTCGCCTCGCTGGACAAGGTGCCGGTCTTCAACCTGCTGGCGACACCCGGGATCAGTGATCCGACCGTCACGTCCGAAGCCGCGGCTTACTGCGAGCACAAGCGGGCCTTCTACATCGTGGACACCCCTTCGCCAGTAACAACAGGCTGGGACGTAAACAGCATCGTCGGCCAAATTGGACAGTCGGCGGCATTGACGCCCGCCGCTCCGCTCAGCACCAACGCCGCGGTGTACTACCCGTGGCTGCAGACCAGCGACCCACTCACCGCAAAGACGACCTTGGCGCCGCCGAGCGGATACGTGGCGGGCGTCTACGGCAAGGAAGACAGCGCGCGCGGGGTTTGGAAGTCGCCAGCCGGGATCGAGACCACCCTGCTCGGCACGACCGGCGTCGCGGCGAGCGGGGTGATGACCGATCCGCAGCAGGGGACCCTCAACCAGAACGCCATCAACTGCCTGCGGCAGTTCCCGGGGGTCGGCGCCCCCGTCGTCTTCGGCGCGCGCACGACGGCCGGCTCCGACGCCAACACCGCGCAGCAGCAGTGGCGGTACGTGGCGGTGCGGCGGATGGCGCTGTTCATCGAACAAACCCTCTATTCCCAACTCAACTGGGCGGTCTTCGAGGGCAACGACACCCCGCTGTGGAACGCCCTCACCCAGGAGGTCAACGCGTTCATGCTCAGCCTGTTCCGCCAGGGCGCCTTCGCCGGGAGCAAACCGAGCCAAGCATTCGTCGTGCAGTGCGATTCGACGACAACCACTGCGACCGACCAGTTGAACGGCGTCGTCAACATCCTGGTCGGCTTCGCTCCGCTGGTGCCGGCGGAGTTCGTCGTCGTGAAGATCGCCCAGCTCGCCGGCCAGGCGCAAAGCTAAGGAGGCCACGATGGGCAACATTTTTCCCGCGAACCTGAACCGCTATGACCCGTACAAGACCTACCGGTTCCTGGTTTATTTCGGCAACAGCACCACCCCGGTCGCAGCGGTGAGCAAAGTCGGGGCGATCAAGCGTTCGTCCGACGTGATCGAGTACAAGGAAGGCGGCAACGCCGTCATCCTGAAAGGTCTCGGGCGGACCAAATACGAACCGATCACCCTGGAGCGGGGCATCACCCAGGACAAGGACTTCATCACCTTTGCCAACTACGCCCAGGTTCTCGACCAGGGCGCTCCGAGCACGTCGCTGGCGAACCTGCGCAAGGAGATCAGCATCGTCCTGCTGAACGAGGAGGCGCAGCCAGTTCTGCGGTACATCGTGCACCGTTGCTGGGTGTCGGAGTTCCAGGCTCTGCCGGACCTCGATGCCAGCGCCAACGCAATCGCTATCGAACACATCAAGCTGGAAAACGAGGGCTGGGAGCAGGACCTGACACTGGCTGAGCCGGTGGAGACGTGATCTCGCTGCCGGTCAGCGGTGTCATGCTGAGCGTGCGCGAGCCGTCAGGCAACGACGAGCTCTTCGTACTCGAGCATCCGCACGCTCCGTTGCCGACGCTCCTCGAGCTGGCATGCCGGGTCGGTGACGCGGCGACGGGAGGCCCACTCGACTGGACGGCCCTACCGGCGACCGACCTCGATGCCGCGGGCCTGCTGATCCGGCGGTCGTGGCTGGGCGACACTATCCGCACCGACACCACCTGCCCCGGCCCGGGTTGCCAGGAACGGATCGACGTAAGTTTCGGCATCACGGACTACATCGACCATCACCGACCGCGGCGCGCACGCGGCGCCGCCGTGGAACCCGAAAAAGGCTGGTTCCGCCTGGCCGGGGCCGCTGTCCGGTTCCGCATCCCCACCGTCGCCGATCTGCTCGAGGCGACATCCGATGCGCCGCCGGCCGATACCCTGTCTGTCCGCTGCATCGACGCCCCCGAGCTCTCGTCGGCGCTGGCGCGGCGCCTGGACCGTGCGCTGGCCCGGCTCGCGCCGCGCCTCGACGACCTGCTCGGCGGCAGCTGCCCCGCCTGCGGACAGCAGGTGACCATGCGCTTCGATCCGCTCGTCTACACCCTAGCCGAGCTGCACAGCGCCTTTTCCGGCCTCTACCTGGAGACCCACGCCATCGCCGCCGCGTACGGCTGGCCAGAGCACGAGATTCTCGCGCTGCCGCGCAGCCGTCGCCGGCGTTACGCCTCGATCATCGCCGACGAGCGGTCCGTGGCATGAGGACCCGCATCCCGTATCTCGCCGGGCTGGCCCGGCAAACGGCCGGGCAGCTGCCGCTGCGCCCACCCCACCGGTTCTTCGCCAGCGACGTCTATGCGCCGATGCGCTCTCCGGATCAGCGCGCCTCCCGGTCGCACACCGGGGATGCCGCCGGCGGCGGTGTCCCCGGTGTCGTCTCGGCCTCGCGTGCTGTCGACGAGCCGGCGTGGCGGGCCACATCGTCGCGCGGCGCGGATGCTGCACCGGATCGAGCCGGCGTGCCACTCCCGACCGCGGCGCCCTCGCCGACTCCGGCGGCGGTCGCGCCCGACTTCCCGGCGACACCCGCCGCCCCGGACGCACCCGCTGCGCAGGTCGGCAGCGCCAGCTCCGGCGCCCTCGGAGCCGCAACCGCTCACGCGGAGCAGCGCGTAGCCAGCCCGGAGCCACCCGCCGGCCCGGACATGGCCGAGTCCGCGACTGACCTACTGCCCCGGCTGCTCGCCCCGCCCACCGTGCTTGCCCCCCCGCACGGCGCAAAGGACGGCACGCCGCGAACCGCGACGAATCTGACCGCGCCGAAATCGTCGCCGACTGTGCCCGACCCGCCGAGGGCTTCGCCGCCTAACCCCGCTTGGATTGACCAGCCCCCGGGGGCCGCGGCGCCTTGCGCAGCTCCCGCCGCGGCGACGCCGCCGACCCGCCGCGACGGCGGGGCGCCGTCCCGGCCGGACCAGCCGGACACGCCGGCTGATGTTCCGCACGCGTGGCCAAGCGAATTCGAATTCTGGGGGATGCCGGTGGAACTACCCAAGCCGCACGGTTCGGCGGCCTGCGTGCAGGCAAACCCGCCGAGCGACCACACAGCCCGCCCGTGGATCGACCATGCCCGGGATGGCGACGCGCCATCGCGGGCGGCGATCCGCGAGCTGCTGCCCGTGACTGCCCCGGCCGTCGAGCAGCCCGGCGGCCGAGCCGGCGGGTCGCGCCAGGACGCCGGCGCAGCGCCGCGGGCGCGGGTATCGATCGGCACTATCGAGGTCACCGTGGTCCCGCCGGCCGCGCCCACACCTGCGGCCGGCACCGTCCGGACTCCCGCCCAGACGGCGCCCAGCCGATCCCGCGCCGGCTCGGCGCTTGCCCTGAGCCCGGGCTCCGACCGGCTGCGGGACGGCTTGCGCCGCTGGTATGGGATCGCGCAAGGATGACTGGCGGCCGACCCGATGACATTGATGACACTCGACCTATCGGCGGTGACCGACTCCCTGATCGGCTTGGTGAAGAACGAGTGGCCGACGGCGCCGATCTGGGCAGAGGTCACCGGTAGCCTGCCGGGGGCGACGTTCACGCCGACCTTCACCGGGTTGGCGCCCGAGGCGGCGCGCCAGCAACCCGGGCCACAGCTGGGCATGTTCCTCTACCACGTCGAACCCGACAATGCCCGGGAGGCGCTGTTTTGGCAGCCCCAGATGCTCAACAATCCGGCAGGCCCACCCACCCGGTTCCTCCCGCTGGCGCTCGATCTCTTCTACCTGCTGTTCGCCTACTCCGAGACGAGCTACATCCAGGAGCAGGAGGCGATGAGCGTCGCGGTGCGGGTTTTCCACACCAACCCGATCGTGCGCAGCGACCCCGGGGCGGCCGTGCCCTGGGAGCTGACCCTGACCATGGAACACCGCTCATATGACGAGCTAAGCCGGCTATGGCAGGCGACGACCGCGCCGCTGCGGATGTCGCTGGTATACCGCGCGGCCGTGGTGTTCATCGACCCCGATCCGATGCCGGCACCCGCGCCGCCGGTCAAGTCGGTGTCGCTGGTGCCGCTTCCGCCGCGACCGCCGTCGCCGGACACCGGCGGCCAGCCGGTGTTGTTCGGGACGTTCCGCGACAGCTCCTATATCGGGGACACCGGCGCCGCGGTCCCGATCTCGCAGTCCCCGGCGACCGTCGCGCCCGGTCAGACCGTCCGGCTCGTAGGGTCGGATCTCGCTGTCAGCGGCATCTCCGACACGGTGTACCTGCTGGCGCCGGAAGGCGGGCCGGAGACGGACGTGACCCGGTGGGCTGTCGTCGCGGACTCGAGCGGGGCCACCTCGCTGGCCGTCGACTCGGATAAAACCACGTTGCTGCTGACGCTGCCCAGCGTCGTCGGCGCGCCACCGGCCGCCGCCCCCACCGCGGGTGTCTACCAACTGCGGATAGGCAGCGGCGTCCGCGGCGCGCCCGGAGCCGTGCGCAGCGGCTCGATCCCGATCAGCGTCGCCGCGTTGGTGAGCCCCGCGGGGGGGCCGGTGCTAACGGGACCGGGCCCGTTCACGGTCAGCGGGATCGGGTTTCTGCCCGGCGTGACCCAGGTGCTGGTCGGCGCCGCCGAACTCACCGAAACCCCAGCATCCCCGGGGCCGGGTCAATTCAGCATCGCGCCAACGGGTACCGCGTTCACCTTTTCGCCCCCACCCGGCCCGGCCGGGACGGTGCTGGCGGTGCAGGTCCGGGTGAACGGCATCGAATCGGATCCGGCGCTGTGGGTGAGACTGTGAACGCCGCCGGGCGCGATGGGCAATCCCGGCTCGACGAGCCGGTCATCGACCTGACCGACCCCGCGTTCGAGGACGTCGCCGAACCGCGCTGGTTTAGCGAGATCCGTCTGCGCGCCGCCCGCCGGGTGCTCTGGCTTCGGCGCCTGTGGTCGGCGCACAGCTATAACGATGAGCGGCTGCTGGCGATCAGCCACAGCGAAGTCGACAGGGCGCTGGCGCCGCGGGCCGAGACGTCCGAGGCGGAACTGGACTTCTACCGCTGCGACGAGCGCGCAGCCGCGCTCACCGCGCAGCTGGCCACCCTGGCAAGGCGGCCAGAGGACGTCCGGCTCGAACATCTCACTGCTGTGCTTCGCCTCTCGCCCCCCGAAACCGCGCTGTTCACGCTGACGCTGGCGGCCGCCGCGGACCCGGGGATGGCGCGGGTGTTTGGGTATCTGCTCGACAGCACCGAGGCCGCCGATCCGACGCTGTGGCTCGCCGCGACATTGTTCGAGTTGCCCGCTGAGCCGGGTCCGGGTCCCGACTCCGCGCTGGTGCGCTGGCTGCTCGCCGAGCCCGTCGTCAGCGGACGCGACGCGTTCGCCTGGTCGAGTGGCTGGCGGGCGGACCCGCTGCTGTTGCCCGCGCTGGTGGGGTGTTCCCCGGCAAGCGGGTCGCTCGCCGCGCCGGGGTGGCACCAGAGGCCGCGTCGTCGAGCCGCCGCACGGTCCGGTGCTGCGCCCGGAGGCGGTGGACGACGTCGTCGGATTCGTGCGCCGGCTCGGTCTGGGCGGTGAAGCCGGGCTGCCCATCGAGATCGAGCTCGTCGGCGAGCCAGGGTCGGGCCGTACCGCGCTGGCCGCGCAGGCCGCGGCCCGGCTCGGGGCGAGGCTCGTCGCCGTGGACGGGGCGACGCTCGCGATCCAGGCGGACGGGCTTGCCGCCGCGACCCGCGAGGCCCGTCGCGCGCTGCTCGACGACTCGATCCTGGCCTGGGAACGCGCCGATGCCCTCACAGCAGAACTGTGGGATGCCGTCCCCGCGGCGCCGGTGACGTTCCTATCGGTGGAGCGACCGCTGGTCCGCCCAGGTGGGGCCCGGTGCCGCTCGATCCGGCGCTCGATTCGCTGCGGACCCATCGGGCGGCAGGAGCGGATGTGGCTGTGGTCGTCGCTGGCTGACACGCCGGCTCCCACGGCGGTCGCCGAGTGGGCGCTGCGGCCCGCCGAGATAGCCATCGCCGCACGCGTCGCCCGGGCCGGCGACCACGAGGTCGGCGAAGTCTGCCGGCGGCTCATGATGGCCGGGACGCCAGAGCTGCTGAGTCGGTTGCCGCTGCCGTTCGGGTGGGACGACCTGGTGCTCTCCCCGGTCACCGCCGCCCACCTCCGCGAGCTCGAGGAACAGGCCCGCGATCGCACGGAGGTGCTGGATGAGTGGGGCTTTGCCCGGCTCACCTCGCTGGCCCGCGGCACGACCGCTCTGTTCGCCGGCCCCAGCGGCACCGGCAAGACGATGACCGCCCAGGTGCTGGCCCGCTCACTTGGGCTGGACCTGTACCGCGTCGACCTCGCAGGAGTGGTGAGCAAGTACATCGGCGAGACCGAAAAGCACCTGCGGGAAGTGTTTGAGGCGTGCCAGCGCGCCCCGGTGCTGCTGTTCTTCGACGAGGCCGACGCACTGTTCGGCAAGCGGACCCAGGTGAGCGACGCGCACGACAGGTACGCGAACATCGAGATCGACTACGTGCTCCAGCAGCTGGAGGAGTTCGACGGCCTGGCCATCCTGGCCACCAACCGCAAGGCGGACCTCGACACCGCGTTCGTGCGCCGGCTTCGTTTCATCGTCGACTTCGCGCCACCGACCGTCGGCGAGCGGGAGCGGTTGTGGCGGCTCGCCCTGGAGGGCGCGCGCGACGTCGACGGCAACCCGCTGGTCGATGAGCTCGACTGGCAAGGCCTCGCCCAGCGGCTGGACTTGACGGGCGCGGGCATCAAGTCGGCGGCGGTGGCCGCGGCGTTCCTCGCCCGCAGCGAAGGCGCTCCGATCGGGCAGCGCCATGTGCTGGCAGCCGCCCGGCGCGAGCTGGAAAAGCAGGGCATCGTTGTCCGGGCCGGCCAGCTGGAGCTGCGGTGAGCCGGCCGGGCGGTGAGATCCGCGTCGATCGAATGGCCCTGCGGGTGGCCGGCCTCGACGAGGACGCGGCGCGCGCACTTGCCCGGCTGGTGGCAGAGGGCCTCGCGCCCGGGTTGCTTCGGGCCACCGGAACCGCCGGCCTCGACGCCCTGCGGGTGGAGGTCCAGGCGGACACCCGCCACGACACGCCGGAGCTGTTGGCGCGGCGCATCGTCGACGAAGTCGGACGAGTGTTGGCCCGCGACCGGGTCTCGGGTGGCCCCGGTGCGGAGACGGTGCGATGAGCGGCTTCGTTCTCAAGGGCGCGCTGGTCGAGTTCATGCCGACGTTCCTGCCGATTCCGCTGCCCAACGTGATCGTCTTTCAGTACAACCCCGAGACGATGACCCACACCTGGACGCAGTCTGAGCCGGCCGAGACCAGCAACCCGCTCGCGGTGAAGGGCATGCCGGGCGAGACGTTCTCCTTCGCGATCGCGATGGACGCGAACGACGAAATCGCCGACGGCGCCGCGCCCACGAAGGCGATCGCGCAGGCGACGGGCATCTACAGCCGGCTCGCCGCGCTCGAGATGCTACTCTACCCGACCGGCCGGACTACCAAAGGGCTGCTGGGTGCGGTGTCGACGGCGATCGCCTCCGCCCTCGGTGGCGGCAGCTCCGACCCGGAACGTCAAATCCCCGAATCCGTCGTGCCGGTGACCCTGTTCATCTGGGGTCCGGGACGGATCGTGCCGGTCCGCGTGACCGGCCTCACGATCACCGAGCAGCTCTACGACAACAAGCTCAACCCCACCCACGCCGAGGCGCAGCTGTCCCTGAGCGTGCTCACCCCGGCCGAGCTCAAAGCCGCGGACACCGACAACGACGTCCTGGCCTCGCTGGCCTCGGTTGCCTACTACTACACGCTCACGCTGCGCCAAGGGCTCGCGCTCGCCAACCTGGCGAATGCGGGCGAGTCGATCATCGGGATGATCCCGCACTGAGGGGGAGACGGTCATGTTCACATCCGACAGCCGCTACGCCGGCCAGCCCACCTACCCGGTCACGCTGCCCGACGGCAGGCAGGTCAGCGCTGTCGTGCCCCCGATTCCGACTCCGGCCCCGCTGATCGGCTACCACCCCAACGCCGGCCAGCAACGCCTCGATCTGGTCGCTGTGCAGTTCCTCAACGCGCCGACCGGCTTTTGGCGGCTGTGCGACTCCAACAACGCCATGGTCGCAGGCGCATTGGCCGCCCGCGCACTCATCGGTATCCCCGCAGGCGGCGCGGCATGAGCGTCCATGTTCAACTGCGTGTCGGCGGGTCCGCGGTGCCCGACGCGTTCTACGAGTTGATCGGCCAGATGGAGATCGAGGAGAGCTCGGACCGGCCCGGCGCCCTGCTGCTGCAGTTGCCGGCCAACCGGACCTCCGCCGGTGACCTCGCGTTCGTCGGCGACGGCACGTTCGAGCCGATGACGAACATCACCCTCGTCATCACACCGGGCGCTTCGGGCTCGGCGGCCGAGTGCATCTTCGACGGGTACGTCTTGTCCTGGCGGATGCACCTCGACCGTGCCTCGACCTCGTCGACCGTCGACATCTGGGCCCAGGACGCCTCGTGGCTGATGAACGTCGACGACCACGTCGTGGAATGGTCCGGACAGACCGACGGGGAGGTGGCCAACGCGGTTTTCGCCAGCTACGGCTTCACCCCCGCGACGGCGAACACCAAGAATGACTCGCCACCGCATACCCCCGACGGGCACACACTCTTCCAGCGGGCCACCGACCTGCAGTTCTTACGCGGCCTGGGCCGGCGCAGCGGCAAGCTGTGCCGGGTAGCCTGCGCCGACAAACCCGGCAAGCGGACCGGGTATTTCGTGACCCCGGCCGTCGACGGCAAGCCGGTGGCGACGATCTCGCTGTACGACCCCGACCTGTGGACCGTCGACAAACTCGACTTCGACTGGGACGTGATGCGCCCCACCGAGACGGACGCCAGCCAGGTCGACCTGACCCAGTCCTCGGACACCGGCACCGATGTCACGACCGACGCCAGTGGTCTGGCACCACTCGACAAACGGGACTACGCCAGCTACCTTGGCACCTCCTCGACGCTGCTGCTCACTGCGCCCGCCGACGTGCAAGAACTCACCGGCCGCACCGCGGCGGTGCTCACCGAGTCGGGGTTCTTCGCGCGCTGCACCGGGGAAGCCGACGCCGACCGCATCGGCACCATCCTGCGTGTCGGCGACGTGGTGACCATCGAAGGCGCCGGCAACATCCAATCGGGCAACTGGCTGGTGTGGAACGTGCGGCACAGCTTCTCCCTGGACGCGTGGAAGATGAGCTTCACCCTGGTCCGCAACGCGATGGGCCCGGCCGGGCCCGGCGGCACCCTGACCTCCTCGACCGCCGCCTTGGCCGGCGCTGCGGGGGTCTCGCTATGACGGCCACTGATGACCGCGCGCTCGAGGACCTGCTCGAACGGTTGCGCACTCGTTTCTACGGCAAGTACCGCGGCATCGTCTCCTCGGTCGACGCGGCGACGATGCGGATCAAGGCGAAGGTGCCGTCGGTGCTCGGCGAAATCGACACGGGCTGGTGCATGCCCTGCGTCCCTTACGCCGGACCGGCTGTGGGTTTCGCGTTTCTCCCAGAACCCGGCAGCGGGGTCTGGATCGAGTTCGAAGGCGGGGACGTGTCCTACCCGATCTGGGTCGGCGGCTACTGGCGCGAGGGCGAATTCCCCACCGACGCGGCCGAAAAGGTAAAAGTGATCGTCACCAAGGCCCCACACGAGGTCAAATTCGACGACGACGCGGGCTCGATCACCGTCACCGACCCTAACGGCAACACCGTCACCCTCGACGACTCGGGCATCACGCTGGCCAACGGCGGTTCCGTCTCGGTCGTGGTCAGCAGCTCGAAGGTGTCGGTGAACGACGGCGCCCTGGAGGTGCAGTGATGGCCATCCTGCGGCAGGACTTCGCTTATCCCGTCCGCGTCGACGTCGCCGCGGCCTCGCAGCAGACCGCGCAGACCAAATACCCCGCCCACGTCGACCAGATGGTGCGCCAGCTGCTGCTCACCGCCCCCGGCGAGCGCGTCAACCTACCTCAGTTCGGCTGCGGGCTGCGGTCGCTGGTGTTCGCAGCCAACACCGACGCCCTGGCCGCGACCGTGAAGCTGCGTGTCATCCAGGGGCTCAACCGGTGGCTGGCCGGCGTCGTCAACGTCGTCAGCGTCGACACCGTCGGTGGTCCAGGTGATGCGGCCGCCGAACCGGGCACACTCGAGGTGACGGTCACCTACACCATCGTCGAGACCCAGACGAACCAGGCCGTGACGGTGACGATCGTATGAACCCCGCCCCTCCCACCCGCGACCGCCGCGCGAAGCTGCTCGCCCCCGGCAGCCCCGGCCCCACTCTCAACGGCATCGACTATATCGAGGTTGCGCCGAACCAGACCCAGCTGTTCGTGCATTTCCTGAATCCGGTGCCCGTCGAAGGCACCCCGTCGGGCGGTCCGCTCGTCACGATCAGCGGCGGCAAAGTCATCACCACGGTCGACGTTGACCCGGGTGCGATCTCCTGGAGCGTCGACGACGAAGGACGGCCGGTGATGGCCATCCAGGTGGCCGGACCCGGGGATTTCTCCACCTACCAGCTGACTATCAACAGCGCCAGCCTCGACCCCTTCTTCGGCTCGGCGTCGTTCACGTTCAAGGCGAATTGCCCCACCACGCTGGATTGCGCCGCCGCCGCGCCACCGTCCACCCAGCAGGCACCCGGGCAGGTGCCGATCGACTACCTCGCGAAGGATTTCGCCAGCTTCCGGCAGGCGCTCTCGGAGTTCTCCACGCTGCGCTACGGCGCCTGGGTGGAGCGGTCGGAGGCCGACGTCGGCGTCATGCTCATGGAGGCGCTCGCAGCGATGGCCGACGAGCTCAGCTACTACCAGGACCGCGTCTGGGCGGAGTCGACGATCCAGACCGCCACCCAGCGACTCTCGGTGACACGCCACGCCAGGCTCGTCGACTACGAGCCGGCGCCAGCCACGGTGGCGACCACCTTCCTGCAGCTCGACGTGCTGAGTCGCGCGACAATTAACACGGCGATCAGTGTCCACGGCCTCGGCGCCGACGGTTCGCTGATCAACTTCGAGATCGAAGACCCGGCCGTGGGACTGGCAGGCACCAGCCACAGCAGCACAGCGCCGGCCTGGAAAGTAGTCGACCCGCACTGGAACCGGGGCAAGCTCATCCCCTACTACTGGGACGACAGCCAGCGCTACCTGCTTGCAGGGTCGACCGTGTTCTACGTCAAGGGCCACGGTCTCGGGCTTGGCGCCGACCAGCAGCTGCTGCTCGACTCACCCGCCGCCGACAGCGCCGACCCCAATGCCCGGGAATTCGTCACGGTAAAGAGCGCGACGCCGACCTCGGATCTGCTGTTTGGGAACGTTGCGCTCACCGAGGTGACTCTGAAAGCCCCCACGACCGCCGATCACGACCTCTACACCACCGTCGTCGCCGGCAACATCGTCCCCGCTGTCCAGGGCATCCGCTACAGCGACACCTTCACCATCCCGGATCCGGCGGCGCCGCCCGGGCCGGTCGTCGTGCGCGCCGGGGCGAACTCGACCCCGGAAAAGCTGGTGCCCGACTACCGCTACTGCCTCGCGGCGGGCCCGTTAGCATGGCTGGCCACCGCGGGGCAACAGAACGACACCGCGGTTGCCGCCCAGCCCGAACTCGTGCTGACGGCCGATGACACACCAAAGCCGTGGACGTTCACCCGGTCGCTGCTCGACGCCACAAACACCGAGCCCGCGTTCACCCTCACCCCCGAGAAGTACTCGCCCGTGCTCACCAGCAACAGGGTGGCCTGGAACGGCCTGACCTGGACCGACGCGACCTGGTTCGACTACGACGGCGACGACGGCACCACGATCCGCTTCGGCGACGGGACCTTCGGCGCCTCGCCACAGCCGGGCAGGAAATTCACCGTGCTCTACCGGGTCGGCGACGGGGTTGCCGGGAATGTCCCCGCCGACACGATCGTGACCGTGGCGCCGGGGCAGCCCCAGGGCAGCAACATCACAGCCTGCACCAACCCGTTCGCCGCCGCCGGCGGCACCGACGCGGAGACCATCGCGCAGGTACGCAACCGCGCACCTCAGCGGTTCCGCGCGCAGCCGCTTCGGGCTGTGCAGGCCGCGGACTACGCGGGGGCGGTCCAGTCGGTCCCCGGGGTGCAGCAGGCCGGCACCCGGTTCCGCTGGACCGGAAGCTGGCTCACCGTCTTCACCACCGCCGACCCGAAGGTCAGCGAGGAGCCGACCGTCGACCAGCTCACGTCGCTCACCCAGCTGCTCGACCGGCGGCGGCTGGCCGGCTACGAAAGCTACCTGCTTCCCCCCAGCTATGTGTCGGTCGACCTGCAGATCACCGTGTGCGGGCAACCGACCGCCTACGCCAGCGATGTGCAGGCCGCCGTGCTCACCCGGCTGCAGCCGGGGCGGCTGCCCGGCGGGGCCACCGGGTTCTTCGATCATTCGCTGTGGAGCTTCGGTGCGGCCCTCGAATCGAGCGCGCTACTTGCCGCGATCCAGTCGTGCCAGGGGGTGGTCGGGGTGTATCGGGTGCAGTACCGCGAGCGCGGCGTCCAGCTGGACTGGGCACCGCTGCCGCAGACGCTGACGTTCGCCCCCGACCAGATCCTGCGCGTCGACAACGACCCGAGCCGGCCCGAGGCCGGATCGCTGCGCGTCACGGTGGAGGGATCGAAATGAGCGGTGCGACGTCCTCGCCCGTCTCCGGCGGGCAGACTCAGGACCCCCAGGTCGTGACCAACCCGCCCGGTCTTGCGCAGATCTCCTACCGGGTGGACGACTTCACCGGCTTCCGCCGGTCCCTGCTGCGCAGCCTGGCCGGCGAGCAATCCATCGCCGCCTGGCGGCCCGCGCCAGGCGACTTCGGCCTGCAGGTGCTGGAGTGGTGGGCCTACCTGGCCGACGTGCTGACCTTCTACAACGAGCGGATCGCCAACGAGAGCTATCTGCGCACCGCCGGGCAGCCGGGAAACCTCGCGAACCTGGTGGCACTGCTCGGCTATCAGCCCGCTCCGGCCACCTCGGCCACCGGGTACGTCGCGGCCCTACGCAAACCGGGCGCAACCGCGGAGCCGCTTGTCATCCCGGCCGCTATGCGCCTGTCCAGCGTGGCGACCCCGGGCGTGCCGTCGCAGACGTTCGAGGTCGATGCCGCGGCTACTTTCCCCGGGCCGTCAAGCGTGCCGGTGACGCTTCCGCCTGACACCACGCTGCCGCTCATCGCGGGCGCGCCGAGCGGCGTGCTGCTCGCCGGCAGGGTAAGTGGCATCAACGTCGGCGACCAGCTGATGCTGGCCGAGCGCAACTTCGCCGCGACGGACGACAGCTGGTCGCTGGTCTCGGTGACCTCGCTGACGCCGCAGCCCAACCCGAACACCGGCGCCGTCAACACCCGGGTCGGGTTGTCCTCCCCCGGGTGGGGGCCGCAACCCGTGGCCACCGCGCAACAACCGGCGGCCCCGCCTTCGACGCCCGCTGCGTTGTCGACTTTCGTCGCCTCTTCGGCAAGGATCATCGACGCCTTCCCAGGCCGGGTCGCGAGCGTCTTTTCGGTGCGCGAGACGGCCACCCTGCTTGCCCGGGCGCTTGACCCCGCCTTTTTTCGTCGCCGTCTGCCTCGCCATCCGACTCCGGTCCAAACGCCCGAACCCCCGGCGTCCGATTCCGCCGCCACCGGCTCGACGTCGCCAGCCGCGCCGAGCACTGATGCGACCAGCTACCGGCTATTGCGGCCGAGCGGCACAGCCGCGCTACTCAACGCGGCGGCGCTGAACGCACCTGACGGTCAGCCCGCTGTCGTCCCGTCCTCTGGCTCTCATCCGCACCTCGAGGTGCATCTGTCAGCGGCAGTCCGGGCGATCTCGGTCGGCGACATGGTCCTGTTCGACGGCGGCACCAACAAACCGTCGGCCCTGGCGATGGTGTCCGGAACGGCCGAGGGGCTCGCGACGGTGCCCTACCCTGGCAACTTCACCCCGACAGCGTCCATGCCGAACCCTCCGGACATCGTGATCGCGCACACCGTGCTGCAGGTCACGACGCAGGACTTCGAAGTGCTGCAGAGCGCCGATCCGAGCACGATCACCGTCCGATACGGATTCAAGGATGTCGGCACCATCATCGGGGTCCCGGCGCCCAGCCTCCCGAGCCTGCCGAGAACCGTGGGCGTACCCGAGGGGTACACACCGCCGCCTGGGGGCACAACGGCCCTGCTCCAGGACGCCAACGGTGCCGGCGTACTCGTCACGGTCACCGGTGCGGGCTCGGGTCAGGTCACCTTGGCCGGTGCGGGCACACCGCCGTCGACGATTTCTGCCGCGGCACCGCTGGCAGCCCCGCTGCAGTTGCTGCTCGACGTCCTGGCGGTGTCGCGGGGGACCACCGTGACCGGTGAGGTCCTCGGCAGCGGCAACGCCGCGCTTGCCGGCCAGTCGTTCACGCTGTCGAAGTCGCCGCTCACCTACCTCGCTCACGGCAACGGTGCGATCAGCACACTGGCGGTCTACGTCGACGGGGTCGAGTGGCACGAGGCCCCGGGCTTTTACGGCCAGCCTCACGACGCCCGCGTCTTCGTCGTCTCGCGGTCGCCCGACCAGACTGTGACCACCGTGACGTTTGGGGACGGGGTCAACGGCGCACGGCTGACGTCGGGGCCCGGAAACGTCACCGCCAACTACCGCTACGGAGCGGGGGCGGCCAGCCCCCCGGCGGGCCGCCTGACCACGATCAGCCAGCCGCAGCCGGGCCTGGCGTCGATCAGCAACCCGGTGGCGGTGTTCCCCGGTGCGGACGCCCAGTCCACCGAGAGCGTCCGCGCTAACGCTCCAGCCAGCGTGTTCACCTTCGGGCGGGCGATCTCGGCCGACGACTATCGAATCGTCGCCTTGGAAGCTCCGGGAGTGAGCCGCGTCGCCGCCTCCTGGACGTTCGACGGCCCAACCCAGCGCACCTTGGTGACCATTTACGTCGGTGACGACGCCGCGGCGGTCGCCGCGGCCAGCGCCGCGCTCGCGGGCGCCGAAGACCCGAACCGCCCGGTGTCGGTGGTCGCCGCAACACCGATTGACCTGCTGCTGTCCTGCACCTTGGTGGTGGCCGCCGACCGGCAGATCCCGGCGGTGGT
>Ga0335071_10003949_pt1 | contig 15551 bp, 14 predicted proteins | sample Lox_Sample_15_FD_206724 | JGI IMG/M metagenome (GOLD analysis project Ga0335071, IMG submission 206724) | Soil microbial communities from Loxahatchee National Wildlife Refuge, Florida, United States - Lox_Sample_1.5 | ecosystem: Environmental > Terrestrial > Soil > Wetlands | place: USA... | reverse complement strand
GATCGCCGGTGCGTCGAGTGGAACGAGCACGGGAAACGGAAATCCTGCATCCGCGAGGATGCGCCGCCCGTCCAGCGTGACGACGATCGCCCGATGCGCTTCTCCCCCATTCACCTTCGAAGAAAATCCACCCGCGCCTTCGCTCAGCCGCAACTCGTCGCGCTCCGCCGTCACCCAGGGGCGGGAGCAAAGAGATTGGACGAGCTCGCAGGTGAACCCGACCTCTTTCGCGAGCCACAGAAACGCCCCCGTGCGCTCTTCACCCGTGAGCCCGCGCTCCTCGTCGGGCCATTCCGCCGCGAACGCCTCCGGATCGAAGCGCTCGGCGTCGCCCGCGGGCCGCGTGAGCGTCTCGCACGCGATGCGCCGCTGGAACGTGAAGAACAGGTCCTCGAGGAACCGAGTGTCCGGAAGGCGCGCTTCGAGGCCGAGCGCCTCGAGCCACGCGCGCGCGGCCGGGGTCCTCAGCTCGCCACCCCGCGCGCTCAGCGGGCCAGGGCGCGGGCGAGGCCGCGCTGGCCCGTCTCGGAGAACCACGACGTGACGAACGCCTTGCGCGCGTCCGGCTGGATGTCCAGCGCGCGCTCGTGCGCGGTGCCGCGCAGGTCGCGCTTGATCGCCGCGTAGACCTCGCTCGAGGCGCCTCCGAGGCGCTCGGCGAACGCGATCGCCTCCCCGACCAGCCGCTCCGCAGGGACGATCCGGTCGATGGCGCCGAGCTCGTGCGCCTCCGCGAACGGCATCGTTTCGCCGAGAAGCGCCCAGCGCGTGAGCGCCTGCTCGCCGACGGTCGTGCGCATCGCTTCGAGGTAGTGGCGCGGGACGTGGATCCCGAGCGTGACCTCGGGGAGGCCGATCGTTCCGGGCCCCTCGGAAGCGATCCGGAAATCCGCCGTCGAGGCGAGGAGCGCGCCGCCTGCGACCGCGTGGCCCGTCAGGGCGACGACGAGCGGCTTGCCGAGGAGGAAGAGGTCGAAGAAAAGGGAGTCGAAGACGCGCACGAAGCGCGCGAACTCCTCGTCCGTCGCGTGCGCGAGCTTCCTGAGGTCGAAGCCCGCCGAAAAGATCTTCGGGTTCGTCGAGGTGAGAACGACGCCGCGGACGGAGTCGTCCTCCTGGGCGGCGAGGGCCGCGTTGTGGAGCGTGTGCGCGAACTCCGTCGAAAAGGCGTTCGCTTTTCCGCGCGAGAGCGACAGGATCCGGATGCCGCCGCGGTCCTCGACGAGGACGTCGGTCGGACGGTCGATCGTGGCGGCAAAGGCGGGTGATTCGGCGCTCATCGGACCGATTTTGTCATGCGCGCCGCGAGGAAAAGATCGACGACCCGGCGGTCCTCCGAGAGCTCCGGGTGGAATGTCGCCGCCAGAATGTTCGCCTTGCGCACGAGGACGGGGTCGCCGTCGCGCCGCGCGAGAACCTCGACGCCCGGCCCCGCCTCGGTGATCTTCGGCGCGCGGATGAACACGGCCTCGAGCGGCTCCGGGCCTAGGACGGCGTGGTCGACGTCCGTCAGGCGGAGGACGGTCGAGTCGAGCTGGCGCCCGTAGGCGTTCCGTTCGATCCGCACGGCGAGGAGGCCGAGCCCGCGCGCGTCCGGGTTCGTGACGGCGTCCGCCAGGAGGATGGCTCCGGCACACGTCCCGAGCACGGCGTCGCCGCGGAGAGCGGCCGCGCGGATCGCGTCCTCGATGCCGGTCCCCTCCATGAGCTTCCTGAGCGTCGTCGACTCGCCGCCCGGGATCACGAGGCCGTCCGACTCGAGGACCTCCGCGGCCGTGCGGACCTCGTGCGCGGGGGCGCCCGCCCCCGCGAGCGCCGCGAGGTGGGCCTCGAAGTCGCCCTGCAGGGCGAGAACGCCGATCACGGAACCTACCAGCCGCGGGTCTGGAGCTGTTCGGCCTCGGGCAGCTTCGCGGCCTCGATGCCCTTCATGCCCTCGCCGAGGGCCTCGGAGGCCTTCGCGACGCGGTCCGCGTCCTCGAAGTGCGTCGTCGCCTCGACGATCGCTCGCGCGCGCCTGGCGGGATCGTCGGACTTGAAGATCCCCGAGCCCACGAACACGGCCTCGGCGCCGAGCATCCGGCAGAGCGCCGCGTCGGCCGGCGTCGCGATGCCGCCCGCCGCGAAGTTCGGGACGGGGAGCCGGCCGTGCTGCGCGACCCACACGACGAGCTCGTACGGAGCCCCGAGGTTCTTGGCGGCGGCCATCCACTCGTCTTTCGTGAGGAGCGTGAGCCCTTTCAGTTGCCGCGTGACCTCGCGGAGGTGCTTGACGGCGTGGACGATGTCCCCGGTGCCCGCCTCGCCCTTCGTCCGGATCATCGCGGCGCCTTCGCCGATGCGGCGCAGCGCCTCGCCGAGGTTCCGGCAGCCGCACACGAACGGGACCTTGTAGTCGTGCTTGTAAACGTGGTTCTCCTCGTCGGCCGGAGTCAGAACCTCGGATTCGTCGATGAAGTCGACGCCGAGGGACTCGAGGATGCGCGCCTCGGCGAGATGGCCGATGCGGCACTTCGCCATGACCGGGATCGAGACCGCGGCCTCGATCTCGCGGATCTTCGATACGGGCGACATGCGGGCGACGCCGCCGTCGCGCCGGATGTCGGCCGGCACGCGCTCGAGGGCCATGACCGCTGCGGCGCCGGCGTCTTCGGCGACCTTCGCCTGCTCGGCGTTCACGACGTCCATGATCACGCCGCCCTTGAGCATCTCGGCGAGGCCGACCTTGACGCGGAACGCGTCGGAGGAGAACGGAGAGGAGAAGGCGGGGGTGGTCATTGGGTTTTCCTTTCGTCTTCAGATCTGGATGAGTGCCGCTTCCTTGGCGTCGCTCGCGTCCCGGGCGGCCTTCACGCGGCCCTTCTTCTGCCGCGCGGCCTGGCGGGCGAGGTCCCGCGCGCAGGCGCCCGCGATTTCGAGCGCTTTCTCGAGATCGCCGGCGGAGCCACGCGCGACGGAGATGCGGATCGCGGACACGTCGGACTGGTCCGGCTGGTAGTCGGCGCCTGCGGAGAGGAGGACGCCTTCCTCCCGGGCCGCGGCCATGAGGGCGCGCCCGGAAACGCCTTCGGGCAGCCGGACCCAGAGCACCCAGCCTCCCGCCGGCCGCTCGACGGCCGACCCGATCGGGAAGCGGTTCAGGACGGTCCGCTGGGCGAGGGCGAGCCGGTTCTTCAGGCGCGCGCGCGTTCGCGCGAGATGGCGCTCGTAATCGCCGCGCGCGAGGAAGAGGTTCAGCGCGGCCTGGAGGACGGGCGGCGACGTGAGCTCGCCGACGCGCTTGAGCGCGGCGAGGCGATGGACGAACTCCCTCGGGCCGGCGATCCAGCCCACGCGCACGCCCGGGAAGAGCGCCTTGCTGATCGTCCCGAGGTGCACGACGTGCTCGGGCGCGAGCGCCGCCAGCGGCGGCGGGAGCTCGCCCTCGACGAGGAGGTCCGCGTCGAAGGCGTCCTCGACGATGAGGACGCCGGCCCCCGCGGCGCGGCGCGCGATCTCGGCGCGGCGCGGCGCCGACGCGAGGAGTCCGGTCGGATTCTGGAAGTCCGGGATCGCGTAGACGAACTTCGGACGCTCGGCGAGCGCGCGGTCGAAGGCGGCGACGTCCATCCCCTCGGCGTCGAGCGGAACCCCGAGGAGACGCGCGCGGTGCGCGCGCAGGAGCGAGAGCGCCCCCGCGTAGCTCGGGCTCTCGACGGCGACGGCGTCCCCGGGGTCGACGAGCGCGCGCGTGATGAGGTCCAGCCCCTGCTGGGCGCCGTTCACGATCAGGAGCGCGTCGGGGTCGGCCGCGATCCCCCTGCGGGACAGGCGCTCGGCGAGCGTCTCGCGGAGCGGCCGGTAGCCGAACGGCGAGCCGTAGGCGAGAAGGGCGCCGTCGCGCGCGACCTCGGCGAGAAACGCCGCGAACGCCGCCGCCGGGAATTCCCGTTCGTCCGGCGCGAGGCGGGAGAGGTCGTAGCGGGACGAGACGGGCTCGGCCGCCGGCGGCTCGGAGACGATCCGGAGGAGAAGCGACGACGCGATGCGGTCCCACGCGGGCGCGGGGCCGAGGACGGGAGCCGCGCTCGAGCGGCGCGCGACGCGCGTCCCGCCGCCCTTGTTCGTCTCGATCCAGCCCTCGCGCTTCAGGAGCTGGAGCGCCTGGTGAACGGTGGCCCGGTTCACCTCCAGGGCCCGCGCGAGGTCGCGCGACGCGGGCAGGCGCTCGCCCTCGAGGTGCTTGCCCCGGCGGATGTCCCGGATGATCGCGTCCGCGATCGTCCGGTAGAGCGGGACCCGCGCAGCCGGGGTCGCGGGGTCGGGCGCGTTCGTCGCCATCGGCGAACACGGTAGGGCTTGGCCTAGACCAACGTCAAATCTCTGGGCTGTCTCGCCCAACCAAGACAGCGCCGAGGCCAGCCGGGCTCACTCCCCGCGGGAGAGGAGCGCCGCGTAAGCGCGTTCGAGCTCCTCGGCGACGAGGAGATCCCACTCGCGCGTGCCCTCGACGACGCGGCGCGAGCGCGCGGCGATCTTCGCCTTCACCGCCTCCGTGACGCGCTCGTTTTCCTTGTCCCACGCGAGGATCGCCTGGAGGATGTGGTTCCTCAGGAACTCGCGCTCGGCCGCGAGCGTGACGCCGGGCGTCTTGCCGAGGCGCTCGACCATCCTGTGCGACAGGTCCACGGCGCGCTCGCGGGAGATCAATGGATCCGCCGCGGCCCGTCCCCCGCCGGGCTGCGCAGGAGCGCGACGCCCTTCGCGGTGAGCGGGTGGTCGAAGAGCTTGTCGAGAACGGCGAAGGGAAGCGTCGCGACGTCGGCCCCGAGGGCGGCCGCGTCGAGGACATGGATCGGGTTCTGGATCCCCTGCACGCAGATCTGCGTCTCGAGGCCGTAGTTGTCGTAGACGCGGACGATGGACTCGACGACGTCCATCCCGATCTGCCCCGCGTCGTCCAGCTCGCCGACGGACGGGCTCACGTACGCGCTCCCGGCCCGCGCGGCGAGGAGCGCCTGCGGGGCCGTGTAGACGAGGCCGACGTCCGTCGCGATCTGCTCGTCGCCGAGGAGGCGCACGACACGCAGCCCCTCGCGCGTCATCGGGACGCGCAGGACGACGTTCTTGCCGTGCTTGTGGAGCTCGCGGGCCTCCTTGTACATCGCTTTCGGATCGCCGGCCGCGAGCGTCGCGACGACCGGGCCGTCGCCGACCTGCGCGAGCTCCGCGAGGATCCGGCGCGTGTCGCGCCCCGCGTCCGGCCGCAGGAGGATTCCGTCGAGGAGGCCCCACTCGCGGACGCGGCGGGCCTCGTCTGCGTCCGCGGTGTCGAGGAAGAATCGCATGGGCGGCGGAGTCTACGCCGGGGACGGGCTTCCGTCGCCGGGTGTCTCCGGGGCGGGCTCGGCGTCGCCGTTCGGGACGTCCTCGCCCGAGAGCTTCGCGACCGCGACGACGCGGTCACCCTCGGAGAGGTCGATCAGCTTGACCCCCATCGTCGCGCGGCCGGTCTCGCGCACGTCCGAGACCGCGATCCGGATCAGGATTCCCTGCTCGGTGATGAGGAGGAGATGGTCCGTGTCCGAGACGGACGAGACGCCGACGACCGGACCGTTCTTCTCGGTGACCTTGACGTTGATGACGCCCGTCCCGCCGCGGCCCTGCTGGCGGTACTCGGCGATGTCCGTCCGCTTGCCGTAGCCTTTCTCCGTGACCGCGAGGAGTGTGGAGGAGTCCTCGACGAGGTCCATCTCGACGAGGACGTCGCCTTCGCGGAGCTCGATGCCCTTGACTCCCGTCGTGTCCCGGCCCATCGCGCGGACGTCCGTCTCCTCGAACTTGATCCCCATCCCGTTCCGCGTCCCGAGGAAGACCTTGCGCGTCCCGTCCGTGATCTGGGCCGAGAGGAGCTCGTCGCCCTCCTCGAGCTTGATCGCGATGATCCCCTTCTCCCGCGGGTTGCCGTACGCGGAGAGGACCGTCTTCTTCACGGTGCCGTTCCGCGTCGCGAAGATCAGGTAGCGGTCGTCCGGGAACGTCCGCGTCGTCGCCATCGCGGCGAGACGCTCGCCCTCCTCGAGGGCGACGAAGTTGACGAGCGCCTTCCCGCGCGTCGCCGGAGCGAGGGAGGGCAGGTCGTAGACCTTGATCCAGTGGACGCGGCCCTTGTTCGTGAACGCGAGCAGGTAGTCGTGCGTCGAGCCGACGAAGAGGTGCTCGACGACGTCCTCGGCGGCCGTCGCGGCGCCGGTGCGGCCCTTGCCGCCGCGGCGCTGCGCGCGGTACACGGAAAGCGGCGTCCGCTTCGCGTAGCCGCCGCGGGAGATCGTGAGGACGACCTCTTCCTCGGCGATGAGATCCTCCATCTCGAGCGTGCCGGCCTCGGCCTGGATGTCCGTCCGCCGGGGATTCCCGAAGCGCTCCTTGGCGTTCAGGAGCTCGGCGCGAATGATCGCGGCGACGCGCGCGCTCTTCGCGAGGATGTCCTTGAGGTCGGCGATCAGGGCGAGAACCTCGCGGTACTCGCCGAGGATCTTCTCGCGCTCGAGTCCCGTGAGGCGCTGGAGGCGCATGTCGAGGATCGCCTGCGCCTGGACGGCGTCGAGCCGGAGGAGGCCGTCCTCGGCGCGCGCGGACGCCGAGATCTCGAGCGACTCGACGCCGAGGAACTTCTCGAGGGCGGATTTCTCCACGACCACCTCGGCCGTGAGGCGTTCCTTCGCTTCGGCGGGGTCCTTGCTCCCCCGGATGATCGCGATGACGCGGTCGAGGTTCGCGAGCGCGAGCGCGAGGCCGAGGAGGATGTGCGCGCGCTCCTCGGCCTTCCGGAGGTCGAACTGCGTCCGCCGGACGACGACCGTGCGCCGGTGGTCGAGGAAGTGCCGGAAGAGGTCCTTGAGCGGGAGGACGCGCGGCTGCCCGTCCACGATCGCGAGGAAGATGATGCCGAACGAGGACTGCAGCGGCGTCAGGGCGAGGAGCTGGTTCAGGACGACCTGCGCGACGGCGTCGCGCTTGACGTCGACGACGACGCGCATCCCCTCGCGGTCGGACTCGTCGCGGATCGCCGAGATGCCCTCGAGCCGCTTTTCGTTCACGAGGTGCGCGATGAGCTCGATGAGCCGCGCCTTGTTGACCTGGAACGGAATCTCCGTGATGACGATCGATTCGCGATCGCCCTTCCGGTTCTTCTCGATCTCGGCCTTGCCGCGGACCTGGAGGATGCCGCGCCCCGTGCGGTAGGCGTCCACGATCCCCTGCCGGCCGAGGATGATGCCGCCGGTCGGGAAATCCGGGCCGGGCAGGACCTTGAGAAGCGCGGCGAGGTCCGTTTTCGGCTCGTCGAGGAGGAGCACGGCCGCGTCGCACGCCTCGGCGAGGTTGTGCGGCGGGATCTTCGTCGCCATGCCGACGGCGATCCCCTCCGAGCCGTTCACGAGGAGGTTCGGGAACGTGGACGGGAGGACGACGGGCTCCTGAAGAGAGCCGTCGTAGTTCAGCGTCCAGTCGACGGTCTCCTTCTCGATGTCGTCGCCGATGAGCTCCTCGGCGAGGCGCGCGAGGCGGATCTCCGTGTAGCGCATCGCGGCGGCCGCGTCGCCGTCGACGGAGCCGAAGTTGCCCTGGCCGTCCACGAGCGTCTCGCGCAGCGAGAAGGGCTGCGCCATGCGGACGATCGTGTCGTAGATCGCCGAGTCGCCGTGCGGGTGGTACTTGCCCATCACGTCGCCGACGATGCGGGCGGACTTCTTGTACGGACGCCCCGCGCGGTTCCCTTGCTCCCACATCCCGTACAGGACGCGCCGGTGGACGGGCTTCAAGCCATCGCGCACGTCCGGGAGCGCTCGCCCCACGATGACGGACATCGCGTAGTCGAGATAGCTCCGCCGGATCTCCTCCTCGATGGAGACCGGGATCTTCTCGCCCGGGTTGATCGTCGGCGGTTTCTCGGGTGTGTCGGCCATTAGAGATTCTTCTTAGAAAGGGGGCTGGTGCATGCGGCCCCGGCCGTGCTTTGCGAATTCGGCGTCGGCACCAACGCCCTTCGAAGAAATCCGAAAACCAAAGAACTCTCTCTCAGATATCCAGGTTGGAAACGTTCAGCGCATTCGCCTCGATGAACTCGCGGCGCGGCTCGACCGCGTCGCCCATGAGGATCGTGAAGATCTCGTCCGCTTCGACGGCGTCCTCGACGCGCACCTGCAGGAGGCGGCGCGACTCCGGGTTCATCGTCGTCTCCCAGAGCGTCTCGGGGTTCATCTCGCCGAGGCCCTTGTACCGGTTGATCGTGAGGCCCTTCTCGGCGCTCGCGAGGACGGCGTCGACGGCCTCCGGGAGCGTCGCGAGCGAAAGCTCGGCGCCCGAGCCGTTCGCCTTGAGGCGGTACGGCCCGTCGAGGAACCCGTCGATCTTCGTCGCGAGCTCGGCCACCTTGCGCATCTCGTAGCCCGCGAGGAACGCGGCGTCGACGACTCCCGTCTTGAGGACGCCGTTGACCGCCTGCGTGACGTGGATCGCGTGGCCGCCGTGCTCCTCGTCGGCGCGGATCTCGAACGCCTCGACGACGGCGGCGAGGTCCTGCGCGGCCCTCTCGAGCCGCCCGCGGTCCAGGAACGCATCGGCGTCCGTGAGGCCGCCGTTCACGAGCGTGCGGAGCAGCGCCTCCGGGAAGCCGCGCACGGCGAGACGCGCGACGAGCCCGCGCCACTCCTGCATCTCGGCGACGAGAGCCGTGAGCGCCGCGCCGGAGGCCGTCTTCTCGGTCGTGTCCGAAACGAGCGTCCGGTCCTCGCCGAGGCGGGCGAGAAGGAACCGCGCCTTCTCCTTCTCGTCCTTGAGGAACGTCTCCCGCTTGCCTTCGGCCACGCGAAAGAGCGGCGGCTGCGCGATGTAGAGGTAGCCGCGTTCGATCGCGGCCTTCATTTGCCGGAAGAAGAACGTCAGGAGAAGCGTCCGGATGTGGCTCCCGTCGACGTCGGCGTCCGTCATGAGGACGATCTTGTGGTAGCGGATCTTGTCCGGGTCGAAGTCCTCGCCGATCCCGGCGCCGAGCGCGAGGATGAGAGAGCGGATCTCCGCGAAGGCGAGCATCTTGTCGAAGCGGGCCTTCTCGACGTTCAGGATCTTGCCCTTGAGCGTGAGGATCGCCTGCGTCCGCCGGTCGCGGCCCTGCTTGGCCGAGCCGCCGGCCGAGTCGCCCTCGACGATGAAGATCTCCGAGAGCGCCGGATCGCCTTCCTGGCAGTCCGCGAGCTTGCCGGGGAGGCCGGCGCCGTCGAGCGCGCCCTTGCGCCGCACGAGCTCGCGCGCCTTGCGGGCCGCCTCGCGCGCCCGGGCCGCGTCGACGATCTTCTCGACGACCCGGCGCGCCACCTTCGGGTTCTCCTCGAAGTAGCTCGAGAGCCGCTCGTAGGTGACCGTCTGGACCCACGTCTTCGCTTCCTGCGAGACGAGCTTCTCCTTCGTCTGCGAGGAGAACTTCGGGTCGCGGATCTTGAGCGAGACCACGGCGGTCAGGCCCTCGCGGCAGTCGTCGCCGGAGAGCGTCGTGTCCTTCAGGTTCTTCGTGAGGCCCGCGCTCTCGGCGTAGCGCTGGATCGCGCGCGTGAGCGCGGCCTTCAGGCCTTCGAGGTGCGTCCCGCCGTCCTTGTTCGAGATCGTGTTCGTGAAGCAGAACATCTGCTCCGCGTAGCCTTCGTTCCACTGGAGGGCGACGTCGAGGCGCTCGTGCTTGGCGTCCTGCGTCGGGTCGCCCGTCGGGTTCTTCACGTCCGCGAACGTGATCACGGAGTCGTGAAGAGGCGCCTTGTTCTTGTTGAGGTGCTCGACGAAGGACTTGATCCCGCCTTCGTACCGGAAGACGTGCTTCTTCTCGCCCTTCGGATCGCGCTCGTCGACGGCCTCGATCGTGACGCCGGGGTTCAGGAACGCGAGCTCGCGGAGGCGCTGGCTGAGCGCGTCGAAGTTGTAGCCCGTGACCGAGAAGATCTCCGGGTCCGCCTTGAACGTGATCTTCGTGCCCGTCTTGGCGGTCTTGCCGACCTCGCGGATCGGCTCGAGAGGGACGCCCCTGCCGTAGCGCTGCTGCCAGACCTTGCCCCCTCGCTTGACCTCGACGAGGAGCGAGCCCGCGAGCGCGTTCACGACGGACAGGCCGACGCCGTGGAGGCCGCCGGAGACCTTGTACGCGTTGTCGTCGAACTTTCCGCCCGAGTGAAGGTCCGTGAGGATGATCTCGAGCGTCTCGCGCTTGTGGACGGGGTGGGGCCCGACCGGGATGCCGCGGCCGTTGTCCTCGACCGTCACGGAGTCGTCCGCGTGGACGAGCACGCTGATCGTGTCGCAGTAGCCGGCCTGCGCCTCGTCGATCGCGTTGTCGACGAGCTCCGTGACCATGTGGTGGAGGCCCGTGATGTCGTCGGTGTTTCCGATGTACATCCCGGGGCGCTTGCGCACGGCCTCGAGCCCCTTGAGGAGCTTGATCGAGGCCGCGTCGTAATCGTCGCCCGTGTTCGCGTTCGACGCGTGCGGCTCCGCCGGCATCCCCGGGGTCACGGGCTCCTCCGCCACGCTCATCGCGCTCCTCCCCGGGCGACGCGCGTCGCCGACCGGCCCGCGCCGAGGATTCCCTCGCGTGCGAGGCGGCCCGCCGACATCCGGTAGAGCACGCCGGCCGGGAGCGGGAGGCCGCGGACGGCTTCCGGGCGGGCCGAGGAGAGGAAGATCTGCCCTTCCTCGGGCAGCGCCTCGGCGAACGCGCCGAGGACGCGCGGGTCCCATTCGGAGTCGAAGTCGTCGAACGCGAGGACGGGGGTGTGCCGCGCCGCCTCGGCCATGAGCGCCATTTCCGCGAGCGTCCACGCGAGGAGGAACGACCGCGTCTCGCCCGAGGACGCGCGCGCGGCTGCGGGGACGCCCTCGACCTTCAGGAGGACGTCGTCGCGGTGCGGCCCCGCGAGGCAGCGCTGCGCGCGCCGCTCGTCGGCCTTTTTCCGCACGAGAAGAGCGGAGAGGGCGGCGGACAGGGCGGCCGGGTCGCCCTCGGCCGGCAGGTCGCTCACGAGCTCGAGCTCGATGCCGCGAAACGGCGTCCCGAGGGCCTCGGCCGCGCGGGCGATCTCCGACTCCAGGCGCGCGCGCGTCTGGCGGCGCGCGACGGCGAGCCGGCCTCCCGTTTCGACGAGCGTCGCCTCGTAGACGGCCATCTCGTCCGCGTCGTACCGCGGCGAGAGCGCGAGGAGGCGCGTCTTCGAGGCTCGGGCCTTCTCGTACTGCGTGAGCGTGCGCGCGTGCTCGGGGTCGACGGCAAGGGCGGCCCGGTCGAGCGCGCGGCGGCGCTCGGCCGCGGGGCCCGAGAGGCGTGCGAGGTCGCGCGACGTGAGGAAGACCGCCGGCAGCGTCCGGGCGGCCGTCAGGCGCGTGACGCGCTTGCCGTCGCGGTAGTGCTCGCGGACGCCGGCCGCGAGGACGAGGCCGAGCGTCGTGTCTGTCCGGGCGTCGCCGCCCGCGCGCACCCGCGCCGACAGCACGGACCGCGGAGCGAGATGCGTGCGGACCTCCGCGAGGTCACGCGTGCGAAACGACGCCCGTCCGGAGACCAGCGCGAGAGCCTCGAAGAGGTTCGACTTGCCCTGCCCGTTGTCGCCCACGACGAGGTTGAGCCTCGGGTGGAACTCGAGCCGGCCGCTGGCGAGGTTCCGGAACGCGTCCGAAGTGAGGGACAGTGTCTCCACGAAACCTTTTACATCCGCATCGGCATGACGACGTAGAGGTAGCTTCGGATGCCGCCGAGGGGCTCGCCGGGCCGGCCCTGACACTGGGCCTGCTCGTCCTTGACGAAGAGGTGGACGTCCTTGGTTTCGGCCGCCTCGAGAAACTGCTCGAGGTAGCGCGCGTTGAGCCGCAGGGTCACGGGGGTCGCGTCGTATGCGGCCGGGATTTCCTGGGAGCCGTCGCCGACTTCCTGGCTTTCGGACGAAACGACGAGGGCGCCCTTGTCGAACGCGAGGCTCACGGCCTTCGTGCGGTCGCCCGAAAGAAGCGCGATGCGGCGCACGGCGCCGAGAAGCTCTTCGCGCGGGACGACGGCCTTCTTGTCGTTTTCCTTGCTGATGACTTTTTCATAGTCCGGGAAGCGCCGCTCGTCGAGCTTCGAGAAGAGCTTCCGGTTTCCGACGACGAACCCGATGTGGTTCGTGCCCCGGACGATCGTCACGGCGGCGTCGTCGCCCGCGTCGAGCTTGCCGAGCTCGTCGAGGATCTTCTTCGAGACGAGAACGGGTTCGAACCCCGAGTCGGCCTTCGACCCTTCGACTTCGACGAGCGCGAGGCGGTGGCCGTCCGTCGCGACCATCTCGACGACGCCGTTCCTAGCCTTGAGAAGCGCGCCCTGGAGCTGCAGGCGCATCTCCTCGGTCGAGACGGCGAAGCGGACCTTGTCGACCATCCGGCGCAGGGCGCCGAACGTCAGCGTCAAGGACGGACCTCCGGTGGGCTCGGGCCGCGTCGGATAGTCGCCGGCCGGCAGTCCGTTCAGGCGGATGCGCAGCTTCGGTTCCTTGCATTCGAGCGACACGTGGTTGTTTTCGAGAACCTTGAGCTTCAGCTCGGCCGCCGGCGGGAGCTCGCGGACGACGTCGTACAGCCGTCTCGCAGGCGCCGTGACGGCCCCGGCGGTCTTCTGGGTCGTCGTCGGAATCTCGGACAAGAGCGTGGTGTCGAGATCCGTCGCCGTGAGAGTCAAGGCGCCGTTTCGCGCCTCCAGAAGCACGTTCGTGAGGATCTGGTGCGTGGTTCTCTTCTCCACGACGCCCTGAATCAGGCTGAGTTCGCGGGCGAGAACCGAGGCTGGGATTGTCAGCTCCACGACGACTCCTTAATGAATCTGAATCGTATCATCCAGAACCCCCCGAAAGAAGTAGAAGTCGTAGGGAGAGCCAAAAAGTGTATTGATCTGTAAATCATTAATATTTAATGATTTAATGAGCACAGTTCCCTGTGTATGGCAGGCTGCCGGATTGTGAAGTTGAGGGGCAAGAAAAGCCCCCGGCCCGGGTTATCCAGCGGGCCGCCCGAAGCCGTCGGCCCAGGGTGGAAAAAGCCGTGGAAAAGTCATCGATATTGAGCGATGAAACCCGCGAGAAGGCGGTCGAACTCGGGGTCCTGCTCCCGCATGGCCGCGATCTTGCGGATCGCGTGAAGCGCCGTCGTATGGTGTTTGTCCGAGAAGAGACGGCCGATCTCCGGCAGCGACAGGTGCGTCGCTTCTTTCAGGACGTACATGGCGACCTGGCGCGGAAAGACGATCGGGCCGCGCTTGCTTCGCGCGCGCATCTCGCTGGGCTTGAGGCCGTAGTGAGCCGCGATTCCCTTGAGGATTTCCGCGGGCGAGGTCGCGTGCTCTTCGGCGCGGAAGACGTCCTTGAGGGCCTCGCGCGCGAGGTCGAGGGACACGGACTCCCCCTTGAGCGACGCGAACGCGACGACGCGATTGAAATAACCCTCGAGCTCGCGGATCGACGACTTGATCTTGGATGCGAGGAAGAACGCGACGTCGTCCTCGAGCGTCACCTCGTGCGCGTCCGCCTTCTGCCGGAGGATCGCGACCTTCGTCTCGAAGTCCGGCATCTGGATGTCCACGATGAGGCCGCCCTCGAAGCGGCTCTTGAGGCGGTCCGTGAGGCCCGGGATTTCGCGCGGCGGCACGTCCGACGAGAAGACGATCTGGTTGCCCTCGTCGTAGAGCGCGTTGAACGTGTGGAAGAGCTCGTTCTCGGACGCCTCCTTGCCCACGACGAACTGGACGTCGTCGAGAAGCAGGATGTCGGCGGCGCGAAAACGCTGGCGAACAGCCTCCATCTTGTTGAACCTGAGGCCGAGGACGACCTCGTTCACGAAGTTCTCGGACGTCAGGTAGATGACCTTCTCGCCCGGGCGGCGGGACAGGCGGCGGTGCCCGATCGCCTGCATGAGGTGCGTCTTGCCGAGGCCGGTGCCTCCGCAGACGAGGAGCGGGTTGTACTGGCGCGAGGTCTGGTCGGCGACGCGGAGGGCCGCCGCATGCGCGAGTCGGTTCGAGGAGCCCGTCACGAAATTTTCGAACGTGTACGCCGGGTTCAGAACACCCGCCCGGCGCCGGGGCTCGACGGGGACCTTCTGCGGGTCGATTGACGAGCGGAACTCGCCGTCGGCGCCGAACCGGATCTCCCGGTTGCCGACGCCCGCGAGGCGCGCCGCCTCGGCGATCTGCTGGGCGTAGGCCTCGGGGATGTAGTCGACGAAGAGGGGCGTCCGCACCTGGACGAAGATCGCGTCGGCCGTCTCCGATTTCTGCCGCGAGTCACGGAACCAGGAATCGAACTCGCGCTCGTCGACGCGCGTCTTCAGGTGCTCGAGAATCTTGGCCCAGGAGGTCGCTTTTTCCACAGGATGTCCACCGCTGTGCATATCGGTCTGCCGACAGGGGGCGAGAGCCTACCACCCTGAAGAACGGGGTCCAAGGCCGCTCGGGTTGACAGTCGGAGCCGCGTCCCCGAGAATCCCCCTCCCCGTCGGAGGATCCGCCAACCATGGCAAAGACGAAGCGCACGTTCCAGCCCAACAACCGCCACCGGAAGAGGACGCACGGCTTCCTCATCCGGATGAGAACGAAGACGGGCCGGGCCGTCCTCGCCCGCCGACGGGCCAAGGGCCGCAAGACCCTCTCCGCCTGAGCGGAGGAGGGGCCCGGGCCGCCGGGCTCCCCCGGCCAGAGAGCCGGTCCATGAAACCAAGCGACCCGACAGACCCGCGCCCTGCGCGTGCGGAAGTCTTTCCACGCCGCCTGCGGATTACCGCCCGCCGGGACTTCACGGCGACGTACGACGCGGGCCGCCGCCACGGCGGCCGCCTCGTGGTCGTCTTCGCGCGCCCGAGGGACGGAGAGGGCCGGCTCGGGGTCACGGCCACGCGCAAGGTAGGAAACGCCGTCGTCCGCAACCGCGCGCGGCGCCGCGTGCGGGAGATCTACCGGCGCTGGCACGCCCGCGCCCCTCTCTCCGCCGCGCTCGAGGTCGTCGTGAATGTAACGGCCCGCTCGGCGGGCGCCCCGTTCGCCGCACTGGAGGCCGAGCTTTCCGGCCTCCTCGACCGCGCCGCCGCCTCCGCGTGGCCGGAGCGCGCGTGAACGGGACGGTGGCCGCGCCTTCGACCGGACCGACCGCGGGAGCGCGCGCCGCCGCAGCGGCGCTTGCGGCCTACAAGAGGTTCGTCTCTCCCCTGCTACCGCCGGCCTGCCGCTTCACGCCGACGTGCTCGGAGTACGCGCGCGAGGCGGTCCTCCGCCACGGGTTTTCCCGGGGCCTCGCGCTCGCCGCCCGGCGGCTCGCGCGCTGTCATCCGTTCCACGCCGGCGGCCACGACGCCGTGCCGTGACGAGACTCGACTGAGGAGATCGAAGGAGAACTCTTGGAGACCAAGCGCCTCGTCATCGCGTTCGCCCTCTCGGCCGCAGTCCTGATCGGCTGGTACGTGCTGTTCCCGCCGCCGCCGCCCGCGAAGCCCGCCGCGCCGGCCGCCGCGAAGACGGCGTC
>Ga0335071_10003948_pt1 | contig 15552 bp, 11 predicted proteins | sample Lox_Sample_15_FD_206724 | JGI IMG/M metagenome (GOLD analysis project Ga0335071, IMG submission 206724) | Soil microbial communities from Loxahatchee National Wildlife Refuge, Florida, United States - Lox_Sample_1.5 | ecosystem: Environmental > Terrestrial > Soil > Wetlands | place: USA... | reverse complement strand
AAGAGGGAACGAATTGCCGCGCCTGGCTGTTCAAAATCCTCTTTCATCGCCTTCATCATCTCCGGCGCGGCTGGGCAAAGGCGGCAAAGCTCGATTCTTTTGAGGCTGACGGGCATGCGGATCGTCTGGCCGCCGCGGCTCCCACCCCGGCGGAAATACGCGATGAAGACGTGCTCAGGGGCTTGGCGCAGGTGCCTATCGAGTTTCGTGAAGTGGTGCTGCTGGCCGACGTGGAAGAGTTTTCCTACAAAGAGATTGCAGAGAGCTTGCGGTTACCGATCGGCACCGTGATGTCGCGGCTGAGTCGGGGCAGGAAACTCTTGCGGCAGCATTTGGGCGAGGTGGCCCGCACCTACGGAATCACGCCGCGCGACGATGCGCGCGCGAGTGAATCGGTATGAGCGTGCTTAATTCCAACGCGAAGGAATGCGACGAAGCGCGCCAGTGGTTGGACGCTTATCTCGACAACGAACTGCCGGAGCAGGCGCTGGCGGGGGTGCGGCAGCACGTGGAGAGCTGCCCTGGGTGCGGCGAGGAGTTGGCAGCTCGCGTTCGCGTACGCGATGCGGTACGCCGCGCAGCCGCCCGCCAGATTGCGCCGGAATCCCTGAGACTCGACATTCAACGGCAGCTCCGTCTGCTACGGCCTGACGTGGTGGCGATATCTCCCCGCTTCAGGTTAGTTCTCGGCGCTATTGCCGTGGCTTGCATCGTGCTGGTCATCATGGCCGCCGAGCAGTGGGTGCAGACGATTCACGGGCAGCGGCTGGTGAATTCCATACTAGCTCTGGGCGTTTCCGACCACGTGCAGTGTGCCCTCAAGGGGCACAATTATCCGGAGGCGGCGAACCCGCCGGAAGTGCTTCACCAGAAACTCGGCCCCTCGTACGCCGGACTGCTGGAGATCGTGCAACGCAATCTGCCCGACTTTGAGATACTCGAAGCGCACATCTGTTCGCTGCCGGGGAGTCCTCGAAAGTATGTCCACTTCATCGCGCGCGGGCGGGGCACCATCCTCTCGGTAGTCTTAACCCGGAGCGGAGGCGAGTTACTTCCGCGGGAAAAGACGCGCGCCAAGGGGAAGGGCGCCGCGTTGTACGAGGCTCACCTTGGAGGCATGAGCGTGGCCGGATTTGCCGCACATGAGTATTGGGGATTTGTGGTGTCGGACCTCGGCCAGGATTCCGTCACTCATCTTGCGGAAGGGCTCGCCCCGCCCGTGATCGCCGCCCTCGAAGCGGGTAGCCCCCAACCGCGCGCCGACTCAGGCGACGTCTATCAGGCTAGGTTGGATTTGGCTGGACATTGACCGAGCGCGCAAGCTTTCATTCCGGTCCCTCCAGTCCTCGGGAATAAAACCGCCCGCCTATGGTATGTCCCTGGCGTGGGGCTGCTGAGCTACAGCAGATTACCCGGTGGCAAGCGCCACCCAGGGCTCCGAGAATCAAAACTTAAAGGAGAACAGAACCGTGAGGATCAACCTGCTTCGCGCCGGTGGGACGCTGGCGCTAATGTTTGTGGCCGCCGCGGTGGCGGCCTTCGGTGACGACGGGCGCAGCATTTTCGTGCTCACCAGCACGAATGACCCCAGCGCCAACACCGTCGTTGTGTTCAAATTGGATGCCATTGGAACGCCTTCACTCACCTCGGTTGACATGTTGCCGACGGGCGGCAAGGGCGGAGCGAGCGGCAACGCCGGCATTCTCCAGTTCAAGGACAACGCCGGCGCCGTTGCCAACTTCGGTTCGAACACGGTCACCCGGCTGTTGCGGGACCGCGACTACATCAGCGTCGACGGGACGCTGAAACTCGCCAAGGGTTGTACGCAGCCTGATTCGGTGGCCATTCGCGACCGGCACCTCTTCGTAGTCGGCGCTAACTGTGCGGAAAGCCATGCTTGGCCTGGGGGCGGGGCGGATGGTGTGGTCCAACTCAACAATGCGTCGGCGGCTCAAATCGACGCGGGCACAAACTGGGCTGCCGTCACCCTGAAGGCGGTATCCGCCAGTGCAGGGGCCGTCCTGCAACTGCCGCTTGCCTCAGACGGCGCGCTCAGTGGGTCCGGCAAACTTCTCACTTTGCCGGCCATGGCCAACAATACGCCGCTCGGAGAAGCATTCTGGCACGACCTTCTGGGATTTACGCCGGCCCACAGTCCGGACAGTTTTGCGGTCGTAGACGAGCATGGGAACATCTCGCCCATTGCCGGGCCGACACCCCCTTATCCCTCCAATGCTCCCTGCTGGGTCGCCAAAGGGCCGGGAAGCGTTTGGTACACGGCGAACTCTCCCGGCGCGGCGATTTCGATCTTCTTCACCGATGGGCAGGGCGGTGTGTTCTACAAATCGGTGAGCTTGCCGGGCTCACCCACCGATATCACCGTTTCCGCCGACCGCAAGTACCTGGCGGTAATCTACACCGCAAACGGAGAGGCTTTCGTTAGCGTATTTGGAATCGACGCCTACGGCGATCTCAAGGCGCTGGCGACCTCGAGTTCGGTCGGCGCCGCGGCCTTCAGTGGCGTGGCGATAAGCGAGTAGTTCCCGTTGGTAGACAAACCTAACGGCCTCTCCCTCTCCAGGGAGAGGCCGCTGGGCCACGCCAGATTTATTCACCGACGGGTGGACCTCGCCGACGTGACCGGAATCGGCTGGGTGCCAGAACCGTTGTTCAGGCGGTCGTATTCCCGTCACGCCTTCGTGAGCCCAGCAGGGAATTCCCGCCAAGGGCCGGACTGCACCCGCACCCGAGTGCGCCGGTTGGCCCTGACCTCATACTTGACTGCAGCACCGCCGAAACTCACCTGCCGGATTTCCACGGGTGCATTCGCGGCGAACAGCGGCACGCCGTCGCGCTTGACTTCCAAGCCTTCCGCTGAGAGGCTGACGTCGTAGTACGAGCCAGCCACGTAATAGCGTTCGATGCCGGCGGGCTCGACCGGCTCGAGATTACCGAATCGCAATCCGTGCCACGGGTTGATATCGATTAACTCCTCGATGGCAATCAGGGGCATCAACGCGCCCCAGGTATAGTGCGGGTCGCTCTGCCCGGAGCCCTCGCCGGTGATGGCGCTGAAGTTCTCGTGGCACTCGCCCTTCTCGCGCCACGCTTTCAGAAACATCTTGGCGCTCGATTCGGCCAGCAAGCGCGCCTCGTGGTCCCAATCCCAAATCTTCAATCCCTGGTAGATGAGCCAATTGTGCGGCGGCCACACCTTCCCGCACCAGTAATCCTGTTTGGGGAAGAGCGGGTTGTCGCGGCTGATAGTGGGCAGAATCCACTCACCCGCGAATTTCGTGGAATCGTGGAAGAGCTGGCGAAGGGCCTTGGCCTGCTCCTCCGTAGCCACCTTGCCCAGCAGGGAAAAGAAAATATCGGGACCCATCTGAGGGAAGAACGGATCGCCGGGGTGGTTCTCCCAATGGCGATTGTAGTAACACCGCCGGGCGGGGTTCCAGAGCAGGCGATTAATAGTCTCGGTCATCCGCTGGTGCTCTTGCGTGAGGGCTGCGGCGTCCTCCGGTTCGCCGAGTTCTCGCGCCATCCACGCCAACACCCAGCAATCCATGGCGTAAAGGCAGTTGCGCTCCACCGTATCCTGCTCGAGCGTCTGCGTCTTCTCGTTGTACCGCGCCACGTATTGCCACTGCGGACTATCGTCATTGGATTCAAAATAGGCGCTCTGTTGGCGCTCGGAATACGCAATTTCTTCCGGGTAGTTTGAGCCCAGTTCCAGCAAGCCATTCTTGTTCCCGTCGCGCCAGGGCTGCCCGTCGCCGCGATCCGCAAACCACCACCGCTGGTTCTTTAGCAGGCGCGGGTAGATTTCCGCGAGAAAAGCTTTGTCCGGGCGGCGCAGGTAGACCTTCGCTGTCAGCAACGCGCCAATGGGATACTGGGTGTGGCCCCAGGCCACGGGGAAGATGTCGGCCGCCGGGTGCGGCATCCATTGGCCGTATTGGGTGAACATTCCCTGGTCGTTTTGCCACGCGCTGATGTCGCGGATCATGGTCAAGGATTTCTCCTGATCCTCCTGGCAAACCAGCAAGCTGTTAAAGAAACTGTCCCAGAGAAAATCCGGCGCGGAGTTGTTGGTGTTGGCCCAGGAACGGCTGACAGTGATGTAAGCACGGCGGCGCTCCGGCGTGTAGACTTCGTTCCACTCGAGCGCGTCGGCGATGGCCGCGGGTGCGTCGGCCAGCCAACCCGTCCCGCGCGGTCGGCCCGTCAGATAGCGCTCGCAATTGGTTCGCAGCAGATCGTCGATTTTGCCGGGTTCAAGCCACGCCTTGGTCTCCTCTTCCAGTGGCCCATAACTCTGCCCCTGGCGCCCGCAGAAATAGAGAGTTTTGAGGGAGCGAAAGTAACCGAACCACCGCACCGATCCGGTGCCGATGAGCTCGTCCGGCGCCACACTGAGCGCGAGCACCCAGCGCATTCCGTCGCGCGTTCCGGGTATCCAGGAGCGTCCCCGCAGGAAGCGGCGCTGGGGTCCCTCACTATAGAGCACGGAGAACTGGGGTGGGGCGCTGTCCCACGGCACATAGCCCTCCAGCACCATGCCTGCGTCCTGAGAGTGCGTGATGCGCCCTACAATTTCGTTGGCGGCCGTCTGAGCCCACTCGTAAGTGACCTCAGGGCCACCCTCCGGCATCTGCCAGACAAGCGACGCATACGAATTATCCGGCACCTTGGGGCCGATCTTCCGCCACCACTTGGGCCAGTCCGCGAAGTGCTGCTCGATCAACTTTCCCGCGTATTCGGCACGGTTCCCTTCGCGATAGCCATTCATCCAAGCGGCGGGAATCGACAGGGTACGAAAGCCGAAGATGTCGGCATCGTCGGCGATGAAGACCGACCCCGACCACGCGTCAGGGGAGAGCGGCCCCACCCTCCACACCTGCGTATTGCGCAGGCGTTGCCACATCTTCAACGGATCTTCCCCGGACATCGTGGCGAAGCCGAGGAGCCTATAGATCTCGGCGCGCGGCAGGTCGTCAGCCGGCAGAGCCACAGGGGCGGGGTTGCCGGCGACTCCGTCGAGTGTTGCAGCGGCGGCCAGCACTGCGCCAGGATTTTCTGCCAGAACCTCGCCACATGCGGCGGCAGCAGTTACTCCCTGAAAGAATCGTCTTCGCGTGAGTTTTGACATGGTCAAGTTTCTCCGGTCTGTTTGCGGTGTTGGCGCAACCATACGGTTTTGGTCCGGGCGAGACTATACCTATTCGTTTCTTCCTGCGCAATCGATCTCGACGGGGGCGTAGTTGAGTTGTGGGGACACCGAGAAGGGGCGCTGTGGCGCCGGCTCGGTATATCCACACGGCGTCTCCAGGAGCGGGGAGGGACACGTATTCCCCCGCTTTCCGCCTGCGGATGGATCCTGTGCCGGTCTTGTTCTTTTCCTGGTCCCTAGCTACCAGCCCCTGGCTCCTGTTTACGTCGCGGACAAACCACCAGGGAGACTACAATTCATCGGGGTAGTCGAGAGAATAGGCCTCTGCGGGCGCCGCATCATACCGGTGAACGTGTAGGGTCGCAGAACTGGTAGCTGCGTTGTATCATCGGACGGTAAGGGGTCAAATTGAAGCTCCCAGATCAAACGCGATCCGATTGCCGACTGCGGCGTCTCCGCCGAGCGGAGCTTCCGGTAGATACCGTGGAATTGGCGCGCTATTTGATTGGCAAAGTCGTGGTCCATGACATTGACTCTGGCAGGTTAAGTGGGCGCATTGTCGAAACGGAAGCCTACCCGATCGGTGACGCAGCCGGACATGCATTTCGTGGAAAAACGCGCCGTAATCGCTCCCTCTTTCTGAAACGGGGGCACGCTTATGTGTATTTTGCTTATGGGTCATCGTTCCTGTTGAACGTGACGAGTGAGGCACCTGGGGTGGGTGGCGGAGTTCTGTTGCGGGCCGTCGAGCCGCTCGAAGGCATCAACGAATCAATGGTCAGCTCCTGCGGCACGACACGCCGAGCCGATCTCGGAAGAGGTCCGGGGCGATTGACCAAAGCATTGCAGGTTGACCTCCGCGAAGACGGTTTGGACTTGTGCGCTGCCGGCCCGCTTTGGTTGGCGGCGACCGCGGAAATTACTGGTCCGATCGGCAAAAGCGTGCGCATTGGCATCACGCGCAATGCAAATCGGCTGTTGCGTTTTTACGAACGCGGCAACGCACACGTGAGCGGTCCGAAGAAACTGCGCCAATAGCCCAGGTCTGGTCGACAACAAGCGATGATGGTCAGAGTTTGCCGGGCGCGATCTGCTCCCATTGTTCCCGCCAGGCCGGGGACGGCCACCCCGCAGCGGCGCAACTTCGCCTACTGGCGCGACAAACAAGGCCACCAAGTGGATTTCGTCTTCTCCTCGGTGCGGAGCGAGCCTCTGGCCATCGCGTGCAAACGGCGCGCTGACAGCTTGTCCGCTAGCGCAATCGGCCTCGACGCGGGACGGCGGTTGACTTATAGTGACCACCGCGGGTGGCAAATACCGCACCCGGATACCCGAAGGTGAGGTCGTGGCGTATGTTCAGAGTCCTTCCAGGCGCGCTCCTTCAGCTCATGTTGGCGGCGCTATTACTTCCGTCCTGGGCCGCGGCGAACGACGTTTGGCCGCGACCGGAGTTGGCCCCTATTCCTGCCCCGACGCGCAATGTCGCCCATCCGGTGCTGAATCTCGATGGCGTCTGGAAATTCAGTTTTCTGCCTCCGCCCGAATTCTGGACGAACGGGATTGATACTGCGTCTTGGACAGATGTAAAGGTCCCCGGCGAACTCTTGCCGCAGGGGTTCGCCCTGAGCCGCAACGTGGAGTATCCCTATAAGAAGCTGGTTCCGATTCCCGCTGAGTTTCGCGGGCAGCGCGTTATTCTGCGATTCGATGGTGTCTACAGTTACGCCCGCGTTTGGGTGAACGGCAAGTTTGTGCGCGACCATCATGGCGGCTTCACGTCGTGGCAGTGCGACATCACCGATCTTGTGACTCCTGGTGAATCCGCCTGGATTACGGTCGGCGTTACCGACTTCGCGGACGACATTTCCGATGAGTCCGAATACGCCAAGCATTTGATCGCTGGAATCCTGAGCGATGTGCGGCTGGTCGCCCTGCCACCCGATCACCTGACCCGTCTGCAAGCCGAGACGGACTTTGCCACCGATTTCCTCCACGCCCAACTGAAAGTGACCGCGGCGATGAGTTTCCGCGACGCCCAGCGCGCCACTGTCAAGCTGCGATTACGCGACCCGCAAGATAGTTTGGTGCCACTGAGCTTTGACGCGCTGCAACTGAGCACTGGTCGTCCGGAGTCGACGGTAAGCATCCCCGTGAAGGCGCCCCAGAAATGGGACGCCGAGCATCCCCATCTCTACACGCTGGAAGTTTCGTTGCTGGTAAACGGCAACGAGGTGGAGACACTTACGAAGAAGATCGGTTTCCGCCGCATCGAATGGGTGGGTAATCGGCTGATGGTGAACCATCAGGATGTGAAACTGCGCGGCGTCTGCCGGCACAATGCGCATCCGCTGCGCGGACGCTCATCGGACCCCGCGCTGGACGAGAAGGACGTGATCCTGTTCCGCAACGCCAACGTGAATTTTGTCCGCACGTCGCACTACCCGCCCACCGAGGCCTTTCTCGAGGCTTGTGACCGGTACGGCATGTACGTCGAGGAGGAGACCGCCATCGCGTTTCAGCTTGAGATGGGATCGCCCGCGCACCCCGCGCCCAGCGACGATCCGAAGTTCACCGCCCGCTTCATGGAGCAGTTCGCAGAAATGGTGGAACGGGACCGCAGTCACGCCTCCGTGCTGATGTGGTCATTGGGGAACGAAAGCACGTGGGGTGAGAATTTCGCCAAGGAATACGCCTACGCGAAGCAGGAAGATCGCACGCGTCCCGTGATTTTCAGTTTTCCGAATACCGTTCCGCGACGGACCGACGGATACGATATTCTCAGTATGCACTACCCCCGATTCGACGATGATCTGTCCTCCGCCGACGTGCCCAAGCTGAATGATGAGTACGTCCATGCCGCTTGCTACAACGTGGACACGCTGCGGCGCGATCCGGGCGTGCGTAACTTCTGGGGTGAGCGGATGAAGGCGACGTGGGATAACTGCCTGCATTCCGAGGGCTGCCTGGGAGGCGCCATCTGGGGGGCCATCGACGATGTCTTCTTCCTCACCGATGACCCGGTGGGCTACGGCGAGTGGGGCATCATCGATGGCTGGCGGCGACCCAAGCCCGAATACTGGTTGACCCAGAAAGCGTACTCGCCCATTCGCATTCCTGACGAGCCCCTTGCCAATCCCGGTCCCGGGAATCCGTTGGCGATACCGGTTTGGAACGAGTTTGACCACACGGATTTGAGCGAGGTCACCACGCTCTGGAACGTCGGCGCAGAGAATGGCAAAATCACCAACCTGCGCGAGCCGCCCCATTCCTTCCTCGCACCCACGATGTTGACCATTCCTGCCCGTGCGTGGCGGCTGGGCGACGTGGTGCACCTGCGGTTCTATCGCGCCGGTGACATCCTGGTGGACGAATACAAACTGCCGGTAGGCAAACCCGTCAAGACCTTCCCTCACGGGACGATGCCGGCTCCGAAAGTAACCGAAAGTGCCGCCAGCATTACGGTGGCTGGACCGGACTTTGAACTAGTATTCAGTCGCGCGACGGGACTTATCACGCGAGGTGTTTACCGTGGAATCTCGGTGATCGAGGGCGGACCCAATCTGAACTTGGGCGCACTGAAGCTCGCTCCCTGGTGGCTGAACCGGATGAGTTGGTCCACCACGGCGGATGAAGCGGTCATCAAATTGGAAGGTCAGTACAGCGAATTGCGCGGCAGCGACATGAACCTGTCGACGACTTTTGAGATTCGGATCGACGGAAACGGTTTGGTGACCACCGACTACCAATTCTCGCCGGGGCGATGGGGCAGTCCGCCGAGCGGTGTAACCGAGGTGGGCGTCAGCTATGTACTTCCCGCCACCGTCGCCAAACTGACGTGGAACAAGCAAGGGCTGTGGTCTGTGTATCCAGACGATCACATTGGCAGGCTTTCCGGTGAGACTCCGCGCACCCGTGGCGGCGAAGTCGAAGCCTATGGGGCAGAACCTGCGTGGCCATGGTCCAGTGACATGACAAACTACTTTCTGTATGGCCGCAGCGACCCGGGGCCACGTGAGACGCCCGACTTCCGCAGCCTCAAGGACCACATCTGGTTCGCTTCCTGCGTGCTCGCAAATACCGAGATTCGCGTCCGGGCAGAGTCCGATGGCACGGCAGCCGCCCGCGCGGAGGTCCGCCCTGATGGCAAGGTGATGTTCCACATCAACAATATCTGGGGCTACGTTGACCTCGACTTTGGCAGCCACCCGAAGCCGCTCGTTCTCCCTCACGCCGTGTCCAATCGAGTGCAGATGCGGCTGACCGATAATGATCGGTGCGAGACGCATTTTGCCGACGTGTCAACCGGTCGGTGAATACCCGGGGCGTAAGAGGCTTGGGCAATTCTGCGCGGAGGCTGCCCCCCGCGCCCTGTCACGATCGCCGTTGGCCGTACCACAGGATCATTATTCTTGACGCTGTTGAGAGGTGATGCCACACTGGCGCCCGCCTTGCCGCCGGGCAAGTTCATCTCGAAGGACGTCCTGAGGTCAGTCATGCTTTCCACGGTGCTCGCGGTCTCGTTCACCCTTGTACTCGTGATCGGGGTTCCAGCTCTCTCGTGGGCTTCTGCCCGAACCAGTGAGATCCATTCCATTTCCAGACTCAGTCTCTACGCCAACGCCGTTTTCTCGCAATGGATTTTGACGTTGCTGGGTGCGGGGGTTGTACTCGCTGCAGATCGGCAAGTCTTCCGGCGCGGCTTCACTTCTGCCGGACTCGGGGTGACGCTGACGTGGGGCACAGGAGTAGCGCTGGCGGCGCTGGTGGTCGTGGCGGTTATACTCTGGTGCCAGCGACAGGGATGGCTGCGGCCGGAATCCGGCCTTACCTATCTGCTGCTTCCGGAAACCCGCACCGAGAAGCTATGGGGAGCGCTGATCGTCTCGCCCACCGCAGCGTTTTGCGAGGAGTTCCTATTTCGCGGTTTCCTGCTGATGCAAATGCACGCCTGGCTCGGGTCCCTGGCTTGGGCCTGGATTGCATCGTCCGTGGCGTTCGGATTGGCGCACTTCTACCAGCGGTGGAGCGGCATGGTCCGGGCCGGCGTGTTGGGCGCGTTGCTTGCCTGGCCCGTGGTCTGCCTTGGTAGCCTTTACCCGGCGATGTTGGCGCACTGGATCGTCGACGCCGTGGCGATGCTCTGGCTGGGCCGCTGGTTAATTAGACGCGACGCGGCGCCCGCGCCGGGCTTTTACTGGGCGCACCACTTGCACCTTTCCTGTCTTCCGCATCGCCTCGCGGCTGAAAAGAGCAGGTTTCAAGGGGAGAAGGCTTAAGCACCACCGTCCGAAACGGGCTCAAGCTTGTGGGCGATTTCCGCTTCTTCCAGCAGTTCTTCTGCCGTCAGAGTGCATGCCACTTTCAAACAACCCGTTTCCAAACACTTGGGGCAATTGACAATAATGCGGTCAAAAAGAAAGTCGGCCAGTTGTTGGGTCGTGAATACACGTGCCATGTGCTAATACTCCACTTATGTTTGAGGAGGCCTATCGAGCTCTGTATTATACTCTCAACCGCGCGAAATCCAGTGAAAACTTGGGCCTGCCTTAGCGAACCGCGCGGTTTGTCCGAACGTTAGTTCCCGATTGCGCTTGACGCTGTTTTCGCCCGTGGGCTAACTTGTTTAAGTTACGCCGTACTCTCAATCTTCCTGTTTTCCGAATCCCGTGTGACTAAAGGAGGTACGCAGCTAGGTCCGATGAACGTCGTAGAACTCACGAAATGCTTGGTCAACTTGGCTTCGGTCACCGGTGATGAAGGCGCCTGTGGGCAGTTCGCGCAGGCGTACTTGTCCGAAGCGGGTTTCCTGGCTGAACTGATGCCGGTTTCGCCGGGGCGTGCAAACGTGCTGGCCAAGCTGGGCAATCCGGACGTTGTGCTGAGCACGCATCTGGATACCGTACCCCCGTTCTTCCCTGCGCACGAAGATGGCGATTACATCTACGGCCGGGGGGCATGCGACGCAAAGGGAATCGCCGCAGCACAAATCGCTGCAGCCGAGCGGCTGAAAGCTGACGGTGTCCGTGACTTCGCCCTGCTCCTCCTGGTGGGGGAGGAGACTATCAGCGACGGTGCCCGCGAGGCCGATCTGCACGCCGGCGGTTCGCGATATATCATTAATGGCGAGCCGACTGAGAACAGGCTGGTGACCGGATGCAAGGGCAACCTCCGGCTGGATCTTCGAGCTCATGGCAGGATGGCGCATTCGGCTTATCCCCACCTGGGAGTGAGCGCGATTGAGAAGTTGCTGGACGTGCTTGCTGACGTTCGCCGGCTCTCGCTGCCCGTGAGTAGCGTGTTGGGCCCGTCTACTATGAACATCGGCGTAATCGCCGGTGGCCGGGCGGTAAACGTAGTTCCGGACGAAGCTGTGGCCCAAATCATGTTTCGCACCGTCGAACCCTCCGCGGCCTTGCGCAACCAACTGACGGCAGTGGTGGCAAACCGCTGCGAGGTGGAATTTGTTCGCGACACGCCGGTGCTGATGATGGAAACGCTGGACGGCTATGAAACCGGTGTAGTCGCGTTCACGACGGACTTACCCTATCTCACCAACTGGGGCCGTCCGCTACTGCTGGGGCCAGGATCCATCAGCGTTGCCCACACCGACGGCGAGTGCGTGAGTAAACGCGAACTCATCGCGGCGGTGGACCTCTACTATCGTCTCGTACGTGACCTGACAAGCAAGAACTAGAATTTGGCCAACTCGAAGCGGGACCGGCCCGCCGACGGGGGGCGAACTATAAAAAGGAGACGGCGGAATAATCAGCCGCAATAAGTCATGAAAAAAGTGGAAGTTGGCATTCTGGGCGCTACAGGAATGGTTGGGCAGCGATTTGCGAGCTTGCTCGAACACCACCCTTGGTTCGAAATCAAATGGCTTGCGGCTTCGGAGCGATCGGCGGGAAAGACGTACCGGGAAGCCTGCAATTGGCGCTTGCGCGACCCCATGCCGAAGACGACCGGGGAACTCCCCGTGTACGAGTGCAAGCCGGGCAGCGCTCCGCAATTGCTGTTTTCCTCGCTCGACTCGAAGGTGGCAGGAGAAGTAGAACGGGAATTTGCCGCCGCCGGACACGTGGTGGTTTCGAACTCCTCCAATTTCCGCATGGAAGCGGATGTGCCGCTGCTGATTCCAGATGTCAACCCGGAGCACCTGGCGCTGGTCCGCGAGCAACGCAAGCAGCGCAAGTGGACGGGCATGATTGTCACCAATCCCAACTGCACCACGGTGGGTTTGGTGATGTCGCTGGCGCCGCTGGACCGCACCTTCGGATTGGAAAAGGTGATGATGACTAGCATGCAGGCGGTGTCGGGCGCCGGATACCCCGGCATCCCGACGCTCGACATCCTGGGCAACGTCGTTCCATTTATCGGCGGGGAAGAAGAGAAAGTGGAACGCGAGACGCGCAAGCTGCTCGGGCGATGGGTGGACGGGCACGTGCAGATGGGCGACTTTAAGGTGAGCGCGCACTGCAATCGGGTGATGGTGGAAGACGGCCACACGGAGACCATCTCGGTTGCATTCAAGAATAAAGCCAGTTCGGCGGACATCGTGGAAGCTTGGCGAGCCTACCGTTCCGTGCCGCAGGAACGCAGCTTGCCTTCCGCGCCAAAGCACCCCATCATTGTGAGGGAAGAGCGGGACCGTCCCCAGCCCAAATTCGACCTGCTGGCCGAGCATGGGATGGCTACGGTAGTAGGACGACTGCGCGAGTGCCCGGTGCTGCAATTCAAGTACGTCGCGCTCAGCCACAACACCATTCGCGGCGCCGCCGGCGCGGCACTGCTGAATGCGGAGCTGATGAAATCGGAAGGGTACCTGGACTGAGATCGATCAACCGCTGAGGCGCAGAGACACAGAGAGAGTTGTAATTAGGTTTATTGAACACGCCGAGCAGAGTGGCGGGGTTCCTAGGGCAAGTTTCTCGGGTAGGTCGATGACGTGCAGTCCCCTAAAGGTCTTCCTCTGCGCCTCAGCGTCTTTGCGGTGAACCGGGTGGAACATGATCAACCTCGCACTTTTGGGTTACGGTAAGATGGGCAAGGCGCTGGCGGAGCTTGCGCCGCAACGGGACTTCGCGGTGCGACTGGTGATGGACATTGACGCCAACGCGCAGGGCCGCGGTATCACTCGCGAGAAATTCAAGGACGTGGACGTCGCGGTGGATTTCACCACACCAGACTCCGTGGTGGAGAACGTCCACCGCCTGGCGGCATTGGGCATCAATATGGTGGTAGGCACCACTGGATGGCACCGCCACCTGGCGGAGGTCAAGGACGTCGTACAGAAGGCGGGCGTCGGCATGGTCTACGCTGCGAATTTTTCTATCGGTATCAATTTGTTCTACCGGCTGGCGCGGGCGGCGGCGGAGATCTTCGCGCCTTTTCCGATGTACGATCCATTCCTCACCGAGTCGCATCACAAGATGAAGAAGGATGCGCCATCGGGGACGGCGCGTGAACTCTCGCGCCAGATTCAGCCTTACTTCGCCGACCGTGATATCCCGGTCACCAGCGTACGCGCCGGATACATTCCCGGTACGCACGAGTTGGCCTTTGACTCCGAGGCGGATACGATTGTGTTGCGGCACGCGGCGCGGGGGCGGCAGGGATTTGCCGAGGGCGCTCTGTGTGCAGCCCGCTGGGTAGTCGGCAAGAAGGGTTTTTACACCTTCGCCGAGGCGCTGGAATTGGGTGCGGGTAGTTAGGAATTTGGGTGGGCGCGGAATGCTGAATCGACCGGGGTCCTTCCCGCTCCGGCTTGCCGCGCCAGGGAGCTTTTATGACCTTGGAAATTCGTGGTTGCGGTACGGCACTGGTTACGCCTTTCCGCCGGGATGGTTCGGTGGACGAGGCGGCGCTGCGGCGCTTGGTGCAGTTTCAGCTTCACGAAGGGATTGACTTCCTTGTCCCCTGCGGGACCACCGGCGAGACGCCCGCGCTGGAACACGGCGAATACGTAGGAGTCATTCGCCTGGTCATGCAGGAAGTGAAAGGGAAGGTGCCGATCATCGTGGGGGTGGGCGGCAACCACACCAAGAAAGTGTGTGACCTCGCCGCCGAGGTCGAGGGCCTGGGCGTGCAGGGCATCCTCTCGGTCGCGCCTTACTACAATAAGCCCACGCAAGAGGGTGTGTTCCAGCACTTCCGTGCCATCGCGGACTCCACCGACCTTCCGGTGATTCTCTACAATGTGCCCAGCCGCACGGTGACCAACATCGAGCCTGCGACTGTCGCGCGTCTGGCGCAGATTCCGAACATCATCGGAATCAAGGAAGCTTCCGGCAGTATCGTGCAGCAGATGGAGTTGCTGGCGGCGGTGCCACCCGATTTTCGCGTCCTTTCGGGGGACGACGCTTTCACTTTCCCGTTGATGGCTCTGGGAGGCAAGGGAGTGATCTGTACGACGTCGAACCAGATCCCGGCGCAAATGACCAAGCTGAGCCACCTGATGCTGGAAGGGAAGCACGAGGAAGCGCGCAAGCTGCATTTCCAGTTGCTGCCGCTGATACAGGCGAATTTCCTTGAGACCAATCCTGGGCCCATAAAAGCCGGGCTCGCCATGATGGGGATGATCGAGGAGGTTTATCGCTTGCCTATGGTTCCCATCAAGCCGGAGAACCGCGCCAAACTGGAAAGCGTTTTAGCATCGCTCGGCCTGCTTTCGAAAAGTGCGGCCCTATAGCAAGTGTCTTGCTCGCGCTGTTTCGTGGCGCCGGCTTCTCCGGTTGCTGCAGCCAGGCGGGCTCTGCCAGAGTCCCAGAATCGGATTGGCCGGCGGAGGGGTTGATCGTGATCTGACAGACGACGCTTCTTTCGGTTGGGGACAGCGTCCGGCTCGCCGATTTGTTTCTGCTTGACAATTGTCATTCGCGAGCGCATGCTAAGCGGTTTCGCCTGCGATGAGGGCTGTATTTCGTGCTACATCCTGGCGTGTAAGTGGATTTATGAAGGTTCTCGTTTGCTTCCACGACCGGTGTTTCGACGGTGCCTGTTCGGCCGCCGTGTTCACGCGTTTCTATCAGCAATGCGTGGACCCTGGGGCGGAGTTTCGCTATCAGGGCATGATGCACCGGGCGGGGCAGTTGTTCGATGCGGGGCTGTTCAACGGCGATGAGAACGTCATCGTAGACTTCAAGTACTCCAGTTCTGACCGTTTGACCTGGTGGTTCGACCATCACCAAAGTGCGTTCCTTACGGAAGCCGACGCCGAGCATTTTCGGCATGATAAGAGTGCAAAGAAATTCTATAACCCGGACTTCCGTTCCTGCACAAAGCTGATCGCGGAGACCACGCGCGACCATTTCGGATTTCGTGCTCCCGATTTGGACGACCTGATCCACTGGGCGGATTTGATTGACGGCGCGCAGTACCCG
>Ga0335071_10003947_pt1 | contig 15553 bp, 13 predicted proteins | sample Lox_Sample_15_FD_206724 | JGI IMG/M metagenome (GOLD analysis project Ga0335071, IMG submission 206724) | Soil microbial communities from Loxahatchee National Wildlife Refuge, Florida, United States - Lox_Sample_1.5 | ecosystem: Environmental > Terrestrial > Soil > Wetlands | place: USA... | reverse complement strand
CGGGCGTCCTGCCCCGGGTCCGGGCCCTCATCGCGGACGGGGTGATTTCTCTCGAAGACTTTGCCCATCCCCGGTATAACGGCTGCGAGATCATCCCCTAGGGCGGTCCACCACCCGCGATCCCGCTCGTTTTATAAGGGGGGATTATGAGATGATGCTCGATGGAGATCCAGTCCCGCATCCGGGAGCTCGAACGGGAGGTGGGAAGGCTCTCCCGGGTTCAGAAGATCCTCCTCGGGACCGACGGGTCCGTCACCCGCATCCTCGAGGTCATCACCGGCGGCAGGGTCCGGATCACCACCCTCTCGCAGGAAGTGGTCGGGGCCGGGAAGGAGGTGGCCGGCCAACTCCGGGTCAGGGAGGGCGACCCTGTCAACCACCGGGTCGTGAAGATCGAGGGGGAACAGGGCACGCCGACCCTCATCTATGCCGTCTCGGACACTCCGCTCGGCAGGCTCTCGCCGGGCTTTCGCGAGGACCTCATGCGGGCGGACATCCCGATCGGGAAGATCCTCGCGAGCCACCGGATCGAGGCGAGGAGAGAAATCCTCGACGCACGGGTGATCCCCGCCGGGGAGGAGCATGCCGGGATCTTCGGGATCTTCAGGAAGGAGCCGGTGCTCTCCCGCCGGTACCAGATCATCCACCAGGGGGAGCCGCTCATCTCCATCGAGGAGCAGTTTCCCTACCATGCCTTCCTTGACGAACGGCAGGTGATCGTCGAGACCCCTTCCCGGATCCACCTCGGGCTCATCGACATGCACGGCGGCATCGGGAGGGTGGACGGGGGTATCGGGATCGCCCTCGCGGAGCCCGGTATCCTCCTTGATGTGAGCCAGGCGCAGGAGACCGTCGCAACCGGGGGTGACGAACGGGCGAGGGCCATCGCGGAGAGGGTCGCATCCCGGGTCCTTGCCGCGACCCGCATGCCAGGCGGGGTGGCTGTCACCCTGCGGAGAGTGTACCCCTCCCACGTCGGGCTCGGGAGCGGCTCCCAGATCGCCCTTGCCGTTGCCCGGGGCATCTCCGCGATCTTCGGCCTCGACCTCCCCCCGCAGGAGCTCGCCCGCATGGCCGGCCGGGGCGGGACATCGGGGATCGGGACCGCGGCCTTCGACCGCGGGGGATTCATCGTGGACGGAGGGCATGCATTCGGCGCCGGGGCGGAGAAGGCCGACTTCCGGCCGTCTGCTGCATCCGGCGGCGTCCGGCCTGCCCCTGTGATCGCACGGCATGACTTCCCCCCCGACTGGCGAATCGTGCTCGCCACCCCCCGGATCCCCGCCGGCGCGAGCGGTGGAGCGGAGGTGGACGTCTTCCGGACCGCCTGTCCCGTGCCCCTCGACGAGGTGCGGGAGACCTGCCACGAGGTGCTCATGCGCATGCTCCCCGGGGTGGTCGACCGTGACCTCGACCTCTTCGGCCGGGCGGTAAACCGGATCCAGGAGCTCGGGTTCAAGAAGGTGGAACTGTCCCTCCAGCCCGCCACCATCCCCGGGCTCATGGACGTGATGCGGGACGCCGGGGCGTCCTGTGCGGGCATGTCCTCCTTCGGGCCCACCGTGTATGCCGTCACCGATATCGGTGCGGCCGGGGTCCTCGCCGCTGCCGAGGGGTTCCTCGCTGACCACGGCGGCGGGGAGGCCTGGGTCTCCGCTCCCCGGAACACCGGTGCAATGATAAGGGTTGCCTGACGACCGGCCCGCCCTCCCGGACGAGCGGCGAGGGGTTTATGGGGTCCCGCGATAACAAGGGAGAGGACCAGGTGGGCCCGATTGGCTGATATCATCGTCGCAGAGGATCTCGAGAAGCGGTACGGCGACTTCGTCGCGGTGAACCGGGTCTCCTTCGCGGTGCGCGAGGGCGAGGTCTTCGGGTTCCTCGGGCCGAACGGCGCCGGGAAGACCACCACGATGAAGATGATCCAGTGCGTCTCCCCGAAGACCTCGGGCAGGCTCGAGGTCTTTGGCATGGACGTGGACCGTCACCAGCCGGAGATCAAGGGCCTCATCGGGGTCGTCCCGCAGGAGACGAACCTGGACCCCGACTTCTCGGTCGAGGAAAACCTGCTCGTCTATGCCCGGTACTTCGACATCCCGGCCGAAACGGCCCGGGAATCCATCGAGTCCCTCCTTAGCTTCGTCCAGCTCACCGAACGGAAGAACACCTCCATCGAGAAGCTCTCCGGGGGAATGAAGCGGAGGCTCATCCTTGCCCGGGCCCTGATCAACAACCCCCGGCTCCTGATCCTGGACGAGCCCACCGTCGGCCTGGACCCCCAGGCCCGGCACCTGATCTGGGACCGGCTCCGGGCCCTCCGCTCCCGGGGGAACACCATCGTCCTCACGACGCACTACATGGAGGAGGCGGCCCAGCTCTGCGACCGGATCGTCATCATGGACCTCGGGAAGATCCTCGAGATCGGCCGGCCCCAGGACCTTGTGCAGAAGCACGCCGGCCTGGACATCGTCGAGGCGGACTATAAGCCCGAGGTCATCGCCTGCCTCGGGAGGCTTCAGACGAAGTACGAGGTGGCAGGCGACCGGGTGCAGGTCTTCACCGACCGGGCGAGGGAGGTGGCCGCGGCGCTTATCCAGGAGTGCAGCCCCATCGAGGTGGTGTCCCGGCCGTCGGGACTCGAGGACGTCTTCCTGAAGCTCACGGGAAGGAGGCTCAAGGAATGAGCCTCGCCGCCTACCTCCGTCCGCCTGACCTGACCCGGAGGACCCTCCGGGTCTGGCAGCGGAACTGGAAGGTCTTTGTCCGGACCTTCAAGGTGAACTTCCTCCCGCCCCTGCTCGAGCCCATCCTCTACCTCCTCTCCCTCGGGTACGGGCTCGGGCTCTTCGTCTCGAACATCAACGGGGTCCCCTACCCCCAGTACATCGCACCCGCCCTCCTCGCGATCAGCATCATGAACGCGTCCTTCTTCGAGACCACGTACAGCTCGTACGTGAGGATGTACTTCCAGAAGACCTTCGACGCCATCATCGCGACTCCCCTGTCCATCGAGGAGGTCATCACGGGCGAGATCCTCTGGGGGGCGACGAGGAGCCTCATCAACGCCTCCATCATGCTCCCCGTGCTCGTGCTCTTCCGGGTCGTTGACCTCCCCATCTCCCTCCTCATCCTCCCCTTCGCCCTGCTGGCCGGCTTCCTCTTTGCGTCCCTCGGCATGTGCTTCACCGCCCTGACCCCGAGTATCGAGACCCTGAACCTGCCCGCCTTCCTCTTCATCACCCCGATGTTCCTGTTCTCGGGGACCTTCTTCCCGCTCTCCATCCTCCCGGGCCCCCTCCAGGTTATCGCCTACGCAATCCTGCCCCTTACCCACGCGGTCCTCGTGTGCAGGATGATCACCCTCTCGCAAATCACTCCACAGATCCTCATCTCCCTCGCCTGGATCGCGGCCGTCGGGGCCGTTGCCTTCGTCCTCGCCGTGAACCTGATGAAGAAGCGGCTCATCGTATGAGGATACGAAACCCTGAAGGTTCCGGAAACCTCCTGGGTCGCACCACGCCTGAGGCGTGTCGCTCCCAGGTCGGTTTCTTCGCGACTCCGTCGCTCGAGTTCGGGTTCCGATGACCCTCCCTCTGATGAAACCTCCCTTACTTCCCGTTCACCTTGTCGTTCGAGTAATATCTCCGGAGGAACTCCCGGACCTTCTCTGACTCGATCCAGCCGCGGTCGAGCTGGTCGATGATACCGTCGATGATCGTCGCCTGCTCGAGGATTTTCTCTGCCGGCGTACCACCGGAGAGGTCAGCAAGGCCCACGATGACCGCGAGGGGGTTCCGGATGTGGTCGCCGAGGATGGCGAACTGCTCGATGTTCTTCTCGATCTGCTCGTACGCCTCCCGCTTCTGCACCTCGATGAGCTTCCTCTGGAAGATCTCCTGCCTGAGCTGCTCGTTCGTGCGCTGGAGCTCCTGGGTCCGGGCGCCGACGAGCTCCTCGAGCCGGGCCCGGTACCGCTCCAGCTCTTCCTCGGCTTTCTTCCGGTCGGTGATTTCCCGGGCGATGGCGAGCACCTCGTCCTCGCCCGATACGACGAGCCGCATCTCGTAGTACCGCAGGCTACCCTTCCCGCTCGCGGTATACTCGAAGATGTAGACCGGCGATATCTCCCCGTTTACGGGCGGCGCATCCGCGACACTGCCCGATCCCTGGGGGATCATCTCGAAGGTCTCCTTGATCTCGTCGAGGTCGTTCCCGAGGATCTCGTGGAGTGCCATCGCCCCGAGGTTCGCCGCCGTCGCGGCATTGAACTCGTCATGGATGCCCTCCCGGCGCACCTGGCACATCTGGTCGGGGACGGCGGAGAGGAGGGCCCGGTTCTTCTCCTCGCTCTTCTGGAGCCGGCCCTGGGCCTTTTCGAGGGCCGCGAGGGTCTTGTTGATGTTCTCCTGGAGGTTACTCACCTCGTTCTCCTCGCGCCCCACGTCGAGGCGGGCCGAGAGGTCCCGGGTCATCCCGATCCTTTTCACGTCGGTGGAGAGCCGGGAGATGGGCCTCAGGATCGAGCTGTCGAGCAGGTAGAGGAAGACGATGGCGAAGATGAGGACGAGCACGATGTACGAGAGGGTGAAGTAGTCGAGGGTCGCCTGCCCCTGGGCATAGATCTGGCGGGGCAGCTGGGTCTTGATGATCAGGATGGGCGTCGAGTACAGGTCACGGATCTGGGCGTACCCGGCGATGGTCGACGGGCTGTCGGGCTGGATGAAGATGGGCAGGTTCCCGTCGAGCTGGACCTGCGCTCCCTGCACGTCGGCAGGGGTGCCTCCCGCGCTCCGCCGGTAGATCATGACCTGCTGGTTCGTGAGCGATGCGATCCGCTGGATCTCGCTATCGTCGAGGAACCGGCCCACGATCAGGGTGCCCCGGCTCACCCCGTCGTAGTTCTTCGTCGTGATGGGGGCCGAGGCGACCATCACGGGCCCCTCGGGGAGCATCAGGAACCCGGAGAGGCTGCTGTTCGTGAGGGTAAAGGTCCGGAGGACCGGGTTCCCCGTGACCATTCCCTCGATGTTCCCGGGGAGCGGCCCTTCCTGCTTCGTAGAGAGGTCGAAGGCCTTTGCATAATAAATTGCCCCCGAGGTGTTCAGGAAGATCATGAAGTTGAGCCTGTTCGAGGTGAAGGTTTCGGGCCCGAAGTTCCTGTCGATGTACTGGAGGTTGCCGTCCTTAAGGAAGGTGTAGGTGTCGTCGCGCGGTGCCCACGCCCGGACCATGGTATCGAGCGAGGAGAGGTCCTCGGTGAGGAGGTTCATGAACCGGTTCATGTTCTGCTGGGTGTTCTTCTCCTCGAGGGAGACGAAGGCCCCGAGCACGATCCCATGGGTGACCGCATAAAAGGCGATGAGGGTACAGGTGAGGGTGACCCCGACAATGATCAGGAGCTTCCTGCGGAGATCCATGTCTGTACCTGAGAAACCCGGAAGGTGGGAGAGACGAGCTTACTCATTTATCATTTTTTATAAGTTCCCAATAATACTTCTCCTCTCCCCGGGCGGTCCCGGCACCGGAAGACCGGAGGGGCAGCGGGAATCCGGGGGCCCGGGATGCGCTGCTCCGCGTAATTCACGCGCGGGAGAAGGATTTTATCCCTTTTTTCCCCATATTCCTGTATGGGCGTCAGATGCATCGAGCTCCCCGGGATCGGGACAAAATACGAACTGGAGACCGAGAAGGGGGACCGGGTCGCCATCATCTTCATGGGGTCGCGCACCTTCCAGCTGTACGTCCTCGAGAAGGGGAAGGCCTCGCCCTCGGCAGCCGAGCTCACCGCGGCCGAGGCGCGGCGGCTCGGGAGCCTGCTTTCGGGGGCCATCATCGAGGCCGAGAAGGAGGCCGTCGAGATCGCCTTTTCCACCCTCTCCGACCTCCGCATCCGGGTCCATACCTATGCAATAAGGAAGCACCTCGCCGGGAAGTCCATCGCCGAGCTCGCGGTGCGGACAAAGACGGGAGCGACGGTCGTCGCCGTCTCCCGGAAGGGGAAGAATATCATCAACCCCCTGCCCTCCTTTACCTTCGAGGACGGGGACATCGTCGTTGCCATCGGTGACACCGACCAGCTGGACGAGTTCGAGCATACCATCCTGGGGAACTGATGGAAGAGATCGCGCTCGCCCTCTTCGTCTGCCTCATCCTCGCCCTTGTCTCGAAGAGGTACTCCCTCCCGCCCATCCCCTTCTACATCATCGCCGGGATAGCCATAGGGAAGAGCGGCCTTAACCTGGTCCCCTCGGACGCCTACTCCCAGTACCTCTCTTCGCTCGGGCTCATCTTCCTCCTCTTCTATGTCGGCCTGGAGATGCGGCCCAGGTCCCTCCGCGAGCGCGGGCGGACCATCCTCTTCTCGGGAGGCATCGACCTCGCCGTGAACCTCCTCATCGGGTTTGCCGCGGCGATCCTCCTCGGGTTTCCCCTTCTCGAGTCCTTCATCCTCGCGGCCGCCTTCTACATCTCGAGCTCGGCGATGGCCATCGCCTCCCTCGTCGAGAACCGGAGGCTGATCCTCCCCGAGGCCGAGACCATCGTCTGGATGATGGTCTTCGAGGACGTGCTCCTCATCCTCCTCATCTCCCTCTTTTCCCTCCAGGGAGGGAACCTCCTCACCTACCTCCTCCTCACCATCGCGGTGCTCGCGGCGACGGTCGCCATCGTACGGCTCCTCGAGCGGCCGATCCGGGGGATCCTCGCCCGGACCGACGACCTCCCCTCGCTCCTCACCTTCACGCTCGTCATCTCCACCACCTACCTCGCGAAGCTCCTGAAGATCCCCGAGGCCCTCGTCGCCATCATCCTCGGCTCCTCCCTCGCGGCGACGAGCGGTCCCGCCCTCGACCGGCTCTCCCAGCCCTTCCGCGAGGTTTTTCTCGTCCTTTTCTTTGTGTTCTTCGGGATCACCATCGACTTCTCGGGCGGTTTCTCCCCCGTTGTTGCCGCGATCCTCTGCCTCCTCGCCATCGGGAGCAAGGTGGCCTCGGGCACCCTCGTCGGCTGGGGGCTGCACGGTTCGGTCCTCTCGGGGATCGAGATCGGTGCCGACACGCTGGGGCGGGGCGAGTTCTCCATCGCCCTTGTCGCTATCTTCGGTTCGGCCACCCTATCGGCAACCGTGGCCATCCTCGTTGTCGTGACATCCCTCGCAGGGTCGTTCGCTGCCCGGTACACCGACGGGATCAAGGGATGGGTGGGCGGCCGGGAGGATCTCCCCCTGCCCGTGGCCGGGGCGGAGCCTGAATAAGGGCGTCCGGTGGGGGTAAACCTCATCTCTTCACCGGCCGATACACGATCCGGAGCTCGCTGCCGTGAGGGGCTGACATGAAGATTCTCGTCGTGTATTACTCGATGTTCGGCCACGTCCACCGGCTCGCGGGGGCGGTAGCGGCCGGGGCCGCCGGGGTGGAGGGGGTCACCGTGGAGATGCGGAGGGTGCCCGAGACCCTTCCCCTGGACGTCCTCGAGAAAATGGGGGCGCTCGCGGCGCAGCAGTCGTTTTCCCATGTTCCGATCTGCTCCCGGAACGATCTCGGAAGCTATGATGCGATCATCTTCGGGACCCCGACCCGGTACGGGAACATGTGCGGGCAGATGCGGCAGTTCATGGACGCGACCGGATCCCTCTGGCTCCAGGGGGCGCTCGCCGGGAAGGTGGGCTCGGTCTTCACCTCGTCGAACACCCAGCATGGCGGCCAGGAGTCGACCATCCTCTCCTTCCACACGACGCTCCTCCACCACGGAATGATCGTCCTCGGGCTCCCCTATCTGTTCACGGGCCAGAGCAGGAGCGACGAGATTACGGGATGCTCCCCGTACGGCGCCTCCACCATCGCCGGGCCGAAAGGCGAGCGGTGGCCGAGCGAGAACGAACTGGCAGGGGCCAGGTTCCAGGGGAGGTACGTCGCCCTCGTCGCGTCGAGGCTCGCCCCCCACCGGGATGCCATCATCGCCTCCCTCACCCGGTGACCCGGTCCCGCCGGGAACCGGGGACGACATCGAGGTCAGGGAACGGGACGTCCGGCGTGCGACCATCCAGGTACTTCCCTCGGGGAGGGTAAGGGTCACCGCCCCGCCGGGGACCCATGTCCCCACCCTGATCGAACGAAACGCAGGCTGGATCGAGCGCAAACAAAAGGAGATGGAGGAGGTCTCCCGGGACCGGGCCGGGCAGGAGGGCAGGATCCTTCTCGACGGGAGGTTCTACCGGCTCGAGCCCGGCGAGGCCTGCCGGGTGGACGAGGAAGAGGGGATCGTTACCTACACGAGCCCGAGGGATCTCAAGCGTTTCCTGAAGAAACGGCTCAGGGAGGACCTCGGCAGGAGGCTTGAAGCCCAGGCGGCAAGGATGCGCCTCCGGGTCGGGAGGCTCTCCATCCGGGAGCAGCGGGGCCGGTGGGCGAGCTGCTCACCGGGCGGGGGGATCAGTGCAAACCTCAGGGTGCTCGCCCTTCCCGGGCCTGTCCGGGACTACCTGGTCGTCCATGAACTCGCCCACCTCCTCGAACCGAACCACTCGCGCCGGTACTGGAAGAGGGTCGGCGAGTTCTTCCCGGACTACGAATACGCCGAGAGTGAGCTGAAGCGGTACTGGATCCTCATCGAGCGGGACAGCATCTGGACGGTCCTGAAGGACGTCTGAAAACCGACCGAAGGGAGGCAGAGAAACGGGATCTCAATCCCGTTTCGAGACCGACCGAAAGGAGATTGAGGAAAAGGACATCAGTCCTTTTTCGAAAAGAGACTTTGAAAGGAGAGAGGGAGGGGGGTTCCTAATCCTTCTTTGAGATGGTCCGCTCGAGCGACTCCCTGACCGCCCGCTGGATGGACTCGTCCTCGTCCTTGAGGGCCTGGATGAGCGGCTCGACGGCCCGGCCGTCGCCGATATCCCCGAGGGCCACCGCCGCCCCCTTCTTCACGCCCTTGTCCCGGTCCTTCATGGCTTCGATCAGGGGTTCTACCGCACGCCGGTCGCCGATCTTCCCGAGGGTCCAGGCCGCGACGTACCTCACGCCCGCGTCCTCGCTCCCGAGGGCCTCGATGAGCGGCTCGACCGCCGGTTCACCGATGTGGACGAGGACGTCCGCGGCGCCCATCCGCACGAAGACGCTCTCGTCCTTCAAGACCTCGATCAGCGGGGCGATGGCACGCTCGTCGCTCATCGCCGAGAGGGCCGCCGTCACGCTCTCCCGGAGCTCGGGGTTCTTCAGGCTCCCGATGAGGGGGGCAAGGGCCCTGATGTCCCGGATCTTCCCGAGGGCCACCACCGCCTCCCGCTGGACCTCGAGGTCGTCGTCGGAGAGGAGCCCGACAAGGGAGCTTACTGCATAGGGCTCCCCGACCTTCCCGAGTGCGATGGTCGCTTCCTTCCGGACGCCGGCCGAGTTGTCACCGAGTGCCTTGATCAGGGGCTCGACCGCCCGCCGGTCCCCGAACCGCCCGAGCACCCGTGCTGCCGACCTCCTGACCTGCTCGTGGGAGTCCCCGAGGGCCGCGATGAGCGGCTCGACCGCGGGCTCCCCGATCTCGAAGAGGACCTCCTCGGCATCGGTGGCAAGGGCCCCGCCCTCCTTCTTCAGGGCGTCGATCAGGGCGGGGACCGAGAGATCCCCGGCCATCGCGAGCACCCAGGCGGCGCTCGCCTTCATCTCTTCGTCGCCCTCGGAGAGGGCCCCGATGAGTGGCTTGATCGCCGGCTTCCCGATCCCGGTGAGGGCCCGTGCTCCCTCGCGCCGGATCCCCTCGCCGCCGGACCTCATGATCGCGATGAGCGGCTCCACGGCACGCCCATCTCCGATCATCCCGAGGGCCTCGACGGCGTACCGCTGGACCCACGGGTCGTCGGAGGTGAGGGCCTTGAGGAGGGCCGGGACCGAGGCCTTGTCCCCGATCTTCCCCAGGGACTCCGCCGCCATGCTGCGGAGGAACCGGTCATCGCTCTCGAGGGCCTCAATGAGCGCCCCGGCCGCCTCCGAGTCTCCGAGCCGGCCGAGGACCGATGCGGCCTTCCTGCGAACGTACCGGTCCTCGTCAGAGAGGGCGTTCGTGAGAGCAGGGACCGCCGCGTCGCCGAGCTTCTCGAGCTCGTCCCAGGAGCCCTTCGAGAGGAGGAAGTAGGCCCGCTCCTCGTCGGTGAGGGGGCTCCAGCCGAAGCTGCCGAGCACCCGGATGATCTCCTTCTGGGCCGCCCAGTTGGCCTCCTTGAGGATCCCGACGAGGGCATCCACCGACCGCTCGTCGCCGATGTCCTCGAGAACCTTTGCCACCTGCCGCTGCACGTCCCAGTCCTCGTCCCGCAGGGCCCGGATGAGCGGTTCTACGGCGGGAGCCTTGATGGTGACCAGGATCCGCTGTGCCTCCTTCCGGATCGCCCAGTCCTCGTCCCGGAGCGCCCGAATAAGGGCCTCGACCGCCCGGTCCTTCATCCCCGAGAGGGTGTTTGCCGCCCGCTCCCGGACGTCGTCGTAGTCGCTCTTCAGGGCCTGGATGAGCGAGTCGAGGGCAGGGGTCCCGATGGTCCCGAGGGCGATGGTGGCATAGCACCGGACATAGGTATCGACGTCGCGGAGCGACTCGATGAGGGGCTGGAGGGCCCGCTCGTCCCCCATCTTCCCGAGGGCCCGGGCCGCTTCGCCCCGCACGTCCTCGTCACGGTCCCTGAGGATGCCGATGATCGGCGCAACAGCCTGCAGGTCCCCGATTTCGCCGAGGGCCCGGGCAGATGCCCCTCTGACCCTCGCGTTCTCGTCCTTCAGGGCGCGGATGAGGTGGTCAACTGCGAGGGGGTCGCCGATCCGCCCGAGCGCCTCGGCAGCCTCTGCACGCACGAGCTTGTGCCGGTCCTTCAGGGCACGGATGAGCTGGTCGACGGCCTTCGGGTCACGCATCTCCCCGAGGGCGCGGGCCGCCTGGGACCGAACCATCTCGTCCTTGTCTGACAGGGCCTTCAACAGGTGGTCGACCGCCTTCGGGTCCCGCATCTCTGCCTGGGGGGCCGGCTGCGCCCGGGTCACCTTCTCGAGCCGGGATGATTCCTTCTCTCTCTTTGACTTCAAAGCTATCCTCTCCTTACACTCGTTTGGTACAATTTATATTCGTGCCAGCACTCTCATTTCCATACTATTAAATCATGAAAGGGCGTATTTTACCCGGATAATGCCGTTACTCTCGGATTTCCTTGAGCGGTACCGGGCCAAAACTACCCGTGCGATGTATGTGAGTGCATGGGTAAAATTCCTTTCCCTTCTCTACGGCGCCCGGCTTGGGGGCGCCTCGCCGGAGACCCTGGACCCCTGGGTCGCGAAGTACGTGAACGACCTTCGGAACGGCCGCCGGAACCTCGCGAGCGACCTCCGGGCACTGGGAGAAGTCTGCCGGACCCGGAAGACCGGTCTCGGGTACCAGAGCGCCGTAAGGACCCTTCTTGCCGGTATCGATCCCCCGCTCCTCCCGACCGGAAAAGCCCGCGTTCCCCCGCTCCCGGGACCTCCTCCTTCCCGGGCCCAGCAGGACCCCCTCACCCCGGGCATGGTCCTCAGGATCCTGGAGCACCTCGATACCCGTGGCAGGGCGATCCTGTTCGTGCTCGCGAGCAGCGGCGCCCGCCTGGGGGAGGTCCTCGCCATCCGGCTTTCTGACCTGGACCTCGATTCGCGCCCGGCCCGGTTCCGGATCAGGGACCCGGAAGGCGGCGTTGCCCGGGTGGCATTCATTTCCCGGGAGGCTGCTGGTGCGATCCGGGTGTACCTCATCGTCAGGGACCGGTTCCTCTCCGCCGCCCGGTCGCGGGGTGGGAAGGCGGCCGAAGACCTCCTCTTTCCCCTCGGAGGCCGGACCTTCGGCGCGATCTGGGCGCTCGCCCTTGCAAAGGCGAGGCTCGAGCGGTTCGACCCCGTTACCGGGAGGAGGACCACCACCCCGGGTGCCGCCCGCCGGTTCTTCGCCGCACGAATGGGAGAGGTGCTCCCGGTGCCTCTCCTCCGCGAGCTCATGGGGGATACCGGGCACCGCCCCGGGCAGCCTCCCCGCTACACCGATGAGGAACTCGGGGAGGCATATCTCCAGGCGGAGCAGGCGGTCACCCTCCACCGGAGCCACCGGAAGGAGGCTGTCGCCCGGAAGATCGCCGAACTCGAGAGGGAGGTCGCCGGCCTCCGGGAGCGGGTCGGTGAGCGGGAGGAGGAACTCGCCCGGATCAGGGAGAGCCTTTCCTTGGGCTGACGTTTCGCCGGCTGGAACCGGGAGGAGGGCTTATATCCCGGTTGTTACTCTCCATTGAGATGAGGTCATCCCATGAGAGCTCATTCCCGCAGCCGGATCACCCCGGGCATCCTTGCCGGGGGAATCCTCCTCCTCCTGCTTTCCGCCCTCGCGGTGTGCCCGTCCGGTGCGCGGACGGACATCCGGCACATCGGGGTCGGCGATACGATCTTTGTCTATGAGCAGAACATCGACATCACGGGCCTCCGTACCGGGGCGAACCCGGTCACGGCTCTCCGGAAGTACCAGGACGATAACCCGACCATGGTCCTCCTCCGCGAGGTCGCGGTCACCGACGATACGAGTTACACCCCGATCCCCGAGTCCTTTGGAGGCACCTACGGGGTGTACTATGCGTGGAATTCTGCGAACGGGGTCATGAACTCCGCCCTCGTCGCCGTGCCCACGGTCTCCATCGATGCCGTGCTCGCAAGCCCGAATCATTCCGATTCCATAGAGGGGCTCTCCATCTCCGAGAGAACCCCGATCGCCTTCAAGATCGTCTCGGTGGACGTCGGGGCATACTACCATGCCGGTGCCCTGTACCCGGCAACGGTGGACGTCGTCCTCACGACCCCGGGCGGCGCCCAGCTCACGAACATCCAGGGGCTGGACTTCTCCCGGATGAACGTGAGCGCGCAGGTGTTTTACACCGACGACCCCGGAAGGCCGGGGGCCATTACCCTTCAGAACCTCGGGTCCGGATCTTTTACGGTGCAGGCAAAGTGGCATGACCCGGCGAACTTCGACATGATGGCATCGGACTCGAACATCCTCGGCTTCAACATCGGGGGCGCCGTTGTACCCACGACCGTTCCCGTGCCGCCTGTGACGGTGCCCGTGACAACCGTGCCGATAGTGACCACCATCCCGGCGACACCACCTCCCACGACTCGGCTGCCCCCGGTCACTACCACGGCGCCGGCGACCCTGCCCCCCACCACCGCCGTTACTACCCCACAGCAGTCACCCGCACCTGCACCCCTCGGTGCATGGCCCGGGGTCCTCTCCATCGCCGTCGCCGCCCTCCTCATCGGATCGAGGCGCCTGAGATAGCGGCTCAGGCCTCAATCCCGGAATTCCCTTTTTTCTCCTCCGGAAAACCGGACCCTGCAGGTCACCCTCTCTGGTAGGTACCGACGATCTCGCCCTGGGCGAGGATATGCCCTGCCATCGCCTGCACGAGCGTCCTGCCGTCCTGCCGCCCCCCGGGTGCAATCGTCATGTCGAGGGCAGATACGGTGAAGTGGTAATGATGCGGCTTCCCCGGCGGCGGGCATGGACCCGCATAGCCCGTCTTCCCGAAATCGTTCGTTCCTTCGAGCGAGCCTGCGGGGAGCGCTCTCCTCCCCGGTGCACCGGCCGGAATTTCCCGGGTTCCCGGTGGGATGTTGTACGCGGCCCAGTGGACGAACGGCCTTCCGGCGGCGTCTGGATCAGTGACGACCACAGCGATTGACGCCGTTCCCTCCGGGACACCACCCCACGAGAGCGGTGGCGAGATGTTCGCCCCGTCACAGGTATAGGCCACCGGGACCTGGCCGTCGCGGGGGAATGCACCCGAAGAGACATTGAGCGCCGGTCCGCCCCCCTTCCCCGCAGGGACGAGGCACCCCGAGAGAATGAGGAGGATGACGAGGCCGAGCTGCCTCGATACCTGGGCAAGGTCGTCCCGGGCCCGTTGGACCAGTCGGAAAGTTCTCATAGCAGCCACTGATGGGCTTTACCCTCATAACGGTTTGGATGGAAAAAAAGGGGGGGGCGGGCAGGTTCAGATCTTCAGCTGGGCGAGGGCGTCATACACCATCTTCCGGTAAACTGCGGGATCGGCATGGTAGTGCTCCTGCGCCCTTTTTGAGTCCTCGCTCTTTCCCAGCTCGTCGAGGCGCCGGAGGGTGGCCCTCGCGGCGTCCAGCACCCACAGGTCCCGGGTATCCCGGTCCACCGTGGTCACCGATTCCGCCCTGACCGAGACGAGTGTCGTCCCGGGCTGGGACTCGAAGAGGTTCGGCTTCCCGATGACCGCGACGAAGGCGGGAGGCTCGATCCGGGCGATCTGCTGCATCGCCTCGGGCTGGTAGCTCCCGGCCATGAGGAAGAAGGTGCCAGTCGGGTCTGCGATGCGTGCCCGGTAGAACACGTTCTGGTCCCCGCGCCGGTCCTTCTCAGTGAGGGTGCCCACGAGAAAGATCCGGTTGCACCGCTCGCCCGTCGGGAGGAGGACGAAGCTCGGGCTCTTCTCGTCCTCACCCTCGCGGAACTGGAGCCTCACCTCCCTGAGCTCGGAGGCGAATACCCGGCGGGCCGGCTCGCGCTCGAAGGTCTGGCCCGGCCGCAGCCCCTGCACCTTCCGGCCGTTCATCATCGGGCCTCACCCCCGGCCTGGTTCAGGAGCGTGGCAAGCTCGGCAGGGTCGAAGCTGATCTTCCGGCATTCCTTGACGAGGATCCTCCCGTCGATCTCGCTCCCCCGCACCTGGAAATACCTGCCGAGGACACCGTCCCGGATCCGGTAGAAGACCTCGTCCATGCCGAGCGGGCTCGACTCGGCGAGGGCGACCGCCTCATCGAGCTTCATGCCCGAGAGGGCCTCCACGATCTCCTTCTGGACGAGGAGGTTCCTCGTCCGGGTCCCGTCGTCGAGCACGCCCTTGATCCGGAGATCGTACCTGAAGTCCTTCTGGATCTCGTGGACCGGGCAGTAGTTCTGCCTGGAAAGGACCCGGTTGCAGCCCTCCACGGGGCACCGCTTGATAAGGCCCGATCCCGGGGCAAGGTGGACGATGACCCCGCGGGCATCCTCTCCCTCCTGGACCCGGATATCTCCCTCTTCGGGGATGCAGATGGCCGTTGCGAGGTTGAGCTGGAGCCTGCCGTTGAACTCGTCCACGAGGGCATAGTAGATGGAATACACGCTCCCGGGAACGAGCTTCTCCTTCCCCTCCTCCTTCCAGATGGTGAACCTGACGGTTCCCGTCTCGTCCCCGAGTATCCCGGACTGGAGCATCCGCTCATGGCTGGACTCCCACTCCTGGACAACCTTCACCCTGACCGATCCCACGCCGACCCGGAGATCCCGGACTGGTACCAGCTTCGGGATGAGGGGGGCTTCGTTTTCGAACTCGGTGATGGTGGTCCCGCTGTGGATCTTCAGCGACTCGACGCCGCGGAACTCGTCCACGACCGCCGACTCCATCCGGTACCATTTCCCGGCCTCGAGGGGCTGGGCCTTTGCCCGGGCCCAGACGGTAAACCGGATGGCTCCCGAGGCATCCGCAAGGATCCCTGAC